>Ga0206837_1052_pt1 | contig 17433 bp, 15 predicted proteins | sample Alteio_BWOrgCont_29_FD_152863 | JGI IMG/M metagenome (GOLD analysis project Ga0206837, IMG submission 152863) | Enriched cells from forest soil in Barre Woods Harvard Forest LTER site, Petersham, Massachusetts, United States -... | ecosystem: Environmental > Terrestrial > Soil > Temperate forest >...
ACAATATTTCCGCGTATACCGATTGGATCTCTAATTGGTCTGGATGCTGATCAGCCAAATTTTTTATATACACCAATGTTTCTGCTTTAGGGCCTTGTGCTTCAAGAATATGGGCATAGGTCACAAACATTTCTTCATCACACTTGGCAGCGCATAGCTCTTCAAAAGCTTTTATCGCTTCTTTCCAATGGCCACCAAACCCCAAGACCCGTACGTAGGTCCACGTAACCTCCCTGTTATCTATGTAATGTTGATGTAAATCCTCTATCGTTGGCATTGCTGTATCGTATTGCTTGAGCCTCTCCAGGCTGTAGACTTCCCCCAGTTTTGCCCGATCATCTACCGCAACCGTACTTTCCGAGTAACATGGGATGACAAAACTCATTAAAAAAATTGTAAATACAGTAATGCCCGTCAATTTATTATCCATTTTCCGCCCTCTTATAAATTTTTATGGCTTCTTCATCCCTGCCAAGGAGACGAAGCTCATCCCCCAACATTGTGATCACCTCTTTTTTCGTTTCACCATCATCCAACAAAGCCTGAAGCTCTCTTGCAGCCCGTTCATGGTCTCCCGCAGCGGAAATAACCTGCGCGTGTTGATAACGCAAATCAATATCATCAGGGGCAAAGGAAAGTAAAATATCCATCTGGCCAATGGCATCAGCGTATTTCTTCTGCGCTAAAAGCACATTGGCCAATTTCCTGCGAACGCTCACAGATGGCTTTCGTGCCAAGACCCGTCCATAATACCTTTGGGCAAGACCGTAAGCTTTTTCGGAAAAAGCCAAATCGCCTAAAGATTCACTCACCTTTGGATCAGCAGGAAACCTGTTGTTTATCTCTTCAAGGACACGGCGTCCCTCACCTTCCCGGTTAAGATGTCCGTAAGTCCATACTAACTTCCAGGCAATGCTTTTATTTTCAGGGCTCATGCGGTAGGCGGAAAGCAGATAAGGCAAGGCACGGGAATATTGGCCCTCTTCATAATAGCGCCCACCCAATAAGTAAAATTTATAAAAAGTGTGCGTCGCATTAAATATCAAGTATGTGCCGATTACAATCAGCACAGAAACAGCCATCCAACTTACTGAACGAAAAGTTCGATTCATGAGCAATATCTTTCTTTGAGTATTTGTTCGGCTTCAAGCCAATTTTCCAAATCTGTGCCTCCCCTTTCTTCATGAATCCGATAAGCCAATTCTTCAATATCTTGAATAGAAATCGCAGAATCATTTGAGCCATGTGATTGATGCCTGTTTTTATGCTTTTGTTTTAACATATCCATCTCCTTTCCTTAAAATACCCTTTAAATACGTTCTTTATTTATTCTGTTGGTAATCCCGCTTCTTTCCATTCCTTAATGCCCCCCTCATAAGCCCTTACCCTAAAACCCCAGGAAGAGAGCTTTTCAGCAGCTTTACCGGAAGCCGGGCAGTCATAACTTGCGCAATAAGTCACCACTTCTATGTTTTTATCAAGTTCCTGTAAGTGGTTCTTCAATTGATCCAACGGGATTTTCCTGGAACCTTTGATGGAACCTAGATTATAATGCTCCGGATCAAGGACATTAACTATCTGAATGGGTTCTGCATTTCTAATTTTTTGAGCGAGCTCTTCCTTGAGTATGGTCCTGATTTTAGGGTTTGCCGTAGTTGTTTTCATAGTATTACCTCCCTTGTAAGGTTGTGTTGAGTTGATGTCTCTAAAACGCCATAACATTAACATGGAGAAAATTAAGTTGGGATGAATTTGCAATTAAAAAAAGGCAATAAAAAAGGGACAGCGCCAACAAATAAGGAGACACAATACTTAATTCACTTAGAATTAAGTATTGTGTCTCCTTATTTGCTACTGTCCCTCTTTAAGCTATCTTAGCAAATCCTATGCGCTAGGATAATTTTGTAAAACGCTCATTTGCACAGAATCTTGACCGTTGATTGGTTCACATGAGAGCGTATAGGTGCCCCACCAAGGACCGCCGGCCCAATATGTCCCCCATATGCCATCATTTTTTAATGCGGTGAAAAAATTGGTAAGAACAGTCAGCCATCGTGAATCATTATTCGGGACGCCACTCTCACCAACCCACCCTTTATATCCATGTGCCGTAAGCCACGTGGCAAAAGGCTGCAAGCGGTCAACCCCCACTGCCGGATAGGCTCCCGTTGCATCATAGCTGCTTGTGTAAGTGCCTGAGTCATTGGAATCAAAATACTGGTGAGCCTCGTAAACCAGAAGCGAGGATGGATCGTTGATATTAAGATTAGAGTTGTACGTCGCCCAAGACCAAGCACCTGCCCAGCCGTCACCCTCCACAAATATCTTATGAGTAGTATCGACTCTCCTTATGGCATTGACCGCTGCTTGCGCCGCCGTCGGCCAAACGCTGGCCCCCCCCATATCGTGGGGTTCATTCATGATATCATAACCAAGCAAGGATGAATGTCCCTTAAATTGCGTGGCCATCCTCGACCAAAAATCCGAGAAGGCCGTTACTGGGACTTGTGTTGATCCGATAATACTGCCGTGATAAGTAAAATCACTAAACGATCCGGTGCCATATCGTCCATAATTATGCACATCAAGGATCACCGATATTCCTCTGGCGTCAGCGGCATTGAGGAAATTGGTCATATAACCAACCTCTGCTGTATTTAAAGGTGAATTAAGGGTTGGCTGCATCCGTTCCCAAGCAAATGGCATTCTTATCAATGTCAGCCCTTTGCTTTTGTAATAATCCAATTCGGTTGCCGCGGGGTAGGTATAATCCATTCCATACGTCCCAGGGAAATTTTGGCCGAATTCGGCACCGGCCAGATTAACACCAAAGAGATTGCTTAGAGAAGTTGTGGAAGGCGCCGAGCAGTTAACTGCAGTAGCATTGCTGCCGATGCAACTCCAATTCCATGGACCGCTACCGGTAACGGCTGTTGACGTACCGCTGCTGCACAAATTTAGCGTTGGTGCACTGCTGACAGCAACCCCTTTGGCACTTCCACAGACACCTGATCTGGGATCACTGGAACTCACCCAGGCTCCGGCTGTCCATGACCACCAGCTGCCTGAAAAATTTTCCTGATACACTACGCCATTGTAATAGAGTATCAAAGAAACATTGTTTGAATACCCCGCAGGATTGCCATTCTCCAATACTGTATTTATGGATGATAAAGTCCAAATATGGCTCTGACTATCTACGATCTGAATTGCCGATGGTATCGTTGTGCCGCTTGCAGAAGCACTCGGCTTCAGGGGGGCTGAACAGGACACATCGCTCCCGCCGCTGGTACCATCGCAGCTCCAGTTCCATGGACCGCTGCCGGTCACGGTGGTCGCGACGCCGCTGCTGCACAAATTCGTTGTTGGCGTTGTGCTGACCGAAACTCCATTGGATGAACCGCACGCTCCATTGACAGCAGATGGCTGTACGGGCGCAGAACATGAGCTTGTATTACAAGTCCAATTCCATAATGTTCCGTTAGTTGTCACTGTTGATGCAGTACCGCTGCTGCACAAATTTGCCGTTGGTGCAGTGCTTAGGGCAACCCCGTTGGCGCTCCCGCAGACACCTGATACGGCTGGTCTGGGATCACTGGAATTCGTCCATGTCCCGGCTATCCATGACCACCAGCCACCTGCTAAATTTTCCTGGTACACTACGCCTTTATAATAGAGTATCAAAGAAACATTGTTTGAATACCCTGCCGCACTGCCATTCTTTAATACCGTGCTTGAAGATGACAGTGTCCATGTATTATTCTGACTGTCAGTGATCTGCGATGCCGGAGGAATTGTCGTACCGCTTACAGAGACGACGCTTTGCGACAAAGGAGCTGAACAGAATGCATCGCTGCCACCCATAGTGCCATTACAATCCCAGTTCCATGGACCGCTGCCACTTATGGGTGTAGATGTCCCGCTGCTGCACAAATTAGTCGCGGGTGAAGTGCTGACCGCAACCCCGTTGGCGCTCCCACAGACCCCTGAAATGCCTACTCTTGGATCACTGGCTCCTACCCATATCCCATTCGTCCATGACCACCAGCCGCCTGAAGAATTTTCCTGGTATATAACACCGCTATAATAAAGTATCAAGGTCACGTTGTTTGAATACCCCGCAGGACTGCCGTTCTTCATTACCGTTTTTAAAGATGACAATGACCATATTTTATTCAGGCTGTCTACGATCTGCGTTGCTGAAGGGATCGTTGTGCCGCTGTAAGAAATGCTTTGCGACATGGCAGTACCGGGATTTGTACCGATCATGATGCCCATCATTAATCCCATGATGACGGTTAAAGTTAATTTATTTTTTCCATACATTTGATTTGTTCTCATCATTTGTTTCCTTTCCACATAATGTTTGATGATATTCGATTTCACCTAAATTTGAACCGAAAACCAGAGAGATTGGCTCAATTTTACAGGATTTGAGCCATTGAAGGTCTTAAGGCAAATAAAGGCTTCTTAAAAAGATAGAGATTCCTGCTAGGGGACAATAACTTTAACTGCTGTTGGTTTGGGTTGGTTAAAACTGCGCCTCTTGGGTAGGTAATCGCAGGAATAGACATGCCAGATCAGCGCAAGGAAAACATGTCTACCCTAAATTATTTTCAAACAAATGTATTTTAAACGATAGAAATAAAAAATGCAAGAAAAAAAGTAGAAAGAAGGTAGAAAAAAGGAGAATAAAGATAGGATCAAAAATGGTATTCGCCTAAAATCCGCTCGTAGCAGACACAACTTAAAGGATTGATGGAGAATTCTTCTTCACTCTTTAAAATCTCCGGCAATTTTTGGGCCCCCGGCCCCAGCCAGCGCTGATGGCTGGAATCTAAAATTAATTTCCACGATTCGTCGGGGTTTTTCCAGGTGACAGGGCTTGGGAAGCGGTTGAAATTCAGAAAAATCTTTATTTCGCTCGTTCCATGCCTGCGGGTAAGCTTTAACATTTTTTTCTCTTCCATCACCTTTGTTTCCAACGAATCTCCGGGACTATAACAAGACAAGGCAGGTATATTTTTTCTCAATGAAATGATATGCTGATAAAACCCAAGTAAAGTTTTATGCGAAGGGGCATCGAGTTGCTCCCAACGGAGTTTGCAACGCTCAAAAGTCCGGGACTCATATGAATCAGCAGCTTCGCCCTTCCAGCCAAATTCTTTAAACTCATTTTTCCTGGCCTTTCTCACCGCCTCAACAAGTTCTTTATCAGAAAAGTTAGTAAAATACAAAAATGGCGAATCTTCTGCGTATTCCTCACCCATGAAAAGCATAGGGATAAACGGCGAAAACATCACCGTCGCAGCTGCTAATTTGAGGGCTTCAAAAGTCACGAGGCTGGATAATCTCTCCCCTAGTTGACGATTTCCCACCTGGTCATGATTTTGAGAACAGACAATCAGTTGATGGCCAGGCAAAGCTGCCTTTAAAACAGCACCATGAAAGCGTTTGCGATAGCGGGAATATTCCCCTGTATAAACGAAACCGTTTTTAAACGCCTTGGCTAATTGATCGATTTCCCCAAAATCGGCGTAATAACCTTGTGTTTCGCCGGTCAAAAGAGCGTGGATGCTGTGATGAATATCATCGCTCCATTGCGCGTCCAGGCCATGACCGCCTTCCTTGCGGGGCAAAATGACGCGCGCGTCATTCAAATCGCTTTCAGCGATCAGGTAAAGTTTTTTGCTCAGCTGCATGGCGAGCTTATCCACTTCCTGGGAAAGTTCGGTCAAAAAATGCTTGGCGCCCATATCATAAATCCCATGAATGCCATCCAGACGCAGGGCATCCACGTGGTAATATTCAAACCAATAAAGCGCGTTGAAAATAAAAAAATTCCTAACCCCATAACTATACTCGCCGTCAAAATTGATCGCTTCTCCCCACGGAGTTTTATACCGTTGGCTAAAACACGGCATGAAATTACTTAAGACATTGCCTTCCGGCCCCAGATGGTTATAAACCACATCCACAATGACCGCTATTTTCAGGGCATGGGCCGCGTTCACCAGAGCTTTTAAATCATCCGGCCCCCCGTAAGAACTTTGCACCCCGAAAGGAAAGACACTATCGTATCCCCAATTCCGCTCTCCGGGAAATTGTGCCACCGGCATGATCTCAATGGCGTTGATTCCCAATTCTTTCAAATAATTTAGCTTGGAAATAACGCCTTTAAAATTTCCTTCCGGCGTGAATGTCCCCACATGGATCTCATAGATGATCATCGTCTCCAACGTCAAGCTGTTGCAATTTTTAAATTTCCACCCAAAAGCACTGTGATCTATTAAACAGGAGGGGCCAAAGACACCTTCAGGTTGAAAGTAAGAAGCGGGATCAGGGATATCTTTCTTATTTACTTGATAAAAATAGCGGGCACCGGGTGCAATGTCATGCACCACCATGCTCCAATATCCCCACTCATCTTTTATTAAAGGTATAACCCGGTCTGCAGGAGAAACAATATGCAAAAATATGTTCTCCAAATCAGGGGCCCAGACGCAAAATTCACACTTTTTATCACCCAGATAACGGGCACCTAACGTTTTGATCATATTTTTCCCCTGTCATGGATCCCCGACAAGAACATTCGGGGATGACCCCCTCGTGTAAGAATAACTCAAGGGGTCATTTTATATAGACCGTTTTAATATTAATAAATTCCCGTATCCCTGACTCTGCCAACTCGCGGCCGTAGCCTGACTGTTTAATGCCGCCAAACGGCAAGCGCGGGTCGGATTTGACAGCTTCGTTAACAAAGCAACATCCGGCCTGTAATTCCTGAACAGCGATGCGCTCGCCTTTTTTGATATCACGGGTAAAGACAGCCGCACCCAATCCAAAAACAGTGTCATTGGCCGTTTGAATGGCCTCTTGTTCATCAGCCGCTTCAATGAGGGCGGCCACCGGGCCAAATAATTCTTCTTGATACGCCGTCATGGCCGGGCGCACACGGGTCAACACTGTCGGCGGATAATATGCGCCCGGCCCCAGAGGGATAGCACCTCCTAAGAGAAGCTTGGCCCCCTGTTTGGCGCTTTTATCAACCTGCCTATGTAATTGGTCGCGCAAATTGTGACGTGCCATGGGTCCCAGATTAACACCTTCATTCAAAGGCGGGCCCATGCGCTGCATCTGCATTTTGGCGGTAAACCTTTCTTCAAACTCTTTAAAAATGGAAGTTACAGCAATAAAACGTTTGGCGGATATACAGCTTTGTCCGCCGTTAATCAGACGGGAATTAACACATGTTTCCACCGCGCTTTCCAAATCAGCGTCTTCCAGAATAATGTAAGGATCGCTGCCTCCTAATTCCAAAACGGTTTTCTTCAGCACCGCCCCGGCATGGGTAGCAATGCTTTTGCCCGCGCCCGTACTTCCGGTCAAGCTCACCGCCCGTACAAAAGGATGTTCAATCAAATCAATGACTTTAGAACTTGAGACAAATACATTGGAAAAAAGTGCCGGCGGAAAACCTGCTTCTTTATAAATCTTTTCAATGGCCAGGGCGCAGCCGCACACATTAGAGGCATGTTTTAAAACCACCGCATTGCCGGCCATCAAGGTGGGCACGGCACAACGAAAAACCTGCCAAAAAGGAAAATTCCAGGGCATCACGGCCAGGACAACACCTAAAGGTTCATAGGTGACATAACTATTGCTGGCCTCGCTGCGAACAGGCTCCGGAGTCAAGAAAAACTCCGCGTGCTCGGCATAAAAATCACATACAAAAACGCATTTTTCAATTTCACTCTGGCCTTGTGTAAACGGTTTGCCCATCTCCTGGGCCATTAGCCGGGCATACTGATCTTTATTTGTCTTTAAAATGACGGCCGCTTTTTTCATGAATAAACCACGCTCTTTGAATGACAAATGGCGCCAGGATTGAAAAGATTTCTCAGCGCGGTTTAAAATAGTGTTTATTTGAGGCAATGAAAACTCCTGGTAAGATTTTATTCTTTTACCTGTCGTTGGATCAATGCTTTGCATAGGCCCGCCCCTTTGCTAATTTTCTGATCAGAGCTTGATTGACGCTGACATCAATAGGGATTTCAAAAACACTTAATTCCTTTGAATTAAGAGATTTCTTTAACTGCCCTGCAAGTTCGCGCACATTGCCGGGCCGGTAACCTTTGATACCAAAGCTCTCGGCGTAAGCTTTAAAATCCGGGTTGGTTATTTTGGTTCCGGTACTTTGATGGCGGCTCATCTGTTGTTTCCAGCTGATTAACCCATAATCATTATCATTAAAAATGATGACCGTAAATCCTAAATTCAAACGTTTGGCCGTTTCCAATTCCTGGGAGTTCATCAAAAAACCGCCATCGCCCATGGCCGCGATTATCCGACGGCTAGGTGACTGCAAAGCTGCGGCCACTGCTCCCGGCAAAGCAATACCCATGCTGGCCAAACCGTTGGACATAATGCATCCATTGGGGCAGCATGCTGAAAAATTCCGGGCTATCCATATTTTATGGCTGCCGACATCACTGATAAGCAAATCATCATTGCGCATGATCGTCTGTAAGATATTCAACACTCCCGGAACGGTAAATGGCTGGCCTTCTTTAAGAACATAGGAAGCCCTGTCTTTTATAATACGCCCACGGATGGGCCTGTACCAATGGCTGTCGAAAGAAACTCCGTCCTTGTCCAATTTTTGGCTGAGTGCCTTTAAAGTGGCTGGAATATCCGCTACTATCTCTACATTCGGCTGATAATGCGTGTACACTTCTGCCGGCGTAAAATCAATATGGATGATTTTTTTGTTCTTCCTGGGGTTCCAGGCATCCGGTGCATACTCGGGCGTGTCATACCCCACCGCAATGATCACATCCGACTGGTCCACGGCATCCATGACGATATCACGAAAACTAAAACCGATGGTAAACAAGGACTGTGTCTCTGAATCCAACAGTGCTCCTTGTCCCATAAAGGTATGCGCCACCGGGATATGGTGCTTTTTGACCAATTCCGTGAGCTCCTGTGATGCCATTTTACGTACCGCGCCATTGCCCGCGATGATCATGGGATAACGTGCTTTTTTCAACAAGGCCACCGCTTCCTCGAGAGCGGAATCATCAGGATCAGGCCTGCGTACCCGCTTGGAAAGAATGGGCGATCCCTCGGCCTTCATACCTGCCACATCTTCTGAAAATTCAATATGGGTGGAACCTGGTTTTTCACTCTCAGCTATTTTGAATGCTTTACGGACCACTTCCGGTATCATTTGCGGATTAGGTATTGTCCCGTTCCATTTAGTGATGGGACGAAACAAGTTAACAAGATCAAGATACTGGTGGCTTTCTTTATGAAGCTTCTGCACACCGGCTTGGGCGGAAATGGCAACCACCGGGCTTTTATCCAAATTGGCATCGGCAACACCCGTCACCAAATTTGTGGCACCAGGACCCAGGGTGGACAAACACACGCCAGCCTGTCCGCTGAGACGACCCCACATATCTGCCATAAAAGCAGCCCCTTGCTCATGCCGGGTGGGGATAAACTTAATGGAAGATTTTTCCAAAGAGAACAGAATATCTTCCATTTCCTCACCCGGCAGACCAAAAATATAAGGAACTCTTTCATTTTCCAGGCATTTAACAAACAAATCAGACCCTTTCAATAGGTATCCTCGCTTCCTTATGAAAAATCTCCCTGCTGTTGGGGATTCTACAAATTTTGGTCCTGTATATTAGGGTTTCCTTCGCTGATAAATCGGGAAACGTCCGTGCTTTTAGTTTTCTTCATGATGCCTTTTCTGCTAAACTTTCCTTCCGGTATATAGAAACCTCCTCCGCTTGCCTGGACGTTTATCATCCCCTGAGCCATTTCGTTGAAATGAAAATTCATCGCCCGATGTTCATTGAGGGATTTAGTAAATGATTTTACAATCCTTGAATGGCCAAGATCAGCCGCATGCTCGCGTACTGCCTTGTATCTGGCGATCTCATATTCTTGTACCCGTTGTGCCAAGCTGATAATGTCGGCATCAAGGTCCGGGCCCTTCTTCGTTTTGTTGACGATGTCCTCACTCTCTGTGAGAAGCCCCTTCATAGCCTTACAAGTCAATTTTTGGGGCTCCTGCCCGATAGTATTGAAAATATCCTCCAATCGTTTGACGTGTTCTTTAGTAACGGCCAGACAGTCCTCCAAAACTGATTTTAATACTGAGGAATGGCCGGCGTCTGCCATTTTAGGTAATGCTTCAACCAATTGACTTTCCGCATTTAATAAATCAGCCAACTCTTCCATTAATAAATCGTTTAAGGAATTTATTCTTTTCATAGAACTCCCCCTTTCGAGAACTATAAGGGAAAGTATCTTAACCTAGCCATTCCCTAATGGTGTTCATCTCGTTGTTCGTGCCGTTCTTCGCCATCACGCTGCCCCTCATGTTCGTGCCGTTGCGGCCTTTCAACGACCCGATACCCACGACCATATGGCCTATAATAAACATCGTGGTATACATAATAATCATCACCATCAATATCGACCCGTGCAAAACCAGGAGGAACGTCGTAAACAACGGCTCCGACAGGCGCTCCCACAACTACATAACTGCCCGGGGCCCCTGAATAAAAAACGCCGTCATTATAATAATACCTATTATCACCGACAATAACTGCACTATACCCCCGATTTTCATGATGATCCCCCCATCCCCAATCAAAAAACCAGGCATAGGCTCGCGTTGGTTGATTCAAATAAACCAAAGCTAAAACAAAAGACATTAACAATAATTTTTTGTGTTGGCGCATATGTTCTCCTTTCGTCTATTCATTCCTTACCATTGATACCACGTTTCTCCTGCCCTTACGCTACCAAAAGGAAAATGAAAATAAAATGAAACCAAAATTAATTTTCACTCCTTGCGCCTACCCACTTGACGCACAGCTTGATTTTCAATAAGATGTGAATGATGAAAAGCCTCAAAACTCCTCAATTAAGTAAAAAAGCATGGGCTTTCATTTTTCTTACGATCATCAGCGCCCTGGTACTGTTTAAATACGTCAATCTTGTCCCCCGCGTAGACAATAACTTTTTCTTTTCAAACACCGACCCGCAATTCCAGGATGAAAATTTGATCTCTCATTTGTTTAAAAGAAAAGACTCCATATTGATCATTAACGCCGCAGGCAGCATCGAATCCAAAGAATATATGCAAAAAGACCATGACCTTAGTGATTCCCTCTTAAAATTAGAAGGCATCGCTGCGGTCAAAAGCATAGCGAACGGGCCCAACGGATTGGAAGATGCCATCAAAGGCCCCTTATGGGAACGCCTTTTAATTTCCAAAGACCAAAAATCTACTAATATTATTCTTTTCCTTAAAGATCCAATTCCTCAAAGCCTCATTCCCAATGTCGAAAAGCTGATCCGTGAATATTCCCAAGATGACTTTCATTTAATCATGTCCGGCCCTCCCTATATCGTAGAATTAGTCAGCCGCTATTTGCTCAAAGATATCAGGGCGTTTACCTTTCTGATCTTAATCATATTTGGAGTGGTCATCATGTTCATTTTTCGCTCCACCAAAATCCTTTTAGGAGCAGTGATCAGTTGTATCAACGCCTCGATCTGGACCCTGATGATTATCAATATGCTGGGTATAAAAATCGGGCTGATGACAGCCAATTTAGCCACTATTGTTTTTGTTTTGACCATGTCCCATATCATTTTCTTGACCTATAACTGGAAATATGTCTGTTCCCAACAAGGGCATCCTTCCCCGGTGGATGAAGCCCTCCATTTGACTTTTTCGCCTTCTTTTTGGAGCATGTTGACAACCTTGCTGGGGTTCTTAAGCCTCCTTATTGTTCCAGCCCAGCCTTTAAAAGAATTGGGGGCTTCTGGCATGGTCGGTGCTGTAGTGGCCATCAGTGTGGCCTACATTATTTATCCTGCTTTTCTTCGTTTAGTTGATCCATCCTCTTCAAAAAATAACAGTCTTGACCGTTATCAAATCATGGTCCAGGATTTTCTTGAAAAAAGAAAGAAATTGGCCGTAATAGGTATCTTTAGCTTATTTATTCTGGCTTTACCGGGATTATGGATGGCCAATACCGATCCCAGTTTGCTCTCCTATTTTAATAAAAACAGCAAAATTGAAAGGGATTTGACCTATATTGACCAACATGGAGGCAGCAGCCCCCTGATTCTGTTAATCAAAACAGCCACGGGTGAAAAGCTTGATACTGATAAGTCTTACCAAAAACTTTGGAGATTGCAGCGAGGCTTGGAACAAAATAAAGAGATTGGGACCATCATCTCTTTACCTGTATTGATGGCCGAAGCCAAACGGCCCATGCTGGCTTCTCTGCTGTCCTGGGAAGGGCTCTTGAACATCCTTCAACTGCCTCAATTTGACTCTATCGCCAAAAGTTTCATCACCGAAGATCACCGGGAAGGGCTTTTTTTATTACGGATGAATGAATCCAACAGGCAAATGTCACGGCTTAAGGTGATCGAAGAAATTAAAAAAACCGTTCGTGCATACGGATTCATCCCTGAATTAGTCGGGGGTGTTTATAGTTTACAGGGGCATTTATCCCAGCTGGTTGCTTCCAGTGTCATATTTGGGCTTGGACAACTGATCATCATCTTTGCCATTATTGCCTGGGTGGTTTCACAATCCATAAGGATTGCGTTAGCTATTACGCTCAGCATCTGTGTCATTCCTGTGATTGTAATAGGGATGGTAGGGTGGTTTCATGTCCCCCTTGATATCATATCCGCGCCGGCATCCAACATAGCCATTGGATTAGGCATTGATTCCATGATTCACATGGTCAGGGCTTATCGACGGCAAAAACGTCAGGACCAAAAAGATGCGGAGGCTTGGGGACACGTCAGGCACCGCTTTTGGCAGCCTGTACTGACCTTTACTCTGGTGATGGTCCTGGGTTTCGGTATTTTCATGTTTTCCGAATTTCCCTCAACCCAAAGATTTGGCGCGGCCGTTGTATTTGGCGCGCTCATTGCCTGTATGACCGCTTTATTTGTTATGCCCACGACCGCTCAACTGGGCGTTAAAAAGGCTTAAAGATTCAACTGGGACTGAATACTGTTTAACAATCCTTTCACAGGATTATCACTTTGGAGGCTGTTTAAAAGTGTACTGGAAAGGCCCTGCTTAAGCCCATTTAAATCAAATCCTGTCAGGGAAGCTATTGTTGTTTTGGCCAAAGCCCTCAATACAAGCAGATGCACCAAATCATTGGCCCCATGGATCCCGGTATAATGCTCATTAAGATTAACATTGAACTCTTTAACTAACGCAGGGGTTTGAGCATAATCTTTGTAAACTATTTTGCTGATATTCAAAGTCAAATCATCAATAGTAAGTTTTGGCGGCGGGCCATTCCCGCGAGGTTGAAGGGCCTTTAAGGAATTTAAATTCAGCTGGTTTCCCGGTTGGCGTACAACTGTTAATAGCCGTAGAGATAAACGAAACTCCTTAATCGAAACTTGCCCTTTTAATATATCAGCGGGACTGTAATGGACGTAAATTTCCCCGACATCCGCCATCACCGCATCGGGGTATCCTGCCGGATTATATATTTTTAACTCCGTAATACTCACCGTAGGTGCTAATAAACCGATATCCAGTTTTCCAATTTCCAGCTTTAGCCCTGTGATTGCTTGAATACCTTGCTCAATACCCGCCCGAATAATAAGATTCCGAACAGTGACTAAAACCACCAGAATCAAAATAAGACCAACAAGAATATTACGTAATAGTTTCATGCTATCCCTTCGTCGATTCTTGACCTTAATTGACCACTGCAGTGACAAGCAGCGAACCATTATACAAACCCGCAGTATCAGCATTGGAGAATGGTTCTCCGTTTGTTGGATCAGCAGGGTTTGTGGTACTTCCGGTCCAGACGCCCAAATAAATCCTTAAAAAACCACCGGAAACTTCTGAAAACGTCACATGTTCACCGCTTAAGTCTATTAGCCTTTTCTTGGGCCCATGGGCTGTTAATAAAGTTTCTGTTGTGCTAGAGCCGCTGGTCACCTCTTTGGCAAATGTGGCTGTTGCCTTATGTCCCATGCCGTTGGTATCGGTGGCACTACTGCTGTTAGGGTTAGCACCTTCAGTATAGGAAACCGTGGTATCCGGACTCCCTGACCCGCCAGTAACACCAATATCAAGAGCAAAATAATGATCCGGTATATAAATGTGATTGGTGGGATCAAACGTCATAGTGTCAAAACTTAAATTAGTGGTACCGGGCGGCTCAGTGGTAAAAGCATTGGTTGTCGAATTGACACTGGATACGGTCATGCTAATACCCGTTGCGACCGGGACCGTGGCTGAAACCGTATATGTCGTGGATACAGCCCAGACCGGTAAAGCTTGGAAAACCAAAAACAACCCGCTTAAAATTAAACTCACTATGGTTTTCATAAATACCCCCTCTCTGCTATTAAGACAATATTTTATTCACTCATAAATGCCTTAGGAGCCCTTTACTCTTCATCTTCCCAGCTATCCTGAAACTCACTGGGGGTCTTGCCCATTAAAAAATCATCTTCCTGTTCTCCCTGACACAGCCAATCCAGCATTTGAGTTTGAGAACTTTGATTCATCGTTTGTGGATTGTTTTTCATATTCCCTCCTTTATTGAAAGTTCAATACTGTTTTATCTGACTTTAGGGTAACAAAGGGAAGATGAAAAGAAGATGAAGTAAAAATTAAAATGTGGAGAGCAGTTCTTTATTGGAGGGGAATTGCTGAAGTTTTTTGACCAGGGTTTGGGCGGCTTCAACGGGGCCCAACGCGGCCAAACTTCGCCTTAATTTGTTTACTTGTTCGATTTCCTTGGGCTCCAAAAGCAATTCTTGCTTGCGGGTAGCGCTTTTGGAAATATCAATGGCCGGAAATATGCGGTGATTGGCAATTTCGCGTGAAAGAACAATTTCCATATTACCTGTACCCTTAAATTCCTCGAAAATGACTTCATCCATGCGGCTGCCGGTTTCAATCAAGACCGTGGCTAAAATGGAAAGCGACCCTCCATTTTCAATTTTCCGGGCAGCACCAAAAATGCGGCGCGGCACTTCAAGGGCGCGGGCATCGACCCCGCCGGAAATCGTGCGGCCGCTTGAGCGCGTTTGCGCGTTGTGCACGCGCGCAAGCCTCGTCAAAGAATCAATAACAATCATCACATCTCCGCCTGCCGCCACCTCAACGTAGGCCTGACTCATCAATTTATCCGCGATTTTAATATGGTTCTCATAGCTTTCATCTGTGGAAGAATAGTGGATCTCGCCGGGAATGGTCCTTTTGAAGTCTGTCACTTCTTCAGGCCGCTCATCAATAAGCAGGCAATAAAGTTTTATTTTGGGGCAAGATTTGGCCACTGCCTGGCATATGTGCTTCAAGAAGGTGGTTTTACCTGAGCCGGGCGGTGCCACAATAAGCCCGCGCTGCCCCATGCCGATGGGACAGATCAAATCCATGGCGCGCATGGTCAATTCTGTGCTTCCGGCTTCCAGGCGTATGCGAGGCGAAGGGTCTACCGGAATGCCGGCCAAGAATTTATTATGCGGATTATAGGAAGGCATATTTATAATGAATCTTTATATCGTAATAATTGCCCATGGGGCGGATCACAGACCCAAATATTATTTTGATCATCACTGACAACACAATGTGCCCGATTGTCGGCTTGGGCCTGTCCTAACAAAGAAAGCACCCCCTTTGCCGAAACCCCTAAAACTGAAAGGGTGGCATTCTTGGAAGAGGTGAAATACAAATGAGAAAGTTTGGCATTATAGCTGATCACATCAGGCCCGGGATCGGTCGCTAATTCACTCAACTTTTTATTATTCTGATTTAAATCAAAAACCTCGGCCTTGCCCTCCCCGCAACTGACAAAAAGAAAGCCTCTTTGCTCGTCCAAAGCATCCCCGCGCGACTTTTCGCATTCATTGGGCCACTTACCGACAACAGCATGCGACTTTATATCTATGGCCGCGGCTTGGGGGCCTAAATTTGTGTACGCGCGGCCGCGAAGGGGATCAATCACCAGGGACTCGGGGCCATCGTTAACAAACATCATCATGGCTGCCCTGGACATCGAATGATTCGCTACCGAGAAACTAAAAGTCTCAATCCGTTTATCATGGGGCTCAGTGACCCATATCTCATGATTAACACCTACGTAACGGACGTAATCAGCATCGCCTGCCAAATCCGCAGAAACTGCCACGGCACCTGATTTAAGATCAACCGCAACGAGTTTTTGCTTGCCGTGGTCCACGGCAAATATAAAACCTTCTCCTTCATCCGCGGAAGAGATGCCTGCTTCATGCCCCTTTTGCATGGCAGCGCTCGAACTAAACCCGCCTAAGCTGACAATCGCGAAACTGGCAGGGTCGATCAAATATAATTTTCCCGTATGCCCCGCAGGGACCAGCACTTTATGTAGCTCTGAAGAAAAAACCAAATCATCAAAACCAATCCCTCCTTCACCGCCGGGAATTGATACAGCCGTCGCTTTCAGAGAAGAGCTGGAAGATTGAGCAAACACAGGATTAATCATTGCCACGAACATTAAAATTAAAAAAAATACCATTATTTGATCCTTTCTGCATGTCTGGATCCCGGCTTTCGCCGGAATGACATAGTTAGTAATATTCCGGAATGACATGGGTGGTGACATTATAATAAATTAAAGCGATACCCGATTCCGGGTTCATTAATGATCCGTTTAGGCTGTGACGGATTTTCTTCGATTTTCTGGCGTAAATGATTTAAATAGACCCGTGCTGAATTGGCCTTTTCTTCGTTTTCCGTTCCCCATACTTCCCTTAAAATCTGGCGCATCGTCAAGACCCGCCCCGCGTTTTTAATCAGCGACGATAATAGTCCATATTCAATGGATGTCAATTTAAGCGGCTGCCCATTTAATGTCACGCTGCGTGTATTAAACTCAACGCGTAGCCTGGCATTATCAAAAACCTCATTAACAATTCCCGGTGTCGTCTTTCGCCGTAATACCGCTGAGAGCCTTGCGGTCAGTTCGGATGCGGAAAATGGTTTGGTAATATAATCATCCGCCCCGCTTTCCAAACATTTGACCTTTATGTCTTCCTGCCCACGGACAGAAACCATGATAACGGCTACATCGCTAAATTCCCTGATACGCGCAAGCACATCAAAACCTTCCATGTCCGGCAGGCCCATATCCAGAAGCACAGCTTGAGGTTTTTTATAGACAAGTGCTGCGAGTCCTGTTGTACCGCTGACGGAACTGGCTGTTTCATACCCGGCATGCGTGAGGATGACTCCCAGCATCTTTTGGATTTGGGGCTCATCATCAATGATAAGAACAAGGCCTTTAGACATTGCCATTTCTGGATTCCCGGAGCTTCTGCGAATGTCCTGTATGAGGACCTTTCGCGGGAATGACATTT
>Ga0206837_1054_pt1 | contig 16401 bp, 16 predicted proteins | sample Alteio_BWOrgCont_29_FD_152863 | JGI IMG/M metagenome (GOLD analysis project Ga0206837, IMG submission 152863) | Enriched cells from forest soil in Barre Woods Harvard Forest LTER site, Petersham, Massachusetts, United States -... | ecosystem: Environmental > Terrestrial > Soil > Temperate forest >...
AAAGATCGTATCTATGAATCTTCGTCCAAATAAATATGAATAGGGTATCAAAAAAATATTTCTTCGGGAGAGGTTTAGCTTTTGGTATTGTAGGAAAAATTGCCATTGGATATGAGGATATTTTACAGGTCATTACGTTCGTTTGTCTTATATTAATAACGGCATTTGTTGCAAAAAGAAATCCTATTAATCAGAAAGAATACATCTTTGGTCTTATGGCTTTGTTAATTAATACAACATTGATATTTCTTTCTTTACGTCGAGGAAATATAGGTGCGTATTTAATAGGAGTCGGATTGATATGGTTCTTTGTAAATCTAAGAAAAAAAGTCACTATGTTGTTAATTGTGGGAATAGCTATCTTTATAGGAAGCTTATTTCTTTTTGTGACAGGCCACTCAAATGTGTTAGATAAAATTCTATTACGCATTGATTCCATTAATATTTTTAAATATCACGATGATGCTGGATCGAAATTGACGTCATCTATGGGGCATTTATCTGAGATTCAAAATGGTTGGTTTAATGTGAAAGATCATATTTTCTTGGGAAAAGGCTTTACCTCTGACATAACTAAAGTATATGGCTGGAAAGATGAATTTACTATGGTACATAATGAACTTTTATTTTATTGGATCAGGATGGGGATTGCAGGTGTGTTCATTTTTTTCTGCATGTATTTAATTCCATTACGTTATTGTTATATACAATTGCGAAAAGTTGATACTGGATGGAAATGGTTGTTCCTTGGAATAATGTCATTTATTTTAGGACGTTTTATTATACAGATAACCATTGCCCCGCCAATCAGTATTTCTCCAACGAAATGTTATATTTATTTCATAATTTTAGGAATTATAATGAACCCATTTTTCTTAAAAAGCAGCAAAGCATAAAAGTAGAAGAATATGAAATTTCCCCTAGTGACGATAGTGACGCCATCTTATAATCAGGCTAAGTTTTTGGAGGCAACGATTTTATCAGTATTAAACCAGGATTATAAAAATATTGAATATATTATTATTGATGGAGGGTCTACAGATGGTTCTGTAGATATTATCAAGAAATATGAGCCAAAATTAGCATTTTGGAAAAGTGAATCTGATAAAGGCCAAAGTCATGCAATTAATAAAGGATTTCTTCAAGCCAAGGGGCAAATTTTTAATTGGTTAAATTCAGATGATATTTTAATGCCGTCAGCCGTATCCATTGCTATTAGATATTTACTTCAGAATCCTTTGATAGGAATGGTTTTTGGCGACAGAGTGGTTATTAATCGGAAGAATCAAATTATAAGGATTGAGGAATATCCAACATTTAGTAAAAATTGTTTTAGAATAGATCCATGTTTGGCCCAAGAAACGAGTTTTTTTAGAAAAGAATTATGGGAGAAATCGGAGGGGCTTGATGAATCACTTCATTTCTCGATGGATACAGATTTATGGTTTAAATTTTTAAGGCAAAAGTCTATTATTTATCACATTCCTTTCATTTTAGGTGTATGGCGAGAACATGGATTATCAAAATCTTTTCTTGAATATGATGATGAATTAAAACGTGGAAAAGGATTTTTTGAATGCGAGAAATTAAAAGATAAATATCTTGGATCGATCGAAAAATTAATATATATGCGTAAAGTATTTCATAAAATTAATAAAACTAGATTGTTAATTGAAAAATCTTTAAATTTAAGAAAAAGAGAAATATTAGAAATATCTAAGAATCTAAAGCAAGAGGATTTATAACATGAGTATGGTAAAAATGTTCAAATGAAATTAAGCGTTGTCATCATCGCAAGGAACGAAGAAAAGAGTATTGCGCGATGTATTGAATCAGTTCTAAAACATACGACAAATGTTTGTCCTGTTGAGGTGCTTTTAGCTGATTCTGCTTCAACAGATCGAACAGTTGAAATTGCATCGAGTTATCCAATTAATATTATTTCTCTTAAGCCTGAATGGCCTTTATCTCCAGCTGCAGGGCGTTTTAGCGGGGTCAATAATGTGCAAGGTAAATATGTGCTTATTATTGATGGAGATATGATCTTATTAGAAGGATGGATAGAAAAAGCGCTTATATTCTTGGATAACCATCCAAATGTTGGAGCAGTAGTAGGTAGATTGACCGATATTAGGCCAAATATATATGATGAAATCAGGGCATTGAATCCCAATAGCATAGATTTTAATGAAATCAAAAAAACTGATGTGGCTTATGGTTCAGCAATTTTTAATCGAGAAATTTTATTAAAATCTGGAAATTTTCAACCTTTTCTTCGAGCTGAGGAGGAGGCTGAAATATCTTATCGGATGATTAGCGGAGGGTATGATATTTTTTGCTTGCCTTATGATGCTGTTGATCATTATACGATTCTTCGGAATACATTTGCTGAGACAATTCGGCGTTTTCGTAAAAATCTCTGGGCAGGTATGGGGGATATGTTCAGTTGGTGTTTGAACAAAGGATATTATGGTATCGTCTGGAAACAATTTCATGTTTTCTTTTTATTTTCGGGGTTAATTCTTTTTGTTCTGTTAGGGCTATTATTGACATTCATTACAAAGGATAAACGATGGGCTATAGAAGGGATGTCCTTATTTGGTTTATTCGTGGGCATTATTTGTATTAAGAAGAGAAATATTTATCTAGGATTATTGAGTGTTGTTAATATTGCCATTATTACATGGTGCCTTTGGAACGGATTAACTCGAAAAATTCCTGAGTCAGATGAATATCCACGTGATGTAGTATGGGTTAAATAGCAAAATGAAAATACTTAGAGCTAATAAATATTTTTTTATCAAAGGGGGGGCTGAGACCTCTTTTTTTGATACGGCTGAGTTGATAAAAGAAAATGGGCATCAAGATATCGCTTTCTCTATGGAACATGAGCGGAATTTTTCTACGGATTTTGATAGTTATTTCGTTTCAAATGTAGATTATGAGTCCAAGAATATCTGTCATCAGATTAGCAGTACTCTAAAGATACTTTATTCCTTTGAAGCAAAAGGTAATGTTGATCATCTTATCTGTGACACTAAACCTGATTTGGTTCATTTGCACAATATTTATCATCAGATTTCCCCATCAATTCTTCATACGATCAGAAAATATAATCTTCCTGTTGTGATGACATTACATGATTACAAAATTATATGCGGATCATATTCTATGTTCGATCGAGGAAAACCATGTGAGGCCTGCAAAGGAGGAAGGTATTATCAGAGTTTCTTAAAAAAATGCGTTAAAGATTCCTATCTAAAAAGTCTGGTGACCACATTTGAAATGTATTTACATCATAAACTTTTAAATATTTACGATGTAGTTGATGTTTTTATTTCTCCCAGTCTATTTTTAAAGAATAAAGTTGAGGAAATGGGGTTCAAAGGGAAGATTATGTATTTGCCGTATTTTATACATGCCAATGTATTTGATCCTTATTTTGGTTTTAAAGAAAAAACCATCAGTTATGTTGGCCGTTTGTCTAAAGAAAAAGGAATATTAGCTTTAGTTGATGCGGTAAAAGGATTGGATGTTAAGTTGAAGATAATTGGTGAAGGGCCTTTAAAAGAAGTCATTGAGGATAGGGTGAAAAGTGAAGGTATAAATAATATTGAATTTTTAGGATATATGAGCGGACAGAATCTGAAAGAAGAAATCCGGCATTGTATGTTCACGGTCATCCCTTCGGAATGGTATGAAAACAAACCCTTGTCAGTCATCGAGTCCTTTGCATTAGGCAAACCAGTTATTGGTTCAAGAATTGGCGGAATACCTGAGTTGGTGAAAGATAATGAAACTGGTTTCACTTTTGAACCCAAAAATGTAGAGGATTTACGTGCTAAGATAAGTCAACTTGTCAATAATCCAGCTGAAATAGAACGAATGGGGCGTAACGCACGCAGGTTTGTAGAGGATGAGCTTAATCCGGACAAACATTATGAACGTTTGATGCAAATTTATCAGTTTGCTATAGATAAACATAAGAGAAAAATTTGAAAAGATGGGAAATATTAAATATAGAATTTTTTGGCATTTGGCTACATTTATATGTGCTTTCATTTATTTTTCTGGGATTTATTTACTTTACAAGAATTGGAGATTAAAACGTAAGCATTTTATTTTAATCGTGCTTACTTATCATAGAATACGGGATGATCATAAGGAATCGGATATTACAGTCCCTGTTGACTTTTTTGATCGACAACTTATTTTCTTAAAAGCACATTATCAGATCGTTTCCTTAGATCATTTATTGCAATATAGGGATGGTCTTAAAGAGTTGGATTCAGATGCTGTTAGCATAACTTTTGATGATGGTTATCAGGATAATTATTTGAAAGGATTTCCGCTGCTAAAAAAGTATAATATACCGGCAACTATTTTTTTAGTTAACCAATGGATCAATGAGAATGAAGAATTCTTGACCTTCGAGCAAATAAAGGAAATGGGTGATCATAACATTGTTTTTGGTAGTCACACGTTGAGTCATCCCATCCTATCTGAAATTAATGAAAAGGCAGCTTATCATGAGATCTATGATTCGAAGTTTGAACTTGAACGCAAATTAAAATGTGAAATACATTATTTTGCTTATCCCAAAGGGAAGGCAAAACATATAAATGAAAGTAATATTGCTTCTGTTAAACAGGCAGGATATAAGGCATCTTTTACGACTGAAAATGGCCTTATTGATCAAGTGAGTGATAAATGTAGATTAAAACGGCTTGGTATAAGGGAATGTCCGCTTTTTGTTTTTAAGGTAAGAACATCCGGGATATTTGAGACTGGTATTATACTTTTTTTTCGAAAAATGATTGGCATGGTTTAAAGGTTTATTTATGAGAATAGTTATACTTGGCACACGTGGTTTTCCTAATGTTCAAGGCGGAGTTGAAAAACATTGCCAGGAATTAACTACAAATTTAGTAAAACTCGGTCATGAAGTCATTGTATTTACGCGCGCTTCTTATGTCGATCCAACTATTAAAGAATATCACGGTGTAAAATTAGTATCCCTTCCTGTTTTAAGAATTAAAGGGCTGGAAGCCGGACTACACACCTTCATAGGTATTTTTGCCGCACTAAAATATAAACCGAATATTCTTCATATTCAAGCTATAGGCCCAGGGTTGTTTATTCCTTTAGCCAGAATTTTAGGAATGAAGGTTGTTTTGACAACGCATGGCTCAAATTATAGGCACAAAAAATGGGGAAGGTGTGCAAGAGTCATGCTGCGAATAGCAGAATATATTGGTATAAAATCCGCTAATTCTGTGATTGCTGTTTCTAATAACATAGCGATTGAAATACAAAATAAATATGGCAGGGAGATTAATTTTATCCCCAATGGTGTTAATGTCCCATTGCTAACAACAACTGAAACGATTTTAAATAAATATAAATTAGAAAAAGGGAAATATATACTTTCAGTTGGACGCTTTGTGCCGGAAAAGGGATTTGAGCTTTTGATCAAAGCATTTGCAGAAGTTCAAAAACAAAAGCTTAAAAATTATAAGCTTGTTATAGCCGGAGACGCTGATCACGAAGACTCGTACAGTCTAAATCTAAAAAAAATGGCCCAAGAAACAGATAATGTGATTTTAACTGGTTTTTTAACCGGACAACCTTTAGAAGAGCTTTATACTCATGCCACATTATTTGTATTGCCATCTTATTATGAAGGCTTGCCAATAGTGCTTATGGAAGCTATCAGTTATGGATTGCCCTGCATTAGTTCAGATATTGTTAGTAATAGAGAAGTTGGAGTTGAAGAAGATCATTATTTTAAACCAGGAGATATTAATGGAATAGCAAAAATGATTAAGGAGTTTTCTTATAGACCTATTGTAGTTGATCAAAAGCAGAAACAAATTCGAGAGATTCTTGAGAGATATGATTGGCAAAAGGTTGCTGTAAATACAGTTAAGATTTATAGCAGTGTGTGCAACCGATCCTCTAAGAAGAATTTTGATAAAAAATGAAAATTTCAATCACCACTCCATCCTTCAATCAGGCAAAGTTTATTCGTCAAACCCTTAACAGTGTTTTAATGAATCAAGATTATGACAGCTTGGAATATATTGTTGTTGATGGTTTATCTAATGATAGTACTTTTGAAATTCTGAAGGAATATAAACAAAAGTATTTTGATAAATTTAATTTTATTTATGAAAAAGATTCTGGTCAGTCGAATGCAATTAATAAAGGATTCCAGTTGGTAAAGGGTGATATTATCGGGTGGATTAATTCAGATGACTATTATGAGGACAATATTTTTCAATTTATTGTCAATTATTTTCAGGAACATCCAGATGTAGACATGATTTATGGAAAATGTAATATCGTCGATGAAAATGGACAGTTTATTAAAAGGTTTGAAGATTCCTATGGTTTTAAAAAATGTAAAATAGATCCTTCAAGATATGATTACAACATTTTGCTAAATGTTTACTCTGGTCTTATACCGCAACAAACAGTATTTTTTCGGAGAAATATTTTTGATAAGGTTGGCTATTTAGATGAATCGTATCATTTTGCGATGGACTACGAATATTGGCTGCGTATTGGCCGTTCTTGTCATATTGAACGAGTGGACAAACTTTTAGCTAATTTTCGTTTTCATTCTGAAGCAAAAACTAATTTTAGGAATAATTTAGGTTTTATAAAAGAATTGGTAATGGCAAGAAAGCATTACAGTAAAAAAATTTTCTCTGTTTTTACTATATTCATAATATGGATTTTAATAAAAACATACATTAAAATTGCTCTAATTGATTTAGGACTGATAAGGTCTAAAGCATGAAAATTCTTTTATTAATAAAAATTTCGTCCACTTATATCGTATTGGATATTTGAAGGATTTGGAGAGACTCATGCAGCAACAAATTCGACTTTCTCAGAGCGTTCAGGAATTATTATGTTGCCCCATTTGCCATACTAAACTTATTCTGGTGGGGGAGCAATTTAAGTGCAATAATTTCGAATGTTTTACTTATTATCCCATAGTAGACGGGATACCTATATTAATAAATGAAAAATTGAGTGTTTTTTCTTTTAATGATTTTATATCCCATCGTAAAACATTTTTTGATAACAAAAGCGAAAATAAGCTAAAGAGAACCATGCGTTATTTAATTCCAACAATTGATAAGAACATCAATGGAAAATTAAATTATGACAAGATGAGTAAAATATTGTTCAATCAATCAACTTCCCCTCTAGTTTTAGTAATTGGAGGGTGTATTTTGGGTCAAGGCATGGAAGACTTGACTAATAATACTACAATAGATCTTGTTGATAGTGATGTATCATTTGGCCCCCGCACCAAGTTGATATGTGATGCTCATGATATTCCCTTTCAAGATGGGTCATTTGATGGGGTGATTATACAGGCAGTTCTAGAACATATAGTTGATCCCTATAGATGCTGTGAAGAAATCCATAGGGTTTTGAAGAAACAGGGAGTGGTGTACGCAGAAACGCCCTTTATGCAACAAGTACATGGTGGTCGTTACGACTTTACGCGCTTTACTCATTTAGGACATCGCCGTTTGTTTCGAAAATTTGAAGAGATTGATAGTGGCGCAGTATGTGGACCAGGTATGGCTCTTGCATGGTCTTACAGATATTTTTTATTAAGTTTCACTACTTCAAAAATATTGAGAGCTTTGATTCGAATTTTCGCAAATCTGACATCTTTCTATCTTAAATATTTTGATTACTATCTAATTAACAAACCAGGAACACTTGATGCGGCCTCTGGATATTATTTTATGGGAATAAAATCAGACAAGATTTTATCTGATCGAGATTTGATAAATTCTTACAAGGGAGCAGTATAGATATTTCGTTTAGATAACTAGTAAAAGAGATAAGAATGAAAATAATGTTTGTTATGTTGTTATCGAGTTGGGATTGCTCCCGCAATACGGGTGGTACTGATTCAGTTTGCCAACTTCTTTTAAAGGGTGCAATAAATGATAAGAATAATCAATATCTCGTTATAGGTTTTAATCCCTTTAATGATACTAAAGGAGATGTAACAAAGATTGATCTAGCTTCGAACATAAGTTTGCATTTGTATAATTCAATTCAAAATAAACGCTCAATTTTTCATAGAATAATACCTAATCTTTTTTATCAAAATTGGATTGTTAAGAGTGAAGTATTGGATTTTCAGCCGGACATCATTCATGTACATGTTCCTTGCTGGTTATTATTCAAATATAATAAGGTTAAACGGATTCTGACTTTACACACTTATAAGAATATATGTAGAAAAGATTTTGGGTTTCTGAATCATATGCTTTATATATGGTTTGCTACTCCGATTACTATAAAACATTCAACTTTGATCACAACTGTTTCTCGGGATATCGAATTCTTATTGCAAAAGGAACGTATTCCTGCAGTTTACATTCCCAATCCAATTTTGGATGATTTTTTTCGTGTTGAGCGTAAAATTGTAAATAAGCAGATTATAGTTTTACCATCGAATGTTGTTCCTAGAAAGCGAATCCAGGATGCATTGAAAGTTATTGAAAGAGTACGGGCTGAATTTCCTCAAATTAAACTTTACATTGCTGGAATTTATAAGAAAGATTCATATTACAAAGAATTAACCACTTTTATTGAACAACATAATCTTCAGGAAAATATTATCTTTTTAGGTCAAATTTCTGTTCATGAACTTTGTGAATTATATTCAAAGGCCCAAGTGGGTTTATTTCTTTCTGAAGAAGAAACTTTTGGTTTAGCGCCTTTAGAAATGATCGCAGCAAGATTACCAATTGTTACAACCAAGGTTGGAGTATTAAAACATGAAGAGAATTTCGCATCATTAGATATTGATATGGTTGGTATCGGTGATATTAAGGAGACATCGGCAACCTTATCAAGAATTTTGATGACCAAATCCGAAGGTTCTTTGCCTGCAGTAGACTTTATTAGAAGAAAGTATTCTTTAGCAAGTATTACAAGTCAATATTTAGAGGTTTATCAATAATAATAGTGAAAATTATAATAATATGTGGTAAAGAAATTTTAAATGAAATTGACGATTATTTATCCAGTTGATCTTTTTGGTGTTGGTATTGGTGGATGTAAATCTTTCCTAAAAGGGATAATCAAGAATGCTCCTTCTGATATTGAAATTGAATTCATCGGCATTACATCTGATTCCCATTGTCCACTTAAGTGTTGGAAGGATGTAAAGCTTGGGAAAAAAGAATTTAAATTCTTTCCTATTTTATATGAGCAGAATGCGAATAAGCGAGGTGTCATTCCGTTGTCACTTCGGTTTACCTTTGCGCTTCAAGGTTGTAAATTAAATTATTCGAGTAGAGTTCTTTTTTTTAACCGCCTTGAGCCCGCGATTTTTTTTAAGAGCGTTAATTCACCCAAAATGCTCATGATCCATAATGATATTGAAAGGCAAATCAAGCATAAGGGGAGTGAGGTTTTTTGGAGTAGAATGCCTTGGCTTTATTTTCAATTAGAACGATATATTTTTGGATTTATGCTTCGAATTTATACAGTAAGCCAGAATAGCTTGACGTTTTATAAAACGGAATATCCACATTTAGAAAACAGATTATCCTTTTTTCCAACTTGGGTTGATGATTCCATTTTCAGGCCTATAGAGTCTTCTAAGACTGCAATTAGAAAGGTATTAGATTTTACTGATGAGGACATACAGGGTAGGTGGGTTCTTTTTGTTGGGAGATTGCAGGAGCAGAAGGCACCAATGCGACTTATTGATACTTTTAAGCTTTTTATTCATGATGATCCTAATTCGAGATTAATCATAATTGGTGAAGGTAATATGCAATCGAATGTAGAGAAATATGCCAGCCGTTTGGAGATGAGTAGACAAGTGATTTTTGTTAAAAGCAAAGAACAAGAAGTGTTGGTTAAATTTTATCAAGCGGCAGATATTCTTCTTTTAACAAGTAATTATGAGGGCATGCCGATGTCCGTGCTTGAGGCGTTAGGCTGTGGTTTACCAGTAGTTAGCACTGATGTTGGTGAAGTGAAACGTGTTGTGAGGAATGGGATCTCAGGGGAAGTCGTAAAAGATTTTGATCCCATAAATATTGCTCAGGCCGTTAGAAAAGTTATAGATAACCCTTTTATATATAGTATGGAGAATTGTATAAAATCAGTTGAAGTGTATACACCCGGAAAAGTTTTAGCACCTCTTTATGATAATATTCGGAATTTAAATAAGGTAAAATATGAATAACGAGAAGAAGTTATGTTTAGTCTGCTCTTCAGGAGGGCATTTTTACCAGCTATATTCTTTAAGAGACTTTTGGTCTGGTTATGATCATTTTTGGGTCACTTTTCAGGGTTTTGATACTAATAGTCTTTTAAAGAATGAGAAGGTTATATTCGCTTTTTCTCCAACAAGTCGGAATCTTAAAAATCTAATAAAGAATTTCTTTTTAGCTTTAAAGATTTTACAAGAGGAAAAACCGGATATCATTGTTTCGACTGGTTCGGGTGTTGCGGTGCCGTTTCTTATTCTAGGTAAGTTATTTAAAAAGAAGGTAATACATATTGAATCTTTAACTAGAATTCAGGACTTATCGTTAACGGGGAAACTGGTTCATTTCTTTTGTGATCATCACTTCGTTCAATGGCCAGAATTAGCTGAAAAGTATAAGAGATGTAAATATGAAGGAGCCGTTATATGATTTTTGTCACTGTTGGTCAAGAGAAATACCCTTTTGACAGATTAATTAAGGTCATAGATCAAGCTGTTCGGGATAAAGTTATAGACAATAATGTTTTTGCCCAAATAGGAAACTGTCAGTATAAACCTAAGATGTTCCCTTTTGAAAGAATGATTAGTTTTGATCAAATGGTCGAACAAATAAAAAAAGCTACTGTTATTGTGGCCCATGCAGGGATAGGGTCAACTTTATTATGTGCTAGTTTAGGGAAGCCTCCTATTTTGTTTCCACGTAATTTTTCGTTAGGAGAACATTTGGATGATCACCAACTTGAATTTGCAAAGAAAATTGAAAGTTGTAATAAGGTAATAGTGGCCTACAATGCGGAACAATTAATTTATGATATCAATAATTACCCAAGATTAAATCATGAAAAAAGTGCTTTTAATAGTGAAAACAAAAGCAAATTGGTTAATTATTTGAGATTAATTTGTAGTGAGCCATAAAATTATAGACCAATTATTATGAGTTTATATGTTCAAAAATAGTCATCTGTTAGCGATTGCGATCCTCATTGCTTTGGATTTTGGGAATATTTGTCATTCCCAAGAAGAGCCAGGAAGTAGTAAACTTTTTCCAAACCGGAAAGCGACAGATATAGAGAAGAAATTTGTTCATACCCAGATAAGTAGTCCTAAAGATTCATTAACAAATCGTTATGGGAATGCTTCAGGTGTCGTAAAAAAAGCCGACCGGAGAGCTGGTGACATGATCCTTGATCTTGCCGTAATTTATTGGGTTGATCAGGATGATTTTACTTTAAGTTATCTTAAAGATTGGTGCAAGAAAGCAATCAAGGTCGAACAATGGGGCGACAACAGTAGTCTAGAAATTTCCCATTTACTATTTGCTCTTAGTATTGTTTATGATTGGCACCGTGATAAGTTTGACCCTGAGTTAAAGGAGAATCTAAAGGAATTTATTTATCACCATGCAAAATATCAGTATGAATATGCCGTTAAAACTCAGGGTGGATGGTGGGCTGATTCGTATTGGCAAAACCACTGCTGGATAAATTACACATCTATATTGGCCTCAGGCATGGCCTTGTCAGACGATTATCCAGAAGTGAAAGAATGGATCGCTTTTGCCAGCCAGAAAATCGAGAAGAGTATTTCAGTTCAGTCTGATGATGGATCAAATCATGAAGGTTTAAATTACTCAGTGTATGGGAATTTATGGCTAGTGCGGACACTAACTCTGCTGCAAAGCGTTGATAAAGACATATTCAATAAATCTTCCTATTTAAAGAATTGGTACAAGTACTTTGAGGCATATGATGTTAATAACCGTTTAGATACATTTTTTGACACAGGTGATTCACCAAGGACATTATGGTATAACCCCTGCGAAATATTTCTCCGACTTTATCAGGTTTATGAAACAGAGAAATATAAGAAGCTTTATTTTTATTATTTAAAGAAATACGATGCTATTAAGCCTAATTTTTTTACGCTTGTTTATGGACTTTTATCTGATCAAAAAGCGCCTGATATCAATACGCCTAGCAGTTATTTTTCAGATGACTTAGGCATTTTTATTCAAAAGCAGATTAACAAGAAGTCAGAGGTTTCATTCCTGTTTAAATCCGGTGTCCCAGGTGGGAAAATGGCACATTTTACTGCAAATCAAAATAAGGGTTATCAATTGGACCGTGCACATGAACATCCTGACCAAAATAGTTTTATTATTTGGGCAAGAGGGAAGTTTCTTATCTCTGATACGGGTTACACGAATTTGAAGCTTACGGTAAATCACAATTCATTATTAGTTAATGACCATGGTCAATTAGGTGAGGGAGAAATCTGGTTTAAGGATCACGATGTGAATGGTATATACTTTAGCCCTCACGCAGGGCTAACAAAAAATAATATTTTTTCTGATAAGGTCGCAACCATTGTTAGTGCGGATGCCTCAGAATTTTACCATAAGAATGCGGGAGTAAATGAGTTTCTACGTTCAATCCTGTGGATCAAGCATGTAGGTTTTGTGGTCTTTGATAGGGTGGATGTTGAGAATGCAAGTGATCTTAAACTGGTGTTTCATTCTGATTTGAACATTCAAAATGTGAATAAAAATGAATTTGAGTTTAGACAGGATAATAAGTTACTCGGAACTTTTTTATCTCTTTTTCCAAAAGAAGCTGTTAAAACTGTTTCAAAACATGAAATTGTTTCTCATGATAAAGAAGGAATGGTTCCTGCTGGGGAAAAGATCGTCATTGATCAGAAAGCGCCGGCAGGGCGAACCTATTTTGTAAATGTAATTTTTTCTGATGAAATAAAAAGAGCTATTGATTTAAAAGAGGATGAGAAATCTTTCTCCTTACAGATTGTTAGTGGCAACACAATTTATTCTATTTTGCTTAAGAAAAACGGTACAAAGCCTATCTCCTTGCAAGCTATTAATGGAGATAGTTAAAAATTGTAATTCTTTATTAGGGCCGATAGGAGCATATTTTATCAAATCAAAACTTTTGCAATATAAGGGGAAAAAATGATTAAAGCTGGAGTTGTTGGTCTTGGCCGAATGGGGGTATCCCATTTGGCAGTCTTAAATGCTCATCCTGATGTAAAGGTGGTCGCAGTCTGCGATACATCTAAATTTATTCTTACAGTGATGGAGAAGTACGGTGGGTATAAATGTTTTACGGATTTTGAGACAATGATGAAAGTTAGCTTTTTGGATTGTATTGTTGTGGCGACACCTACAAAATATCATCAATCGGAAGTCCGTTTTGCCCTGGAGAATAAAATTCATGTGTTTTGTGAAAAACCGTTTTGTTTAGATCCACAGGAAAGTTTTGCTTTAGCTGATTTGGCAGAATCTCAAGGTTTAATTAATCAAACGGGTTATCATTGTCGTTTTGTAGGAGTTTTTCAGAAGGTCAAAGAATTGTTAAATGCTCAGTTGCTTGGGGAGATTAATCATTTTTTAATGGAGGTTTATGGAAATGTTGTTAAGAAACCCGAAGGTTTAACGTGGCGATCCAAGGAATCGGAGGGTGGGGGTTGTTTATATGATTATGCTTCTCATGGAATCGATCTGGTGAATTATTTAATTGGGAAAACAGTATCGGTTAAGGGATCGGTGCTTAAAAAGATCTATTCGCGGGCGATTGAGGATGCTGCTTATACGACCATTGATTGCGAGAATGGGATTAATGGTGTTTTGACAGTTGACTGGTGTGATGCTTCGTTTCGGAAAATGTTTAATCAAATTACTATTACCGGTATGAATGGAAAAATGATCGCGGATCGTCAGGAAGTAAAGATTTTTTTAAGAAAAGAAAGTCCTGAGAATAATCTCCGCAAGGGATGGAATATTCTTTATACGACGGATTTAATCCAACCAGTTGGGTATTATTTACGTGGGGAGGAATATTCTGCACAGATTGATTATTTCGTGAAATCTATTTTGACCACTCGCAAAGAAAGTATTAGCTCTTTTCGAAGCGCTGCACAAACAGATGATCTCATTCAGAAAATTAAAAGAAATCATGAGGAGTATATAAATGCATAAAGTTTTGTTTGGGGATAACCAATTTTTTGGTGTAAATCACATGTCGGAAGAAAAGGCCCGACAGCAATCGATGCGGTTTCGAGATGCCGCTTCAATGATTAGGGTGATTGATAATGCTTATTCCGCTGGTATAAAGGTCTTTATGTGCACGACACACGATGCGATTGAGAAAATTTGTGATCATATCAGGACCAATCCGCAAAAGTACCCTGACTTTGAATTTTATCCCTGCCTGCCGTATGCACATAAATACAATGATGCGGTTACGGAAGATGGATTAATTAGAGCTTTACAGAAATTTATCGGAGGCAATGCATTTGATTTTGCTGTACGAGGTGGGATGGCTCTGACCCAGACAGATTTGATAGGGATGATGAAGATTTTGGTGGATGCTGAACTAAGGATGTTTAAGGGCCTTAAAATTCCTGTAATTTTTCTTCAAAATGTTTTAACGGATCTTTTGTTGGGATTGGGATTTAAAACAGTTATTAAAGAATTTGCAGAATATATTCAACAGCGGTATCAAGCAGAACCTGGATTTATTACCATGAATCTACCGATGTTGGTCCCGATTCTTGAAGAATGTGGCATAAAAAATCCTATTGTTTGTACTAATATTAATAAAATTGGATTTCGAATGTGCGGAGGTAAGGAAGTTTATGAGCAAATTATAAGTTCCAAGAAAATACGATGCATTGCTATGTCCATATTTGCGTCTGGGGCCATCTCGCCGGAGGAAGCTATTGAATATGTTTGTCAATTGGATGGGGTTGAATCAGTAGTTTTTGGTGCTTCTTCAGCCGGACATATTTACGGAACCTTGAAAATGATTGAGAGTCATTGGGGAAAAGGATAACATATATGCTGTATAAAGTTCTCATCGTCACTAGAGATCGGCGCAATTTTATGAAGTTCGCTCCTCGCAGGAATCAATTACTAATTTTTTAGCAATTTTTTTAGTTCTTGCCCCAATAACGAAGAAAGTATTTTAGCGCCGTTATCATTAAGATGAGACTGATCCATGTATAATTTATAATTAAGAAACTGAGGATAATCCGTTGGATTAAAATCTAATATAGGTACTTCTTCTTTTTTCAAGAAATTCGAAATATCTTCAGGAAGATCACATCCTTTTAGCACATAACGAGGGGATCGTGTAATAATAACTTTTATACCTTTCTTTTTTGCTGACAAAATAAATTCTTTAAAATAATCAATAAGTTTACTGTCAAGATTGCCAAAATCCTCACTTTGAGCAGGCTGTTCTGTGCTCCTCATGATCTCAAGTTGTGGCCTGTAGCCATTCTTAGCTCCAGGCCTACTTTTAATAAAATTGAAAATAATAATCGAGTGAATTTTCGAATTATATGGATAAATTCTAGAAAAGAAAAAAAGTGGTTCAAATGGATCTTTTTGTTTTAAAAGTTCCCAAATATATGGTTTTTGCCAAAATGGATATAAAGGATAAAGTGTGTTATATATATTAAAATTATTCTTTCTGAATTGAATTTGTGAAATATCATAAATTATTAATTCTGGTTTGTATGTATTTAAAACCAATTGTTCAACTCCAAAATCGTAGATGCTATTAGATCCTTTAAATCCAGCATTAAAGACGGTCTTATTGAGTATATTGCTCAGGATATCCGGGATATAGTGGCTTTCTGCTCTTGAGGAACCAAAAACTACTATTTGACATTTTTTTTCTAGAAGGCCATTGATTTGGCCTCCAGTATCGCCATCTCGGGTTTTAAAAAAATAATATTCACAGAGACTTCCTATAATACGATCCAAGATAAAAAGTAAGAGAAGAAATATTAATAATTTTATAAGAAAATTTTTCATTTTTTAGAATTGAAAATATATAAATTGTGATTTATCAAAAACTCCTGCCAATAAAATCCCTATTACGAGAAACAAATAAAAAGCCCAACGAATTGGGGTTTTTTGTTCAGAAATAGCAAGATCAATATTTTTTCCTCGACTCCAAAGATCAACGGTAATTACAGTTATTATTCCTATGACACCATAAATAATATCCCTGAAGCCTCCAGTAAAAAGCGGCCCATGTTCGAAAAATATTTTTTTGAATATTAATAAAGCATCCGTGAGACTGCTTGCTCTAAAAAAAATCCAAGCC
>Ga0206837_1056_pt1 | contig 16005 bp, 11 predicted proteins | sample Alteio_BWOrgCont_29_FD_152863 | JGI IMG/M metagenome (GOLD analysis project Ga0206837, IMG submission 152863) | Enriched cells from forest soil in Barre Woods Harvard Forest LTER site, Petersham, Massachusetts, United States -... | ecosystem: Environmental > Terrestrial > Soil > Temperate forest >...
GGGCATGCGTATTGAACGTATTGCTCGCGTGCTGTGTCATCGTGCGTCCGGCAGCGATCGGGATCGCCCGGCCGCTTCCACTATCGCGGCAGCGCAGCAGCGGGCAGTGCTGCATGCGTTCTGGGCTGGCCGCGGCGTGCAAGCGACAGTGGAGACGCAACCCGACGGGACTCAACGCTCAAGTTGGGACATTGTTGATCCGCCGCTAGTGTCCGTAATCATTCCCAACCGCAACAGTCCTGAGCTACTGAAATGTTGCCTGGAGGGTGTACTCGACAATACGGTCTATCGTAACGTCGAAGTTATCGTCGTCGAGAACCGTTCGAACGATCCGAGGACTTGGCAACTCTATGAGACGTTCGAGCGACGTGGAAGCGTGCGGGTGATCCGTGTCGACCGGTCGTTTAACTACTCCGCTGTATGCAACCGGGGTGCCATGGTGGCACGCGGCTCGCTGTTGCTTTTCCTCAATAACGACATCGAGGTCATCGACCCGCGTTGGCTAAGTGAGCTGGTGCGGATGGTAATGATACCTGGTGTGGGCATCGTGGGCACCAAATTGCGTTATCCCGACGGGAGGCTGCAGCATGCTGGGGTAGGCGTGGGCATTCATCTCTACGGATTGATGTTCCATCATGGCAATGAGGCGGAGTGGGGTGTGTTCGGCTCGCCAAACTATACCCGCAACTGGTCAGCGATCATGGGCGCGTGTCAAATAGTGCGGCGCGAGGTATTCGACACGGTCGGTGGTTTCGACGAATCATACCAAGTGGCCAACAGTGATATTGCGCTTTGCTTGCACGCACAGAGGGCCGGCTGGCGTACCGCCTATACGCCCTTTGCGGCGCTGATCCATCATGAAGGTATGTCGCGCGGTCGTGCCAATTCAGCGCACGACATGATGCGATCCGCTCGTGAAATTCAGCGCCTTGGCTTGGTTGAGGATCCATACCTGCATCCGCAGCTCAGCGGTCTGGAAAGCAGGCCGCGTTTGCGCGCGCCAGATGAGCCGAGCCTCCTCGTCACACTGCAGATGGACGCTGCTCGCCACATCGATGCAGGACCGTACCACGAATCACCCATCGACCTGTTTGACAATTTTGAGGTTCAAAAAGCCTCCAAGTTATCGCTCGATGCGTTCCTCTGGGCACCGCAGCCTGCCCATATGATCCGTGATCTTTGGGCGGCTGCACGCTGGGTTTTAGACATGATCCGCTATCGGACTGACCTGCGGCGGCGATTCCCCCGCGCCCTATCCGATGGCAAGAAGGGGGCTTTCGCTATCTGGATCGTTAGTGAGGGTGCGCGCAGTCTGGGACTGTCGAATGAGGCTTGCTCCCATCTCACCGCTTTGTTCGAGGCCGATCTGTCCGCGCGGGTGCGTGAGTTCTATTTCTGGCGCGACGACTTGCGGACCGTTACCCCCTTAGGATTGACACCTGCGGGCCGCCGCAGTCTGGCGATATGGATGCTGCAGCATCGCGAGGAAGGAAAGTTTAAACTCGAGGAAATTTGGTGGTTTCTACTAAGTTGTGCCGAAGATCCTGCGGGCGAACTTATCCGCACCTATTTCTGTACACCGTCTTGGCAGGAGGCGCATCCGTACGGCCTCACGGTATTCGGATGTGAACGGTTTGCCGCATGGCTGTCCGACTATTATGACTTGCCCAAAGATACGGAGTGGCTCAATCCGCAGAGGTGGCCCGTTAGACTGTCGGCGGTTGAGCATATACGTCTTGCCTACGCTGCTCATGATGATTGGCGGTTGGCACATCCGAATGCTTTTGAAACCGAGCAGGACGCCAGCACCTTTCTCACTTGGTTGACAGGTGCTGGGGCAGGCCTGCCACGGGAGACCAAGGCATGGTGCGCGATACGTCTGACGGACGGAACGGCCGCCAGGCTAGTGGCGCCGGGAGCCAATATTATAGGGCATTTTTGTTATCCCTCCGGGCTGCGCGTCTCGGCCGAGGCGATGGCGGAGGCGGTCGAGTTGATGGGAGGCGCCATATCGAGACGCGATATCCGAACTGATTTCAGCGGGGATGATCCCCACCACAGTGAGATCGTTGGGCTTGAGCCGTATGACGTCACGATTATCCATACACAACCCGAACCGTTTTTTGACACTAGCTTTTCAAGATCCGACCTGGTCGAGCGTACTCCCCGGACTTATCGAATCGCCTATTGGTATTGGGAGTTGGAGGCCGTTCCAGCGTTTTGGGCCGAGAAGGCGCGAGCGGTGAATGAGATCTGGGCAGCGACGAGCTTCGTGGCCGACGCATTGCGCTCGATTTCTTCAGTGCCGGTACACACGCTGTTTCCTGGGGTTAGGATAGGTTCGTTCGAACCGCGCTCGCGGCGGGCTTTCGGCTTGCGTGGGCGTGAGGAAGGGCGCTTCGCCTTTCTCTTCTCGTTTCATATGCCCAGCGTGATGGAACGTAAGAACCCACTCGGTCTCATCCGTGCTTTCCGGCGGGCCTTTGCATCGGATGAGCCGGTGGACCTGGTCGTGAAAACGACATCCTTCGGGCGCTTTGACGCGCAGATCGCTGAGCTTCTTGCCGCAGCAGAGGGAGCCAACATCTCTGTGCTTGATCGCGTTCTCACGCCGGACGAGACTCTGTCGCTGATGGATGCTTGTGACGCCTATGTTTCACTCCATCGCAGCGAGGGATTGGGCCTAACCATGGCCGAGGCTATGTTACTTGGGAGGCCTGTGATCGCTACGCGCTACTCCGGAAATCTCGACTTCATGGATGATCAGAATAGCTTGCTCGTAGATTATGAGCTCGTTCCGCTCGGGCCGTCGTTGCCTCCCTATGACCCGGCAGCGCTTTGGGCGGAACCGTCGGTCGAGCACGCGGCAAAGCTCATGCGCCGGCTCTATGATGATCAGGATTGGGCGCGCGAGCTGGGTGCTAAGGGACAGGCAGACGCGCAAAATCGCTTGTCTTTGGTGACCGCAGGCCAACGTATCATCGACCGGCTAACTGAGATCAAGGCGGGGAGATATCGTTGACGGCCTCAAGCAGGAAATGTTGATGCCTGCTTTTTTGTCGTCAGTGTGGCTGCTTCTGCTGCGGCAAGGGGTCAAATACCACCCGTCGTCCGCCGTCCAAGCGTGTGGCTAAGGACTCTACTTTTGACCGGAGGGAAGTTGGGGCTCAGGTCACTTCTGAAGAACCACACATTCGCGCGCGTGCCGAGGTAGCTGGCGCGTCGATGTTAATACGCTCGCGCTCGACGACCACGGGACCGCGTCTCACCTGCGCATGAATAGTGGTGATGTATTCTCCAACGATACCGATAAAGAGCAGTTGCACGCCAGAGAAAAAGAACAATGCAGCTATAATTGTCATGGTACCTCGCGGCGCCACACCTGGGACGAACAGGCCCACCAGGACCGAAATCACGGCGTAAAGAATGGCAAGGAACGCAACAAACACTCCCAAGAAGGTACAGATGCGTAAAGGCACGTCCGTAAATGAGAAAATGCCGTTGAGCGCCTGATCGATCAGACGCGCCGCATTGTTCTTTGAAATGCCGCGCTTTCTCGCGCGCCAAGTGTAGGGCAAAATGAGCCGTCGGAATCCAACGGATGCGATCATGCCGCGGATATAGGGATACTGGTCATTGTGGCTAATCAATGCTTGCCACACCTTGCGGTCAATCAACTGAAACTCGCCGACATTTTCGGGAATCTCGAAATCCGACAGGGCGTTGACGATTCGGTAGAATAGGCGTCGACAGATGCGGAGCGCCTTCGTCTCCTCGCGATTCGCGCGTTCGCCGGCTACGACCTCGATGCCGCTCTCCCAATGCCGCACCATTTCGGGAATCAGCTCGGGAGGGTCCTGGAGGTCGACCGGCATGAACACCACGACCGCATCGCCTGTCGCATAGCGTAACGCATTGAAAAGTGAACGGAATGGGCCGAAGTTGCGGGCGTTGAGAATAACCTTAACGTTTGGGTCGGCCACCGCGATCTCCCGCAGGATTTCGACGCTGCGATCGGTCGATGCGTTATCGGCAAAGATGTGTTCGAGTTGGTAATTTGGCAACTCAATTGCGAAGATCGCTTTTAGAGTTTCGTGACACGTCCGGATGTTTTCTTCTTCATTAAAGCAGGGTGATATAACCGAAATCCTTTTCATTGCGCGCCTTCCTGGAAAACAAAGCCGCGCATCCCGAGGAAGGTGAGAACGATCACCACTGGCAGTACGATTGGCTGGGCAAATAGAGACGGCACGCCGGAATCGATAAGGGCGCGGAGTGCTATGGCGTTAAGACCAAAGCCAGCCACGTACACCAACAAAAATCGTGGTAGCCGGCGACCATCGCGACTGGCGAAAACGATCCGTCCGGTGGTCAGAAAGTTGAACGCGACACCCACGATCGTCGCGACCAACAGTGCCAATTCGGCTGACAAGCCGAGCCATATCGCACCAGCAAAGATCATGTAACCCCACGCGGTATTCAGCGCGCCGACGGCCAGAAAACGCACGAAGCGCCGCAGCTCTGGTGCCTGCACCTGTCCGGTACTTCTTTTAGGCATGTCTCGCTCCGACCACATGCTGGTGCACGGCCGCCAGGCGGCGCGCGCGGTGCCAATCAATCGTGCGGGCCAGTCCGGTTTCCAGACTGATCCGGGGCACCCAGCCAGTGTTTGTGCGCAATCGCTCCGTCGCGGCCTCCATGTGCCAGATCTGATCCTGGCGATATGGGATTTCACCAAACACGAGCTCCAATTCCGGAGCCGTAAGGTCACGTATCAGTTCGACAATTTCACGCACCTTGCGTGGTTGTCCCGAGCCTAGATTGAACACACCCGTCGCCGTCGGTTCAGTTGTCACGGCGAGAATGCCGAGTGCGGCGTCATCAATGAAAAGGTAGTCCCAAAGTTGCGTGCCGAGCGTGGTTCTTGGTCGCACACCATTGAGCATTTCCTCGATCAGCCCGGGAATGAGCCAGTGCGGATTGTCACCCGGGCCATAGGTCGCGAACAGTCGGAGCCATGCAAAGGAAATCCCCCCCTGGGCGGACAATTGACGGGTCAAATGCAGCACCGCGAGTTTTGCAGCACCGTAAAGAGAGATAGGTTCCGGCAGGTCTTGCTCGCTGATCCTTCCGCTCAGGGGCCCGTATTCGCTTTGGGAGCCAATGCCCACGAACTTCGAAATTCCAACTTCGACACCCGCATTCAACAAGCTGCAAGCTGTGTTGATATTGTCGAACGTCTGGCTCAGGTCCTGACGGGCCTTATTGCTAACCCCGCCCCACGCAGCATGGATGATCGCGTCAGGGTGTGCTTCGTGGACCAATGCGACGAGCGCTCTACGATCTCGAAGGTCCAGTGCCACAACACGCACATTCTGCGCGAGGCCGTCCAGTCTGGCGTGCTGGCCGTCGATGCGAACAGTGCCGATCACGTCATGTCCCATGGCGGCGGCTTCGCGTGCCACTGCCGCGCCCACGAAGCCCCCGGCGCCTGTGATCAACAGCCTCATGACACTGACAATTGGGGCACATCACCTGACGTCAGCAATCCACGATAAAGAACCGTGCTGGTCATCTGCCAGCTTCTATCAGGCGTTTAAGAGCGTCGGAACGGGGATATTCCACGAACCGGTTTGCGCGGCCATAAGCATTCGCGTCGATGTAGGGAAACTGATCGTTGATAGGTCTGCCCATTTCAAGCTTTGGTTCGATCAGCGTTTGCTCGCTCAGGATGACGTCGATCACGATGGCTCCGCGTTTGAATAAGTCTGGCGTCAGATCCTCGATATGCTCCACACGAACATATGCAAGCCCATAGGCCTTCGTCACTTTCTCGAAATCCGGAGCACTGTAGCCGTCACGCGACGCGGTGTAACGGCTTTCGATATAGCTGTCCTGGAACTGCTTGATGATCCCATAACAGCGATTGTTCATAATGACGATCACCGGATCGAGACCAAGGTGTTTGATGGTTTGCAGTTCTTGAATATTGAGCTGGAACCCGCCGTCGCCGGTATAGGAGATAACCTGGCGCTCAGGTGCTGCCAACTTCGCGCCGATTGCGGCGCATAGTGCATAACCCATGGGCGAGTTGCCGCCGGCCGTAAAGACCTTGTGCCTCTTCACCTGAAATCCCTGATGCAACCAGCAAACTGCGGCGCCCGTGTCAGCGGCGATGATGGCGTCCTCGTCGACGATTTGGCTGAGGCGCCGCACCACTTCGTAAGGTGAGATGGTGTTGAGGCGTTGAGCGGTGGAACTGGCCTCACGGCCGTAATAAGCGGCGCGCATTTCATCGACATAAGCGAGCCATTCGGGAGCCAGCGAAACGGGAGGCGTGCTCTTGAGAACACCAGGCAGCATTCTGAGGTCCATCTGGCTCGTTCGGTAGCGACCTGCTCCGTATTTTTTCAGTTCTTCGGCGTCGACGTCGATGACATACACCAATGCCCCGCAAGCGAAATTATCCGGGTTGCCCGATCGCTGACGGTTGTCGAGACGACTTCCGAGTACAATGACCGTATCCGCATTCTGAAGCACGAAATTGGCACCGCGATTGCCGTAGACACCGATCTGGCCCACGAAACCAGGGTGATCATGGCTGAACGCTGTCAGCCCGGCCCAACTGGAAACGAACGGAATGCGATTTTTTCGCAGCCAGCCCGACAATGCTTCTTCGACACCTGCCATCGCGACGCCGCCACCCCAAAGGACAACCGGCCGCCTGGCCTCACGCAGCGCCCCCGCCAATGCCGCTGCGACGTCGCTGACATCCGGCTGTGCCGTATCGCTGGACGGGTGAAAATCAGGAAAAGTTGGTTCCATGATTGCTTGTTGAACGTCCATGGGAACATCAATCAAGACTGGTCCCATGCGCCCACTGGTTGCGATTTGGCACGCTTTGGCCAATTCGGCCCGCAATTCATCTGTGGTTCGGACCAATACAGCATATTTGGTTATCGGCCGGACCATTTCCACGATCTTGGTTTCTTGGAAACCGGATTGACGAACATTTGCGCCATGCATAGAGCTGCTCTCGCGCTGGTTGACCTGCCCGGTGATGTGCAGCGACGGGATGGAGTCAAAATAGGAGCAAGCGATACCGGTAATAAGGTTTGTCGCACCTGGACCCGACGTCGCCATGGTGACTCCAACGCGTCGATCGACGCGCCAGATCGCGTCGGCCGCCATCGCGGCGGCCTGTTCATGCTGAAAACACGTCAATGTCAAAGCCGCATTACGGCCCACAGCGTCGATCATGAACGCGCAAGCACCGCCCGTCAGGGTAAACACATGCCGGCTGCCGAAACGTACGAGGAATTCCGCGATATATTCCGCCCCGGTGATCATCGATCGTTGGCCTCCCATATCATTTGTGAGAGATTCATTTATCTTATTCCATTGCTATAAGGCATTGATTTCTGGCGCCGATCGTTGATGAAGTCGTGGATGCTCGTGATAATGTGATCCAGATGAGCGGTGGTCAGACCTGGATAGACGCCGACCCAGAAAGTACGGTTCATCACAACATCACTGTTCACCAGTGACCCCACAACACGGTGCGCGCGTCCCAGCATGTACGGCTGGCGCAGCAAATTTCCGCCAAACAACAGTCGGGTTCCGACCTTTCGTGTCTCATTTAGGTAGCGCATCATGTCTTCGCGTTCGAACCGTGCCTCAGGTCGTAATGTCAGGCAGAACCCGAACCAGGATGGCTCGCTGTCCGACGTCGGTTCGGGAAGAATGAAAACGTCTTCCAGGTCGGCCATGCCGTTGCGCAGGTACCGCCAATTTGCACGGCGGGCCGCGATAAAATCCTGCAGACGGTCCAATTGCGCAATGCCGATGGCAGCCTGCATGTCGGTAATCTTCAGATTGTAGCCGAGGTGTGAATACGTGTATTTATGGTCGTATCCCATCGGAAGATCACCGAGCTGCCATTCGAAGCGCTTGTTGCAAGTGTTGTCCTTCCCTGGCTCGCAATAACAATCACGCCCCCAGTCGCGAATCGACTCGACGATACGTTTGAAGATGGTGGAGTTGCAAAGAACCGCCCCCCCTTCGCCCATGGTGATGTGATGTGCCGGATAGAACGAGAGCGTGCCCAGCACACCAAAGGTGCCGATCTTTTGGCCCTGATAGGTAGCCCCCAAGGCGTCACAACAATCCTCGACCAGGAAAAGATCGTGCTTTTTGGCGAACGCGCTAATCACCCGGAGGTTGAACGGATTGCCAAGGGCGTGCGCGATCACGATCGCGCGGGTGCGCGAGGTCAGCGCCTCCTCGAGATGTGTTACATCGATGTTGTAAGTGCCGAGTTCCACATCAAGGAACACCGGCACCAGTTGGTTCTGGATGATGGGGTTGACCGTCGTGGGAAAGCCGGTGGCGCAGGTGATGACCTCATCGCCGGGCTTCAGTGCCTTGTCGCCGAGGACATGTGACGTAAGGGCAGTGACAGCCAGGAGATTGGCGGAAGAGCCAGAGTTCGTGGTGAGCGTGCGACGCGCCCCTGCGGTTTTCGCCAGAGCGGCCTCAAATTGTGCGTTGAACCGGCCGGTTGTCAGCCACAGGTCGAGGCAGGAATCAACCAGATTACGCATTTCCGCTGCGCCAACCACCTTGCCGCTTGGTGGAACCACCGTTGCGTTGGCAACAAACTCCTTTGGCCCGTGCGCCAGCTCGGCATACCGTTCAGACAACTCAAGAATTTGCGCGCGAAGGTCGGCCAGTTCGTTCGCCAAGGTCATGCTGATCTCGAAGTCGTTGGAGTAATCTCATCCGTAACGGATTCGTTTTGGAAGCCGTCAATCTGGGCACGTGTGAAACTTGCCATATCAATGCCCTTATGCCAGGCGGAGTACCAATCGACCGTCAACCCGACGCAGTCGTTGAAGGAGAGGCGCGGTTTCCACCCGAGCCGCAATTTCGCCTTGGTGCAGTCCAGCGCCAATAGGTTTGCCTCATGTGGCCCGGACGACACGGCTTCAGAAATGATCCGTCCAACCCCAAACCCGGCAATCACAGCGTCAGCCACATCGCGCACGGTGCGATTATCGTGGGGTTCCGGTCCAATATTCCAGCAGTCGTCGATGCCTTGCGTCCGGATGGCCAACATCTCGCCGATCATGAGATAGGCAGCCAGTGGATCCAGCACGTGCTGCCAGGGACGCACGGCACCGGGACTACGCAGCCGCACCTCGCCTGCAGCGCCAAGGCAGCCACGCACGACGTCCGGCACAAGCCGATTCTGCGCCCAATCGCCGCCGCCAATAACGTTGCCGGCACGCACTGTCGCGATCCTGGCGTCATGACCCGTGGTCACGAAGGGTTTGAAAAAGCTTCTTCGCATTGAGTGGGCAGCAATTTCCGCGCAGCCCTTGCTGGCGCTGTAGGGGTCCAGTCCACCCAGCCGGTCGGTCTCACGATAGCCCCAGATCGACTCCTTGTTGTCGTAGCATTTGTCGCTGGTGACGATCACAACCGCGCTGACCGACGGACAGCGGCGCACGGCGTCCAGCAAGGACACCACCCCGCCGACATTGACCGCGAAGGTGGAAACCGGATCCTCGTAGGAGGCCCGCACCAGAGCCTGGGCGGCCAGATGAAAGACGACCTCCGGCATGTGCGCGGCGAAGGCAGCGTCCAGCGCGGCATGATCGTTGATATCACCGATTACCGACGCGATGCTCTCGCCAACACGGGCAAGTTGGAAAAGATTCGGATGTGTCTGCGCCGGCTGAGCAAAGCCCATCACCTTGGCCCCCATCCCGGACAACCAAAGCGACAGCCAGGCGCCTTTGAAACCGGTATGACCGGTCACAAGAACCCGCCTGCCGCGCCAGAACGACGCATTCACGGCCAGGTTCTCCACGGAGCGCGACCTCTTGCCCACAGTTCTTCAAGATAGATCTTATCGCGCAGAGTATCCATCGGCTGCCAAAAGCCCTCATGCCTGAAGGCATGAAGTTGGCCTTCGCTGGATAAACGCTCCAGCGGTTCGCGCTCCCAGATTGTTGTGTCGCCTTCTATGTATTCCCCAACGGTCGGGGACAGCACGAAGAATCCGCCATTGATGAGGCCGCCTTCACCATCTGGTTTTTCTTTGAAGTCGCGAACCCGGCCGTCCTCTATTTCAAGCTGGCCGAAGCGCTTTGGTGGATAAACGGCGGCGACGGTGGCCAGTCCTCCATGCGAACGGTGGAAAGCAATTTCGGCCCGGATGTCGATATCGGACAGGCCGTCGCCGTAAGTCATGCAGAAGTCGCTGTCGCCGGCATGGGAAAGCACCCGTTTCAGGCGCCCGCCGGTCATCGTCGCGTCACCGGTGTCCACAAGCGAGACCCGCCAATCATCCGCGTCGTTTCGATGAATCTGGATTTCGCCGGTGCGCATGTTGAAGGTTACATCCGACATATGCAGAGCATAATTGGCAAAATATTCCTTTATCACATAGCCTTTGTAGCCGAGACAAACAATGAAGTCGTTTATGCCACACGCAGAGTACATCTTCATGATGTGCCAGAGTACTGGCCGGCCGCCAATTTCGACCATCGGTTTGGGCCTAACAGCGGTCTCTTCACTTAGCCTGGTACCCAGACCGCCAGCCAGTAGTACAACCTTCATCGCCCGGTTATTTCCATCCTCGAGTTCGCGCAGGAGATTATAGGTCAAATTCGTGATTGTAGGCAGATGGGCCGCATCACTGGCGACATTCGACACGGCTAATGACGAAATTTCAACAGCATTCAAGCTGCGCGCGGCTTGCACCTGAACGGTGCGGCGCTAAAATTCGTCCAAATCGCGGGATCAGGGCGATTCTCATGTGCGCCGGCACACAGAGGATGACGAAAGGATGAATGGGTATACCTGCGATTGGACCTGGGCCACCGTCGCTGGGCTGTCCCGGCGCATCGTTGCATTGGTGGCCAGGTGACGACCGGGCATCGATACTGCGATTGCGGCGGCCTGGCGTCAGACAATCTACTTGTCTGGCGGCGATGAGCGAGTCTTGACTGGCAGCTCGCGCCTTGACAGGGACTTCCGGTTGGAGAGGCCGTGCTTTCTGCTGGCATTCGGTCTCGGATCTGTGGCGGCTGTGCTGTTGTGTTGGCCGTCCTGGCCAGGGTTCATGTCGTACGACAGCCTGTTCGCCTATACCGAATCAATCCAGGGTATCCAAACCGCGGTATGGCCACCCATGCATGCCTATCTCTTCTATGTATCACGCCATCTTGGCGCGGGCGTCGCGGGTGTTTTTCTCACGCAGGCGATCATGTTGTTCTTCAGCGCGGCTCTGGTGTTCAGCATGTTTATCCGGCGCACCTGGATGATCCTCGCGGCGTTCCTGGTCTTCGCGGCATTATTCATCTATTTCCCCACTCTTTGGGGTACTCTGGCCGTCCTTTGGAAAGACGTCACGACGACCAGCTTTGCGATGCTCGGTGTCGCACTCTGGTTGGTTGCTATCCAAAAACGGTCCTTTGGTTGGCTCATCGGAGCGATGCTCGCGCTCTCCATGAGCCTTGCGTTGCGATACAACGCCTTCCCGCTGACTTTCTTCGTGATCGTCGTGATGGTGATGGTGCCGTTTGGTGGCCAACGCCGACCGGGCTCACGATGGATCACAGGCGGTTTGGCGCTTACTGGGACGGCTCTTGCTCTCCTGTCCATGATATATCGACTTCCCGACTTTCAACAGCTTCCTTCGGCGCGGGGCTTCGCCGGGGTACAGGAGTTCGATCTGATCGGTATTTCCGCATGCGCCAATCATGATTATCTGCCTCTCGGAATGTCGGCTGGCCAACCGATTACCGTCGAGCAGATCCGCAGGCTTTATGACCCACGCCATGTTCAACTTGCCTTTCGATCAATACCCGGTATTCCCGCCTTGATCGAAACCGACGCCGGGGGGGATGTCGAACGCGCCTGGCTCGTCACCGTGCCGAAAGAGTTTGGCTGCTACCTGCACCATCGTATGGCGGTATTTGAGCAGCAGATGGGCCTGGCGAAGGGCGCGGTATTCTACCCCACCAGCGGTACAATCGATAAAAACCCATACGGCATCACACTCGCACGGCCGGAAGCTGCGCTGGCTCTGACTGGATATATCGTGCGCTCCGCCAACGCTAATTGGCGGAGGCCTTATTTGCTCTATGTTCTGGCCGGCGTGTTGGTTTTGGCCGCCGTCATCTTGGGCAGGCGCGGACGGATCCTGCTCGGCGCGTTGCTGCTGGGTGCCATTGCCTATCCGGCGACGCTCTTCTTTGTCGGGCCGGCGGCAGACGCACGTTACATATTCCCGTCGAATGTGATTTGCGCATTGTTGGTCACTCTCAGCGCGTTCTTGTTGATTACGCGCCGCGACCCCACCTGATGGCGTCATCGCCAGCAAACTGCTGGGTAATCAACGCCTATACGTGCCGCAAGAGCCGCCCCATAGCGCGGGCACAGGGCCTTGCGATCCGGCCCACCAGTGGGTAGGCGCGAGCAATCTGGGCGAGCTTTCGGACGATCCGATAGGTGGTCGAGGCTTCAAACGCAGCCACCTGCGATCGATCCCCATCCAGCTGTGATCGATCCCCATCCAGCTGCGATCGCTCCTGATCCAGCTGCGCTCGATCGTGATCCAGCTGCGCGCGATCCCGTTCCAGCTCTGAGTTCGCGCGTTCCGTAAATGCCGCCATCCATTCTCGTTCCGCAAAAAGCATGATCTCCGCCGCACGCAGGCCTGATTGGGACTGAGCAAGTTGATCCAACAGACTGGTGATGCGGTTCTCATATAAGACAGGCAGTGGTTTAGCCCAGCTGGCTGGTCGGGGCCTCGCATCGGCATCGCCAATGTAATCTTCAAATCGTTCGCCGAGGATGGTGTGACATGCTAGCGCAACGACAGCTGGCATATCCTGCCCCGTCCAAGATGTTGGGGACCATCTCGGCGTGTGCCACATGGCCCTGCGCAACTCATCGGTCCCCTTCACACGCCGAATAATGCAGCCGGCCGCCAGGAGCGGTGGCGGCATTGTCGGCGCCTCACCACGTGTTGCCCATAGTCCGGACTCATAAGCCCAGGGCAGTATCGTCTCACGCGATTCGTTGTAGTTGTCCAATGCAACGACTGGAAATGCACAGTAATAAACATCGAGGCCCGCATCAAGCAATGTCTGGCACAATCCAATCGAGGCGGCACTTTCATTGCATTCCATCCAGAATTTTGTGCTTCCAGAGCTAACGAAATCGATCTCATCCCGCAGTAGTGAATTCTCAAGGCCTTCGACGTCCAGCTTAATCAAATCAAACGGTCCATGCTGTCGGCAGATTTCACCCAGAGTGAATTGCTGGTCACTGACATCCGCACTGATCCGTTCGTCGGCAGGTAGATAATTTACCGAAAATGAACCGGCATTCCCTGCTTCGACGCTTCCGACCACAGACCCAAGCATCGCCGACGGTACAACAACGGCTTCGACCACAACGCAGGAAACTTTTGCATTGCGCATGACGTTGCGTCGCAGAAGCGGCGCTATAGCCGGGTTCGCCTCTACGAAGCAAACAGAGGAAATCAATTGATACGTCATGATGCCGAGGCCAAATGTACCGATAAAGGCACCGATGTCGGCCACTCGGGCACCAGGTGCGATCGCGCCCGCGACAAACCGAACCTCGTATGGTGCCCATTCGCCGTAGGTTCGCAGGAAACGTCCGATGAGATCGTGTTGGTCATCGGGCACCTGCAATTTCCCATAGCGGGTTTGCAATTCCGAGGGCGTCGATTCGTATTCGGTCACGGTCTGATCCTGGAGCGGTCGCACCCGAGTTGGGCCAGTCGAATTAAATTCTGGTCCGCATGATAACACTCGCAGCATCCATTTCCGGGTCTGCATCTGCTGCCGTACTTAGGCAAGATTATGCTCCTTGCACCACAACTGAAAGCTGCCGGCCCCAGATGCGAAAGGGGCCACGAATGCGTCGCGAAGACCCTTTTGCAGCCTCCAGGCTATCCGATGCGATTGCGGAATCCTCTCGCCATCTTCATAACACTTAAACGCCCACCAACCCTCCGGCAAACCATCCAGCCGATGTGCCGCAAGGCGCTCTCGGTAGAAGCGTACCAGCTCAAAAACCTCCGATTTGCCATACGCGTAGCGTCGCAACTGTGGCTCGCCGATCCCGTTAAGCTTGGTAAAATGAAAGAAGCGCAGTGGTTCACCTCCTGCTCTGATAATACCGTCCACACCAATTTCGATTGGCCGGCTCCCAAGATTCCAGGACGCGACATTATAGCCCGGATGCCGCAGCACGGCGACATTGTTAAAAAGGGCCGGTACAAGATCGCACCAACGTTGGTCGACGAAGATGCCGTTTGCCGTATCTTACCAGCAAAATTGATGAAGACGATCGCGCCACCATCGCGCGAATGCCATCCCATCAGCACACGCGCGAACGGCGATAAAGCCCAAGTTATAGATGCCGTGCTTGAGTGATCCGATTTCGTTGTCTGAGATCCCGTCCGGGGTCGTTTCAGGCAACGTCACGTGGGGCGTGAGAACCACCGAATGCTGTTCCAACAACTGCTCCACTTCTGTGAGCGGAGTAAACACCTGTGTATCTGGATCGAGATAGATAACACTGCCACCCCGGGAAAGCAGCCGCTCAAGCATGAACCCTTTCACGGCAGTGCAGAATTCCACCACATTGTGGCCGAACGCCCAGCGTCGATATTCCGGGATATCAAGATCGCTGGCACGAAGCACCGACGCAAAAATGTCATTGTCCGCATCCCACTCGAAGCCAGGAGGATTTTCATCACACAGCAGCAAGTGAAACTGCCATCTGGGATGATAGCGGAGGACCGATTCGGCCAACACGCGGGCCCGATCAAGATAAGCGAATGATGCGCTGGTAAAGCATCGCACGTCCGGTGTCATACGGTTGCCGCCAAAAAGGAGGCGGTACCGATGCCCATGGACAGGGACCCGGTCGTGCGTGGTGCCTGTCGCGCCAGAATGGTAATCTCACCGGTCGCGAAAATGGCCTGCAGCTCGGTCTGTGTGGAAAGAGCCATGCCGCGGGCTGGATCGACGGAACACACGAGCGGAAACACATTCCCGGCGCCACGGCGCGCGACGACGAAGGCGCCCCCAGCCAAACCCTCAATCGTCACAAATGAGAAACTCTCATAGCAGCGCGACCAGTTCACCACCACGTCGATCTGCCATTCTTCAACGGCACGTACCATGGCCAGACGATCCCGCGGCGTCACCGCAACGACCTTCTGCTCAATCCCCGCTATATCGCCTTCGACATAGCCCAACCGGAAGAAGCGGTAGCGTGGATCCTTGTGGAACCATTTAGCCAACGCCTCGAAAGCATCCCAGCCTTTGTTGTAAGTGGCTAAACCAAGGAATGCCACGCGTAGCGGGCCTTCCCGCGGTTTGACCGATGCGGATGGTCCGGGCACGTATCGGCACGGCGGGACAACATAGTCGGCTGCAAACTCGAACGAGCCGATATTGCGCCAAAAATCCAGAATGGTCTGAGACGGTGACAGCAAGATCGGGCATGTTGCCGCGAAGAAGCGTTGCAAGCGCTCGACATGTGCCGCGCGCTCCGACCCGGCATGACAGATCGCGCAGGCACCGGAGTTCATAGGCGGTCCACCACAAAATGTAGCGTCGTTCCGAAGGAGGTGAACGGTCGGGCAATGGGCGAACAGGTCATGGGTCCAGAAATATATACGGCTGATGTTCGACGCTGCGATGAACCGTTGGACCAGTTCAGGGCTGAATCCCAGCAGATGATGAACGATAACCCATCGCTCTTTATTGCCAGATGGCAAGTATACCAGCACGTTCATCACGTCGGCAATCGACAGAATGCCCAGCGTTACACCGTCGACGCTGGCTAAAACCCCAAATGCCACGTCAGAGGTCTCGTCGGAAAGAGTCCCCAGTGGTAGGCTTGGGCAAAGATGAAGAAAGGCCCAGTTCCCAGCCCGGAAGGCGC
>Ga0206837_1057_pt1 | contig 15759 bp, 22 predicted proteins | sample Alteio_BWOrgCont_29_FD_152863 | JGI IMG/M metagenome (GOLD analysis project Ga0206837, IMG submission 152863) | Enriched cells from forest soil in Barre Woods Harvard Forest LTER site, Petersham, Massachusetts, United States -... | ecosystem: Environmental > Terrestrial > Soil > Temperate forest >...
ATACAGGCAATCAAAATGACATAAAGATTGTAGCTTAATAAACTACCCCTGGACATCTTACTGGCAGCTACACCGATGCGTCGCATAATATCATGTTACCACTGATTAAATGGTGACGTCTACCAATTTTGCCAATTTTGATTAATTGGTAGACGTCACCAATTAATCAGTGTCCCTTTATTTCTACCGTTCGAATTTAACCACGTTCTGCCACCAGGCATGACTGTCCCAGGAGCCGGCCTGCTTCCATAATTTTCGGGCAGTTTTAGTCTTTAAATAATCCGGAGCGCGTTTAAAAAACGTCCGTGCTACCGGGTAGCCGTTATCAGAGTATTCTTTGGCCTGGACCAGGCATTCCAGGATATCCGCATCCCGGGCAATGATACTTTCCCGGGACAATTGTTCTTCATAATCCCTGCGCATCGCCTGTAATACCCCTTTGACTTGTCCTTCCAGATCGGCAATCTGGTCGGCAAAAGCTTTTTTTTCAGCTTCACGGAAATCAATATAATAATGGCCCATTTTATGCAAATCATTGATGCGTGCCTCGTGGATATCATTAAAAAGCGTCATGGTCACGACTTTGAAAGGATCAGCCTTTTCGCAATGGGCCAGGTAAAAGCCTATCACCGCGCAGCGAAAGCAATGCTCGGCAACTGTCTCGGGATTTTCTATGCCCGCCACCCACCAGCCGCTGCGTTTGACACGTTTTAAAAGCCCGGCTTCGGCAAAAAAATTAAGGGCCGCTATCGCATTAAACTTGTCGCCACCGAATGTTTTAATCGGGGGTCTATTTTTTTTGACGGACGATTTCATAGCACAACATCGAGGTCGCGTGGGCGACATTAAGTGACATGCGTTGATTTTTCATAGGGACCATCACTTGCATGTCCAGTTTTTTAAGAATGATGTCCCTCAACCCCTTTTCCTCAGAACCCATCACCAACCCTAAAGGAAATTGTAAAGCGACTTCTGTAAGGCTTTGGGCTTCTTCAACAACAGTTCCCAGAATCCAATAACCCATTTTTTTGGCTTTTTCAATTGCATTGCCTAAATTGGACACCCTGGCCACACTTAAATAATTCTCGCCGCCGCAAGCGACCCTTAACACAGACTCGGTCACACTGACCGATTCTGTCGTCGGAAGGACAATATCAAAAACACCCAATGCTCCGCATGTACGGATGATCCCGCCTAAATTTTGCGGGTCGTTTAAATTATCCAAAAATACCGGCACGCGTTTTTTATCCAGGGCATGGTCCAGCAATTCATCCAAAGGCACATATGCAAAATCTTCGATATCCGCCAGGATCCCCTGGGTGTTAAGGTTCTGGGCCAATCGCTGGATTTTAGAATGCGGTACCGTTGATACACCAATGCCCCATTGATGGCATTTTTTGCGGATGTACGCCAAATCCACGTGGTCTTCGGCAATCATGATCCGGCGTATCGATTTCGGATTAGACTTCAAACGTTCAATGACCGGGTTTTTGCCGTAAAGTTTCATTTTTTAATACCCAATCGCAGATAAAAAAGCGGTTTGAGGATGCTCCACCAGCTAAGAATGGGAATCATTTTAGTATAGCCTCCCAAATTTTTTGGCGGATAAATCTTGGTCACAAACACTTCTTTAAATTTATAGCCCAAGGTGATCACCTTCCATAAAATGTAAGGCTCCAACTCATAGGTATCCAGCCAATCTTGGTTTAAATTGATCCGCTCATCTTTGAAAATACCAAGCCGGATGGCCCTGAAACCATTGGTGGTATCGGTGAGGTTACGGCCGGTGAAAAGCGAAAATACCCAAGGGTGAAGCCGGGTGGCGAATTTTCTGTAAAAAGGCATTTGCCCGCCGGAACCGATCTTACCTAAATAACGCGAGCCTTGCACCAGGTCATAATTCCCACGGATAATAGGTTCAAGCAATTGGGGTATCTCTTCAGGATTGTCTTTATCATTGCCTGCCATGATAACGATAATATCATACCCATGAGTTACGGCATATCCAATACCTGTGCGAATGCCCGCGCCCACCCCGCGGCGTTGGGGGTGCTTCACACTCATCACCCCGCGGTCACTGCAAGAGGCGATCATTTCAGTTGTGCCGTCATCCGAACCATCATCCACAATCAAATAATCTGCTTGGGGACACATCCGGCTTTTTAGAAACCGATCAATGACATTACCCAGCTTGAATTTTTCATTAAAAGCTACCGGTACCACTAAAATTTTGGGGGTCATAAAGAAACAATTGTATTATTACTGATTTGGTAGGAAGCACCGCATGTACATTTTAATTCGTCATTTAAAGTGCGTCCGCAACGGCAGGCATAACCCACCAACCGATCTGGATTTCCGACGACAATAGTATAATCGGGGACATTTTTGAGGACCACACAACCCGCCCCGATAACGGCATAAGTGCCTATGACGACACCGCACATGATCGTGGCATTGGCCCCAATGGTTGCACCCTTTTTCACTAAAGTCTTTTCTAAAACCCAGGCATCACTGCGGTGGCTGCGCGGGTTACGGTCATTGATAAAAGCAGCCCCGGCGCCGACAAAAACATCGTCTGCCAAGGTCACCCCATCGAAAAGGGCCACCCCATTTTTCAAGGTCACATGATTACCGACAACTGCACCGCATTCAACATAACAGCCGTCCCCCAAATTACAATGCTCGCCTATGATGGCACCTTTGAGGATATTGGCATTGGCCCATATGCGCGTACCTTCGCCGATTTGCGCTTCAGGGTGTACCAACGCTCGTTCGTGTTTAAAAAAACTCATAATCTCACCAGCTCACCTTTACGGTTAATGGATTCCCCAATAGCCACCAGGGTGCGCACCACATCCGCGGCCTTGCCGGCGTCAGCCAATGAAGGCGACTGGTTATTTTTAATTGATTGGAGAAAATACAGTGCCTGCGCTTTTAAAGGCTCATTGAAACCGATTTTAGGGATAGTGATACTCCCCTCGCGGGAAAGTAATTGAAACTCCCCGTAGGTTTCATAATAATGGGAAGTTTTTTCAACATGCTTATCATAAAGTTTAATAGGCCCCTCGGCATCCAGGTCATCCCATGCCGCCATTTTCTGATTGCCCACGACGGTGATTTGGCGCACTTTTTTGGGGTCCAGCCAACTGACGTGGATATTGACCATGATATTATCAGGGTAGTCGATGGTGGCAAATCCGAGATCCTCCAAATTCGCCCCAAGGCATTTATGGCCCCGTGCCGAAACCGACACCGGGGCGCTGTTAAAGAGGAAATTAAAAATAGAAATGTCATGGGGTGCCAAATCCCAAAGGGCATTGACGTCATAACGAAAAGGCCCCAGATTAGTGCGTTCAGAATGGGCATAATGGATTTTACCCAATTCCCCTAAAGTAATATATTCACGCAGTTTAATGATGCCTTGATTAAAAATAAAGATGTGCCCGGTCAACAATATTTTCTTCATGGAGGCGGCCAAATCGCCCAACTGTAAACATTCTTCCGGCCGCATGGCCAGGGGCTTTTCGCAAAGCACATGTTTACCGGCCTGCAATGCTTCCTGGGTAATTTTAAAATGGAAATTGGTGGGTACCGCCACGACCACGGCATCAATGGCAGGATTTTTCAGGATATCTTTGTAGTCTTTAGTGGTCTGGACCTCGGGGAAAATGGCCCTGATGGAGTGCAGACGTTTCTCATCCACATCCGCACAAACCAATACACGGGAATCAACAGATTGTGAAAAAATACGGATATGATTCGGGCCCCAATGACCACAACCAATAACGCCGACAGAAATCATGGTTCTCATTATACTGAAAAAAATGGTGACAGGCACTATTTTCTTTAATATAGAAAATAGTGCCTGTCACCATTTTTATTGCCAATAGCTTTGCCTTTGCAGTAGAATAATTCCCATCATGCGAAAGTTAAAAATTATTTTTTTTCTATGTTTGATCTTGGCCGCTGTATTTAATCTCTATCAAGCTTATTCTCAAGCCATTAATCAACTCCAGGACCGTAAAACCATTCCCCTGCACAGCCTGGGGTTTCAATTCATGGGTTTAGAAAATGTTTTTAAGGATATTCGCACAGTCGGTTATTATACGGATAAAAATCTTGATAATCCCCTGGCCATAGCCCAATTTGAACAAGCCCAATATATGCTGGCACCAACGGTTTTGGACTTGAACCACACTCAATACCGCTGGGTGATTTTTGACTGCACAAGCCCACAGGTGGCCATAGATGCTATAAAGAGCCTTGGATTTACCCCGTCGAAAATTAGAAACGGTATTATTGTGGCTTTTAACCCTAATGGTGTGTAATGATTTATATCTTATTGGCTTTAGTATTAGGATTTGGAATGGCCGGCACAGCGGCCTTTTATACGCATATCCTTTTTAATCAGTTCAACCGCTGGCTTCCTATAGGGCTGGTGGTACTTTTTATCGTTTACTTGACATTCCTAAATTATAAAAATATGTCATTCCCGAATGTTTTTATCGGGAATCTAAAAAAGGCAAAAACTGGCCCCCCGACTAAAACATTCGGGGGTGACATGAAATTTACCCAAGAACATGCCTTAGGACTACTGACCTTATGCGTTCTGGCCATTCCTTTATCCATCAGCGCCCATCATTACCCTCTGGGCGGATGGGATGCGTGGTCATGCTGGAACCTAAAAGCAAAATTTATTTTTTTAGGTACTGAGAACTGGAAAGATGTGCTTTCCCCCGGCCTTTGGCGCAGCAATACGAATTACCCGCTTCTTTGGCCTTTGATTAATGTATGGTTTTGGGATTTAGGAGGCCGGTTTGATCAAGCAGTTCCTATGCTTAACAGCATTGTTATTGCCCTTTTGACCGCAGGCATTTTACTTTTTGGTCTTTTGGAATTGACCGGTAAGATATGGATTTCCATATTAGCTGCCATCATCGTGACCGCTTTACCTTTCAATATCACGTTATACACAAGCCAATACAGCGATAGCTTTCTCGGTCTATATCTCTTGTCGACATTTATATGTTTGCTGCTGGCGGAAAAATATAATCTCCCAAAGCTAAAAATATTAAGCGTGGTATTTTTAGGGCTAATGGGCTTTACCAAGAATGAAGGCTTGATCGCCGCCGGTATCGCGGCCTTATTGATTTTTGGGCATGAACGCTCTCATAAAAAGGAATTAAAGACCCTCATCCTCGCGTTTTTTTGCGCTCTTTTGCCCGCTATTATTTTTACGCTCTTTATCGCTCCCAAAAACGAGGCTTTTATCAATGGGTTCACATCCACGGACAAACCTACCACTTGGACGCGCTTGGGCGTCATTTTGGTTTATCCCTGGTTTGAATTTATCTCGGATAAATGGAACGGCTTTTGGCTCTTGGTGTTAGGCGGGATTATATTGTCCGGAAAAAAATTGTGGCAATCGACCCTGGGAATAATAGGCTTAAGTCTCGTGCTTTATTTGGGAGTGGTGATGGCTTATTACGCTGTTAATACTTTTTTTGAAATCGGCTGGTGGCTTCAGACAACCCTCTCGCGTATCCTCTTCGCGCTGGTACCGACGATTGCCTTATGGATCGGGATCGGCCTGCGGCTTTAAGGCCTTTTGATCTTTTTGATTTTATACTTTAAGGTCCCCGCCGGCACCTTGATCTGAAGGGTCTCTCCCGCCTTATGGCCCAATAATCCCTTGCCGATGGGCGAAAAAATGGAAATCTTGTTTTCTTCGTAACTGGCTTCTTCCGGCGAAACTAACATATACGTCAGTTCTTCGTCATTGTCCAAATCCTGCATGGTAACAATGGCGCCGATAAAAATCTTGTCCGATGGGATATTTTCATTCTCAATTATGCGCACATTGGCCAGCTTGCCCTCAAGCTCGGCAATGCGCGACTCATTATGCGCCTGTGCCTCTTTGGCCGCATCATATTCCGCGTTCTCGGATATGTCCCCCTGGGCACGGGCCTCACCAATGGCCTTGGCAATTTTCTGGCGCTCAGTCGTCTTAAGGGCTTCCAGCTGGGTCTGAAGCTTGTGAAAACCCGCTCTGGTCAAATAAACTTCATTGCCCATCTTACATCGCCTCTATGGCCTTGATCATGATGGGAACTACCCCCTGCGCTTCCTCTTTACTCATACGGCCCAATTTAGTGAAACTCCACTGGCCGTCGATCTGGTTCTCGCGGGTGACCTGTAATTTTCTGGGCGCCCCATTATATGAATAAACTCCGACGCTGATACGGGTATTCTGGAAATCAATCACTTCTTTGAATGAAGACACATCTAAGGCTTGATCGTAAGGCATTTTTTTGTCCTTTCATTACGTTATGGATTCCCGCTTTCGCGGGAATGACATGTGCTACGACAGTCCCGGCAAATTAAACCCGGGCATACTTTTCATTTTATTGGCCGCCGCCTGCTGGGAGCGTTTTACGGCGGTGTTCATATTTTTTAAAAGGTCCATCTGGATGCGGTTTTTGTTAGCGGCATTCAAGAGGCCTTCTTCGATGTCAATGGACTGGAATATCTGTGCCCCATTAACAACCACCTTGATCCCACGGGTTTCTGCAACCTCAATGATGGTTTTTTCCAATTCTTTTTTGAGTATGTCCGCCTGCTTTTTCATTTCCATCATCTTCTTGACTTGGTCAAACATGTGTTCCCCCAGATAATATAAAATTTATTAAAATACTTTTATACATTAACTTTTGACTTTTGGCAAGTGCTTAATGGTGAGCACAGTCGAACCATTAGTGTAATCTCAGGGCCAAATCATATAGACTGGTTACCAGGAACCTTTGTAAAAATATAATAATAAAAAAAACGATAATGGGCGAAATATCAACCGGCAAGGGTGGCAGCAGGCGGCGAACCGGCTCCAGTACGGGCTCAGTGACCCGCATGAGAAACTGTACTATTGAATTTAAGGGGTCAGGATTGACCCAGCTTAACAGGGCGCGGATTAAAATCAACCAGTACATGATCGTCAAAATAATATTGACGATAGAAGCCAGTGCGTCTACAAAATTACCAAAGACAAACATAGAACTCCCCCTCTGAGATTAAGGACCGTAGGCCCTTTAAAAAACTTTAAACAAATTGCCTTCCAGCAATTTTTCATTAACACGGTTTAGAAGCTCCTTGGTTTTATAGGAAACATCCTTCCATCCCTGCAGTACATCCTGGAGGCCATGACTGGCCCCTTGCAGGGAAACGGCCGTACTGGTAATCACCGCGGCCATGTCTTCCACATCCAGGGGGTCTTCACCTATGATCGGGGCGGTTGGATCAAATACTTTTAAAGCACGGTCCTCGCTGATCTCAATAAGCTTCTGGCCTAAAACACCCTCGGTCCTGATACTGACTTTTGAGCACTTGCGGAATTCAAATTCATATTTCTTAAAAATATCCATGCGCACCTTAAGGCTGCGTCCTTCAATAGGCTGGCTCAAAAAGTCAACAGACCCCACAACGCCCACATCCACCCCGGAAATCCGGATAGGTGAGCCTTCAACCAGTCCGCCCACCTGGTTAAACAAGGCAATGACCTGAAACTTGGGCTCTGTCAGGCCGCGGTCAAGGCCGATAAAAAATACGCTGACTGCGATCAGGACCAAGCCTATGATAAAAAATAACCCTGCTGCTAGTTTTTTAAGATACCCGCCGTTGTTCTCCATAAACCTCCCTTAAAGAATGACCTGCCTGCAAAAATTCCCGTACAAACGGCTCCTTTGAATCATTTAACTGCCGGGCAGTCCCTATGGCTGCAATACGGCATTCATTGATAATCATTATCCTTGAGGCAATGCGGAATGAATTATTCACGTCATGAGACGTCATCACTGTGGTTGACCCTATCTGTTGAGAAACATGACGGATCAAATCCGATATATCACGGCTGCGGATTGGGTCCAGGCCTGAGGTTGGCTCGTCACATAACAGGACCTTGGCCCCCAGGACAATGGCACGGGCTAGCCCCACCCTTTTTTTCATGCCGCCACTGAGTTCATCAGGCATTTTGGATTCTATCCCTTCCAAATCCACCAATTTTAAAACCTCACTCACGCGCGAGTTGATCTCGGCAGATTTAAGCTTGGTATGTTCACGCAAAGGAAAGGCCACATTATCATAAACATCCATAAAATCGTACAATGCCCCCTCCTGAAACAAATATCCCATATTGCAGCGCACTTTCAACAACTGGTCTTCTCTCAAAGAGTCGATGTCAAGCCCGTCGATAACAACCCTGCCTTTATCTGGGCGGAACAAACCGATCAAATGCTTGAGCAATACGGTTTTACCGACTCCGCTAAGGCCCAGCACTGCAATGATCTCACCCGGGCTGACATTGAAGGAGATATCTTCCAGGACAGGCTGGCCTCCCAATTTTTTATACAGGCTTTCGACTTTAATCATTGTCTTGACGCTTATAATAACGGAATTTATTTTTATCAAATTTCGTATAAATGCGCTCATAAGGTTTGGTGGCAATTTTTTCCACAAAAACCTGAACGCCCCTATATTCGCTGATCTGAAAAACTTCCGAATCTTGCAAGGCCTCGTAATCATTGGCCGGATACCATTTATACCCGTCGTATTCGATCGGTTCGCCATCGCGTATCCAACCGGCTTCAATGACCGGAGCGATATAACTCTGCACCTGGCCGTCATTACCGGAATTCACAGACGCGCATCCGCCCAAAAATCCTGTGAGCATGAACAACAGGCCAAGGCCCCAAGCCCCTTGTTTATTTTTCATAAATCACCCCCAGAATGTTAAAATGAGTTTGGTCAAGACCGTATTGGATACAATCACCGCGATATAAGAATATGCCACCGCCTTGGTTGTAAACCGGCCGACTCCCATGGCCCCGCCCTCGGTAAAAAAGCCCTGATAACAGCAAATCCATCCAATGATAATAGCAAAGAAAAAAACTTTAATAAAACCGCTGAAAAAATCCACATATCCCACGGCTTGAAGGGTCTCATGAATATAATAAGCGCTTGGCAGCCGCGCCTGGGAAACGGCTATCATATATCCGCCGGCAATGCCCAAGATCTCGGAAATAATGACCAAAACCGGCAGCACCAAAAAACAGGCCAAAAATCGGGGGACCACCAAATACTCGATGGGGTCAACTCCCATGGCACGGGTCGCCTGGATCTGGTCCTGCGTATTCATCGTCCCTAATTCCGCAGTTATCCCCCCACCGGCTTTTCCCGAAAAGATCAATGCAGTAAAAACAGGACTAAGCTCCCTTACCAGGGACAAAGCTACCAGACGGGCGATAAACTCTTTGGCCCCAAAACGCTGTAAGGTGATAAACCCCTGCAAACCCAGCACTGTTCCCGTCGCGAGGGAGGTCAGCATCACGATCATGATCGACCCAACGCCCTGCTCGTACATTTGGTTTAAGACATCGTTCATCCGAACTCGGCCGCGGAGGATCAAGGACATGATATCCCCCAAAAAGAAAATAGACTCACCGACACTGTGCAGATGTCCGTAAACACTCTTTAACAAACGAGGGACCATCACTTCTCTTTCAGCCAAATATCTTTTAGCTCTTTGTTGATTTTCTCCTGGCGGCTTAATGAGATATATTTTGTGCCATGGTCTTGACGCATAATCCCTCTGGATTTAGATGATGTAAATGCCGCGACACTCATGACCCTGGCACCCAGCGATCGAGCGTAAAGAAATATGTCCTTATCATCAGTGACGACCACGCAATTTTTACGGTCATCATCATCGTCGACCATGCTTTTGATCATATCATCGGCTGTGCATCCGTCGGAAAAAATCACCCGTATCCCGCCCAAGGAGGCATCGCTGAAATAACCGGGGTGGCCGTCGAAGATCACAATCACCTGATTATTCACGCTTCCCTGAGGGCGTGACTGCTCGATCCATTTCAAGAGGCCGCGGCGGCCATCTTCAAGCGGAAGATCGCTGAAGGCCGGCATCTGCTTGAGAATATTGTACCCGTCCAGAAGATAATGAAGTGACATATAATAATCCGCCCAATAGTCCCACTATAATGGTAAAAGCTGAATTGATAAGGCTCAAACCTCCCGCCATCTCTTTAGACACTCCCACCAAAGAGAGCAAAGACACCCAGCCTATTTCCCTGAAACCCAAGCCTCCGATGGAAGGCAGGGATGTCACGACACACACGATAGGCGAAAAAATAATAAAATACACTAAAGCGATATTTTGATGCATGCCTTTGGCCGTCAGGTAAAATTCTATTGCCAGAACAATCTGCGCGACAATGGAAATCAGGATGGCCTCCCAACCCTTCTGCTGCTTGCCCTTCAATAGCACGATATCATAATGCAATCTCATCAGGTTTTCTTTGACCTTGGGCCATGCTTGAAAAGCCTTGCAGGCAAAAGAAAAAATCCGGTGGCTGAAAAGCATGACCACGATGCCTAGGGAAACAATACTCATCGTCGCTATGGCTATAATGACTAATTTATTTGTGATGATACCATGGCCGAAAAGAAAAGCAATCGCGGCCAGGATGACAATCCCCGCGAACCCGCTTAAGCGGTCCAGAACAATAGAGGCAAAAACCTTGGGCTTATGCCCGGTTTCCTGAGCGAGCCCCAGACCCTTAATCACATCACTTCCGGCGGTGGAAATGGGTGCCAGGTTCCAAAAGAGCCCTATAAAAACCCAGCGTATGCTCGTTATCCGCCTGGCCTTAAGCCCGACAGCTTTCATCAGGATCCGCCACCGCCATACGATCAAAAAATTGATCAGAAAGAAAATAATACCGGCGGCGCTCATGTAGCGCATATCTGATCCTTTGACTGCCAGCCAAATATGCTTGTAATCAACTGTCATGAAAAGCCATGCCAAGAGCCCCAAGCTTAAAAAACAAGGCAGTACAATGGAAAAAATATTTTTTGGTTCTTTAGCCATCAGACAAAATTTCCTGTTGCTTTGTATTCAAAGCTGATTGGTAACCTTTTTCAGCGATATAGGAACTGCGCACCAAAGGCCCGCTTTCCACATAAACAAAACCCATCTCTAGACCCTTTTGGCGATAATTTTCAAATTCTTCGGGACTTAAGAAACGTTCGACTGGCAAATGGCGTTTCGCCCTGGTAGGTGCCAAATATTGGCCAATTGTTAAAATCTGACAACCCGCTTCACGGAGTTCTTCCATCACCTCGGTGATTTCCTTGGTCGTTTCACCGATACCGGCCATCAAGGATGATTTAACAAAAGCGCAGGGGTTAAGTTCTCTAAACCTGCGCAAAACCCTCAAAGAGCGGTCATGTGAAGCTTGTGGACGGATATATGGACTCAAGCGCCTGACCGTTTCAATATTATGACTGATCACTTCAGGGCGCGCATCACTTAATATTTTTAAAGATCCTTCTTTAGCGGAAAAATCCGGGATCAAGACTTCAATTTTAACGTCCGGTGTGAGGTGCCGTATGGCCCAAATAGTTTTAGCAAACTGCAAGGCCCCTTCATCTTCAATATCGTCACGCGCCACCGAGGTCACCACCACATAACGAAGACCTAATTGCTTGACAGCCAAGGCCACATTGTGCGGCTCCTCTTCGTCGATCAAATCCGGCCGTCCGGCGGGGACTGCGCAAAAACGGCAGGCGCGCGTGCACGTGCCTCCTAAAATCATGAAGGTCGCAACCCCCTCTTTCCAGCAGGTACCCATATTAGGGCAATGGGCAGATTCGCAAACCGTATGCAGGCGGCCTTCTCTGAAAAGCTCCTTCATAGTCCGGATCTTATTCATGTCCGGAATTTCCTGCCTAAACCAGACTGGAAGTGTCGCTAAGCTTGAATCAGATTTCATAAGAGCCTTTTTTTATCTGTGACACAACCTTTGAACGATCGCGGGGTTTCAAATAATCCAGGATCAATTTCCCCTGTAAATGATCATATTCATGCTGGAACACCTTGGCCGCAAGCCCGTTAAACTGGGCCCGGACCTGGTGGTTTTCCTCGTTGGTAAATTCCACCCAAACGGTCTTGGCGCGTTTAATTTCCACCAGTACACGGGGAATGCTCAAACAACCTTCTTCCATGACCTCGCTGCCCGCTGATTTTATGATTTTAGGATTAATAGCCGCGAAAACTTCTTTTCCCGTATCCACCACAAAGATCTGTTCATTAATGCCCACTTGGGGCGCTGCTAAACCAACTCCCCTGCAGGCGATCATGGTCTCGAACATCGCCGAGATCAGCATGCGTTCAACCGGGCCGACTTCCTTGACCACCTTGGATTTTGTCACCAGGCACGGGTCACCATAAAACCTGATTTTTAAAGGACCGAACATCATATCAATCAAATGTCATTCCCGCGAAAGCGGGAATCTATTTCTTTATTTTATTTTTCGAATCCAAATAAATAATTTTAGGCTGGAGGCTTTTAGCTTCAGCGGCCTCTAATAAGCCATAACTTAAAATAATCAAGCGGTCTCCCACAAAACCATGGCGTGCCGCGGGTCCATTGAGGCAAATAACACCGGAGGCGGGATTGCCTGCGATCACATACGTTTCCAGGCGGTTACCGGTATTTTCATTGAGCACATGCACTTTTTCCCCTGGAATGATGCCTGCTGCCTTGAGGATATCAGCATCAATAGTGATGCTGCCCTCATAATGCAATTCAGCCTGGGTGATGGTCGCATGGCCTATTTTTGACTTCAACACTTCAATTAACATAAAGTTCCTTTAGTTATAAACATTGTTATTCCCGAATGTTTTTGTCGGGAATCCAGAAATGCGTCTTTTATAAATGCGGATTTAGTTTAGCCAATAACTTGTCTTTAGGCATGGCTCCCACTATCTGGTCCACAGGTTTTCCCCCTTTGAAAATCAACATCGTCGGTATAGACATGACATTAAATTGGCCTGCTAATTGGGGCGCCTCATCCACATTGACCTTGGCCATTGTCATTTTTCCCTGTAACTCGACGGATAACTGGTCAATGATAGGCCCGATCATTTTGCAAGGGCCGCACCATTCAGCCCAAAAGTCCACCAAGACAGGAAGCGGTGATTTCAGCACCTCGGCCTCAAAATTCTTTTCATCCAAATGTAAAGCACCCATAGCCATGTCCTTTCGTAACAATAAAAAATCCCAATGCCACTCCTTTGGGAAATTATAGATTCATTATATATTCGTTGTTAATTTATATCAAATATTATCCTTCCAATGAATTAACCGGCAGCTGTCAGGGTTTCCTGCGTATTTAATCGTTGAGTAAGGGAGTCTGTCTACTCAGCTCCCTCCTCACAGAACCGTACGTGCAGATTTCCCGCATACGGCTCTTCAACAGGTTGCCTTACAAAGCTTTGATGGCGGTATATAAAACTGGTGAATTATGTTTGGTTTTGGTAATGGAAAGCGTTCTATGTAAGATTTGAATTTCTCCCAATTCATTGAAGCCTTCTGACTGCGTCGATTTATCCACTTCTGAGCTAGTCGCCTTACATTTTCATAATAGGAATCCAACCCATAGATGTTGTCACTGATGCCATAATATGCATAATGACCCTTCATCCTCACCGCCAGTTGCTCCCATAGTTCCTTGAGAGGCATTGCATTGCGCATTATCTTCAGCCATTGTCCTACAGCCCTAAGACTGCGCTGCAATCGCTTCTTACTAGTCTTTCGTCCTACCGTAAACTTTCCGCTCTTACTGACGCTGTTGTAGTGCGTTATACCTAGGAAGTCAAAGGTCTGCATCTTACGGTTGTACTTTTGGGAGTTCTCTCTTGCAAAACGCCCAAAGTTTATTAGGCGGGTCTTTGTTTCATTGACCTTCAATCCGCTTGCCCATAATTCTGCCTTTAATGTCCCTAGTATCAGTTGCGCATCTACTTTGTATTGTACTAGTATCACAAAGTCATCGCAATAACGCACCACATACCCTTGTCCTTTCATCCGTGGCTTCATCTTCTTTTCAAACCATTCATCCACCACGTAATGTAGGTACACGTTGGCCAACATCGGACTCAGGTTGCCCCCTTGCGGTGTCCCACTTTCTGTTTTCTTGAAGGCGTCCTTCTCCATATACCCGGACTTCAAGAACCGCACGATGTAGCGCTTGAACTGTTCGTCTTTTATCCTTATATCAATCATCTCCATAAGTTTATCGTGCTTGACGTTATCAAAGAATCCTTTGATGTCCGCCTCTATCACGTAGTTTATGAACTTGAATGTAATAAGGTCATTGATTCGCTTAAGCGCCTTGTGGCACCCTTTGCCTCGGCGGAATCCATACGAGTCTTCATGGAAGTCCTGCTCGTATATCGCCTCCATTATCCAACTCATCACCTTCTGTACTATCTTGTCCTCGATGGCTGGTATCCCAATAGGCCTTTGTTCTCCATTGTCCTTGGGGATATATACTCGTCTGACCGCCTGCGGACGGTAGCTCATTGTTCTGATTCTAGCCACCAGTCCTTTGATGTTTGCTTCTAGCGTCTCTCCATATTCTTTCCAGTTCACCCCATCCATACCGACGGCACTCTCCTTCGCCAGTCGCCAGTATCCCGCCTTGAGGGAGTCTTCGTTAATCAGATGCATCAGATTATCGAAGGTTGCTTCCTTATCCCTCTTGGCTCGCTCTGCTACGAAGCCCAGTTTTGTGTCCATGCTCTCTGTTATCCCTGCGAATAACTGCATGTCTCCCTGTTCTCCTTCATCCTGTTGCCAACCCCTTCGATAGACTAAAAAAAAGTCCTGCAGGCATTACCCTGTTTGCTCTACTATGGGTTAGTCCGACTCCCTGCCTTTTCCACCTACACTTGTCATTTTTTTTTTCTGACTTGTTAAGGCTTCACCCTATACCCTAAGGCAGGGTCTCCCAAGTTCCAGCACAGACCTTTCCCGACATCCCTCCATGGTCACGGACCCCGGCAGGCGGCTCTATACGCTCACCTTTTCCCTCGCGCATACCCGTATTGGCTTCAAGCTCTTAGACGCCTTGGCCTTCTGCATTGCGTATTTCGGGGCTCAATCCCTTCACTTGCGTTATGGATGAATGTCTCCTTCCCTCTGGCTTCATACGATTCGTTACCTCCTCGTACGCAGAGTTCAGTTCCGACCTGGTGGTTAGCCTTTAGTCGGGTTGGATTGTATGTATAGCGGCCAACTTGTCTGTGCTGACTTCGCTTGGCACGCCCAAAAAAGCCTTTAAATCCGTCATTGGCTGGATATTAATAATCACCGGCACAAAACCCGGGGCGTTTTGCAGCTGTTTTAACATGGCTGGGTCCATATGAAATTTAATCTTCCCACCTGGGTTCTGCGTTTGCAAATTCATATTGGCAGGGGTCAAATCAATACCACCTGTATTCTCTATACTCTTCATTGCTGGGTTTTTAATTTTATCTTTTATCCATTGTTCTATCTTAGGCATTTCCTCCTGATAACGACTTATAAATCTCCCAGCATCCTTGTCCGATACATTAAAAACCCACATATCAATCGGCTTTACATGACCATCTCGCGTTAGCAAAAAGTTTCCTGGATGGACGTCCCCTAACATTTTATTATGTCTTTCCAAATCATCCTTCAACCTTTGAAAAGATTCGAGATGTTTTTCAGTTATCGGAAATAGCGTTGGGTCTCCCTGTGATTTTCTTTTCTCGTAAGATTTTGCGTCGATGCCTTTTATTTCCTCCATTGCTAAACCTTCTTCTTCCTTGTCAGAAAACTTAATTGTACCACGTCCATAAAACTTAGGTCCGCCATCGCCATATTC
>Ga0206837_1060_pt1 | contig 14985 bp, 12 predicted proteins | sample Alteio_BWOrgCont_29_FD_152863 | JGI IMG/M metagenome (GOLD analysis project Ga0206837, IMG submission 152863) | Enriched cells from forest soil in Barre Woods Harvard Forest LTER site, Petersham, Massachusetts, United States -... | ecosystem: Environmental > Terrestrial > Soil > Temperate forest >...
ATCGCCAGGCACCGTCGCACCTTGACGAACTTACTCTTACCCGCATTTTTACTTCAGGAAGGCCAAGTCAAAAACCCCGCCACAAAATGTCCGACGTTCCCTGCACGGCCCGCCCGCTTTCCCGCCGCGATTTTATCAGGCGCCTCTCGTTCGGCGCAGCGGTTTTCGCGCTCGGCGCGCGAGTCCGCAGCGAGCCTGGACCGGCGGCGAAAAAGCTGGGGATCGCGCTCGTCGGGCTCGGCAAATACAGCACAGGCCAGTTGGGGCCGGCCTTGAAGGTGACACAGCACTGCCGTTTGGCCGGCGTCGTCACCGGCTCGCCCGAGAAAGGCCGGAAATGGGCGCAGGAGCATGGTTTCCCCGAGAAAAATATTTATAGCTACGATACGATGGGCCGGCTCGCGGACAATCCGGACATCGACATCGTTTATGTCGTCACGCCGAACGGCCTGCACGCCGGACACGCCATCGCCGCGGCGCAGGCGGGCAAGCACGTCATCTGCGAAAAACCGATGGCCAACACGGTCGCGGAATGCGATGCGATGCTAGCCGCGTGCCGCCAAAGTGAAACTGTCCATCGGCTACCGGCTACATTTCGATCCCTACCATATCGAACTGATGCGGCTGGCGGCGGATCCAACTTTCGGGCCGTTCATGAAAATGTCGGGTAGCCGCGCATTCTTTTTGAAGCCGGGCGCATGGCGGGCGGACAAGAAGCTCGCGGGTGGCGGGCCGATGATGGACCTCGGCATCTACATCAATCACGGCGCATGCATGGCCGCGGGTGGCGTGGCGCCGGTCGCGGTAATGGCGAGAGAAAGACCGAAAACGAAGCCCGAGCAATTTCCCGACGTGGAGGAAGCCATTGACTGGACGATGGAATTTCCCAATGGCGCGCTTTGCGAGGCCTGGACGAGCTACACGGACTCGACCGACAAATTTCGCGCCGAAAGTGCCAAAGGCTGGATCGAGTTCAAGGAGCATGCTTTCACGTACCGTGGCATGGTGGTGGAAACGAGCCGCGGCGCGCTGCACTTCGACCCGCCGGTTAACCAGCAAGCGCTGCAGATGGACGACTTTGCACAATGCGTGCGGGCCGGCCGCGAATCGCGCGTCCCTGGCGAGATGGGCCGGCGCGACCTTTGCATCATCGAGGCCATCTACGAAGCGGCCCGGTCGGGAAAACGCACGGCGGTGAAGGTGTAGGGCTCAAACGGGGTAATTCGAGCGCGGTGAATCGTCCGTATTCCGTAAAAAGGGCGCGACCGCCGGGCACGCCGTAGTTTTCCAAAAGGCAATTTTGACAGAAGGTCGCAAAGGAAACGAAGCGACTTCTGTCAGCTCACACCAAATTTCCAAGCAGACTCTGCTTTTGCCTTTGATCGTGGAATTCCCACGACTCTTCACGATCTTCTGAAAACCAATCTGCGTTTACAAAAAAGCGTTATTGGGAAAACAAACAACTTGATCTCAAGCAATAGCCACTCACGCCGAGCCGGCCGGCGGCGCACCGCCCACGCCGGTGATGACGCGCGCACCGCGCTTGTAGGTGAAATACGAATACGTCCATTGGATCAGAACGGACAGCTTGCTGCGGAAGCTGACAAGAAAGATCAGGTGCACAAAGAGCCACGCCGCCCAGGCGGGCCAGCCGCTGAACTTCAATTTGCCGATTTGGGCGACGGCGGCGCTGCGGCCAATCGTCGCCATCGTGCCTTTGTCCCAATAGCCGAACGCTGCGCGTTGCGACACGTCCGCGTGGCCCTTCTGCCATTCGGCCACGATGATTTTTGCAACATGCGCGCCCATTTGCATCGCCGCGGGTGACACGCCGGGCACCGCCACGCCGTTCTTGTCCACGAGCGCGACCATGTCGCCGATGGCGAAAACCTCCGGATGGCCGGGCAGGCTGAGGTCGGGCTGCACTTTGATGCGGCCGGCACGGTCGAGCCCGACACCCAGTTTTTTTGCGAGCGGATTTCCGCCCACGCCGGCGCCCCAGATGAGGTTGGCCGCGCGGAGGATCTTTCCGCCCGCAACGATTTCGCCGTCTCGAATCTCCTCGACCTTCAGGCCGGTGCGCACCTCGACGCCGAGATGCTCGAGCTGGCGCTGCGCACTGGCCGAAAGCTCCGGCGGGAAAGTGGCGAGCACGCGCGGGCCGCCTTCGATCAGAAGGATGTGAGCCTTGGCCGGGTCGATATGCTCGAAATCACGCCGCAGCACCGTGCGCGCCAGTTCCGCGAACGCCCCGGCCAGTTCAACGCCCGTCGGCCCGCCGCCCACGACGACAATGTTCATCAGTTCCTGTTGCTTGACCGGGTCGGTCTCGGCCTCGGCGCGCTCGAAGGCGCACAGAATTTTCCGGCGGATGCGCAGCGCGTCATCGAGCGACTTGAGCCCGGGCGCGTGTCGCTCCCACTCGGGATGGCCGAAATAACTCGTGACCCCGCCCAGCGCGAGCACGAGGTAGTCATAGGCGATTTCGCCAGAATCGTGCACGACGCGACGCGACACGAAATCGACGCCGGTGACCTCGGCCATAAGCACGTTCAAATTAGGCTTCTTCGCGAGGATGGCGCGGATGGGTTGAGCGATATCGGGCGCGGAGAGGCCCGCACTCGCGACCTGGTAGAGCAAGGGCTGGAAAAGATGGTGATTCTGCCGGTCGATGACAGTGATGCGCGCGACGCCGTCCGGAATTTTCTGGCAGAAGGTGAGTCCGCCGAAACCGGCGCCGAGGACGACGATGTGTGGAAGAGGCGCAGGCTCATTTATGGCCATGCCGTCAGCGTGGAGGGTGCGACCGCGAAGGCAAATTGGGCGGGTCGTTATTAATCCCTCGAAAGCGCCTGATTAGAACGGATTTCCCACCGTGTAATGAGTCGTTCGTAGTTGGGATTTGGCTGTTGGTAGCCGGCAAGAAGGAATTGGTCGTTCCTCATTGGCCCTTGGCGGTTCCATTGGTTTCGTCAGGCCCAATTCCTAACCACCAAATACAACCTGCCAATCTCTGCGGATTAATTTGCTGTTCTTCGGCCCTTGAACAGTTTTCGTTTCACCATCCAAAAGTGAAAACGCCGCAGAACATCCAGCTTATCGGCCACGAAGTCGCCATCGTATGGAGCGACGGCGCGGAAACGTATTTCCCCGCCGGGGCGTTGCGTGCGGCTTCGCCCAGCGCGGAGACGCGCGGCGAACAGGATATTTTCGGCAACCAATACGGCGGAGGAGAACTGGGGAAATTTCCCGGCGTGGAGGTGCTCGGCTGGGAGCGCATTGGCAACTATGCGCTACGTTTCGATTTCAGCGACGGCCACCGCACCGGACTGTACAGTTACGATTATTTGATCCAACTCGCCGGAAAGCTTTCCGGCCAGCAAACACCATGAACGGCTACGTTTTTCCCGCCCGCACCGGTACCGCCGAGGTCGAACTCGGTGCTACGCTGCAGCCAAAGTTCGGCCCCGACGGCTTGATTCCGTGCATCACCACCGATACGGTGACGAACGAGGTGCTGATGTTCGCGTTCATGAACGCCGAGTCGCTCGCGCAGACGATTAAAACTAAAAAGGCCACGTACTGGAGCCGCTCGCGCAACAAATTCTGGGTCAAGGGCGAGGAGTCGGGAAATTTCCAGCTGGTGAAGGAAATCCGGGTGGACTGCGACCAGGACGTGCTCCTGCTCAAGGTGGAAAATGTCGGCGGCGCTTCCTGCCACAACGGCTACAAATCGTGTTTTTATCGCAAGATCGCCGACGGAGCCAGCGCCGAAGATCCGGCCACGCTCAAGCTCGAGTTCACCGCACCACGCGTGTTCGACCCCGCCACGGTTTATAAGAAAAAGTAGGGGCGCAGGGCGAGAGGTTGGTAATTAGCAGTTAGCGATTAGAGGTTGGATGTTCATGGCCACTTCCTCACGCATCGATGACTAGTTTTTCGCGTGGTTTGCACACGCAAGCCAGACAGGTACCGGGCTCAGCCGAGGCCCCATGGCCAGCCATGTAATCAACCGCACCCGCCTTCACGGCCACGACGCAGGTACCGCAATTGCCCGCCCGGCAACCGGAATCCATCGGGATGCCGTGCTGTTCCGCAAGCTCAAGGAGCGTGGGTGTTTTTCCATCCCAGATAATAGTCCGGTCGCTTTTGGCAAAGGTCACTTCGATGCCCACCCCCGGCTTGGAAATCTCGCCGGGCTTGTCCGCGGGCCTGGCGGCACGCTTTACGCTGGCCGGGCCGAAAGCTTCAAAAAATATCGCCGTCTCCGGCACGCCCCACTCTGACAGGCCCTTGGTCACTTCCTCCATCATCGGCCCGGGGCCGCAGATCAGAAAATCGTAGTTATTGGAGGGCAGGATTTTTTTTAAAAACTCGGTATTGACCCGCCCGGCGTGGTGAAAGTCGCGGCCGGACACATCCGCAGGCTGCGGCTGGCTGTAGCAAATGTGCAGGCGAAGATTGGGCTTTTCCTTGGCCAGGGTTCGCAAGTGCTCGCGTTGGAAGTGTTCGCTGCCATTGCGAAGTCCGTACAGGAACCAGATCTCCCGTTCGGAATTTTTCCGGACCAGGGCATTGACCATGCTCAAAACCGGGGTGACTCCAATGCCACCACCGATCAAAACCAACGGACGCTCATTGGATGCCTCGAGGCAAAAGTGTCCGGCCGGGGCTTTCACATCCAAAATATCGCCTTCCTTCACTTCGTCGTGAAAAAAGCCGGAGCCCAAGCCGGTAGCCGGGTTGGCCTCCCGCGGCACCGCGGGGGCCACGCGCTTGACGGAGATGCGGTAGTAGTCCGGCCGCGGCGCATCCGAGAGGCTGTAGCAACGCGTCACCAGTTTCGGCTGTCCGGGAACTTTCAACTGAAAGGTCAGGTACTGTCCCGGCTTGAATTCCGGCAGCGCGCGCCCGTCATGCGGCACGAGGTAGAACGAGCAAATGCCGTCGCATTCGGCCACGCGTTGTTTGACCACAAATTTGCGAATGCCGCTCCACGGCTCCGGCGCGGCAGCCCGGCGCCGGCGGACATCGCGCAGCATTTCCAACTCCGTCTCCAACTGCGCCAGTTCCAGTTTCCGCCGGCGGGCGTCGCCTTGCACCCGCCGGATTGTGCCAGCCAGCACGACGGCCATCCACACCGCCACCAGGCCCACCAACCCAGCCCCTGATAATTGCCAGAACATGATACCGATCAGAATTTGCAGAGAATTTCCGTGCGCCCACCGTAACCGTGGTCGTGGTTTTGTTGTTCCAAGACAAATGCATCGAGCACCAGGATCAAATGCCGCCCAATGGCCTGCTGCAAACGCGAGCCGACAGCCGCCATGCTTTGGTCGGAGCCATCGGTTGCACCACGGCCGCCCACTTCAAAAGTCACCTGCCGGCGCTTTCCGTCAAAAAACATCTGGTAGCCAAGCGCCGAGCCGATGGCGTCATTCGCCCGGTTGCCCAGCGGCGCGCCATAACGCCCCAGCCCGACCGCCGCGAAGAGCAATCCCGTGTCACCGAGCGGACCGCCCGCATCGGGCGCCCGGGCCGCGGAGGAGTAGCGGCGAAGACCCCCAAAAATATCCAAGTAAAGATTATTGAAGGTGCCAGCCGGTGAATAGGAAAGCTGGTTAAACACCAATGTGCCGGTGCTGACCTCGGCGTTGTCACCCTGCAGCGCCGCAGAGGTATTCACGCGAAAAGTGAAATTGATCTTGTCGAAGCGGCGGACCAGTCCTGTGCCGAAATACAAACCGTCGCCGCCCGAATTGAGACGGCTGTCGACATAGGCGAGGTCGGCCGAGACTGTGCCAAACGCGTAATCGGCCGCGCTAGATAGAAGCCAGAGATGCGCATTCTCATGCAGCAGGTTGTCATTCCGGTGCAGATTGCCCCAGCCATAGAGGAAGGTCACGTGGGCGGCGTTGGAGCCGAACAGGAAAAGCGAACTGCGCGTGATCCCGACCGAATCAACCGTGTCGTTGATCATGATGCCGTCCTGAAAGTTCAACGCCTGGCGGCCAACGGAGAACCCGTAGTCCAGGCTTTTGCGGTCAAACGGATCCAGTTTGGGAAACAACTGGCCGAAATCTCCCTCGAAAAACAAGGTCGTGAGATGGTAATTCAAGTCATTCGTCGTTCCACGGGTCTTTTCCGGATGGAATTGATAGCCACTGTAGAGTCCGTTACTGTTGTCCAACGGACGCATCCCGACCAGAATCCGTTCCGTGGGCGTCAGGTAGAGGTTGCCGAAAAGATCGAGCCGGTTGGCCCATTCGGTGTTTTGGACGCTGCCGCTGTCGAAAGTCTGCAAAGCCGTGCGCAACGTGCCAAAAACGATAAACACGGGCTGCCAGACCGCGCCGGTCGGGCTGACGAATCCGGGGGCAATGTAACCTGAACCCAGAAACGGATTCTGGCCGATCTCGACAATCGGTGCCGGTCGGGCCGGGAAGGTCGCGGTTTGTAGCGGAATCGGCTGGTCGCTTAGGCGGCTGGGCGAATCCGTATCCGCTGAAAAAGCCGTCGCGGCCAAACAGAATGAAATCAAAAAACACCAGCCAGGATAAGTGCGACAACAAAATGGTTTCATCAGGGTGATGCTAAAGTTTTTGCGGGGCAACGACGTCGGGCCGCGAAAGTGAAGTTAATTTCGGCGGTGGCGCGGGCGCGGGCTCGGTCACCTCGCCGGGAGGCGGCGGGGCCATGATCTCTTCCTCGGTCGGGGCCAGACTGATCGGATGATCGGTGTCCTGCGGGATGACCAGGGTGCGGTCCCAAAGCACATGCCCGCCCTTGACGATCCGATCCGCGACTTCGCGTGGATTAAGACCGTAATCCAACCCCGTCACGCAAATTTCCTGAAGCAGGTTTACAGGCACCATTTGCGCGATAAAACGGATGTTCACCGTATAAGGCGCCTGTCCGGTGAGATTTTGCGCCGGCACGTCGTAAACCGCCCAGCGCGATGAACCCGGCGGAAGCACCTTGGCCTGTTTGCGCGCGCCGGTCGGCTGTGCCACCAGGATGCCGGGCGACGTATTGGGACGAATGTAAGGCAGCGGATCGACCGAGTAATTGACCGCGATCAATTGCTCGCGTTCGCCGCCGCGGAGGTTGGTGGTGATGAACTTCGACTGGAGTGCGAAGAGCTGGGTATCGAGCGGCAATTCGTTGTTGATCACGTAGGCGGAATGCAGGTCGCGGACATCGCCGTTGGGATCGCGGTCGCCGGAACGGAAGACGACGGCCCCGGTGGCATCGCGGACGGTGATCTGGAGAAACGACATGCGCTCGGCATCGAAGCCCGTCGGCACGCCGTGCCCGTCGGTGCCATTGACCACCTGCACCTTGAAATTCAGGTGGCGCGCGTCGTTTTTCAGCACGACAAAATCGCCGAGCTGATATCCGCGGCGAAGGATCTGGTAGCGCTGCTGCTTGATGGCGCCGAGCAAAGCGAACTGCGCGTCGATGATCGCGCGCGCATCATAGCGGTCGTCGATTGATTTCCAGCGATCCGGGAAAGCGTATCCTGACGGGATGTGCTTTTCGAACGCATCGGTGCCCCAGCCCACCTTGAAATCGAACTGCAGCCACTCCCGCAGGCTGGCCATTTGCTGGGCCACCGCGTTGTGCGGAAAAATACCGGGATGCACGATGGAATAATCGGGGCCGGCAAACATGTGATTGGTGAGCGCGCGCGCGGGTGTCGTCTTGCCGCCGACGTTCGCCGCCGGTCCGAAAGCAAAACCGGAGGCCTTGCCCGGAATCAAACCCATGTGGCAATCCTGGCATGACTCCCCGCGTTTATCGGCCGCGCCGTTTTTAAACTGGGAAAAAGCTTCCTCGAGCCGGAAGCCATTGAGTAGGTTCACATCGTGGCACATGCCGCAAAAGGCGGGCTTGGTCAGGATATCGAACTTCACCACGTCGGCATGGATGCCGCGCCCCGGTTCACCGGGCTTGGTAACAACTTTGTAGTCGTCCGCATGCGCCAGCACCAGTTTCAGATTTTTGTTGCCGGTCGGGCCAAAAACCGGCTGGAACACGTCGCCCTCGACGATGGAGGTGCGTCCGCTCACTTTCCCATAATCGTTCTTCACCCGATGGCACACGATGCAGGTGATGCCTTCGCGCGACGCAGGATCGCGATCGAGATTGCTCATTAGAACCGCCTCCTTCAGCTGCATGCCCACCTGGGTGTGGCAACGGATGCAAAAATCGCCGTTGGTGCCGGACGTCTCCTTTACGATCGTCGCCTGCATGGCGTTGAAAACCGGACTCAACTGGGCATAAGCGTGGGACGAAACCGACCACTGGCGGAATTGAGTGGGATGACAAACTCCACAGGTGGTCGCGGATGGAAAGCGTTTTTCCAGGAAAAGCTTCTTATGGGCCTTGATCGCCTCTTCGTTTGTGGTCGTCTCAAGCTCGGTCGAAGCCTCCGCTTTTTCTGCGGTCGGCGCAGTTGACGGCGGAGGCGTAGCATCAAGCAGATCATCACCCGCCGCCGGCGCTGCCTTGTCGGCGGGCGCAGGGGTCGCGAGCAAATCGTCGGACGACGACGCTTGGGTGGCGGATGGAGAAGTTGTTGCCGGCGGACTATTGGGACCATCGGCCAGCGCGACCGCCCGAAGACCGGCTGCCACGGAAAGGAATGCCATGACCCGGGCAACGGAAGCAGACCGTTCCATCAAGCTGGCAGAGCGCATAAAAGATAATTTGAGGTAGAAACGATGAGGGGAATTCGGAACAAGATTTAATTCCGGGTTAGCAGTCAACATACCGCTTGTGACTTTATTTTAAAAAAACTTACAAATTCCAGCTTGCGTCCGGGTTGCGCTCCATGATCGTCGAACCGTCTTTTTCCCCGGCGGCAAAGAGTAACTTGGCCCATGTCATGCTAGGAAATCGGTTGCCCCGGCCGAAGACATTGGCCTTACCAATCACGCAGATATGAAGTTCCGGCTCCAAACTATTTTCGTCTGTTTCGCCTTTTTTGCGCCGCTGTTTTTCCGCCCCGCATACGCATCACCTGATCCCGTCAACGTCAAAGGGCCGGAAGCATGCGGCGAATGCCACAAGAACGAAGTGCAGGCGTGGCAGCTCACCGCGCATTTTTCGACCTTCAACGAGATGCACCGCCGGCCCGAGGCGCGCGCCATTGCCGACAAGCTCGGCATTAGTCGCATCAAGTCCGAAAGCCTCTGCCTGAACTGCCATTATACCAGCAAGGAGATCGACCACGAAAACCAGGTCATCGCCGGCATCTCTTGCGAGTCCTGCCACGGGGCCGCCAAAGCATGGATCGATGTTCACAACGACTACGGCAAGGGCTTCACCAAGGAAACCGAACCGGCCGAGCATCGCGACGCCCGCCACGCCAAGGCGGCAGCCGCCGGCATGATCTATCCGGAAAATCTATATGCCGTCGCGGCCAATTGCTACCAATGCCATATCGTGACCGACGAGAAACTGACCAACGTCGGCGGTCACACTGCGGGCAGCGCCGATTTCAACCTGCTGACCTGGTCCCAAGGCATGGTACGCCACAACTTTTTGCAGACGGACAACAAGTCGAACGCCGAGGCCACGCCCGAGCACAAGCGCATGCTCTATGTGGTCGGCGCCATCCTCAATGTGGAATACAGTTTGCGCGCCGTCGCCCGTGCCACGGAGAAAGCCACTTATGGCATCACCAACGCCCACCGGGCCGACGCTGCGCGCAAAGAGCTGGCGCGGATCCAGTCGCTCGCCCCAACGGACGAGCTCGCCGCGATCATCGCGGTGGCGAACGGCGCCAAGCTTCGTCTCAACAACGGGCCGGAATTATCGGCCGCAGCCGACAAAATCGCAGACCTTGGCCGTGAGTTTGCAAGCAAGGTCACAGGCGATCGCCTGGCCGGAATCGATTCGATCCTTCCCGGTCCCGATCAGTACAAGGGCACGCCTTATCAAATCAGTGCAGTCCATTGACAAGCTGTTGGCACCGGGCCTAATCCAGCCATGACGCCGGGGCCGCCAGCCGAAGAAACCAGTGGCGAGGTCGCGTTCATGGCCCGTCCCAAACGATGGAGCGTTCCCTACTCGGCTGACATGAAGCCCGAGATGGTGGACGCTCTGCTGGCCGTGCCGCCATTTTCGACCATCGATGCCCGGCGTTTTCCCGAACGGCTGCCTTTGAGCGGTATCCTGCTTAACGACTGCCGCGTGACGGAATTTAAAACAGACGAGATCATTGTGCGCCAGGGTGATTACGGCCACTCCGCCTTTCTCATCCTGACGGGCATGGTGCGCGTGATTCTTGGCGAACTGCCAGCCGATGTGCTTGGGCACCGTTCGTCGCGCAAACCCGGATTCTGGCGCCACTTGGCCCGTGCTTTCCGCCCGCCCGCCTATCCGGAAGTCCGCCGGTCGCATGAGGCCAAGTCCAGCGACAACCAGAAAACCGGAACTGTCACCGGGGTTTTTCTCCAAGATGTGCCGGGCGTGCTCAATCAGTATAAGATGGTCCAATTAAAGGCCGGTGAGATCTTCGGCGAACTCGCCGCGCTCAGCCGCACACCACGCACCAGCACCATCGTGGCCGATGGCCCCGTCCGCCTGCTCGAAATCCGCTGGCAGGGTTTGCGCGACGTGCGACGCCACGCGCCGGAATGGAAGGACCACATCGACAGCCTTTACCGCGAGCGCAGCCTGCTCAGCCATCTGCGGGAAACACCGATCCTGCGGCATCTCTCGGAGGATGCGCTCAAGGAAGTGGGTGTTCAGACGCGGTTTGAAACTCACGGAAGTTTTGATTGGAACACCACGATGCTGGGCAACGACGTCTCCCATGCGGAGCGGCTGGCCCGCGAGCCGATTATCCACCGAGAAGGCGAATATCCAAACGGGCTGCTGCTCATTCGCGGCGGTTTTGCCCGCCTCAGCGAACGCTACAATCATGGCGAACGCACCGTGAGCTACCTTGGCAAGGGCGGTTGCTTCGGCCTGGCTGAGATCGCGCACAACTGGCAAAATCCCGGCGCCACCACGAATCTTCGGCAAACCCTGCGCGCCGTCGGCTACGTCGATACACTTTTCATTCCAACCACGGTGGTAGAGCAACTGATTCTGCCCACCCTGCCACCCGCCGAGTTCGAGCGCCTGCCTGCCGTTTTTTTGCCAGGCCCGCCCGGGCGCGACCCCGCGTCGTCCAACCGGCTCGACACCGATATGCTGGAATTTTTCGTCCAGCATCGTTTCATCAACGGGACCGCCACCATGTTGATCGACATGGATCGCTGCACGCGATGCGACGATTGCGTGCGCGCTTGCGCGGCCAACCATGACAACAACCCGCGCTTTATCCGGCAGGGTCCGGTTTGGGATGGTGTCATGGTCGCCCAAGCCTGCATGCACTGCGTCGATCCAGTTTGCATGATCGGCTGTCCCACCGGCGCCATCCACCGCGACTCGGCCCAGGGCGAGGTCGTGATCAATCATGAGACCTGCATCGGCTGTGGCACATGCGCTAACGGCTGTCCTTACCACAACATCCAGATGGTTGCCATGCGCGACCAATCCGGCCGGCACCTGGTGGATCACACCACGCAGACGCCCATCATGCAGGCCAAAAAATGTGACCTTTGCATCGACGACCCTTCCGGCCCGGCCTGTGTCCGCGCCTGTCCCCACGACGCGCTGACGCGGACCGATATGAATGATGCGCCTACTCTCGCGGCATGGCTAAACCGTTAAGAATATTCATCTATCGCCGGCTAGCCGCCGGTCTTGGGCTGGCGGCCTTTGCGGCCATGCTTATTTTCCTGCACGGCATGCTACGGGTCGCGTTGCGGCCCGCGGACCTTTGGACCGGGGTGATTCTCTACGCCCTGGTCGTGGCCCTGACTTTATTCAACGCCCGCAAAAAATTCCCCTTCCTGCCGCTTTTGCGTGCCTCGACCTGGATGCAATTTCATATTTACACCGGCTGGCTGACAGTGCTCGTCTTTCTGTTGCACACCAACTGGAGCTGGCCGCACGGGACGATGGAGCAAATCCTCGAAGTGCTGTTTGCGCTGGTCGCCCTGAGCGGCATCTTTGGCCTGTTGATCAGCCGCTGGCTGCCGGCGCGGATGACACGTTCTGGCGAACCCATCATCTACGAGCGGATTCCGGCCTTGCGGCTGCAGTTGCGCGCCCATGTCGAAGCGCGTGTGCGCCATAGCGAAGAAACCACCGCCTCCTCCAGCCTTTCGGATTTTTATGTCAGACATTTGCGGGCCTATCTCGACCGAAAGCCGGGCTGGTGGCTGGCCCTGGCCGGTGTGGATCCCAGGTTGCTGCGAGTGCGCAGCGAATTGAAGGCCCTGCAACGCTACCTCAACCCGGACGAGCTGGCCCTCGCGCGCGAACTCGAAGAGTGCATCGAGGCAAAGCGCGACCTCGATTATCAATACGCTGGAAATCGCCTGCTGAAACTCTGGTTGTTTGTGCACATTCCGCTCACTTACAGCCTCATCATCCTTGGGCTGGTCCACGGCTTTCTCGCGGTGCGTTACACCACGGGATGGTTCTAAAATGAGTCGCCTGTTCCAGATTCTCGGCATCAAGCAGGGCAACTACGACCGCCCCAACCAGCCATGGGTTTGCGGCCATGCCTGCGAAGGCCGGCCCTGCCCGCTCGGGCCGGATCGCCACGGGCATTGCCACGCGGTCGGAGAATGCACTCCACGGCGCCAGGGCGATCGTTGGCATTGCACGCGGCTGGAAGGATCTGGCGGCGTCTGTCCCAAAGGCCCGAACCCCGATGGCACCTGCGGCTGCCCCATCCCCCCCTGCCAGCCGGTGCGGAGTCTCCGCAGCCGCCGCGGCCTCATCACCGTCCTTGCTTCCGTCCTAACCATCGGACTGCTGTTGCTGGCCTTGGGCAGCAACACGCCCGAGCGTTGGATCAATCCCGGAAATCTCTCGGCCGCGCATGCCACGTCGGCCACGGATTGCGCCGACTGCCACGGCGCGGATAAACTGCATGATCATTGGTCGGCGCTAGCGGGAAGCCACCCGGTGAAAAGCGAACGGTGCCTGGACTGCCACGATCTTGGCCGCCATCCACTTTTTCCCCACGGCCAGCCCGCATTTGAACGGGTGGGAATTACTTCGGCGGCGCAAAAAGTTCCCGATCTCCTCCTGAGCCTGGCGCGCAAGACCTGTCCGGCGGACATGGCTCATGCCGCCGTGGAGTGCACGGCCTGCCATCAGGAACACCACGGTCGCGATGCCGACCTGCGGCACATGACCGACCGCCAGTGCCAGGTTTGCCATCGCGCCACCTTTAATAGTTTCGCCGATGGCCATCCTGAATTTTCCAACTATCCCTATCGCACCCGCACGCACATCATCTTCGACCATAGCGCCCACTTGCTGCAGCATTTTCAAGAAAGCGCCGTCCGCAGCAAGGCACCGACCTCGTGCCTGGATTGTCACCTACTGGCGGGACCCAGTGGGAAAATGCTGGTCAAAGATTTTGCCACGGCTTGTGCCGCGTGCCACGAGGCGCAAATCGAAGGCGAAGGCCGCGCTGACGCCAAAGGCATTGCTTTTTTGCGCGTGCCCGGGCTTGACGTGAAAGCCCTCGTCCAACACGGGCGGCCCATCGGCCAGTGGCCGGAATTCGCCGATGGTCCCATCGGGCCGTTTTTACGCCTGCTTTTGGCCCATGATCCGGTGGCCCGGGACAACCTTGCGGCCTTGCAAGGCGTCGATCTCGAAAATCTTTCCCCCGCCTCCAGTACGCAGCTGGATGCGGCCGCAAGTCTGGCTTGGCGCATCAAATCACTTTTTTCCGACCTGACCACCGGAGGGCAAACCACCTTGCTGGCAAAGCTTGGGCCGGATTTTTCCGCGCCGGTTCCTCGTGGAAATCTGGTCGGGCAACTCGCCCGCGACACCCTGCTCGCGGCACAGGCCGCCTGGTGGCCTGCGCTTCCCACTGAAATCGCCAACTACCGCAAAGGCGTGTTCCCCTCATTGCCAGCTGCTCCAGCACCCAAGCCGCAGTCCAGCGCACCCACCACCGCGACGCCAGCCGTTGCCTCTTCGTCCGCCGATGACGATTTGCTTGCTGCCTCCGACCAGTCAGCACCCAAGCCTCAGGCTAGCGCGCCCGCCACTGCAACGCCGCCCGGCGCCTCTTCGTCCAGCAATGATGACTTGCTTGCCACCTCCGACCAGCCCGCGACGCCCAAACCCGCGCCAGCAGCGGCGGGCGATGACCTCCTCGCTGGGCCGGAGCCAGCCGCGCCCGCGCCTGCCGCCACTTCTTCGCCATTACCTCAGGATGAGGCGAACGATCGGGAGTCGTGGGTTTCCAACGGCGGCTGGTATCGGGATGATAACACCTACACGCTTTTCTACCGACCGGGCGGACACGCCGACGCATTTCTTATCGCCTGGCTCGATGCCGCCGGCCGCAGCGGGGCAAATCCGGATACGGCCGCCGCCGCCGCTTTGGTGTTGCACGATCTTTCGGATTCCAAAGCCCCGGGATATTGTGCCAAGTGCCACAGCATCGATGCGACCGCCGATGGTGCCCATATCGTGCAGTGGCATGCTCCACGCCCCGATCCACAAGATCACCCCGCCACCAAATTCAACCACTCCGCTCACTTCAGTTTGTTGTCCGATCGAGGCTGCCAGACCTGCCACGTGCTCAACCCCAAGGCGGATTATTTGTCCTCCTTCGCGGCCGACACTCCTTCCGGCCATTTCCAAAGCAACTTCCGCAACCTGCCCAAAGAAACCTGCAGCGCCTGTCACCAAACTGGGGTCGTCGGCCAGTCGTGCCAGCTCTGCCACAATTATCACACCGGCACTTTTGCGGTGGATCGCATCTCCAAAACCGCCGCAAGTGACACGCCCATCGGGCCTCATCCGCCGTGAGCATTTGGTCGTTGGCCATTGGTAGTTTGCAATTGGTCACTCTTCATTCGCACTTCGGATTTCGTCATTTCG
>Ga0206837_1065_pt1 | contig 14346 bp, 13 predicted proteins | sample Alteio_BWOrgCont_29_FD_152863 | JGI IMG/M metagenome (GOLD analysis project Ga0206837, IMG submission 152863) | Enriched cells from forest soil in Barre Woods Harvard Forest LTER site, Petersham, Massachusetts, United States -... | ecosystem: Environmental > Terrestrial > Soil > Temperate forest >...
CAACAGAGTCACAGCCCACTATAGAAAAATCAACACGGAGCTAACCCACTATCAAACTGTTCATCAAGACTTTTCTGATCGTCTGGCTTGCCTGGACGCTGGTCGGGTTCATTGTGGGACTTTGTCTATGCATATACTTGGTGGCAGCAGACCCGCCAGAAGCCGGCGACGCCATTCCTTTTGTTGTGCCTATCTGGACTGTCATTGGAAGCGCTGTCGGCTTGGTGGCTGGCATTATCACCGGAGGGCTCCGGCTAACTTACTGGCCGACGCCTGTCGATAAATCAACACGGAGCTAACCCACTACCGGGAGTTACGTCATGCCAGACCGTCCGCCAGCGCTATCGGCATGGTCCGTTGCAAGTATCTTCATTGCCGCAGTCAGCTGCCTCGTACTATTGGTGAGATTCCTTCCCATGATGAATTTGTTGCCAAGAGGCACAACAGCGGAAGGAGAGGGGGCGATCGCGGTCGGGATGGCAATTCTCCTGACTGGCTTAGCAATCGCTGGCCCTGGCACGCTGCTCAGCCTGTGTTGCGCCGTGGCCGGGTTATTCAAAAAAGCAACCAGGGGAAAGGTTGCTTGGCTTGCGGTAGCAGTCAGCTTCCTTCCTTGCGTCCTTTTTGTTCTCTTGATGTTCTCGATAAGGCGCCGGTCCTGGTAAACCACGGCAGCACTTAACCCTGGCGGCGGCAGGCTACTCGTGCGAAGCGGCATTCACGAGTACCATGACTGTGTCGGTGCGGTGGTTTTGGACGGAGAAATGCGCCGATCGGCATCGTGATATGGTTCGGCGATTATTGATGGCGAGTCATCCAATTGCTTTTTTATACCCACTCTAGCGAGCGTTGCGACGAGGTCACGGCCCATTTTCATTGTCCGGCTTGCGGCGACCGAGATGTGCGTGGCCTCGCCTGGACGGAACGCCAGTCGACCCGATTGCTGGGGATTTTGCCGATTCTGGAGGAACGCCTGCACTGGGTCAGCGCGCCCTGCTGTGAACGACAACTGATGTCTCGGGTTACTCCCCGGGCCCTGGCCGAACTGGACCCCGACGAAATCCAATTCGGGCGAATTCTCAGGGATCGCGTCTCGCCAGTCAAAATCCTGCTGCTCATCTCAGCGTATCTCTTTTGTTTCATGCCAGTTCTCGGGCCGGTCTTTTTCTTGTTTGCGTGGCTGCCGAGCGGCTCGTCCCGGACCTGGTTTCGCATGGCATGCCGCATATGGGTGATCCTGCACCTGGTGATGATGAATGCTCTGGTGGTTCTTCTGATCATGGCAGACAAGAAATAATCTGCGACGCCGCGCCGTGCAGCGACCTGGCCAGATATGGAGGAGATCAGAGCGGTGAGCTAATGCCGATCAGTCGAATTTCTTCAAGAGAAAGTCGAGCATGGCCAGAGCGACCGAATCGGGCGTTTCAATCAACATTCCATGTCCGGTCTCTTCCAGCAGGACAAACTCCGCGCCCGGAATACCCTGGGCGAGCTGTTCCGACAACTTGACGGGAAGCAAGATGTCCTCTTTCCCGGCCAGGACGAGGGTCGGGCAATGGATAGCGCGGAGCCGACCCGAGGTGTCACAAGCACTGATTGCCCTGCTCTGATAAAACATTGCTTCTGGCGTCGGTGGATTTGGACACTCGATGAGCCATTTGACGAGTTCTTGAACGGCTCCCGGTTTTGAGTAAAAGGCATCGGTATAGAGCCAGGGCATAATCAGGCGGGCGCTCGTGGGCGGATCGACCAGGCGGGGCAAGTCACCGAACGACTCGATGAGAGCCTTGCCGCGCTGATCGCATTGCGCCAAGGAAGCCAGAAGAAGAAGGCTGCGCACCCGGTCGGGATGGGCCAGTGCCAACTCCTGAGCGATCATTCCGCCCATTGAATGGCCAGCCACATGAGCATGCTTGGCCCCGATCTCCTCCATGAGCAGGGCCGCCTCCTCGGCCATTTCTTTTATGCTGAACGGGCCATCGACGCTGGAACTTTCCCCGACGCCACGGTGGTCAAATGACACGACGCGATATCTTGATGAGAGCCGAGGCGCCACCTTTCCCCAGATTAGATGGTCGCAGGCAAAGCCTGAGATCAGGAATAACGGCTCGCCTTCCCCGGCAACCTCATAATAAAGTCGCTTTCCGTTGGCTCGAAACGTCGGCATGGAGCGCTCCTGCAACTCACGAAGGATGTCGGGCCAGTTAAACCTGGCCAGCTCTGCGATAATCAGCCTGGCGATCGGGGCTTTCTAATAGATTCTAACAAAACCAGTGAAGTCCTCGGGCTCATTGCATTTTCCTCTCCCCTGGTTGGCGGCGGCATCTTTTTGGGGAGAAGTCGTTGCAACCGATCGCCGGCGGGCATACCTTCTGGCATTGGAATCGCAACGCGGTAGAGGCCCTTGCCATGATCTCCAGACGAAGCTTCTTGAAGACAACCTGCGCGGGCCTCGCCGTACCTGCCATGGTTGCCGCGCGCCTGCCTGCGGCCGTCGGCCGCAGGAAAATGGCGGTCGTCACCACCGAATGGCGACAACAATCGCATGCCTGGCACATGGCCGAACGATTCCTGGTCGGTTATCCGATCAAGGGATCGTGGCACAAGCCGGATTTCGAAGTCGTCGCGGCCTACGTGGACCAGAAGCCCGAGAACGACCTGAGCCGGCAGCGCGCCAAGGAATTCGGCTTTACCATCTACCCCACCGTCCGTGAGGCCCTCCGCCTTGGCGGCAACAAACTGGCTGTGGATGCTGTCCTCGTCATCGGCGAACATGGCCACTACCCCAAAACGGAAATTGGACAAACGCAGTATCCGCGCTACCAGTTCTTCAAACAGGTCGTCGAAGTTTTTGGCCAGGACGGCAAGACGACTCCTGTTTTCAGCGACAAACATCTGTCGTGGAAATGGGAATGGGCCAAGGAAATGGTCGAGACTGCCAAGAAGATGCAATTCCCGTTCATGGCAGGTTCGTCGCTGCCGGTGACCTGGCGCATGCCCAGCATCGACATGCCGGACGGCGCCGCGGTGGGAGAGATCCTCGGCGTCGCCATGGGGGGCATCGACAGCTACGATTTTCATGCGCTCGAGATGATTCAATGCATGGCCGAGCGTCGCCGGGGCGGCGAGACGGGGGTCGCCGCCATGCAGGCATTGCGCGGCGAAGCCGTGTGGAAGGCGTTGCAAGCCGGATCGTGGGCCAACGGTGGGTGGGATCCGAGGCTCTTCGAGGCGTGCCTGTCACGCACCCAAACCCTCGCCCAGCCGCCGACTTTCAGCGACCGCTATCCGACCGTTCGACAAATGCACGAATGGGTCGCCGACCCGGTCGCTTATCGGTTCGAGTACGCCGACGGCCTGAAGGCTACGATGCTGTTGCTGAATGGTCTGGTGGGGGATTTCACGTTTGCCGCCAGGCTAGAGGGAAAGCCGGCTCCTCTGTCGACGCTCTTCTACTTGCCGCCGGTGCCTAATGTGGTCTACTCGGCGGCGCTCATGTCGAAGGTGGAGGAGATGTTTCTGACGGGCAAGCCGGTGTACCCTATTGAGCGCACCCTCTTGACCACGGGGCTGGTCGAAGCCGGTGTGAAGTCGTTGGCAGCGGGTCAAAAGCGCATTGCTACACCCCACCTTGCCATCCGCTATCAAGCCCCGCCCCAGTCGACCTTTTCGCACGACTGAAAACCGAATAATGGGACATGGCGTGGCTGAGCCGCAAACGAAAGACTTACCACGGATAGCACGGACGACACGGATAAAAAAGAACCGAATAATCCTAATTTTGGGCAACGGTCGGGATTATTAGCACTAATTGCTTATCCGCTGGCTCTATCAACCCGGGTTTTTATCAGTGTCATCCGTGCTATCCGTGGTAAAACTCGAAATCTTCGCGCCGTGCAAAGAATTCATTCATTAGAAGCAATGGAGGTAGCTACTGCTCCTTATCGGCAGCGATAACGAGCATAGTGGCAGGAACAGGGGGCGTAGTAAACCGGCGCTGAGCAGCAGGATTCGGCGGGGACGCTGCAGGTGCTGCACGAACTGTAGACGACCGGAGCGCAGCAAGCAGGAGCGGCGCAGCAGGAATTGACGGGGGACTGGCAGCACGTAACGGGCTCTGAACAACAGGAAGTCGAACAACAGGAGACGGGCTCGCAACAGCCGCGATACCCGTGGCGCCAGGCCGCCTGAGCGCTGTTGGCAGTAACGAAACCAAGAACCAGAGCCGCCAGGAGAAGAACGCGATGCATGGTACACCTCATGAACGAAACGGTTGTGTGCCCGCCAAAAGAAACAGGGTCTCCTTCTGAGCCGACACACGCTCGCGCTGTGTGCGGCCAGAGTAGAACCCAAGAGCGCGAACCGGGGCGAATGCTCGGGCTCCGAAGTGTTATCGTTTGGTTTTGGGAGAAGGGACAAATTCCGCTTAGAGATGATCAGTAGCCGGGAGATCCTTCCCGCCGGGATGGTTTACGGGTGGAATGGTCTGCTGGCATGTTCGAGACGCTTCTGCATGATTGTCATCCGGACGCCATATCGCCTCGTGGAAGGTCAAGTAGACTGCAATCACTACTTGTAGGGGAAAGGAGAGCATGCCGACGTAGGAGCCCACAAGGGGAAATGATCTCGGCCACAGGTACGGAGCCAAGATCGTGAAGGCAGCCAAGCCGCCGACGAGGCATTTCGAGCGATTCGATGCGTAGGTAGAACGGACGTGCCGAATAACGAAAACAACGAGGAATGCCGTCGCCACAGCCCCGTAAGGCATTTGGTTTCCCCTGAATGGCCGGTAAACGCGGTCGAGGGAATTTCATGATAGCCGGTTCTTGTTGACCGAGCCAGGACGAATGAAACCGGTTTCGACCCTGTTCACCGAGGTTCTATTGTCCAGGTGCCAATGATGCCGTTGGGGTCGTTGATATTGCTACCGAACGACCAAAGGTCCGGCTCATCAAGCGAATTGTGGGGGCCGGGATAAGCGTACTGGAACTGGCGAGCCCAGGGATCGAGCAGACCTTGTTCGCTGGTGTAGGGCAAATGGGCTGAGGGAGGCTTCACCAGTTCAAGTAATGTCTTCGGGTAGTCACCGGTGTCCTGCTGGTACGCCTTGCACAGGCTCAATAACGTCTTGGCGGAGGTCCACGCAGTTCGCTTCTTTGCCAGGTCAAGGTTTCTTGCATCCGTGGAGCGTTGATGGAGCCCATACGCCATGACCACCATGATCGTGATGGCCACAATGAGCAAATCACTGCGTTTCCCACGAGTCAGTTTCATGGCCTCTCCAGGGAGCCATCTGGCCGAGCCGAAGCCGTTTCATGATAGCCACTTCTTGGACGCCGAGCCAGGATGATGGGGAACCGGGAGTTCGAGCAGAGGAACGACACTTGGCCCGGTTGACATCCGCTTCCGGCCGGGGAACAATGGGCGGAAACTCAGGTCTTCCAGCAAGGCCATTTTTCGAGGGAATTACCGTGTCCCGTCATTTTGCAGGAATCGCAACGCTGGGCCTATTTTTCTGCCTCCTCAATTCTCAATTGCAGGCTGGTCGTGTGCCAGGCAAGCCACCTTCAGAAGCAGAGATGGAAAGATGGTGGAATGACCTGGAACTGGATGAGGTAACCGCTTCCCGCGCTTTGCTCAATTTCTCGGACTGGCCCGTGGAATCGGTGGCTTTTCTTAAGGGGAAAATGAAGCCTCTGATGCTGAAGGACGATCGACTTGATGATTTGCTCGTGGCCCTGGGCGATAAGAACGAGCATATTTGGAAACCCGCGTTCGAAGAGTTGGAATACTTCGATCCGCGCTTGAGTGTGAATCTCGAAGCCTTGATGGACTCGCGCACGAAAACTCCCGCCAGGCAGAGGCTGGTCGAGATTCTCAGCGGCCGCGAGGCAGAGTCGCTGGCGGGAAAAGAGATCATTCTGCGTCCTCACGGAGGCGGGCAGGATGGCCCAAAGTACTTTAACTTCTTCGATGGCAGAGGTTCATGGTGGGCCGAGCCAACCGTTTCAAAGATCAATTCAGCATCCTGGGGAAGCACGAAGAAAAAATGGACGCGAGCAGTCCGGGCGATTGTATTGCTCGAACACATCCACTCGAAGGAAGCCCTGGCCATTCTCAAGGAGATGGCAACGGGCCACGCGGATGCGCTGCCAACCCGGACAGCCAAGGAAGCGGTGGAGAGGTTGAGCAAGTAATGAGGTGTTGCCGCAGTTTGGTCTGGCATCCTCGTAGGTTGCCTCCCAAATGAGGTGCGCACCAAGAAAGGTGGAAGGTGGGGTAGACAAGCCATGAAGCCAATCGGGAAGCGTGGCAAGCAGCTCATGTTGCTCGGCATTGCAGCGCTCGCTATCTGCCTGATGATGGCTGTCTATGTTAAATTGGCCCTGCCAAACGATTCCCTCCAAAAACAGTACGAGGCGTTTCAGATTGGCGAGTGGTGGGGAGACAATTGGAAAGGACCTAATGGAATCGTCGAAGGCCGCAATCCAACTGGCTTAAGAACAGATCTGGCCACACAGATCACATCCGCAACCCGGCATGTTGGCACAACCGACAAAGTGATCACCTTTTTCGAAGCAGACGGTTCTCTGCTTCCTACCGGCATGATTGTTCTCGTGGAGGACGGGGAGACAGGGCGGATCAAGGAAAAAAGCATCCATCGCCCCAACATGAGCCAAATCTGGAGCCACTGGGTGCGTAAGATCGGCTTATAGGAGGCGGCAACGCAGAACCTGGACATTGAGTAGATTCCTCTGCCCCTCCGGGGCAGGTGTTCGTGTGCAAAGTTGTCCACGGGTTCCGCTTCGCTCCACCCGCGGCTACAGTCCGCGGCCCCGCCGGTGCCGAATGCTCAAATCACGGGTTCCGTTCCCCTCGCTGCTACAGCCCTCGGCCGCGCCGGGGCCGAACGATCAATCCACAAGTTCCGGTGTGCTTCACCCACGGCTAGAGCGCGCGGCCCCGCCGGGGCCGGCGCTGGATGCACAGAAGTAGCGTGGACAATTCGATCCCGCGCTGGCACAATATCTCCTGCCTACCTGACCTTCCCACCGATTGTGTCAAGAATCACCCTGCAATGATTAAACAACGGCTCGTACCGGCTGCTTTGCTTTGCGGGCTCTTCCTTGGGCTGGCGCCCGCTGCCAGAGCCGCCGAAGGCAATTCGTTCGAACAATCTGTCCGGCCTATCTTCAAGGCGTACTGCTTCGAATGCCATGGCGCGAACGCGAAACTAAAGGGAGATCTCGACTTGCGCTTGCGCCGCTTCATCGTCAAAGGCGGCGAGAGCGGCGCGGGCATCGTTCCGGGTGACGCGGCCAAAAGCCTGCTCGTGCAAAGGTTGAGAGCCGGCGAGATGCCGCCCACGGAAAAGAAAGTCCCGCCGGAGAAGATTGCCCTCATCGAGCGCTGGATCAAGGCCGGAGCGCCGACGCTGCACGACGAGCCGACCAAGCTGGCGCCGGGCATCGATATTACTCCCGAAGAGAGAGCGTTCTGGGCTTTCCAGCCGTTACGGCACCCGGCCCCGCCAAAGGTTCCGGCCGATGGCCGCGTCCGCACGCCCATCGATGCCTTTCTTCTAGCCAGGCTGCGACAAAAAGGTCTGAACTTCAACGCGGACGCCGATCGTTTCACGCTCCTGCGTCGCGCCAGCTTCGACCTGACCGGCCTGCCTCCCCGTCAGGATGAGATCGATCGGTTCATGGCGGACGACAGCGAAGGAGCTTACGAACGAGCGCTCGATCGCCTGCTGGCCTCACCGGCTTATGGAGAACGCTGGGCTCGTCACTGGCTCGACGTCGCGGGTTATGCCGACTCCGACGGCGACGGCTCCATGGATACTCCCCGGCCCTATGCGTGGAGGTACCGCGATTACGTCATTCGCGCTTTGAATGCCGACAAGCCGCTCGACCAGTTCATTGTCGAGCAACTGGCCGGCGACGAACTGGCGCCCAGGCCCTGGGCGAACCTGAAGCCCGAGCAGATTGAACTGCTAACGGCGACTGGTTTCTTGCGCATGGCCCCCGACGCCACCGCGAGCGGCGGCGGGATGCCGGAAGCGGAACAGGTTGTCGTCGATACGTTGAAGATCGTCAGCTCGTCGATGCTGGGGCTCAGCGTCGGCTGCGCCCAGTGTCACGACCATCGCTACGATCCCATTCCCCAGGTCGATTACTACCGGCTGCGCGCGGTCTTTGAGCCGGCGCTCGACCCGGCCCAGTGGCGCAGGCCAACCGAGCGGCGCATCTCGCTCTACACGGACGCCGACCGGGCCAAGGCCGCAGCCGTCGAAAGCGAAGCGGCAAAGATGCAAAAGGAGTTCGAAGAGAAGCAGCGCAAATACGTGCGCACAGCCTTCGAGGCGGAACTCGCCAAGTTCCCTGCCGAGTCGCGCGGCCAGCTCCAGGCCGCCTTCGACTGCTCGGCGGATAAGCGTAACGCCGAGCAGAAGAAACTGGTCGCGCTAAATCCCAAGTTGAATATCAATCCGGGCGTGCTCTACCAGTACAACCCGGGCGCGGCCGATGAGCTGAAGAAGCTGCAAGCACAGCTGGCTGCCCAGCGCGCCCAAAAGCCCACCGAGGATTTTGTGGCGGTTTTGAGCGAGACAGCGGGCCGCCTGCCGCCCACCAAGGTGTTTTATCGCGGCGACTACCGGCAGCCGCTCGAGGCCGTGCAGCCGGGCGACTTGACGATTGCCGCCCCCGACGGTCAACGTTTCGACATCCCGGGCAAGGACCCGCACCTGCCTTCCTCGGGCCGGCGGCTCGCTTTCGCCCGCCACCTGACGAGCGGCGATCACCCCTTGTTGGGCAGGGTGTTGGCAAACCGCCTCTGGCTGAACCATTTCGGCCATGGTCTCGTGGACACCCCGGGCGATTTCGGCGTCCTGGGTCAGCGGCCTGTCCACCCCGAATTGCTCGACTGGCTGGCGTCCGAGTTGCCGCGCCAGGGCTGGAGCCTCAAGCGCATGCACCGGCTCATCATGACCTCCACGGCCTATCGGCAATCATCGCGGCGCGACGCTGCAAAAGACGCTGTCGATGCCAGCAATGAGTTGTACGGCCGCTATCCGCTGCATCGCCTCGAAGCTGAGGTGTTGCGTGACCGCATGCTGGACGTGGCAGGGCTACTCGATCCTACGCCGTTCGGCCCACCGGTCGCGGTGACGCAAGATGCGGTCGGCCAGGTGGTGACGCCCGACGACAAGCCTCGCCGCAGCATCTATCTCATGTGCCGGCGTTCGCTGCCCGTGGCTTTTCTTAGCACTTTCGATGGTCCCGCGGGCGAGCTGAATTGCGACCGCCGCAGTTCCAGCACCGCGGCGCCGCAGGCGCTCATGTTGCTCAACGGCGATTTCACGCTCAAGCAAGCAGGCAACGTTGCCCAGCGCATCCTGAACGAGACGAAGGGCGCTACCCGACCGGTACGGGTTGCTCATGCCTGGCAAATTGTCTATCAACGGCCGGCGACCCCCGAGGAGCTGGACCAGGCCTGTCGGTTTCTCGATCGCCAGGTCAAACGACTGGGTGCGTCAAGCAAGGCGGATCATGAACTGGCGGCTTTTACGAACCTTTGTCAGCAACTTCTCGCTTCCAACGAGTTCCTTCATGTGGATTGACCCTCCAAACCGCCGTGCATTCCTGGCCCGATCGGCTTTCGGCATCGGCTCCTTTGCCCTGGCCCATCTGCTCCAGCGCGACAATCTGTTGACCGCCTCGCCAGGCAAGCCGGGCGAGAACTTGCCGTTCGACTTGACAGCCAGGCCACCTCATTTCGCGCCCAAAGCCAAGGCCATGATTTCCCTCTTCATGCATGGCGGGCCGTCGCATGTCGATCTCCTCGATCCCAAGCCCGAGTTGACCAAGCACAACGGCACGGATTACAACGGCGACGTTGTTTTCAGCTTCGTCAATCGGGCCAGCAAGAAGCTGTTCGGCAGTCCGTGGAAGTTCGCGAAACGCGGCCGGTGCGGCACCGAGGTGTCCGAGCTGCTGCCGAACACGGCCGAAATCGTCGACGACATTACTGTTATCCGCTCCATGCACACCGGCCACAACGGCCACGAGGTCTCCATCCGCTATTTCCACGGTGGCATCGCCGGCGTTACCGGCCGGCCGACGATGGGGAGCTGGATCATCTATGCCCTGGGCAGCGCGTCCCAAAACCTGCCGGCGTACATGGTACTGTCCGATCCGGGGGGCCATCCCGTGGACGGCACGTCGAACTGGTCGAGCGGCTTTATGCCGTCGCTGTATCAGGGGACGGTCCTGCGCCCGCAAGAGCCGCGCATCCTTAACCTGGACGCGCCGGCCCATCTGCGCGGCGACGCGCAACGGCAAAACCTGGACTTCCTTGCCGAGCTGAACGCCAGGCATCTGCACGATCATCCGGGCGAGGCCGATCTGGAAGCGCGTATCGCCAGTTACGAGCTGGCGGCGTCCATGCAGACTGCCGCCAAGGAAGCGCTCGACATTTCGAGCGAGCCCGAGCATATTCGCAGGCTTTACGGCCTCGACCAAAAGGAGACGCGCGAATATGGCACGCGCTGTCTGCTCGCGCGCCGCTTGGTGGAACGCGGCGTGCGCTTCGTGCAATTGTTCCTGGGCGGCCAGCCCTGGGATTCGCACACCAATATCCGCACGGGGCTGCCGAGCATTTGCCGGCGCACCGACCGGCCCGCCGCCGCCCTGGTGAAGGATCTCAAGCAGCGCGGCTTGCTCGATACCACGATCGTCCACTGGGGTGGAGAGATCGGCCGCTTGCCGGTCTCCGAAGGCGAGATGAATGATACCTCGGGCCGCGACCACAACGGCCAAGGGTTCTCCATCTGGCTGGCCGGCGGCGGCATCAAGGGCGGAATGGTATACGGGGCCACGGACGAAGTCGGTCACAAAGCCGCGGAAAATGTCGTCACGCCGAACGACTACCAGGCGACGATTCTGCACCTGCTCGGCCTCGATCACTCACGTGTCATCTATCACCAAAACGGCCGCGAGCAACGTCTCACCGACAATCGCCCCGCCCGCGTCGTGAAAGAAATCCTTGCCTGATGAAGAGTCCAAAGGCGGCCCAGCCGCGAAGGTGCTCCTCGTTCGTTCAATTACCATTCAACCGGTAAGAAATACCCTGCCTACCAGATAAACTTCGCTGCTTGCCCAAGTTAACGCGCTGGACAAGTTGCCCGGATAGGCTCCAAGTCCTTCAGGACCATCCGATCAACGAACCCCGATGAGTACCTATGTTCCCAGTCTTGTTACCGTTCTTGCATGTTAGCGTCCGCCAACGCATTTGCACGTATGTAGAACAGGCAAGAATGGCGGACGGCATGTCCTTTGCACATGATCTGGTAGTCGAGCCGTTGTAGCGCATCGACGCGTTTCCCATTCGAAGAGGGCGGGGCGCTGTACACCATCTCCTCTCAGTACGACGGGCTACCTACCCCTTTCTTTTGTACCCTCATCGCAAGTTACGGCCTCAGCTCTGGGGAGGTTGCATGAGGAGTCCTTTCAATACTCATCCTTTTGACAGGAATCGTTCGGTTGGGGGACGGCCGGGAGCTATCTCAACCGGCTCTTCTTTTCGCGGGAGCGAATGTCCAGCCGACGTGATCGTACGGACGGAAACAGGGGGGTGCACCATGATCGAGCCACAGCTGGAAAATCCGACAACGGAAGATGTGCAGACGCGCATGCGTGTTCTGATTGCCGACGACGACGTCGCTTTTCGGCAATCGCTGCAATTGATCTTGATGGAATGGGGGTACGAAGTTGAGACCGTACCCGACGGCAATCGAGCCTGGGAATACCTGCAGTCGGATTCCCCGGATCTTGCCCTGATGGACTGGATGATGCCGGGCCTGACGGGCGTCGATCTGTGCCGAAAAGTGCGCGAGTCCGAGGAGAGCAACGGGACCTACTTGATACTCTTGTCGGCTCGTACTGCTTCCGAGGATATCGCGATGGGACTGCGCGCGGGCGCCGACGATTATGTCACGAAGCCAATCGATTTCTTGGAACTTCAGGCGCGCATTCAGGTCGGTTTCCGCATGGTTCGATTGCGGCGCCAGTTGACGGATCGGAAACAGACCCTGGAAGCAAGACTCAGGGAGATTAGTCGATTGCAGACGCAAGCCGACGAGGCACGGCAACGCGAGCGTTTTCTTGCATTTCACGATTCGCTGACGGGTTTGGCGAACAGGCAATTGTTTTTCGACCACATGCGGCAGGCTATCTCCCAGGCAAACCGCAGCAACCATCTGACGGCCGTATTGTTCCTCGATCTGGACGGCTTCAAGGAGGTCAACGACGTATTCGGCCACCCCGCTGGGGATCAGGTTCTTCGGAAAGTAGCCCATCGGATAAGGAATTCCGTGCGCGAGGTGGACACGGTGGCACGCCTGGGGGGCGACGAGTTTGCCGTGACGGCCTGCAATCTATCAACGCCAATGGAGGCGGCCATCATTGCCGAGAAGTTGCTGCAAAACCTGTCCGAAGCATTTATCATTGAGGGCCAAGCATGCCACGTAGGCGCAAGCATCGGCATCAGCCTTTGTCCCGCCGGCGGACAGGATGTGCAGACGCTGGTCAAGCAGGCCGACGTCGCCATGTATCAGGCCAAGCGGCAGGGCAAGAATTGCTTCGTTCTCTACGATGCGGCAATTGATGCCCGCGTCCAGCAGCGACTGGGCGTGGAGAAGGAATTGCGCCTGGCGGTCGGTCGCCAAGAACTCGTGCTGCACTATCAGCCGCTAGTGAACCTTGCGACTTCGACCATGATAGGAATCGAGGCTCTGCTTCGCTGGCAACATCCGGCCAGTGAGCTTATGTATCCCACGGAATTCATTCCACTGGCCGAGGAAACGGGGTTGATCATTCCCATCGGCGCCTGGGCCCTTCGCACCGCTTGCACGAACTCCGCACAGAAACTTCCCTGGCAAGCTGCTGTTGCTTTGCAATCTCCTCATTTTCGAACTGCGGTCAACTTGTCGGCCCGGCAGTTTCTAAGTAATCACTTAGTGATGTCGGTCGCCGAGGTCCTCGAACAAACGGGCCACGTCCCTCAGTGCCTGGAACTGGAAATCACGGAAAGTGCCGCCATGCAGAATGTCGACCATAGCATTGCCACCATGCGCCAGCTGAAGGACATGGGCGTGCGCCTGGCCATCGACGATTTTGGCACCGGCTATTCCTCGTTGAGTCACTTGAAACGCTTTCCGGTCGATACGCTAAAAATCGATCGGTCATTTATCAGCGGCATTCCCCACGACCCGAATGACGTTGCCATCACCCGGACAATCGTTTCGCTCGCGTCGAGCTTGAAAGTAGGAGTACTTGCCGAGGGAGTCGAGACCAAGGACCAGTGCGAATTCCTCAGGTCCATAGGCTGCGACGAGGCACAGGGCCACCTGTTCAGTCCGCCCGTTGCATCGGAACAGATGAGAGAAGTCGCAAGCCGAGTTTTTGCTCTCGGCGGCTAGGGCCCGAAGCCCCCCAAGCCCTCGACGGTCGCGTGGCCTCGACAGACCACTCGCCAGTCGCAGGGCACGAACAACAAATCAGATGGATTTCTGAGACGAGCCGACCGGGCTATTCATCCTAGTTCCCGGTCGAGCAAACCGATTCCGGGGACGTCGTGAAATCCAGCCTGCGTTCGTGAACCTCGGCACGGTCGACACATACGTCCCGGGGAGCATCAATCCCGATGCGCACCTTGTCACCGCTAATCTGGCAGATTCGAACTCGAATGCCGCCATCAATTACGACTTCTTCGCCGATGCGACGCGACAGTACAAGCATGGAAGTCTCCTCCGTGAAAGATTGAAATGATCCTGGTGCTCCGGTAGAGCAAACGTCGTTCCAGAATCAGCAGCAAACCTAAGCTCTCTCGTTGTCCAAACGCTCTAACGCTAAGGCCAGCTAATGCTTACGACTAAGCGCGCGATGTCAGAAAAGTGGACTTAGAGGGTGGCAAGGCTTGCAGAATGAAAAACTACCGGGGAAAGACTTAATGATTGTGCATGTCGGTGCGCATGGCCGGGAAACGCACTTCAAGCATTCCTACTTGCTCGACGATCCGAAACCGGTCTAAAATGCGCGAGGGCAATTGCCGCCGCTTTGAATCAGTGTCCCACAACTTGCTTTTAAGTGAGACGCCAATGAGCAAATCAACGGTCGAAGCGCCGGACAAAGAAGCAAGCAATGCAGCCTCTACCGAGCATGCGAAATCTCCAGGGCAACGCATCTTGGTGGTCGAGGACAATGAAGATTCGCGCAAATCGTTACAAACACTTCTGCGACTGGGTGTCGGCGTCGAAGTGGACGCTGTCGCGGATGGAACTTG
>Ga0206837_1063_pt2 | contig 14343 bp, 12 predicted proteins | sample Alteio_BWOrgCont_29_FD_152863 | JGI IMG/M metagenome (GOLD analysis project Ga0206837, IMG submission 152863) | Enriched cells from forest soil in Barre Woods Harvard Forest LTER site, Petersham, Massachusetts, United States -... | ecosystem: Environmental > Terrestrial > Soil > Temperate forest >...
GCTTGGGCCAGCTGGGGGACCTGTCCGAATCTTTAATAAAACGCGACTGCGGAGTCAAAGATTCCGGAAAACTCCTGCCCGGAATGGGCGGGGTCCTGGATGTCATTGATAGTTTATTGTTCTCGGCACCGGCGTTTTATTTGTACATGAGCTCAACACTCACAACATTGCAATAATGAATCCTTGCCGTATAGCCATTTTAGGTTCGACCGGTTCCATAGGCCTTAATACTTTGAAGGTGGTGGATTACAATCCTCAACGCTTTCAAGTGGTTGCTTTAAGCGCTTACAACAATTTTAAACTGCTTGAACGCCAGATAAAAAAATACAGGCCTTCTCATGTGGCTGTAGGGACCGAGGGCTTGGCTTACTTTAAAAAAAGCGGAATTAAGGGAGTGAGGTTTTATCCCGCCCGGGATTGCGGCCATATTGCGTCTTTGAAAGAAGTTGATGTGCTTGTCTTAGGGATCCGTGGATCAAATGCTTTGGTCCCTTTTTTAGAAGCACTGCGGGCAGGCAAAACAGTGGCACCTGCTAATAAAGAAGCGCTGGTCATGGCTGGTGATCTGATCATGGAAGAGGCTCGCCGCCATCGAGCTCGTATTATTCCGGTAGACAGCGAACAAAGTGCCATTTTTCAATGTTTGGAAGGGCAAAAATCTATACCTAAATGTATTCATTTGACTGCTTCCGGAGGCCCTTTAAGAAAAGTCAAATCAAAAGATTTTAAGCGGCTAACCCTTAAGGATATTTTGCGTCATCCCCGTTGGAAAATGGGGCATAAAATTACCGTGGATTCGGCAACATTGATGAATAAAGGCTTTGAAGTTATTGAAGCCAAGCATTTGTTTAATTTGAAGTACAATCAAATAAAGGTGCTGGTCCATCCGGAGGCGATCATCCATTCCATGGTGGAATTTGCCGATGGCTGTCTGCTTGCTCAGTTGGGGGTAACGGACATGCGCCTGCCAATTCAATACGCTTTGACGTACCCTGAGCGTTTGCCGACGGGACTCAAAAGTCTTGATCTCGCCGGATTAGGATCGTTAAATTTTCAAAAGCCTGACCTTAACAAGTTCCCGTGCCTGGGATTGGGCTTAGAAGCGGCCCGTGTGGGTGGCAGCATGCCGGCCGTGCTCAACGCCGCGGATGAAGAAGCTGTGGAGGCTTTTTTAAAGGGAAAAATTAATTTTTTAAGTATTTATAAAGCCCTTGAAAAAGTGGTTTGCCATCATACAATAGTAAAAAATCCGTCGTTGCAGGCCATATTGCAGGCGGATGAATGGGCGCGCCAGGAGGCCCGTAAAATTATAGGAAAATTATGCCATTGATCGTTTTTATATTTATTTTGAGCCTTTTGATCGTCGTCCACGAATGGGGGCATTTCATCACTGCCCGCAAATGCGGGGTCAAGGTTGAACAGTTTGCCCTGGGCTTTGGTCCAAAATTATTTGGCTGGGTTTATGACGGTACAGAATTTTGTTTGTGCGCCATACCTTTGGGCGGTTTTGTTAAAATGGCCGGTGATGAGCGTGACAAATGTTCAGGCAGCAGTGATGAATATTTTGCTAAATCAGCAGGCAAAAGGGCCTTGATCATTTTAATGGGCCCGGTAGTGAATTTAATTTTGGCTTATGTGTGCTTTTGGTTTGTTTTTATGATCGGCTATGTGGACATGGATCTTTCTTCCCAGAAAGTCCCTCCAGTAGTGGGAGAAATTTTAGAACACTCGCCGGCCCAGCAGGCAGGATTAAAAATGGGAGACAGGATTTTAAGCATCAATGGTCAGCCCATCGAGCATTGGTCACAGCTGCAGGATTTGATATCTAATTCCACGGCTAACCGGTTGAGTCTGACCCTGGAAAGGTCAAAACACGAAATTTCTGTTAGCATCACGCCCGAAGAATCAAATCAACAGGATATATTCGGCCGCATGCACAAGAAACGGCTCATTGGTGTCAAACAAGTGCCCATTAAAGATGCTAAAGATATTGTGATAACGCGTTATGGGTTTTTTGGGTCTTTTATCAAGGCAGGTGAAGAATTAGCAAACATTACGATTAAAACATATGAAGCCCTGTATGAAATGGCGATAGGGGCCCGTTCTCCCAAAGAAGCGATGGGTATTATAGGCATGTTTTTTGTGATTAAATTCGCTTTGACCATCGGCTTTTCTTTTGTTTTGCATATTGTGGGGATTATCAGTGCTTCTTTGGCCATTTTCAACCTGTTGCCGGTCATTCCTTTGGACGGGGGCCATTTGTTTTTGATCGGCCTGGAAAAAATACGCGGTAAAGCACTGTCCTTAAAGACCGATCAATTCATTTCAAAAGCCGGATTTACCATGATTATTATGCTGGCTTTATTTGTCTTCTATTCGGATTTCGAACGTATCGGCTTGATTGACAAAATACGAGAGGTGATCCATGTCTAATTTCGAACACAATGAAATCAAGGCCCGTATCCATCATTATTTAATTTCCAAGACTAATTTTCTGCAGGTCAAAGACACCATGCAGGAAGATCAATTGCGAGCCTTTGTGGACAATGCCATTAATAAACTTTGTGAGGAAGCAAAATTAACGGTCACATTGGAAGAACGGATTTCAATCCTCCGTGAATTAGCTGCTTCCATTGTCAGCTTGGGCCAGCTGCGCCCTTTTGTTGAAGATGCCACGATCAATGAAATCATGGTCAACGGGGCCAAATCGGTATATATTCAGCGCGCCGGAAAAATTGAAAAGACCAATGTCACTTTTCCCGACAATGCTAATTTGATGCATACCATTCAAAAAATCCTGTCAGCATCTTCTACCAGCCGGCGGGTTGATGAATCTTCCCCCTATGTGGATTTTTCCATGGCAGATGGATCGCGTGTTAATATTATCCTGCCTCCTTGTTCTTTGATCGGCCCCGTCATGACTATCAGGAAATTTTCCCGTGATTTGACCACCCTTGATGTTCTCATGGAGAAAAAAACCCTTAACAAACAGATGGCGGCATTTCTGGTCGCTGCCATTAAAGCCAAATTGAATATCGTTTTTTGCGGTTCTACCGGCAGCGGAAAGACGACCTTGCTCAATGTGCTCTCCAGCCATATCCCCGAACATGAGCGTATCATTACCATTGAGGACACCTCGGAACTTCGCCTGATGCAGGACCATGTAGTTTCCCTGCAGGCCAAACCTGCTAATGTGGAAGGCAAAGGTGAGGTGAGTATCCGTGATTTATTTGTCAATTCTTTGCGTATGCGCCCGGACAGGATCATTATCGGGGAAGTACGCGGCCATGAAATCCTGGATTTAGTGCAATCCATTGCTTCGGGCCATTCCGGTTCATTGGCCATCGTGCACGCGGATTCACCTGAAGAGTGTTTTAACCGCATGGTCACCATGATGCTGATGTCCGGTATCCGTTTAAGCGGCCAGCAAATTCAAAAACAACTGGCAACCTCCATTGATTTGATTGTTTATGTAGAACTTTTTATGGATGGTATTCGCAGGATTACCCATATCACGGATTTGCAATGTGATAAACAAGAAGGCACCGGTTTGCTGAGCGATATTTTTACTTTCAGGCAGGAGCGGATTGATGAAAAGGGAGGGGTTGTGGGGGATTGGGTGATGAATAAACAGAAGCCCTCTTTTTACGAAAAGTTCGTTAAACGCAATATTCAACTGCCTGAAGGATTTTTTGTATAATGTACTGGTCTAAATATTTTATTCCGACATTAAAAGAGGTCCCGACAGGTACGGAGGCGATAAGCCACCAGTTGTCCCTGCGCGCGGGGCTGGTCAACATGTTGACTTCGGGCGTGTATTCTTATCTGCCTTTGGGTGTAAAGGTGCTGTCCCGTGTCGAGCACATTATCCGCCAGGAGATGAATGCTATCGGCTGCCATGAATTGTTGCTGCCGGCACTCCAGCCAATTGACATATGGAAAAAATCAGGCCGCGACGTCACGCTCAAAGAGGTGATGTTTACCTTTGATAATAAAAAGAACCAGCGCATGTGCCTGGGGCCGACACATGAGGAAATCATTACGGATTTAGCCAAACAATTTATCAAAAGTTACCGCCAGCTGCCGGTCACCTTGTATCAAATACAGACCAAATTCCGCGACGAGATCCGCACCCGTTTCGGCATTGTCCGAGCCTGTGAATTTATCATGAAAGACGCCTATAGCTTTGACCGTGATGACAAGGGCCTCAAAAAGAATTATGATTTACAACTCTTGGCCTATACTAAAATTTTTAAACGCTGCGGCCTGGATGCGATGGTGGTCACCGCTGACAGCGGGGCCATGGGCGGGAGTATTTCGCATGAATTTTTGGTAGCTGCCCCTATCGGCGAAGGCGCCGTATGGGTCAATAAAAATGACGGTAAGGCCGTCAAAGATGAAGAAGGAAAGGCCTCGCCGGGCAAGGAGTGGGAACGTAAGGTAGCCATTGAACTGGGCCATGTATTTCAGCTTGGTACAAAATATTCTGAAAGCCTGGGCGCTTTTTACCTGGATGAAAACGGAGAACAGAAACCCATGATCATGGGCTGCTATGGCATAGGTGTCAGCCGGTTGATCGCTGCCATTATTGAAGTCAATAATGATGCTAACGGCATCATGTGGCCTAAAGAAGTCTCGCCCTTTGACCTGGAAATCTTGCCGCTTCAAAATGATGAAGTAACGATGGGGTTGGCAAAAACTTATTACGAGGAGCTCAAAAACGCAGGCCTTGACGTGCTTTTAGACGACCGTGATGAAAGCCCCGGCCGTAAATTCAATGATGCTGACTTGATCGGAATACCGTTACGCATTATTATCGGCAAACGCATGCTGGCTAATAACCAGGTAGAAATCAAAATCCGCCGCAGCGGCCAAGTGATTGCTGTTGATAAAAATAAAGTTAAAGAAGAAATTTTAAAAATAAGGTAACGGTTTTTAAAATAGCGTATCATCGGGTGGAGAGGGATTGATGTTTCGGAGCGCAGGGTACCTGCTCACTTGGGCTAATTAGGGAAACCCATTTCTATACAGCTATTGGCACCGAACCCGTCTAAGGAGCACCGAAACATCAAGACCGAGCCAGGACCCGATGATCAACAATGTTATGGAACTCGAAACAATAAAACAAATGATTGAACCTCTGGCTAAAAAAGTCATTGAGCAAACCGGAACGGTCTTGGTCGAATTGAATGTCACGGGACACAGAAATGATATACACATCCAGGTCCTTGCTGATAAACCTGGTGGTGGCATTAATGTGAGGGAGTGTGTTATAATTAATAAATCTTTGGTCGCCTCGATTGAACAGGAAAAATTATTACCCCGTGAGATTTTCTCTTTAGAGGTATCTTCACCGGGCATAGACAGGCACAAATAAAGGGCATGGCATGCTGTGCCCGTACAGAAATTAAGAGAGGATAGTATGGACAGTGAGTTGATGGTTATTCTAGAACAATTAGAACGTGACAAAGGCATCGATAAGGAGATTTTGATCGCGGCCGTTGAAGCTGCGGTCGCTTCTGCCGCTAAAAAGATATGGACCGTTGCCAAAGAAGAAGACGTAAAAGTGGTCCTGGACCGTAAAACCGGAAAAATCAAGGCCTGGGCCGGGGATGAAGAGATCCATTCCAGTGAATTCGGCCGTATTGCCGCACAGACCGCGAAACAAGTGGTCATTCAAAAAATCCGGGAAGCGGAAAAAGATGTGGTGTTTGGCGAATACAATGCCCGTATCGGGCAAATCATCAGCGGCAGCGTTTATCGGTTTGAACGGGGTAATATAATCGTGGATTTGGGAAAATCCGAAGCCCTGGTACCTAAAAGTGAACAGAGTAATAAAGAAGAGTTCCGCCAGGGCGAACGTATCCGCGCCCTTGTACTGGAAGTCCGCAGGGAAAACCGCGGCCCACAGATCATCTTGTCAAGGGCGCACCCTAATTTTGTCAAACGCCTCTTTGAACTGGAAGTACCCGAGATCTATGAAGGCATCATTGAGGTCAAAGCCATCGCGCGGGACCCCGGTGAACGCACTAAAATCGCGGTCTATTCAAAAGACGAGAAAATTGATTGCGTGGGCGCCTGTGTCGGCATGCGCGGCAGCCGGGTCAAAAACATCGTTACAGAACTACACGGTGAAAAAATTGACATCGTGCGTCATTCCGAGGACATCAAAGAATATATCCAGGCGGCCCTGTCTCCGGCTGAAATTTCACAGATGCAGTTGATTGCCGATGAAAAACGGGTTAACATTATCGTGGATGAAGACCAGTTATCTTTGGCCATCGGTAAATACGGCCAGAACGTGCGATTGGCCAGTAAGTTGATAGGCTGGGAATTGGATATCTATTCCGCCAAACAATGGGAAGAAAAACAAAAAACTAATGATTCCGAAAAGGAAGTGACGGGTGTGCCTTCAGCGGATGCTGCGCCGGATGTAACTCCGTCCGACGAAGACTCTAAAGAAGAAGAGGAACAGGAATAATATGAAGATTGCGGATTTAGCCAAAGAGCTGAAAATCACCGAAAAACGTATTAACGATAAAATCAAATCGTTAAAATTACGCACTAAGGACAACGGAGAAATGACCGTTATCGTTGAAATGATTATACGGGACTCTTTGGCTGATGAAGGTATCGGCAAAAAGATAGTTGATGAACCGGAGGCGCCGAAAAAGAAAACAACAAAAAAAGCTAAAACGCCTGGTATTACTGCTGATAAACCAAAGTTAAAGCCTGTTGAAACCAAGAAAGATAAAAAATCAAAAGCCGGTCCTGTCAAAAAGAAAACAGCCCTTGAAGACGATGATGAAGATATAGTTGTCTCCAAGTCTAAAATTCCAAAACCCCAAGCGCCCAAGGATACAGTTCCCAAGGTCGAGGCACCTAAAGCCGCAGTTCTCAAGATTGAAATCCCCAAGTTTGAAGCACCCAAGGTTGTGGTTCCCAAGATTGAACCTGCTCCTAAACCAGCGGCCCCGGTCATAGATTTGACTAAAATTGAAATCCCCAAAGAAATTCTTCCTGTAGAAGCTCTTAAGAAAAAAATCCGTTATGATGCGCCTTTTGTGACGGTCAAGCCTTTGGCTAAAAAACGCAAACGGTCTTTTGAAGATGCGGCAGGCAGCTGGCGCGGCCGCGATCATAAACCTTCGGCTTCCATTGCCTCAGCCGTTGTCCCTGAAGAAAAGCCCGCCGGCCCTTTATTAGATATCGAATTGTCCATCCCCATCAGCGTCAAAGATTTTGCCGTGCGCGTTAATCAGAAGATGAACGTGGTTTTAAAAAAACTCCTGGATATGGGCGTATTTGCCAATATCAACCAGAATTTGGGTGAAGAACTGGTCGGAAAACTCGCCAACTCATTTGGTTTTAATGTCATCAAAACCAAGACCCAGGAAGAAGTGCTCATTAATGTGCATCAGCAGCAAAAGGATGATCCTGCCACATTAAAGCCCCGCGCCCCGGTCGTCACCTTTATGGGACATGTTGACCATGGCAAGACATCCCTGCTTGACCGCATCCGCTCGGCCAAGGTGGCTGACAGCGAACATGGCGGTATTACCCAGCATATCGGCGCTTATAATGTTAAATCCACCAATGGTAGTATTACATTCCTGGATACTCCGGGACATGAAGCGTTTACAGCCATGCGTGCCCGCGGTGCTCATATTACCGACGTGGTTGTTTTGGTGGTAGCTGCTGACGACGGTGTCATGCCTCAAACCCAAGAAGCCATTGCCCATGCCCGCGCGGCCAATGTGCCGATTGTAGTAGCGCTCAACAAAATAGACAAAAAATCTGCTGACCCTGACCGTGTCAAAAAACAGTTGGCTGAACTTGATTTGATGTCCGAAGACTGGGGAGGGAAGGTCGGAGTAGTCGGAGTTTCAGCGACTACCGGACAGGGCATTGACAGTCTTCTGGAACGCATTTTATTGGAAGCGGAGATTTTAGAACTGCGTGCCAACCCGGATAAAAAAGCTTTGGGTATTGTCATTGAAGCGCATATGAGCAAGGGCAAAGGTGCGATTGCGTCGTTGATTGTACAAAGCGGAACACTGCGTGAAGGAGATGCCATTGTCATCGGGCCTTTGCATGGCAAGGTCAAGGCCCTGTTTGATGACCATGGCCGTCCTGTCAAAGAAGCCGGCCCGTCCATGCCTGTGGAGATTTTAGGCCTCTCGGAAGTTGCCGCGGCAGGTGAAATTTTTTACGCCGTGGAAAATGATAAGAAAGCCAAAGAAATCGCGGAAAACCGCCAGGAAAAAATAAAGAATGAAAAACTTTCAGGCACTGCCAAGGTTTCTCTGGAAGAACTTTATTCCCAAATCCAGCAGGGTGAGATCAAGGAATTGCGTGTCGTGATCAAAGCGGATGTGCAAGGCTCCCTTGAGGCGCTCAAAGAATCCCTTGAAAAAATACCCTCGGATGAAGTTAAACTGCGCTTTATCCATATGGCGGTAGGAGACGTCAATGCATCTGACGTGGTATTAGCCAATGCATCGAATGCCATCATTATCGCTTTTCATGTGGGAATTGACACAAAAGCGCGCCAGGAATTGGAAAATAATCCCGTGGATGTGCGCGAGTATCGTATCATCTATGACGCGGTTGAAGATTTACGGAAAGCCCTTGAAGGGCTTTTGGCCCCTAAACTCAAACGGCATTTTGTGGGGCGCGCGGAAGTACGCAATGTTTTTAAATTAAGCCGCTCCGGTATTGTGGCCGGCTGTTATATCCAAAAAGGCAAGATACGCAATAAAATCCAGGCTGAAGTTTTACGCAACGGCGATATCGTTCATACCGGCCATATCAGCACCTTAAAACGTTTTAAAGATGATGTTAAGGAAGTCACGGAAGGATTTGAGTGCGGGATCACGGTTTCCCACTTTGATACGATTGCCGTGGGGGACATCATCGAAGCCTATGATATCGAGTCCATCGCCCGCAAGCTTTAGGACCATTATTATGTTATCGTTTTTGGAAACGAATTTTTTCAACCACGGGTTGTCTTATTCCGTCAATCTTTCCTAATCTTTCAGAAATACAATGCCCCTTCGGGGCTGTATTTCAGAATCGGTGACGTAGATTGACGGGACAACAGTGGTTTTCAAAAATTGTTTCCAAAAACTCTTTCTAATGATTCATATATCTACATGCCAACTATAAAAAAAGTTTTTTCAGCCATGCGCCCGACGGGTAAGTTGCATCTTGGTCATTTACTGGGTGCTTTAAATAATTGGGCTGATTTGCAGGAAAATTTCCAGTGCATTTTTAGCATAGCTGACTGGCATGCCTTGATGAGTGAGTACGAAAACAGCAAAGAACTGCGTGCTTACGGGATTGACATGGCTATTGACTGGCTAAGTTGCGGCATTGACCCTAAAAAATCCATTCTTTATCTACAATCCGATGTACCTGAACATTTGGAATTACAGATGTTTTTATCCTGCCTGACGCCTTTAGGGTGGCTGGAACGCAATCCCACCTATAAAGAGCAACTGCGGGAAATCACCTCACGGGATTTGCAAACGTATGCTTTTTTAGGTTACCCTGTGTTGCAGGCAGCGGACATCCTTTTGTATAAGGCTGATGCAGTCCCTATTGGCGAAGATCAACTGCCGCATCTGGAATTATGCCGTGAAATTGCCCGGCGGTTTAATTCGATATATAAGGCTCAGGTTTTCAATGATTGCCGTGCTATTCTGACCAAGACCCCAAGGCTTTTAGGAACTGATAACCGAAAAATGAGTAAAAGTTACGGTAATACTATTAACTTGTCGGATAGTGAGAAAGAGGTTGAAAAAAAAGTTGTGTCCATGATCACGGACCCCAAGCGGATACGCATGACTGACCCCGGACATCCCGAGGAATGTAATGTGTACAGTTATTATCAAGTTTTTGCGCCCAAAGAAGTCCCCGAAGTCCATCATTGGTGTTCCAAAGCACTCAAAGGCTGTGTTGATTGCAAAAAGAATTTAAGCGTGCATATCAATAAAGACCTCGCACCTATCCGGGAAAAAAGGGTCAAGCTCGAAAAAGATAAAGCTAAAATTGAAGATATTCTCAAAGAAGGTGCCGTAAAAGCAAGGGTCATCGCACAAAAAACTATGCAAGAAGTACGTGAAGCAGTTTATTAATTCATAAAGGAGGAGGAATAGGTATTATGTGTGAGGAACATTCAGGGATTTTTGGGCAAATGTCCGCAAGGTTTTACGGCAAGAATGTTCCAAATATACTAAGGATACTTTAGAACATTGTTGCCGTAAACCGTAGCGGACGGCCAAAATATCCCGTTCCGAATCACATAATACCTGTTCCTCTATATTAGCTATGAACTATAAAATCCATCTTGAAAAATTCGAAGGACCCTTAGACCTTCTACTGTATTTGATCAAAAAAAACGATATTGATATCAAGGACATCCCCATTGCCGTTATCACAGACCAGTATTTGGAATACATCGAAATGATGAAAATGCTGGACCTGGATGTGGTGGGGGATTTCCTGGTCATGGCGGCATCTTTGATGCAGATCAAATCCAGGATGCTCCTGCCTCCCGATCCCCTGGCCGGCCCTGAGGAACAAGACCCTCGTCAGGAATTAGTTGACCGCCTTAAAGAATATGAGCAGTTCAAAATGATCGCCGAAGGCCTTAAGTCCAAAGAGCTCTTCCGCCAGAGTTTATTCGGCCGCCTGGTTGATGAAGAAAAACTCAATGAAATAAAAGATGATGCCCAGGAGATATTGTTTGAGCCCACTCTTTTTGATCTGATCAATGCCTTGTCAGAAGCGTTAAAACATGTTCCAGAAAAGAAAGATTACCAGGTCACCCAGGAAGAATACACCATCGAAGGTAAAATCCATGAATTATTGCATCTTTTAATCGAAACGCCGCGCCTTTCTCTCATGGACCTCTTTTCCCGCTCAACAAGTAAAGTAGAGATTATTTGCACCTTTGTTGCTCTCCTGGAATTGACCCGCCTTAAAGAAATTATCCTGGTACAGCGCCGCCAATTTGAAAACATTGAGATCGTGCGTAACATAAAAAACGAGACTCCTTCAAAGCCTGAGGCATGACGCGATGGAAGAATTAAAACGCCTTGTTTTAAACCAGGAAACCGAAGAAGACCAGGTTGTCAGCTTGTCTTTGCGGCCGGGGCGTCTAGCTGATTTTGTAGGCCAACCGGAATTAGTCAAAGGCCTGAAGGTAGCTATAAGCGCCTCTCAAAAGCGCGCGGAACCATTAGAACATACGCTTTTTTCGGGGCCGCCCGGTTTGGGAAAAACCTCCCTGGCGCATATCATCGCCAATGAAATGAACAGCCGTATTACCGTCACCTCAGGACCTGCCATTGACCGTGCCGGGGATTTTATCGGGATCCTTACCAATTTGGAAAAAGGGGACGTGCTATTTATTGATGAAATCCACCGGTTATCCAAGACTGTTGAAGAATTCTTATACCCGGCCATGGAAAATTTTAAAATTGATTTTATTGTGGATAAAGGACCTTACGCCAAGACCATCAATTTTAATTTAAAACCTTTTACTCTTATAGGGGCCACGACCCGCAGCGGACTTTTGACCACTCCGTTACGGGACCGTTTCGGGATTTTTTATCATTTGGAATTTTATGGTGAGAGTGATCTAAGCCGCATCGTAGCCACATCAGCGGGAAAACTCAAGGTCCAAGTTGATGATGATGCTTGCCGTGCCATGGCCCGGCGCTCTCGGGGCACCCCGCGCATCGCTAACCGGCTTTTGCGCCGCTGCCGTGACTGGGCGCAGGTCAATTCAAATAAAAATCATATTGATCTAAAAGTGGTTAATGAGGCCATGCTTGCCTTAAGGATCGACGCGCAAGGCCTTGATGAATTAGACCGCCGTTTATTAATGGTCATGAAAACTCAATACAACGGGGGACCTGTTGGCATTGAGGCGCTGAGTGCGACGTTAAATGAAGAAACAGACACAATTGAAGATGTGATAGAGCCCTATCTTTTAAAGACCGGTTTTTTACGCCGTACCTCGCGGGGCAGGGAATTGACTCCTATGGCATTAGAACATCTCAACGCGCTTAGTAACAATATGGCAAGGCCATGAGCAAAGAAATATTACCTTCCACACGGAATATTTTTGCCGTCTGCTTCGGTTTACGTCAATTTTGTTCTAAAGATTCTCTTCATTTGGAACAAAATTGCCGTAATCCCTTGCAGACATTTGGCAAAAAATTCCTTATTGTGTGTCAGGCAATATTTCTTTGCTCACGGCCCACCATTGTCATTCCCGAATGTTTTTGTCGGGAATCTAGTCATGCAAAACTATGGGTGAGATAAGTAAATCAATTATAACTATCGGCATTATTTTGGTCATTGTTGGACTTCTTATGACAGTAGCCGGTAAAATTCCAGGAGTAGGCAAATTGCCCGGAGATATTTTGATCAAACGAGAAAACTTTAGCTTTTATTTTCCTCTAACGACCTGTATTTTGTTAAGCCTCATACTGACCGCGGTCATGTACCTGTTTGGGAAAAAATGAAAAAATACTTTATTCTTGCATTAATATTTACTGCTACTTTAGGGCTAGCCGCTAGCCTCGCGGCCAAAAGACCTGATGTCCCTGAAACAGTACGGGTAGCTATCGTGCGTGATTCCAGGGAACTGGATTTGGCCATTCACGGGCTTTATCGCCTTCGGGACATGACCTCAGGCAATATAATCGCCAAAGGGAACTATCTTGGGACAAGCAAGGTAAGGCTTTTAAACCGAGGTATTTTTATAGGACTGAATGTTTATTCGTCCAGGCTTTTAACCATCGAGCCTTCCAGGGATGCCTCCATATTGATTGATGAGCGGCCCTTTAGGGGGGAAGTTACGTTTATCCGTACACCGGACAACCGCATCACTGTTATCAATAATATCAATGTCGAAGATTATATCAAAGGCGTGCTTTACCATGAAGTATCGCATCATTGGCCGATGGAAGCCCTAAAAGCCCAGGCTGTTGCCGCGCGCACCTATGCTTTATATTCTATCCATCCTGCCGGTAAACCTTATGATGTGACCAATGATATCTATTCCCAGGTATACGGAGGACGGGGATCCGAGCGATACCGGACGGATTTGGCCGTTGACTACACTAAAGGCCAGGTCTTGACATACAATAACCAGATCATAGCAGCATATTTTCATGCCACTTGCGGGGGCATGACCGAGGATGCGCATGAATTATGGAATGTTCCGGATATTGTACCGCTGCGGGGTGTGCCGTGCGGATTTTGCAAAGATTCGCCGCACTTTCATTGGAAAAAGAATTTCCGTCTTAAAGATATCCAGAACGCGCTTAATCTTCACGGGTTTAAAGTTGGTATCATTAAGGACATTTCTATCATCGACCGCGATCGCAGTGAGCGTATTGATAATTTGAAGATCACACAGAAGAACGGACAGGAACTAATCATTAAGGGTAAAGATTTCCGTGATATCATGGGTCCTAATGTGCTTATGAGCAATAATTATCAAATTGTCATGCAAGGATATTTCGTGGATATCTCCGGTCGTGGCTGGGGGCATGGGGTAGGCATGTGCCAATGGGGAGCATTGGGCATGGCCAAACAGCAGTTTAATTACCGGCAAATCTTAGCATACTATTATCCGCAATCCGTACTCATGGACTATCATGAGCTCCCTTCTAAATAATCCATTGTCATTCCCGAATGTTTTTGTCGGGAATCCAGAACATGCGTGATATTAATCAATTACAGTCTTATTTTTATCATCTGCCTCCTGATTTGGTGGCCCAAAAACCGTGTGCCCGTCGGGACCAGGCCCGTCTTTTGATCATTGATCGTTCACAGGGCACAATCCGCCATGATACTTTCAATCAACTGGACGATTATTTGCCACGCGATTCTCAATTGGTCGTTAATAACAGTAAAGTTGTCCCGGCGCGCCTATGGGGACATAGATCCACAGGTGGGGCTGTGGAAGCCTTATTATTAAACCCTTTAAAAGATGGATATTCATTTGAAGTTTTACTGCGGCCTCTTAAAAAGATTCGTGAAGGGGAAGAAATAATTTTCGGGTCGGGCATCAACGCCGTCCTTGCGGATAAGGAAAAACGCATCTTACGTTTTAACAAAAAAAATATTACCCGGCATTTGCAAAAGATAGGGCATATTCCATTACCGCCGTATATTAAAAGGCCCGATACTCTCCGTGATCGGGAGGATTATCAAACCGTATACGCCAAACAACCCGGTTCTGTGGCTTCTCCAACGGCAGGGCTGCACTTTTCTAAAGAATTAATAAAAAAACTCAAAAACCACGGCCATCGATTTTTA
>Ga0206837_1055_pt1 | contig 14232 bp, 16 predicted proteins | sample Alteio_BWOrgCont_29_FD_152863 | JGI IMG/M metagenome (GOLD analysis project Ga0206837, IMG submission 152863) | Enriched cells from forest soil in Barre Woods Harvard Forest LTER site, Petersham, Massachusetts, United States -... | ecosystem: Environmental > Terrestrial > Soil > Temperate forest >...
TTCGCATAACCGATGGCAGCATAGCCGGCGCCTTGTTCGGTCCTAGGGCAAATAATCTCAATTGGGCCGATCGTCCCGCCCGGAAATACAAAGACGTGTTTCGTGCGATGTCGAAGAAATGAATCGACCACGATGTTGGCACCGATGATTTCGGCGCTCGGGGCAAATGCCGCTCTTTTGTTTCGTAAATTTGCGCTCATATTATCTTAGGATGCTCTAAGAAAAATCATGGAGTTGGCCCCGACGGGATCGTCCTCGAAATAGATGGTGCCTGCCTTCAGACCAATAACCTTTTCTATCTTGAAATGCCGCCTGCAGCAGTACCTAAGCTCGTCTAGACTAAATTCGTGCACATGGGCAGGGGTGAGGGGAATGTGTCCCATTCGATTTTGCGGGGTGGAAAGAACCGCTTTCCCCAAGGGCTTAAGCACCCTCCGTAATTCTGCAAGATATCCGTCCACGTCGTCCATATGCTCGATCGTTTCCATGCTTACCACGACGTCAAAGCTGGCGTCCGGAAAACTCAGATTCATAACGTCTTCACGCGAAAAAGCGAGATTGGCCCGGGGAAAGAGCTTTCGCCCCTCTTCCAGTTTCCCCTCGTCCAGGTCGGCGCACACCACCGACGAGGCTGTGTCCGCCAGGAGGCTCCCGCCCACACCCTTACCGGACGCCACATCAAGAACGTGCTCGCCCGGGCTCAGATGTCGCTTTGCGAGTACATAGTGAAAGGAAATCTGATCGCCGGCTGCTATAGATTTCTTGGTAACTTCAATATGGTCGTGGTCAAAGGCCCGGCCCAATTCGGCGCGAATGTGCGTCAACTGATCATCTGAAACCGGCGGCGGCTCGACGATTCTCGTTGTCAGGCCGGCCGCACTGCGCATGGCAAGGAATTTCGGGTGCACATTATGGGGTGCGGCCGCATTCTTCGGCCAAGTACCAAGCATGTGCTCGATATGGCGAAGCGCTGACACTCGCCACACCTCGCCTGTCAGCGGTGGAGGATAGTCATCCGGTGATTTCGCCAAGTCGAGCTCGTCACCCTGGACGGCATAGAGGAGGCCACCTATTATGTTCTCTTGAAAGAAGCAGTGCTGTCCGTCGAGGCGAAGTACGGTATCATCGCCCCGCAGATCGCGCGTTGCAGCGACCATGCGTTTTAGCGGATTGTCATCGAACATATAGTCGACGCGGCAGTTGTCTATCGACGCTGCTACGATATCCAATCCGCCGCGGTCGAATTGCGGCGCGGCGATGCGGATGGGCACTAAAGGAAAACATTCTCTCGCTCGCTCAAGCGTTCGGACAATCAGCGGCTTTCCATCAAGAGGGCGCATGCAGAGGTCTTCCCCGCCGGACCAGGAAAGAGAACTCGCCTGAACCATGATCATGGCAGGACTTGGATATGACTTCACGAACGTTCCCCAATTCGGCAAAACCTACTCTTCAGCATATTCCTAACGCAATGCGGTCCTTGGTGCGTTCGGGGCAAAGGCGTACCTCCTCGCTGCGTCATTGTGGCACGAAATTCAAAACCGAATAATGAGCAAGGTCATATTTTCTCGTACTTTAAGCAGCATTACCATAGTTGGCATCTTTGGTGGCCAGACTGTAGAGGGTTAACTTGGGTGTGAAATTTATCGAGGAAGCCTGGAGCAGTCACGGTAGAAATCTGGCCCGGGCAACCAATTTCTGACCCTTTGCGACCGCGCGCGTTCCAATGTAGCCAAAGCCTGTCGATGACTGCGGCAAAACCCCGGATCACTGGTAAGTGCGCACGCAGAGGTCTTTCCCGCCGGACCGGGAAGCTAACTCGCTGAATCACGATCATCGCAGTGTCTGGATTTGACTTCACGACGCTCCTGTATCCACAAACGCACCCCTGACCATTGTTTTACGCGAACCCCGGTTCGTTCGGGCGCGGCGCATCGGCGTAAATCGTAACAATCCGGTGAAGTGGAATCCCCGCATCTCTCAGGGATTTTGCGATGGCGGCTTCAGAAACGAAGCTTGAAACAATAATGGGTGCATCCGACGCATATTCCCAAAGTGCGCCTGGGCTGATGACCGGCGCGCCTGCTAACGTGTGTCCCCATTTTTTTGAGTCGCGATCGACGATGCCGATAATCTCTATGCGCTCCGCGAGCTTCGTATGGTCAAGAAGTTGGGCGGTATGAACCCCCGCGCCCCAGATGAAACATGGCCCGGAAATTTCACCAAGCCGACGTCTTGCTTCCCCCCACATGGCCTCGTCACGGTCCACATACGTTCGCGCAATCGAGCCGCCCTTAATGAATGTGTGTACCGTTCGTGTTGCCGCAGCCTTGCGTGCTGCCACGGTTACCACCGGATAGTGCTCAGCCTTCAGCGCGATGCGTATTTCCAGCACGTCGAAGCCCGTCTGGTAAAGCAGCAGCTCGAGAATCTCCGGTGTGTAGTAGTGCAAATGTTCAAAGGTAAGCCAGCCGGGCGGGAGAAGGTGAGGGGCAGTAGCGCACGGCACTTCAAACACCAAGTATCCATTTGCGGCAAGCGCACCGTAGATGCGGTGCAACGTCTCCGCGGGCCGATACAGATGCTCTAGAACGTGACACAGAAGAACGAGATCCAACTTCTTCTGTGCTGGAACGAACTGCTCCTCCCCCCCGATATCGACGGCAATTCCAAAAATGCTGCCGGCTTGGCTAGCCGCCGCTGGCGCAGGATCGCAGCCCCCAACCCGCCATCCCAAAGTCTGAAATTGGTTCAACATTTCGCCGGCACCGCAGCCGATTTCATAAGCCCGTCCGGGCCCGAGCCCGAGATCTTCGACGATCCGCAGGAATCGCTCGGCGTGTCGACTCGGGGCCGCTGTCCGCAACGATGCTGCGTCGCCAAAAAGTTCATAACTTGAAAACATCTTGTAGTGATGCGCCATCGTCTCCATCGGTACGGGCGGCATCTGCTGCAAATGACCGCATGTTTCGCACAGGACAAACGTTACTTTGCATACCCCTCCGTCCAATTGGGCGAGCGTTTGCGTTTGAATGTGCTCAAACATAGTTCCATTACAGACCATGCAGTTGGCCGGCGAATGTTTTCTCATTGAAGAACTTTTCTCAGGCGGCGCATCGGAAGGTTATCCACGATATTCAAAAGGGTACAAAACTACTCCAGTGCCCCGTCGCCAAGACCCGAGATTTCCGTCTACGATCGGTCCACGCACCGCCAGATTCGAACACCAGAATAGTTCACAGCAGCGTCATTGCGGCACGACGTTCACAACCGTTGCGGCTATGGAGGACCACCTCTCCCTGGCGCTTTGGCGATATATTAAATTCACAGCACTTCTTGTTATTAGAAATCGGATTTGCCGTCGAGAGCGGCCATCAATTTGTCGAGGAATCGGTCGAAGCCGGAATCTGCCGTCAGGGCGCGCATGCGCGCATCGAGACCGTTCCGCGTAGGCGTCTCCTTCGGAAACCAGAGGTAAGACACCGCCTCAACTAGCTTGTCCCTCACACTCAATTGCTCCTCATCCAAATGAAGATTGTGCATGTAATGAAAGGCACAACTTTCTTCTTTCAAGTTTTGGGCGTCAACCGTACACGCCTGTGCCTCTAACAAAAGGCGCCGATATTCCTCCTTCGTCCGTGCTGTCCGGCAAAAATCGAATGTCATATGGGGATTTGCTCCGCACGCGATAGTTGGTACACCCATATAGCCCATCTCCGATGCCACCGTCCCATACACAGTGACCGCGCACGACATGCCGCCATCCACCAATTGCCGATTGGTCACTCCGGACGATACAAACTTAAGATCGGGATAAATTTCCCGAAGCTTGGCAAGATCCTGTCCAGTATTGTGAGTTTGGTTCGGATGCCGTTTTAGGTGAAAGGGAATACTGGCGGCCTTCAACGTATCAATGGTGAAGCAAATCCACTCCCAAAAATCATGAAATACGATCCACTCGTAAATGTGAATGCTGTCGTAGAAATCGTGGAGAAATATGACATATTCGTTTTTACGTCAGGAATATCCGTCGAGCGAGCGACATAGGGAGAGATTTTCGTCGAACTAATTGAAGCATCGATAGCGCCACTGAGCCGGGCGCTCAATGCCGCTTCTCCTGCCGCCACCTTTGCTTCCCTATCCGGTAGCGCCAGGAAATCCCGCCGGTATCCGGACGGAAGCTTCGTCTGAAGTGGGTCCCCGAGTGTAAGAAATTTCTCAAAGCTCTGAGCATTGGCGAACGAGACAACAGTAATTCCGAGTGAGAGAGCAACGCGCACCGGTATGCCGTGTTGAATGTAGGTGGTGTATGTCGTCAAATACGCTCCGGGCCTCCGGCGCTCGAAATAATTGAACGCTTTCGTGATGTCCTTAACGGTTTGGCGAATCACACCGAGAAGGTAAGGGTCGTCCAAGCGAACTTCAGGCGTCGGCTTGAAGCGGATGAACGAGTCGATAATCAAGTCGCCGACCAAAACGTCGCGAATTTTCAGGGCCGCGAGAGCGTCCTTCGACCTAAGGCCGCGCCATATAGTCCACGCTTCACGCCAAATGCGGATCGCAACCCACGGCGGCAGTCCGCCTGCGCAGCGGTAGGCAACGTGGTCGCAATAAACGGAATAAAGACGAATCCATTTACGGTCCGTCAGAGCATTGGAGCGCAGCCGACCGAGCATGAACGCCGCAAGACCGGTCGTGCTTCCAACCCGAAGGCTACGCACGACCAGTTGATCAACCTGCAACCCAGCCCGGCAGCGCGAAGCCGCCACGATGTCACCGAACAGCGAAAAATAAAATGGGTCCTCTACGGCTTCCACCGCCAGAATATTTTCTTTCCTCTCGCCGCTGCCGCTACCCCGCGCCACGCGCGCAGCGAGCCCTTCCTCAAATGGGGAACGCACGTAGCGGTCGAGCAATGAAAAATACACTATCCGGAGCTGCTTCAGCATGAGCTGTCCCGCACCGGGATCCTGGCTGCGCACTCCACGTAGGAATTCGGCCGCGCCGGCGATGCCTTTCGGTCAGACAATTTCTTGAAGTAGGTAGTCATGATGGCTGAGCTGATCGCGCACCCGATAGCGCTGTTGAAGAGCGTCAAGAACCGTGGCGATCTTCTTCGTCTCCACTAGTATGAACCGCGGTCTATGCTGTTCGGCATGAAGACCTTTAAGGACTTCGACCTCATAACCCTCAACGTCGAGTGAAAAAAAATCGATCTTCGACGCCCCATATTCTTGAAGGATCGAGGAAAGGGTCCGTGCCGGTACGTCCACCTCTTCTATCGACGCAAGATGTTGCACTCGGATAGCATTCGACAAATGTGTGCGCTCCTCCGAGGAATCCAGGCCGTCCACCACATAAGCCATGAGATTTGCCGTCTTCATTCGGATGGACTTCGTGTCGTCTGTCGCGACAAGCGCGTTCCAGAATACTCGGGCCTTTGGCCGATTTCTCCTACACTCCGCCGCTTTTTCAGGAAGCGCTTCGATCAGGATGCCGCGCCAGTTTCGAAAGCGCTCAAACCAGTATGTATTGCTCTGGGTAAGTCCGTCATTGGCGCCGGCCTCGATGAATATCCCGCCTTCGAAATCGAGATATTCCTCCAGTTTGCGGTCGAGATCATTCAGTGCCAAATGTGAATAGCGATCCGAACCAAACATTTCGAACAGTGTCCTGCGCCATTTCCGCACCCAACGTCCGGCCTGCATCCGAAATGATCTCATGGCGCCCGCCCCTCGCGCAGACCGAGCACGCTGACCTAAGCCTGTAGAAGTCGTCATTTTGTGGAAACCTCAATCTGTTTGCGCTTTGCAACGGCACGTCCGTCGTCTAGGGCGATAACCTCGTCGACACGCCCCATAACGAATGGATCGTGCATCACGAAAATGAGAATCGGCTCCCGCATTGCGAGGTCACGTTCATACGCAAGTGCCCGTTGCGACCGCTCGCCGTCGCGCGCAATTGATTCGAGCAACTCAAACGTCATCCGGCTGTCGCGCTGCATTAAATGGGGACTCAGCCACTCAGCAATGATACGATGTTCATATGGTGAACGTCAACGATGATTCCCCTCGGTTGTCGCGGTGGCCCGTTCCGGCGCGTACAAATGGTAGGAAATAGCCGGCGGCCTTAGGGCGGGCACCGATAGTCTTGCCGAGGCAAGGTTTTTTATAGCATGACACAAGGCTTAAGCCTTCGGACCGCATGGCGATACCGGGAAGGTCCGGCAAAATGAGGATCACCGATCAATGGGCGGGAATGTGTGCGGACAACAAGAAGTATGCGAGGCGTCTCCAACATGGGCTTGAGCGCGCCACGGGAGTATATCCGTCGTCGTACGGACGATAGTCCGATTTCCGATGCGATATGGCCAACATTCCTTACGGTCGCCAGTCCATCGACGACGCCGACATCGCGGCGGTCGAAAAAATTCTGCGCGCTGTTTGAACGTATTATGGCCGCCGGCGAGCCGAATACCCCCTTTGCCTGGGCGCAGCCGTTCTTTCTATTCGGGGCCTGGCGCCCCCCAGGATGCCTTGTCGGGGATGTCATGAGTTCGCTGCCCAAGCGATCTGTATGACGGCATGGCAGGGGCGGGAGCTTCTCATGGGCCATGCTACGCGCTGCCTGCGACTGGTGCAATTTTTCCTGTAAACTAATAAACCAGACTATCACTCGGTGGGAACCGGACAGTTATGTATGCAGAAATTCAAAATTGCCGCGTTTGTGGAAGCGGAAAGCTCTCCCTGGTGTTGTCGCTGGGCGAGCAATATCTGACGGGCGTTTTCCCCAAAACCAAGAATGAATCTATCACCAAGGGACCGCTTGATCTCGTTTGGTGCGCTGAATGCAGTCTCCTGCAGATGAAGCAATCATACTCTCTAGAAGAAATGTACGGAGAGAATTACGGCTATCGCTCGGGTTTGAACGCATCGATGGTCCGGCATTTACAACAGAAGGTGCGCTCTCTTGAGCGGATGGTGGACCTCAGCGATAGCGATCTAGTGATAGATATCGGCAGCAACGACGCAACGACATTGAAGGCGTATAGCGGGAATCATAAAAAAGTGGGGATCGACCCGACCGGTGCGAAGTTCAGGGAACACTACACAACAGACCTTACGTTAATTCCCGACTTCTTTTCCCAAGATGTCTTCCAAAAGGCGTTTCCCAATGAAAAGGCGAAGATCATCACTTCGATTGCGATGTTTTACGATCTGGAAAAGCCGATAGGATTTATAGCCGACATTGTCTCGGTGCTGGCTGGTGATGGCATCTGGCACTTCGAGCAGAGCTACATGCCGTCCATGTTAAGGACGAACTCCTACGACACGGTGTGTCACGAGCACCTAGAATTCTACTCGTTCCGCGTCGTCAAGCTCATGCTGGAGCGTTGCGGTATGCGGGTAGTGGATGTTCAGATGAATGCCATCAACGGAGGCAGTTTTGCCGTTACTGCATGCAAAGAGAATGCGGCCTATGTATCAAACATGCCAATTATTAATTGGTTGTTGCAGCAGGAAGCGGCAATGGGCTTGTCAAGCGAAGCGCCATACCTTGATTTCGCAAAGCGGGTGGATCAGCACAGATCCAGCCTCAAAGGGTTGATTGAGTCGCTGGTTGCGGACGGCAAGAAAATCGTCGGCTATGGCGCCAGCACAAAAGGAAACGTGTTGCTACAATTCTGTGGCCTGACCGCGAAGCATATAACCTGCATTGCTGAGGTGAATGAGGAAAAGTTTGGATCGTTTACACCAGGAACGCTCATTCCCATTGTATCGGAAAGGGAGGCGCTCGAAATGCGACCCGACTATTTTCTGGTTCTCCCATGGCACTTCAAGCACAGCATTCTGGAGCGCGAGAAGGAGTTCTTAATGGCGGGTGGGAAATTCATATTTCCGTTGCCGGAGATAGAAATTGTATAGCCTTCACCAAAGCGCGCCAGCCACGGCTTCTTTGGGACTGCCCAATATGCCGCCAGTCTTCTTGGCCAGGCATGTAGAAAACGGATTGGGAATTGACCAAAAAGCACGAATAGTTCCCCGGAGAGGTTTCCGATGAGCAACGCTGATTCCATGCCCTGGTTGATCGTCGAAGCAGGCAAGCAAGAAAAGCGATATTTTAATGACCTCTGGCGATATCGTGAGCTCTTCTACATCTTGGCGTGGCGCGACATATTGGTTCGCTATAAGCAAACCGTTATCGGGGTTCTGTGGGCAGTCCTGCGCCCCGTGACCACAATGGTGGTGTTTACCGTCATATTTGGAAGGATTGCGAAATTGCCTTCTGATGGCGTTGCCTACCCCATTTTGGTGTTTTCTGCGATGTTGCCATGGCAGTTTTTCTCTAGTTCACTTACAGAAAGTAGCCAGAGCCTGATCAGCAACGCGAACATGATTTCCAAGGTTTATTTCCCTCGCCTAATCATGCCCGTCAGTACCGTGGTTGTTAGCTTCGCGGATTTCCTAATTGCGTTCTTGATTTTGATCCCGCTGATGGCTTGGTACCACTTCGTTCCGTCCATCAAAATAGTAGTGCTGCCATTCTATATCCTGTTGGCATTCATGGCCGCATTGGGAACGGGTCTTTGGCTGTGCGCGCTTACCGTAAAGTATCGAGACTTCCGCTACGTAGTGCCGTTCGTCGTTCAGCTGGGTATGTATGTTTCGCCGGTCGGATTTAGCAGCAGCTTGATACCGGAGCAGTATCGACTGCTCTACTCTCTGAACCCCATGGTCAGCGTCATTGACGGCTTTCGTTGGGCAATAATCGGCAATACAGAGCTTTATGTTCCTGGGTTTCTGATCTCTGTCGCGACAATCGCGTTGATTTTTGTTAGTGGGCTTTGGTACTTTCGTAAGACCGAAAGAACCTTCGCCGACATCATATGAGTAAAGCTATTCTTAATGTCGAAGGCTTGGGCAAGCGCTACTTCCTTGGCGAAGGGCATGACGGGCGATACCAGCGATTTAGTGAAGCGATTTTGGGAATGTTCGGGCCCGCGATGGCCCAACGTGCATCTCCAGAGAATGAATTCTGGGCGCTAAAGGACGTCTCATTTGAGATTAATCAGGGAGACCGCCTCGGCGTTATCGGCAGCAACGGTTCAGGGAAATCCACACTACTAAAGCTATTGAGTCGCATTACGGAGCCAACGCAGGGTAGATTCTCACTGCGCGGCCGAGTGGCAAGCTTGCTGGAAGTTGGTACGGGCTTTCATCCAGAACTGACTGGCCGCGAGAATATCTTTTTGAACGGCGCGATTCTGGGAATGAGTCGAGCAGAAATCAAAAAGAAGCTCGACGAAATCGTGGCGTTTGCTGAAGTCGATGCTTTTCTGGATACACCGGTCAAGCGCTTCTCATCGGGGATGTACGTCCGATTGGCCTTCGCGGTGGCCGCTCACCTCGAGCCGGATATCCTGATTGTGGACGAGGTACTAGCCGTCGGTGATGCGCAGTTCCAGAAGAAATGTTTAGGCAAAATGGAGTCGGTTGGAGCGGAAGGCCGCACGGTGATTTTCGTAAGTCACAACATGAGCGCCATTCGCAAGCTCTGCAATCGTGGAATTCTCCTAGAGAAGGGACGGATCGTCGAAGATGGGACGGCAGAAGAAATCGCAGTCACATATTTCAACAGGACAAATTCTGTTTCCACATTTGAACCCATATTAATTACAGAAATAGGAGTCCGCATTACTCGGATTACGATCAATGAAGACGAGAATGGTGTTGTTGTTCCATTCCAACCTCTCGTCATAAAGATCGAATTGATTGCTCAACGCGACGTCGCCGATATTGGACTTCAGATTGCCCTGACAAAGGAAGCAATTGATGGGGTTCTGTTTTATACGAACACAAAGCAGACCAAGAATATCGAATCGTTCATTCGACGGGGAGAAAATACCGTAACCTGCCGAATAGAGAGTTTCGATCTATCCTCTGGCACCTACATGCTTGGATTTGGCATCGATATCCCGAATGTCCATTGGCACTACTACAATCTCAATGTCCTCAGCTTCAATGTACACGAGGTTATGTACGGACATTTGCCGTCTACCTCTCGTTATAGTCACGCTTATCTCAGTCACAGTTGGTCGCACGAATTGTCAGATGGTCCCGTGTAGTGACGAAATATCCGCGCCTAAAGCACTCATTGTCACGCCTGCGTGTGCTTCCTGCGCTGTATTTTGCCCATAGGTTTTTCTCTGTCTCAAACTTCGTGTTAATCTACAAATCGTTCATTTTCTATTTATACAATTACTGGCTTACAAGATTTCCTTGGCACGCGTTACGGGTCGCGTACCTACGCCATATCCTCGGGCTTGAAATCGGCACGAAGACATTTATTCATATGGGTTGCTTATTTTATGAGGGCGTGAAAATCGGCCGCAATTCGGTTATCGGGCGCGAATGCCATTTGCTTGGCGACATTACGATACGCAATAATGTCTCGATCACTGCCCAAGCATATATATTCAGCGCGACCCATAATAAGGATAGTCCTGATTTTTCGGCCTACTCGAAACCCGTCATCATTGACGATTATGCGTGGATCGGCGCCCGCGCCATGATCCTGCCAGGTGTGCGCATCGGTAGGGGCGCCATTCTGGGTTCTGCATCAACAGCGACAAGAGATATTCCAGACTTTTGTATTTCGGCGGGATCGCCGGCAAAGACAATCGGCCAACGAAACCGAGATCTGACTTACGAGTTGGTCTACTTCCCTTACTTTCAGTGAGCGACATGGCGCGGGTTGGGGGTTCCTTGCTTGTCGGCAACGCAACACTTTGTGAAGCGACAAGACGAGCCAGCGAAGCCGAAATCGTCAATATTCTGGGGAAGGGCTCGAAGTATTAGAGTCAGGGCATCAGACTCTGGCTTTCCGGCTGGATGAAAGAAGGGGCTCGTCACCGGGTTTCCTTGGTTGGTCACCATGTGAAGCTGGCCCTCAACGCATCTGCGGACTGCTCGATAGAATGCTCAACCCTAACCTCGAGCATGTTCTGCCTAAAACCGTCCAGAGCAGAGCCATAGTCGGCGTAGGATTCTACAATCTCCTGAAGCCTATCTGCCAGCATATGGATGCTGTCGCATCGAATTCCGATAGGCCTCTTTTCATTGTTAAAGTTATTCACGCATTCGTTATCAAGATACAGGAGAGGCTTCAGATAGGACAAAGACTCCAGCACCGAGCCGCTACAACTGAGCCGATAACGAGACTTGTCGTAAAGAATCAGAAACATGTCGATATCCAGCGCGAATCTTTCCATATCACTTCGCTCCAGTGGCTTACCTGGACTTGGGCAAGTGGCGTTTGGAAAGCCCTCGATACTTCGACTATCCATCCCAATAACTCGAATCTCGTAGGGGCTAACAATTCTCCGGCTTGCCAGTTCAAACAGAAGTCCACGCAGCGCCAATGAATCGCCATAGCCAAACATCGCAAACTTGGCGAATTTGTTATGTGGACGTGGCGTGGTATCCGCAAAAGCTGTAGGCAGGGTGATGGTGTGAAAATTCAAGCGCTCGACATCGAGATATTGGCGTGCGTTAAGCCTGATGTGCGACGAAAGACAGATATATCGGAAATCATCGGAATGCCTCCACAAGAGCATCTCCTTTTCTGTGAAGAGGCGCCGGGATATGGCGCTCCATGGCGACAAGCGCCTTTCCAAAGCCCTTAGGCACACCCTCAATGCCTTTGCAGGAATATCGGCGAGCTTGGTTCGCCGGATCCTTTCAACAATGGTTCTTTCACCGAATGATGCCGTGTGCGCCTTTGTTTTTAAGCGGGCAATATCACCCGCTACGCTCTCGAAGCCCCCGTGCAACACAAGAGCGAATTTCATCGTCCGAAATTCGCTTTTCTGTTTCAGTCTCTTGAGTAAATAGAGAATCTCCGGATTAAACGACAGGAAGAAAACCTTGCCTGAACCCGCCAACCGCGCATTCCTTAGCACGCTTGAAAGCAGCTGCAGATAACCAATGAAACGAATAACGCCGGGTTCGAGCCGAAACCGGACAGGCACATATTCGATATTATCGATAGAAATATTGTCGTGTGCGAGTATCTTCTTTAGAGCGGCGATATGAGAGGCGTCGCCATAGAAGCGAATCTGCTCCTTTGGAAATGCTAAGCGCAGACCGTACAGGAACCCGCTGTTGAACTTCTCGTGACTAAAGAGCTTGCATTGAGGTTCACAGACAACGATCAAGAGGCACCCATCATAATGTCCGCTAAGCCGGCGAGATCAACCTGCGGTGCCCACCCCAATCGCCGTATTAAGGAGGGATCGCTAACGAGGGTTTGATATTCTGGAACATAATTCTTCTCTTGCTCGACACTTTTCCGCCAATCGAGTCCGACTTTGGAAAAACAGTAGTCTACCCACTCCTCGATGGTATGCGCCTTGCCACTCCCAATGACCGCTTCAAAGACATTTTCTTGGCCAATTAAAGTCATGCCGGCATCGACCATGTCGGCCGCATAATTGAATTCTTTCCGAACCTGTATATTCCCTAGCACCAGCTTTTCCGTGCTGCCCCCCGCGATTCTATGGGCAGCCGCCACAATCTTTTGATTAACATGCCGTTCTGATCGAAATTGGCTGTCGTGGTTGAAAAAAAATCCTACGTAGATGCGCATCCCGAACGCTTTCCGGAAATAGCGCGCTGCGTACACCGATTGGATGCGCGCAATCGAATATGGACTGCTTGCCTCGAACGGCGTCTGCTCGTCGATCGGCAGTCCTTCGTTCCGGAATTGCATGGCGCTACCAGACAAAAAAACCTTTGCCGACGGCGCATAACGCCTGACACTTTCGAGAATATTTAGCGTGCCCGTACTTATCGCGCTGTGATTTTCGAAAAGCGCCTCATGACGCGTCGACGACTCCGCGGCCAAATGAAAAATAAGCTCTGGCTCATATTCACGAATGACAGATGCTACGAAAGTGGAATCGCCAACGTCGCCTCTGACGCTTCCCCCGCTGCGAGAAACACCGAGAACCTTTGCCTTGAATTTGCTTTCAAGAAGCGCGGACAGAAACCGCCCATCCTGTCCGTTGGCGCCAAATATGAGGGCCTTCAAGGGCCACTCCATCCGGACGGTGTCCGGGAAACTGGGCTGCCGAGTACGCCGACAAGCAAGGAAACCTCAACCCGCGCCATGCCGCTCACTGGCGGGCCGCGCCTCGGCTCCCAGCCTATGATAGGTGGGGTGCGCCTCGTAATCGATTGTCGGGATACTTCGTACCTGCGACATTGCCGTCTCCATAGGATGACGCCCTTGCGCCGGCCCCATCACACTTTCTTGGCGCATTCGCGCTTGAGAAGCTCGCGAATCTGGTCGACGTCTAGCCATTCCGAATTGCTATCGCTGGCATAGCGGAAACCGTCGGCCACCGACGTTGCGCCTAAATCCGAATGGTTGTTCCCGTTCCAGAAGTCGAATAGCGGTTTAATCATGTAGCGGTCCGGCAACTCTAACGTCGCGCGCGCGTCGTCTTCGGTCACCATCACTTCGTGAAGCTTTTCGCCTGGGCGAATGCCGACGACGTTGAGTTGGCACCCCGGTAACATTGCTTCCGCAAGATCGGCGATGCGGATGCTGGGAATCTTTGGCACAAAAAGCTCCCCGCCGTGCATCATCCCGAGCGAGCTCATCACCATGTCCACGCCTTGCTCGAGTGTGATGACAAAACGGGTCATACGCTTGTCCGTGATCGGCAATTCCTTGCGACCGCTCTCGATTATCCTCTCGAAAAAGGGAATGACACTCCCGCGCGAGCCGACCACATTGCCGTAGCGCACCACGGAAAAGCGCGCGCCCCCCTTGCCGGACAGTGAATTTGCCGCGACGAAAATCTTGTCCGAAGCCAGCTTGCTGGCGCCATACAGGTTGATCGGATTGGCCGCCTTGTCAGTGGAAAGCGCAATCACCCGCTTCACGCCGCTGCGTATGGCGGCGCGCACGACATTCTCCGCGCCCTGGACGTTGGTTCGGATGCACTCGAACGGGTTGTATTCCGCTGCGGGAACCTGCTTCAGCGCGGCGGCGTGGACGATATAATCAACCCCACGCGTGGCCATTTCTAGCCGGTCGGCGTCGCGCACGTCGCCGAGGAAATAGCGAAGAAATGGCTGGTTCCATTTTTGCTGCATCTCGAATTGCTTGAGTTCGTCGCGCGAAAAGACGATCAGCCGTTCCGGCGTGAAGCGGGTGATTGCGCTT
>Ga0206837_1067_pt1 | contig 13536 bp, 10 predicted proteins | sample Alteio_BWOrgCont_29_FD_152863 | JGI IMG/M metagenome (GOLD analysis project Ga0206837, IMG submission 152863) | Enriched cells from forest soil in Barre Woods Harvard Forest LTER site, Petersham, Massachusetts, United States -... | ecosystem: Environmental > Terrestrial > Soil > Temperate forest >...
GGGGGCGACTTCGCCGGCCGCTACGAGGTGGCCGATCACGGCGCCGACGGCGACCGTGTCTCCCGGGTTGGGGCCTCCTTGCAGGATGCGCAGGGTGCCGGCCTCCAGGCTGGGAATGTCGTCGGTCGATTTGTCGCTCTCCAGGGTAAACAGCGGATCGTCGACGGCAATCGCGTCACCGTCCTTCTTGATCCAGCCGATGAATACGCCTTCGTCCATGTTCCAGCCAAGTCGCGGAATGGAGATAGGGGTCGCCATGATGCGGATCTCACTCGGCCAGGAGGTCGCGGATTGCCTGATGGATGTTGTCGATCGAGAGGACCACTGCGGCTTCCAGGGACGGACTGTAAGGCGTGGGGGTGTGGGCGCCGTTGAGCCGGCGGATCGGCGCATCGAGATCGTCAAAACCCAGAGCCGCGATCTGGGCTGCGACCTCGGCGCCGATGCCGCAGGGGGCGAATGCTTCATCCACGATCAGGAGCCTGCCCGTTTTGGCGACTGAACGGGCAATGGTATCGATGTCCAAAGGCGCCACGGTCCGCGGGTCGATCAACTCCACACTCACCCCCTCCTGGGCCAGCCGTTCGCAGGCCGAGGCAGTCCGCTGCACCATCAGCGCCAGGGCCACGACGGTAACGTCGCGTCCTTCGCGCACAACGGCCGCCTGGCCGAACGGGATCTCGTAGGGCGCCTCGGGCACGGGCCCCTTGCTGGCCAGGAGCTCGCGATGTTCCAGGAACAGTACCGGGTCGTCCGAGCGCAGCGCATGATGGAGAAGACCCTTGGCGTCGGCGGGGGTCGAGGGCACGACGACGCGCAAGCCCGGGAAGTGAGCGTACATGGGGTAATGATTTCCCGAGTGGTGCGTGGCGGCGGAGTGGCCGATGCCGATGCAGCCCCTCAAAAGAATCGGCATCCTGAGCCGCCCGTTGCTCATGTACTGCATCTTGGCAATTTGATTGACGATCTCGCCGACGGCATCGAGCACAAAGTCGGCGAACATGAAATCGATGACCGGGCGCGTTCCGGTCATGGCGGCGCCGCCCCCCAGGCCGACGAAGCCGCGCTCGCTGATGGGGGTGTCGCACAGGCGTTCCGGCCCGTACAGCTCGTAGAGCCCCGCGGTCGATTTGAAATTGCCGCCCCGCTTGCCGATCCCTTCGCCGAGCACGAAGATGCCCGGATTCTGTGCCATTTCCGCGGCAAGGGCTTCGAGGGTCGCCTGCATGTAGGTGATCACGCGGGCATTGCCGGCAGGCACGGCATCAGGAACTGCGCGCGCTGGCTCCGCATAGACATGCGTGGTGGCGCTGGCAGGCTCGGGCCAGGGACTGGTCTCGGCTTCGCGCTGTGCCGATTCCACTTCCTGGGTCAAGGCGGCGTCCAGGGCGCTCAACTCCTCGGCCGTTGCGAAAGCCTTCTGGCGAAGAAACGCGCCGAGCTTCGCGATCGGGCAGCGGCTTTTCCACTCCTCGACTTCTTCGCGGGTGCGATAGGTGAAATCGCCCATGCCCTCGGCGTGGGCCGGCGTCCGATAGGTGCGGCATTCGAGTAAAGTCGGCCCGCTGCCGCCGCGCGCTCGCTTCACGGCTTCGAGCGCAGCCTGGTAGACCGCCAGCACGTCGTTGCCGTCCACTTCCACGCCGGGCATCCCATAGGCCGGCGCCCGATTGGCAACGCCGGGGTTGCCGGCCGCGTACTGGAAGGGCACTTCGGTCGCATACTGGTTGTTTTCGCAGACGAACAGGACTGGAAGCTTCCAGATGGCTGCCAGGTTCAGCCCTTCGTGAAAGGCGCCGTTGTTGACGGCGCCGTCTCCGAAAAAGGCGACCGCCACCTGCTTGTTCTTGAGAAGCTTGAAGCTATAGCCGGCGCCGGCGGCTTGCAGAATGCAGGGCCCAACGATGCCGCTGGTCCCCATCAGGCCGACCTCGGGCGCGAACAGGTGCATGCTGCCGCCGCGGCCGCGAGAACAGCCGCGCGCGCGTCCATACAGCTCGGCAATAAGCTCCAACGGCGGCACGCCCTTGGCGAGCGCGTGGCCGTGGCCCCGGTGGGTGCTGAAGACGACATCGTGCAGATCAAGGTGGGCGCAGACGCCCGCTGCCACGGCTTCTTGCCCGATGTACGTGTGGCAGGCGCCGTGCACCAGCCCACGCTGGTGGGAACGGGCCAGCTGCTCCTCCACGCGCCGAATGAGCAACATCGTGCGATAGAGGGCCAGGCATTCGTCTTTTTTGGGTCGCGAAGTGGTCATGCGCTCCGAAACTCGAAATCCGAAACTCGAAATCCGAAATCTGCACGTGGCTCTAATTGTTGCGTGTTTCTCCAGATTTCGATATTCAAATTTATTTTTTGCCCGAGCGAGCCTCCCACGTGAGTGGGGGGAGGCCGGCGGCTAACTCCCCCCGCTGACGCGGGAGGCTCGCTGTTGAATTACGCACATTTACCGACTGCCCCGCAAACGCAGCGAAGCCACGAACAGGGCGCCTAGGAGATAGCAGCTTGCCAGGAACAGCAGGCAGGCGCGATCGCCGAAGCCGCCGTCCTTCATCGAGCCCACCACGGGCGATCCCAGGGCGCCGGCAAGGTTGGCGCACATGTTGATGAAGCCGATGGCGACCGCCGCCGTCGACGCCGACAAGGTCAACGTCGGCAAGACCCAGAACGGCGACGGCCAGGAAAACGCGAAAAAACCGGTCAAGCACAACCAGGTTAGCACCAGAGGCAAGGGCTGGCCCGGCGCCACGCTGGCCATCAGACAGACGCCCGTCAGCGCCTGTCCCGCGACACAGTGCCATTTGCGGTCGCCCCACAGGTCGGAGGACCGACCCGATAGCCACACGCCCACAAGGCCACATGCGTAAACCAGGCCAAGCCAGTTGAAAAGGGCATCGGGATGGGAGCGGAGCGCAGCTTCCGGCAGTAGCTGGCGCATGGCAGTGGGTAGCCAGAAAACCATGGCGTAGCCGCCAGTGTTCGTGACAAGGATGCCCAGGGCCAGGAGCCAGACGATGGGCAAGCGCACTACCTGGGCGAGCGCGGGCGCATTCTGGGCGTCTGTTCGGCGCTCGGCTTCCAGCGTTGCCTCCAGCCAGTCACGCTCGGCAGGGGTCAGCCAGCGTGCTTGGCGCGGCCGGTCGACCAGAATGAAGGGCAGCGCCAGCCCCATCAGCACCGCCGGCAGCCCCTCAAGAAGAAAGACCCACTGCCAGCCGGACCAGCCGAACCACTCAACCTCCAGGAGCCAGCCCGAGACCCTGGCGCCAAGCGCCAGGCTCACCGGGACGCCCAGGACCATGCCCGCCAGAGCCCGCGCGCGCTCGGCGCGCGGGAACCAGTGCGTGAAATAGACGATCACGCCGGGGAAGAAACCTGCCTCGGCCAAGCCGAGCAAGAAGCGGGCCAAATAGAACTGCCAGGGCGTCCGCACCAGCGCCGTCGCCATCGAGCAGAGGCCCCAGGTGATCATGATGCGGGTAAACCATCGGCGAGCGCTGCGGTGCTCCACGATCAGAGCCCCGGGGATCTCCAGGAGCAAGTAGCCGATGAAGAAGATCCCGAAGCCCCAGCCGAATTGCTGGTCCGAAAAACCCAGGGCCTCCTGCATGCGCGGCTTGGCGAACCCGGCGTTGGCGCGGTCCAGGTAAGCCACCACGTAGAGGATGAAGATTAGAGGAACAATGCGCCGGGCGACCTTGCGCCTTACCGCACGGCCATCGACGACAGGTTCAGGCACCGGACGGGGCACGTCGCTCATCGACGCCCAGAATACACCCGGCCAAACAAAAAGAAACGAGAATCGCCGACGGGCGCCTGTTCATAACGCGGGAAGCCCGCAAGTCAAGAATGCCAATCACGAAAGGCAGAAAGAGCGAGAACACGAAAAGGAGGGAATTCTTGAAAGCCCCCAGTTCGATTTCGTGCTTTCTCTTTTTCGTGTTTTCGTGATGGCATTTTTGGTTGCGGTTCAGCCGCGTTATGTTTTCGTGATTTTGCATTGGGTTTAATTCGGAAACCTTTTCGACGCGCGAAGAGATCGTGGCAACAGGAGTACGAATTGCTCTTGCTTCTCTACGTCGCTGGCCGTATTCCGTCTCCCAATTACCGCGTCCCAGAAGTGAACGTGCATGAATTGGCTTCCCTCGCTCGCGCGTCGGGCTAACGAATTGCCGATTTCTGCACCCCGATAACCCGTGCCGGAGATCCTGTTCGATGTGCCTGACGATCGCAGCGCTGTTGCCCAGTTTCTCCCTTTTGCCGTTCCTGGTCTTCTTTGCCGAATTGTGCGTAGTCACGCTAAGCACGCTGCGCATCATTTTCATTTCGCGAGGCATGCGCGTCCTGGCCCCTACTGTCGGCTTCTTCGAAGTCACCATCTGGCTATTCGCCATTGGCCAGGTGATGCAAAACCTTCATGACGCCCGCTGCTTTCTTGGCTTTGCCTGTGGCTTCACCCTCGGCAATTATTTCGGGATGGTGATCGAGAGCTGGCTCGCGTTGGGTACGGTCGTTGTCCGCACCATTACGCACCGGAATGTGACGGACTTGATCCAGCGTCTCCGGGAGGCGCATTTTGGCGTGACCTGCATGGACGCTCAAGGCTCGAAGGGGCCGGTCAAGGTCGTATTCACCGTTGTTCGTCGCAAAGAGCTGGGTGTGGCGCTGGGGCATATCCGCCGTTTCGATCCCCGCGCGTTCTATTCGGTCGATGAAATCCGGGATGCCGAGTCAGGCATCTTCGCGGAGCAAAGGCGCCTGCGTGGCGCGATTCCCGACATTTTCCAGCCGTTCCGCAAGGCAGCGTAGGAGAAAAAAGCGCGAGCATCGGGCTCGATTGCTGCGTTTTAATTTCATCAGTAAGTCCTTTTTCCACAATCCGATACGCCAGCATTTTCATTTCGTCTTCGAATGCAGCCAGCTTCGCAAACGTCTATTAGCAGGCCGTGTCAGGCCGGCGGGTTGACTTCTCAAACTTGCCTTCCTAGCATAGCCGATGTAATGAGATTCGCTACTTCTCGTCTCGCCTCGTTTTTGTTTGTGCTTTCCTTCGGGAAACGCTGCCTTTCTTGACCGGGTTTGATGCGAACAAAGGGTGTTCGCTGCTTGGTCGCGCCGGGTTGTCCTCTGAGGCATCCCAGCATCCATCGTGGTCTCGGGATTGGACGTGCGTCTGTCCCATGGAGGATTTTCTAATGTCGTCGAAACTCCGTATCGCCACTTCTTCGTTTGCTCTGATCGCTCTTCTGGCTGGTGGCTTGATTGCAGCTGAGAACCTGTCTTCCGGCCCCCAAGTCGGCGATGAAGTTCCTGGCCCGTTCCATCCGCTGAACCTGACCGGTGAGAGCGCCGGCGAAAAGGTTTGCCTTTACTGCAAGAACGGCAGCAATCCGGTGGCGATGATCTTCGCCCGCGAATCGTCCGAACCCCTCGCCAAGCTCATCAAGAAGATCGACGAAACCACTGCCAAGAACAAGGACGCGAAGATGGGCAGCTTCGTGGTCTTCCTGAGCGACTCCGAAGATCTCGGCAAGGAAGTCAAGGCATGGGCCGACAAGGAAAAGGTCTCGACTTGCGTGCTCAGTCTCGACAACCCGAACGGTCCGAAGGGTTACAAGGTCGCCAAGGAAGCGGACGTAACCGTAGTCCTTTACACCGACCACAAGGTGAAAGCGAATTTCGCGTTCGCCAAGGGTGAACTCAAGGACAAGAACATCGACGAGGTGGTTTCTTCCGTCTCCAAGATCCTGCCTCAGTAAAGTTACGAGCGCAATGCACGCCCATGCTGCCCGGCAAGTTGCCGCGGCCGCATGGGCGTTTTTTATTGCAGCGCTCGAAGACGCGCCGGCGAGCGTCGAGGCGTAAGCTCGACATGTGCTCGGCAAAAGCATCTCAAGACCTACGTCAAAGCAAGGTCCACGTCGAAGCAAGATCACGTCGAGCTTACGCTCCGACGCTCGCCATTTTGGTTTTTTTACCTGCTCAACCTTTCCGGGCGCCGATGCGTTGGGCTTGCATTGCCCTCTGCAGCTGGCTATAGAGCCGCGTGTTTGGCAGGGATGGCCAAAGAATCGCGGCGGAGAAACCCTCGGCCGCGCGTCCTCGAAAAGGTGCAAAAAGGGAGTTTGTGATGGGATTTAAGCCATGGATGGCGTGGGCAGGCCTGCTGTTGGGCGCCGCAAGTCTCGCAGGTTGCCAAAATTCCCCTGCCCCTGTGCCCGCCAATGCGCCGCCTCCGACAGCGAGCAACTGGACGAATCGCCAGGGCATCAGTCCAGGCGCCATGGTTAACCCGACTGCCAGCGCCAATGCCCCGAACTATGCCGCTAACGGCGGGCCTGTCGCCACCAACGCGACGCTGGCCGGCAACATGACGTCGGGCACGGCCTGGACCAATAACACGAATGCCAATGTGAATAACGGCTGGAATAATGGCGCCCCGATGCGGCCCATGGACGGGACCGCTTTTAACAACAACGGCATGGCACAACCTGCCGCGGGCTACTCCCAGAACATGCAGAACAACGGTGTGCAACAGACGTCCTGGAATCAAACGGCTCAGCCCGCCCAGGGCTCGTCACCTGCTCCTGTGTGGCCTGTCACCAACGTCGGCGACAATGGCGGCTCGGGGATGAACAACGGCCCGGCCAACGGCTACCAGCCGAACATGCCTCCGCCAATAAACTCGGGTTTTAACCAGGGCAACATGGCTGCCCCGGCCAACTCGGGTTACAACCAGGGCAACATGGCTGCGCCGGCGAATTCCACCTACAACACGACCTATCCGCAAATGCCGTTCAACCGCGGACAGTAACAAGAAATGCGAAATGCTGAATGATAAATGCTGAACGGGATCGCCCGTCGGCATTTATCATTCAGCACTCATCATTTCGCATTCGTCTTATGGTCCGGGCGCGCGCTGCCCCTGCTGGCAGGGCAGGTTCCGGATGTTGTCGCAGCCCGGAGGCAGCGTGGCTTCTTCGATGACCAAGATGGGGAAGCCATCCTTGATGGGAAAGACGACCTTGCAGCGATCGCAAATGAGCGTGTCGCCTTGCAGACCAAGGCGGGTGCGGCTTGGATCCATCGGGCACCGCAAGATTTCGAGCAATTCGGGGCTAACCATAGCGATTCCTTTCCCCCGTTCGTCAAGCATCCGGACCGGCAGCGCATCCTATGATAAGAATCCGCGATTATAAGGGCCGGGTAAAGGGGCCGTCAACCGCCACCAAACGAGCGCGCGCGATTTCGCAATTTGTTAGCCCGACGCGCCAGCGAGGGAAACGACTCCCTCGCTGGCGCGTCCGGCTAACGTGCTACCAATTCATGCGCAATGATGTATCCTGCGACGCCGAGGGGGCGCCGGCGCTCTTGCATGGCACAATGAGCTTGGCGGTCATCCGCTGTACGACATCGCCGAACTGGTTGCGGGTCTCGGTGCGGACCGTGGCGATGCCGCGATCTGGACGAGACCGGGACGGCCTCAACTCGATTATTTCACTCTCGGCGCGTAGCACGGCGCCGGGCCGCGTCGGCTTCGGCCAGGTTATTTCGCTGCCGGCGCCGATAATGCCGCCGACTAGAGGCAAGCCGCTTTCCACCATCAGCCGCATAGTTATGGCTGCCGTGTGCCAGCCGCTGGCCACCAACCCTCCGAACAGTGATTGCTTCGCAGCCTCGGCATCGAGATGAAACGGTTGCGGATCGAACTGCTTCGCAAACGCCTTGATCTGCTCTTCGTCGACCAGGTGCGTCCCGCTCGTGAAGCGCTGGCCAACGTGGAGATCATCGAGGTAATACCGTTCCTTCTCGCCCGGCTGATTCTGGTTTGCCATGTCGAGCCTCTCCCCAATCGCCTCGTTCAAGTCGTTTTTCGCGAATCCAGGGCAAGCTATGATATTACACGCCTCGGGGCCGCTCGGGCCTGACAGCTTCTCGAAGGTTCCGCCGCGATTTTGATGAATCTGGCGGGGCGATATGTTGGAATCGCACCAAATACAGAATCACGAAAACACGAAAGAAAGAAACAACGAAAAAGAGCGCATTTTTGAGAATCTCAGTTTGATTTCGGGCTTTCTCTCTTTCGTGTTTTCGTGATTGGCATTGTTTGTTTTGCGGCTCGGCAGCGTATGCTTTCGTGATTGGTATTGTTTGGGGTTTCCGACAGCCTCCCTAAATGCGAACAGCCTTCGGGCCGGGGGGAGGCCGGCCTGAAGGCTGCTGAATAGAAGAAGATGGAGAGCGAGCGAAAAGTGGGCAGATGAAAGCTGACACCCCTTCCCGGGAGCGCTCGTTAACCTTCTCGCGCCTCGAAATCCTCGCACGTTTCCAGGCTGTAGCCCGCCTGTTGCAGCAGGCCAATCTCTTGCCTTGTCGCCGAGATTAGCCGATAGAACTGTCGGGCGTCCTTGGCCTCGATCTCGAAACTCTTGCGGCCGTTGTCGGCCACGAGGGTTGGCGGTCCGCTGCCGAAGGCTTCCAGCTCTGCCTGGAGCAGGGGCCCGCCCGTCTTGTCGCGGATCAACATGGACTTTCCTCCCGGCGCCTCTTGGTTCCAGTCCCGCAGTTGCTCTGGAACATCCAGATATGTGCCCTCTATTTTGCGCTAATGTCTATCTCTGGATCAAGAGATCCTTGAAAGATAGGCCATCTTCTTCATCAAGGACGCGACCGCACCAGACGGCTGACTTCGCGGAGCGTTTCCAGGACTTCCGGCATTTGGCGAATCGCTTCCATGTTGAAGGCGGCCCGGCGCCGCCAGTTGGGCCGTTCTTTCCAGGTGCCGGGCACGTTCTGCGGGGCGAGTTCGCCCCAAAGGTCTTCCAGACCCACGAGCGTAACAAAAGCCTTACTCTGGCACATGTGGGCCAGGCAGGCCCGGAGAACGCGGGTGCAATCGACGTCCTGACCGAGCCGGCCATGGTTGCGCAGAAATTGCACGAGCGCTCCGATCAGGGCCTGGCGCTGCCGGTGCTCCTCGGCGGCGGTGCCTGGCTCGAGAATCCCCAGCTGGATGCGATCGTCGATATCCAGGCCTTGCCAGAACGCCGCGAAAGTCGGCATGTCGTGCGTGTTCACGCTGGCCGCGGCGCCGTCGAAGACCGGCTGGAGCGCCTGCTCCGCCCAGGGCTGGAGCGCGTACTGCAGGACATACATCCGATGCATGTTGTGACGGGTCATCGCGGCCGGAACTTCGGGGGGCACGGTGCCCAGGTCTTCTCCCACCAGAACCGCCTGGTGACGGTGCGATTCGAGCGAGAAGACGGCGTAAAGCTCCTCGGCGGGATATTTCACATAGATCCCTTGCGAAGCGTCCATGCCTTCGGGAATCCAGAACAGGCGGTGCAAACCCATGACGTGGTCGATGCGCAGGACGCTGGCCAGGGCCAGATGATGGCGCACGTAGCTGGTCACGTAGCGATATCCCTGGGCCCGAATTCTTTCCGGGTGCAGCGGCGGGAAGCCCCAGTTTTGGCCCTTGGCGAAAAAGGGATCGGGCGGGGCGCCTGCCGCCAGCCCCACCGCGAAGGCATCGCGCTCGCGCCAGACGTCGAAGCTGTTGGCGTTGGCGCCGAGCGGCAAATCGAGGTAAAAACTCGACCCCGCGTTGCGGGCCTTGGCCGCCAGGGCCCGCAGCTGCTCGTCGGCCAGCCACTGCACATACTGGTGATAGCGACACGCGTTTTCGTCGTAGTCGCCCGGCTGCAGCACGCCGTCGCGCAGCCGCTGCGGCCAGCGCGTCCACGATTCCTTGCGGCGATCGACGACGGCCCGGAAACGCGCGTAATCTTCGAGATGCGCATGGCCACTCGCGAATTGGCGGAAAGCTTCCTGGCGCGCGGAAGAGCCGGCGAAGAACGTTTTGGACAGCTCTTCCAGGACCCGCCGTTTGAACTTCATCACCCGGCGATAATCGACCAGCTTCTGAGACTGGAGATCCGTGCGCTCCTTCTCGAAATCGGCCGAGGCCAGCATGGCCTGGGCGGCCGGGCTTGCAGCCAGCTCCGGAATGCGGGCCACGTCCAGGTACAGCTCGTTCCAGAAAAGCCGGCTCGCAGGCGAATAAGGGCCGGGATCGAATGGCTCGTCCAGGAAAGCGGCCAGGAGCGGCAAGGTTGCCACCATGCCGCCTCCCAGCTCCGCCGTCCAGTCTGCCATCTCCTCCAGAAGCGTGAAATCACCGACTCCCCAGCTCCGCTTGGCATGGAGGGCATAGAGCGGCGCGAATACGCCCCAGCCGCCTACCTTCCGGTCGACAGGCGGTTGATAGGATCGTTCGGGCGCAGCCAGGATCAAGCAGTCGGTAATCTGATCCTTCACTTCGAGCGTGAGCCGGTGGTAGCCGAGCGGCAATGCAGCCGGCAATAGCAGCCGGCGCGTGGCATACGTTACGCCGCCCACGTCGACTTCGCCCGCACTGGGCAGATAAGCAAGCGGGCAGCTCATGACGATTTCTTCGCCGGTCTCGAGCTTTAGCAGGGCCCCCACTGCTCCGTTCGTCTTGGCGGGCACGCGCACCGTCAGCTCGTTGAGCTTGCCGTCCCATGCCAGGACGACCGGCTCGATCATGCGCCGGCAGCTTTCTTGCTGTTTGAAGCGCAAGGCGTCCGCTGCTTCCTCAGGACGCTGCAAGGGCGCGCCCAGGGTCTGGAGAATGCGCAGCAAAGGTTCGGGAGCAGCCTGGCGCAGCTGGCCGCTGACGTCGTAGTAGGACGTCTGCACGCCGTAAAGCTCGGCCAAAGGCGCCAGGGATGCGAGCGTTGGATCCATGCCAATCTCCAGAACTAAACGATAAACGATGAATGATGAACGATGAACAAAGGAATCGGAACCGTAGTGGGCGATTCCATTAGGATAAGGTAAGAAAACAGACGAACAAGGCGCGCCGGATGCGGAATAGATTCACGAATTCCAATCTGCCATCGAAAAGGAACCTGACATGCGAGCATTTTTGTTCATCATTCATCATTCATCATTCATCATTCTCCTGGCCCTGTGCCTGTCCGTAGCCAGCGCGCTGGCGGCCGCCGACAATGCCAGCGCCAAGCCGGAGAAGCTCTGGGTCTTCCTCGGCACCTACACCGGGAAGACCAGCAAGGGGATCTATCGGTGCCAGCTCGACCTGGCCACCGGTAAGCTGTCGACTCCGGAACTGGCGGCCGAAACGAAGAATCCGTCGTTCCTGGCCATTCATCCCAATCATCACTTCCTTTACGCCGTGGGCGAATTTGGCGATCGCCAGAGCACCGGGGCCGTCAGCGCCTTCTCGCTCGACCCCAAGACGGGGGCGCTGACCTTCCTCAATCAGCAATCCTCCGGCGGGTCGGGGCCATGTTTCGTGGCGGTCGATGCCGCCGGCAAGAATGCGCTCGTTGCCAACTACGGCAGCGGCAGCGTCGCCTCGCTGCCGATCGGCGAGGACGGCAAGCTCGGCCCGGCCACGGCATTTGTGCAGCACGTCGGGTCCAGCGTCATCAAGAATCGCCAGGAGGGGCCGCACGCGCATTCCATCAATCTCGACAAGGCCAATCGCTTCGCCTTCGCGGCAGACCTGGGCTGCGACAAGGTCTTCGTATATCGCTTCGACCCCGCAAAGGGAACGCTGACTCCCAACGATCCCCCGGCCGCCGTGCTGGAGCCCGGCTCGGGGCCTAGGCACTTCGCGTTCCATCCGTCCGGCAAATTTGCTTATGTGATCGACGAGATCGCCATGACGCTGACCGCTTACAATTACGACGCCGAGCACGGCGTGCTGGAAACAAGGCAAACAATCTCCACTCTCCCCAAGGGCGCGACCGGCAAAGATTTCTCCACCGCCGAGGTTGTGGTCCATCCGTCCGGCAAATTTGTATATGGCTCGAACCGTGGCCACCACAGCATCGTGGTTTACGCGGTCGATCCCGAGACCGGCGCTCTGCGCTACGTGGAAAACCGTGGCGACGACATCAAGACGCCACGTAATTTCGCCATCGACCCAACAGGCAAATTCCTGATCGTCGCTAACCAAGACTCGGACAGCCTGGTAGTCTTCGCGATCGACCCGGAGACAGGCAAGCTTACGCCGACCGGCTCCAAAGTCCCGGTCGGCAAGCCGGTGTGCGTGCGGATGACAAGTGTGGAATGATGCACTGGCCTTGGCGAGCCTCCCACGTAAGTGGGGGGAGGGGACCCGAAAGCGTATATACCCTCCCCCCGCTCACGCGGGAGGCTCGCTAGCAATGTTCATCATTTTCCTTCCAGCGCCTTGCGCAGCTCCGCGAGCTTCTCTACCGTCAAGCGCGGCGCTGGCGACCCGTGACTATGGTAAGACGGGTTCTGGGTTCACCTTCACGTCGCCAAGCGCGATGGCGCCCGGACCCTTCAGGGTAATGGACTTCACTCCCACCCAAGTGCGTACGCCTCTAAAATGCACGTCATATGTTTGGCCTGGGATGAGCTCGCTTATCGTGAACTTTCCGGCCTCATCGGTTCTGACTGTCCCACCAAAGAGGCTTATCGTAATGGTTTTTGGATCCTTCCTCATTCCATAATGCAATTCCTTTTGCGCGAGGCTGTTCCCCTTCAAATCGCACAGTCGGCCGGAAGCTGAGCCGACCGGACCGACGGTTATCCTGCCCCTCGATTCATCGACTTCGATCGTTGCGACAGCGGCAAGCGAACCGTCGGCCGACCTTGCGTGTAAAACAATGGGGCAAGGAGCGAGCGCTCCATGGTGAACTCACCTTTGCGGTCGGCCTGCACTATGCGATCTCGGACTCCTATGTCGCCCTTGGCGTGAGCAGCGGGATTATAGGTCCCTTTGACGTCAGCCCAGGGGACCGGCTTGCCCTTGGTATCGACGACCAAGCCCGAATAGAGTCCCGTTGTCTGCGAAGGCATCCCAAAATCATGGACGATATCCCTCGGCTGATTTTTTGCCGGGATCTCTACGCGGGCATGTTCCGCATATCCCGGACCATCGAGTTTATACGCGCCCGGACCGAGATACATCTCATAGATGCCATTGTCATCGGTAGCGTTGGAAAAGGTAATATCCCCTTGAGGTATTCGTTCACTGCCGACGCTTACCAGAATATGCACGCCCGACACGGGTTTTCCTTGCTTGCCCACGGTGACTTTGCCATGCAGGCGCGTTGCTGGGCACAGCACGAAGTCGACGCCGTCGATCGGTTTGCCCGCCTGGACGCGAATGCCGCTTCGGTAAGGAGCCGCCCATTTCGAATCGGCCACTACTGCAACCATGTGCTCTTCGTCCGGGCGCACCTTCAAGGTGTAATGGCCGGCAGCATCCGTGCAGGCACATTTTTGCGTGCTCGCGCTCTCGGGATTATACGCAGAAACCAGGATACCCTCAGCCGGCCGGCCATCCGGAAACGTCACCTTGCCGGATAGCGTTTCAAATGGAAGTAAGGTTAACGTGAGCTCGCCGGAAAGATCTTCAGCCTTGAGAGAAGGATGATCGGCCAAGTAATAGTTCCCGGACTCCGAGAGGAATGGAACGGTACCAAGGAACACTTGGGGCAACCAGTCGATGAT
>Ga0206837_1071_pt1 | contig 12863 bp, 12 predicted proteins | sample Alteio_BWOrgCont_29_FD_152863 | JGI IMG/M metagenome (GOLD analysis project Ga0206837, IMG submission 152863) | Enriched cells from forest soil in Barre Woods Harvard Forest LTER site, Petersham, Massachusetts, United States -... | ecosystem: Environmental > Terrestrial > Soil > Temperate forest >...
ACTTTTTAAAAACATCGCCATCGCCAACGCAGAAGACAACGCGTCCGCGTCTGGATTATAATGGGTTGTCACCAGGAATTTGCGGTAGCGACGAATGGAATTTAAAACAGTTGTAAAGGAGCTCATTCTATTTGGTCTCCCTGGGCTGATTTTAATTTTTTAATTTCTTCCAAAACCTTATCAACATCAGCAGCATGTTTAATGCCTTTATCGTAAATAAACTGAAATTCCGGTGTATAACGCAAAGGCACCCTCTGGCTGATCAGCTTGCGGATATAGCCTTTGCCGCTCTCAAAACCCGCTTTCGCCGCTTCGATCTTCTCAGGGGTATCGGCAAGTACGCTAAACCGGACCCTGGCATGCTGCAGATCTTTGCTGACATCAACATTGATAATGGTCACAAAAGAAATCCTCGGGTCGCGGACTTCACCCAACAGAATGATATTAGCGAGTTCCCGTTTGATAGATGAATTGACTTTTTCAATGCGCATATTAACCCCTATTTCTTCGATTTCGTAAGCTGGTCCTAAGGAGAACCCTCCGGACCTTTATATGCATCCCATGATTTTAAACACTTGATCGCTTCTCTGAAATTAGGCTCTTTAAGGATCTTATTAAAGTCTTTAAGATACCTCTGCGGTTTGATTGTATCAAGCACTTTAATTTTTATAGCGGATTTTAAAAGTTTAAAGGTTTTGCCTTCCACACTAAGCCCAAGCCGTGCTTTAAACCGGGCCGCCCGTAAAATACGCGTCGGGTCATCCAAAAAACTTTTTTCGTGCAGGACGCGCAGCTTCTTGGAGAGCAAATCAGCAACTCCCCCAAAAGGATCTATAAGTTTACCCCAAGCGTCGGGATTAATAGCTATGGCCATGGCATTGATCGTAAAATCCCGGCGGAGAAGATCATCTTTTATACCTGCAGGTTTAACTTCCGGGAAAACGCCTCCATACGCATATATTTCCTGCCGGGCTGTGGCAAAATCAACCAGACTGTTGTCAGGCATAAGCACAGTTGCCGTCAAAAAAGCAGGATAGCGTGTCACCCGGGCACCGCGGTGCTGGCCCGCCAAATTTTCAGCCAAACGTATACAATTGCCTTCAACGGTAATGTCCAGATCAACATTCGGGAATCCAAGCATCAGGTCGCGGACCGGCCCGCCGACCAGATAAGCCACCGAACCTTGGCCCCTGGCCAAGTCCCCGATGGAACGCACCAGGCTCAGAGATTCAGGATTTAGATGAGATAAAAGATTTTTCATATCAACGTTTACTAAATGAGGACATTGTATTTTCCGAGCAGGTAGTAGAGGGCTGATTTGGCATGGTCCACCTGGGTAAATATTTGCGGTGGCAAATCAGCCCGGTGACTAGCGAGCCGCATCGCTGGATGCGGCGAGCGTGCCTGCGAGGGAAATACAATGTCCGAATCATTTAGCTCCTTGGATGAAACTGTTTATGCACGCTCTTTAAACGTTCTTTGTCCACATGCGTGTAAATCTGGGTCGTGGCAATATCCGCATGCCCCAGCATTTCCTGGACCGAGCGCAAATCCGCGCCGTGTTCCAATAAATGGGTCGCGAAGGTATGGCGCAGGGTATGCGGCTTGATCGTTTTCTTGATTTTCGCCTTGCGCGCGTAAAACTTGATCACAGCCCATAAACTCTGACGGCTGATCTTTTTGCCCAAACGGCTTAAAAATAAAACATCATTAGTCTGATTTTTTAATAATCGAGGTCGGGCTTTCAGGAGATATCTCTGCAAGGCCTCACGCGCCTTCTTGCCCAACGGAATGATCCTCTCCTTGCTGCCCTTGCCCACGGCCCGCACAAAACCAACGTCATAATCAATGCTCGTGGTCTTCAAATCCGCTAATTCCGAAACCCGCAGGCCGCTGGCATAAAAAATCTCCAATATCGCCTGGTCCCTGACCTGCTGGGCCTTTTTGCCCGAAGCCGCCGCAATCATTGATTCAATTTCCGCCTGGGTCAATACTGCCGGTATACGCTGCCATAATTTCGGCGTATCCACGAGGGTGGTGGGGTCTTCCTTGCTCAAATTTTCCCTCACTAAAAATCGGTGAAACATTTTGACTGCTGCCAAACTCCGGCAAATGGTGGTGGCGGACATATCATGTTTCTTTAAATCAAACATAAAATTAGAAACATGCTCACGATGGACTTGGGGTGCGGTCTTGATGCTTTTTAAAGTTAAATAATCGACGTACTTGGCTAAATCGCGGCGGTAGGCTAAAAGGGTGTTCTTGGCAAGCCCGCGCTCGACGGAAAGATAATTCATGAATTCGTCGATAAATTCTTTCATTAAGGATTAGGTTCCCGATTTTGCGGGAATGACAGGAGCACTGCTTGGTATCACAAAATGACCTTTGATCCTGTCGGCACGCAGGTGGTCGCGCAGAAATCGGTCAAACCCAATCAAATCGCTTCGAATGCGCGATACATTACGCACCTGCCACGAGTCTCCCAAAGAAGAACTATAATAATCCAGGTAACCCGCTAACTTAACCAAATTCGCCTGGGTAGGAGCATCTACCAATTGCTCCATCTGGGCAATATGATTGGTCACTTGAGAGATAATGTAGTGTGTATACCGCGCGGTGTTTTTATCATCAATGGCGGTCCATAAATCATGGTACCAGGCTTTGATCATGTCATACTGCTCTTTATAATTATGCTCGGGGTTTAGTTGGGGCGCCGGATAGTCTTCAGGTTCAAGCACAGGGACAAAATTTTGATCTTCAGCCTCTCCCTTTTTTTTCTGGCGGGTGAATTTTTTGCGTAAAGAATCGCATGAGCTTAAAGATAAACTCAACACCAGAAGCCCTGCAATGATAAGAATTGCCTTCTTGTGATGATTGAAATTATTCATGCACCATCTCCTCGAAGTCTTTTTGATTTAGTATGCTGATGCCCAATTGTTTTGCCTGGGACAGCTTGGAACCCGGGTTTTCACCCACCACCAGGTAATCCAGGCTTTTGCTAACCGAGGCCACAACCTTGCCTCCCTGATTTTCCACCCAACGCCCCGCTTCTTCGCGCGTTGTCCTTGCCAACTCACCGGTAAAAACGAATTTTTTTCCTTCCAGGCGATTGCCTGAAGCATGCCTTTTGGGTTCTGATAAATTCAGTCCTGCAGCCTTAAATTTTGCCAATAATTTTTTGACCTGCGGCTGTTTGAAATATTCAACTACTGACTCTGCCATCACCGGCCCCATTTCATCGATGGCCTGCAACTGCAAGACCGAAGCATTTATAATAGCATCCAAAGACCCAAAATGCCCAGCTAAATTTACAGCGGCTTTAATACCGATATTGGCAATGCCAAGGCCGAATACAAACTTGGACAAGGGCCTGGATTTGCTATTGGTTATCCCTTTCAATAAATTATCCGTCTTCTTGTCCGCGAATAAATCCAATTCCAATAATTGCTCTTTCTTTAAAAAATAAATATCTGCCAAATCATGGACCAAACCTTTGTCCAGAAGCTCCTCAACAACAGACTCGCCTAATCCTTCAATGTCCATGGCACCTCGCGAGGCAAAATGGACCAGGAGCCGCTCAAGCTGCTTAGGACATGAGGGATTCAAACACCGGTACGCCACATCATCTTCTTTTTCTTTTTGAATTTTGCCGCTGCATGATGGGCAAACCTTGGGAATGACAAATTCACCCTTGGAATGTTTCTCAAGGACCTTGACGATTTTAGGGATAACATCCCCGGCACGTTCCAACAATACCCGGTCACCGGCATTGACGCCTAAACGTTTGATCTCATCAAAATTATGCAAGGTGGCCCTGGAGATCATGACTCCGGCGCAAGCCACGGGTTCCAATTCCGCGACCGGTGTTAAAACTCCGGTACGTCCCACCTGCACGATTATCTCTTTAATAATGGTGCTTGCCTGGTGCGCCGGAAATTTAAAAGCCACGGCCCAGCGCGGGCTTTTAAGGGTGAAACCCAATCGCGCCTGCTGGCTAAAATCATTGACTTTAACGACAATACCATCGACCTCAAAGCTGATTTTCTCGCGCCTGGAAGCAAACTCTTCACAAAAAGTAAGGGCTTCATCCAAATTACGGCAAAGACGTTTGTGTGAATTAACGGCAAATCCATACTTTTTAGCCTGTTCCAAGAATTCCCACTGAGACAACGGGGCCCCGGACTTTTCTAAAAGACCGGGAGAATGGACAAAAAATCTCAAACGCCGCTGTGCTGCCAGACGTGCATCCAAAAGTTTTAAAGCACCGGCCGCGGCATTGCGCGGATTGGCAAACAAAACCTCTCCATTATTTTTACGCTGTTGATTAAGGATGTTAAAATCCTTTTTGTCCATGTACACTTCCCCGCGCACTTCCAGGAAAGCCGGGGCCTTGCCTTTTAAACTCAAAGGAATGTCCCTGATTGTTTTGGCATTGTGGGTAACATCCTCACCGGTTTCTCCGTCCCCGCGGGTAGCTGCTAAAACCAATTGGCCGTTGCGGTAGGTCAAAGCACAGCTTAGGCCGTCGATTTTTAATTCTGCGGCCAATGAAGGTTTAAGGCCGCCAATTCCTTTTACCACACGCTCATACCATTGCTTTAACTCCTCCAGCGAATAGGTATTGTCCAATGAAAGCATCGCTAAGGAATGCTTTACTGTAGGTAAATTCCCCTGGACTTTGGCTCCGACGCGCTGGGTTGGCGATGTGGGTGATTTTAACGTTGGAAAAGCCTCTTCCAAATCGATGAGCTTTTTAAGCAGGAGGTCATATTCCTCATCGGAAATTACAGGGTCATTGAGCACATAATATTGGCGATTATGCTTCTCAATGGCCTTGGTCAATGCCTGGATGTCTTTTTTGGCTTGAGTCTGGTTCATACAATTAAGTGATAGGCATTGGGATCAATTTATTCCGCCAAAATGCTAATTGCCTTAGACTTTTTCCTGGATAAGTTGGCCGGCAAAAACACGCATTTTGGCTTCATAAACTATCCCAATATCTATCACCGCGTGTCAACTCTAAACAATAGAAAATTTAATAAACTCTCCTCTTACCTCTAACCACTCAATCTGCTGATCCTGGATAAAACTTCCGAATTGTACCTTCAATTTTGATATAAGTCCTTCGATTTCTTCGCGGGGGCCTTCTACATTTATTTCCACACTGCCGTCGGGCAAATTTTTCACCCACCCGGTCAGGGATAATGCTTTAGCAAAGGACACAGTGGTATAGCGGAACCCGACACCTTGAACACTGCCGGAAAAGAAAATATGTGCTCGAACCATTATTAGATATTAATACACATTGAGGCTGTTGCCAAATTATTTAGCATCACTGAAGATTGGCAGGCTGGAAACGGGTTTAATCTCAAGGATCCTCGGCACAAAACCGCTGATGCGGGCTAACTGGCTCAAGTCCTGCTGTGCAATCGGCAAAGGCACGCCTTTACCATCACGCCTGATTACCATGGCCAGATTAGCGGCGTTTAAATCAATACCACCGAGATTTGTGGGTTGACCCACCATCGCTGGATTTTTTAACCCAGATCTTGCATTATCCAACAACATTTTTTCAATTTGCTTAAATTCATGATCACCATATTCTGGTAAAGCATGGTTTAAATCTCTCTTAAAGTTAAATGATAAAGGGCCTATCTTTTCAACTTTACCTTCTGCGGAAAAATAACCGTTTCGCTTCAATTCAAGCATAATTCTATCTTCATTAAGTCCCGTTCTCGTCAAAAAACGCCTTGGAAGTATCCCCTGCTCACTTTCATATACAGTACGTTTTCCTTGAGCAATTCTTAACTGATCAGGCAAGGATACATCCTGTGGCCCTAGATGCCAATTGTACCGAGTTACCATCGCAGAATTTAACTCTTTTTTCCTTTCACTAGCAATATCGGCAATGCCATTGGCCTTCAGTTTCGGCAAACCTTCTTCGATTAGTTTCGTTTCAAGTAACTCAAAAGTTAAGTTTCCTATAAAATAATCGGTTATTAAGCCTATTTGGGGCTGTGTAAGATCGAATTGTTTCCCAAATTCATTGGCTGCCGACTCAATATTATCCAAATGTTCATTTAAACCTTGGATTTCATCAATAAATCGATAATAAAAATCTATAAGTTGCTGTGCATTTAACATGGGAAATTCTTTTCTATTAAAACCCAAATTGTTGAGTATGGCTATTGATGATTCTCTTGTTATATCATCCAAATCCGCACCCTTATGGTTCCAAATAATTCTTTTCCATTTTGTTACGATATCACCATAAAATGATGGCTGCGGATTCAGCCTGCCATTGACTATTTTTATCAATGGCGGCAAGTCCTTGATTAATTCCTCTTCTAATGTGCTTTCTTTACTTGTATTCATCGCCCTGTCAGGTTTTCCTTTCACAACCGGTGCGGCCATCGCCTGGTCAATGTTGACACGAAGGACTGTTGCATCGTCAATCGCTTTACTTATAGAACCCGCCAAAGTTTCATCATTCCTACCTACTTTTTCAAAAAACATATTAGCTACTACAGTCGGAAGAATGTCATCAGCATATGGTTTGGCAATTTCAGGAATAAACCAATCAGACGAAACGTGAAGGCTTTTGATGCCCGCTAAATGAATCGGCTTCGAAACACGGCCTCTTCTGTCTAAAACACCTTCCAATAAAAGATCTCCAAAACCTCCGGTAACTTGTACACCGTAATCTGATACACCTGAGACACCAGAAACATATTTAATATGCATGCCCTTCTTGCCAATTTCAAAATGTTCATTGCCGAGTCTTGTTATAGTACGGTCTATCCGAGTCTTTTCTCTTTGACTCAAGGTGTAATTTTGATGGCCGAGACTCCATACAGTATTATTTTTGTTTTCACCGATAACTACAGAATCTCCAATAGCAAAAGTATAGGCATTCTGGTCTTCCTGACTAAGGTAAAATCCAGCCATACTTGCTCCGTTTCTTCCAGCGCTCAACCCTTTGGAATTTTCTTTGATCAGTCTATGTATGGCTTCGAATGTTGCCATTATTGCCTGTTTTACATCGCCATTCTGGACTTTTAATTGAGATTCAAAAATACCAAGAAAACGATTTTCAATAAATGTAGCTACAAGGGGCGCAAGCCGAAAATCTTCCGTGTGTCCATCCAAAACAGCCGCCAAAATACCTTTACCATTGGGTACAGTCCTGCCATTGACGTCCTTCACATCAATCCTGGCAATGATATTCCTGTCTTTAGAATGTCTGGAGTCTTCCGTACGCATAAATGACTGCGGCCTGATATTATCCACATTAATCATGGCCCTATCGACCCAATTAGGCGCCTCGGTAGATGCCTGTGCCTGATCTATCGCTACTGTTGCAGCATCTATAGTGTCGATCCCATCAGCAGTTATAACTGCATCCAATTTTTCAATACTCACTGGCACCATATGCTCTGCTGCGGTCACCGCCGGATCAAATCCACCCGCGAAATACTTACGAGGAATTACCTCATTAGTATATTTATCCGTATCTTCTTTGATATAGTTATAAACGCCCTTTTTGAAAGCAGCTAAATACTTGTGGTAAATGACATCATTATTTTTTGGATTTTGGTTAACCCCCAGGACCTTGGCCTTGTCTGCATAGACCTTCCCAAGCAAAGATTCTTTCAGGGCCTTCTTATACCATGTTGCCAAAACCATCCCGCTAAAAACCTGCCGCAGCATGGCAAAATTCTTGCCTTCATTAACTTCTCGCTCGATCTCAGGCAGGATTATTTCTTTAATGACCTTGGAAGAAACAGAATGAAGCGCGTTTTGTTTAGGATCAGGGTTTTCAATGGCAGTATGTTTTTTAAGCGATAGATAATCTTCCTCTAACATAACTTTCAAATGGCTTTTGACCACATAAGCGGTATTGCCGCTTTCGTAGATAAGCGCTTCATCCGGCACAATCCAAACCTTATTAAAGGTGTTCACGGGAATATCGGTCGTCCCAAATTCTTGATGAGCCCGTTCGTACACCCTGTCCCAAAAAACCTTGCCTAAACCCGATTCGGGATACATTAAAGACGCTGTAATTTGTTTTAAGAGATAGTCCTGCTCTAACAGGTCACGGCCCATCTCGGTCTTGCCAAAATCATCCTTAATGATACGGTTCTTCTCATAGGGAGACAGGTTGACCCACTGGTCTTTCTCAGGGACTGTTAAAGAGGCCAGGAAATACTTGATCAGCTTGTTATATTCCTGCCTTTTCTGGGCGTCATCCAAATTGCCATTGCCTTTATGGACCAAAAAGTCAAACTTAAGGGCATTGTCAGGATGGATCACAATGCCTTTCAAATAGGCAGGAGTGTATTCAGGGCTTAAATTCACCATGGTCCCGGGCTTAGGCATAAAAGGCACAACCATTTCACCTGCCTGGGCTTTAGGCAAATATAAAGAAGAGCCAATAAAAGCAGTGATAAGCGTAAAGCTTATAACTTTACGGAAAATTTTATACATAGGATTCATAAATTTATAGGAATTCACGGGGCAAATTCCCTCCTTAGTCCACTAATATAAGTTTACTATATAAAAGGGCTATCGACAAGGGCTGGAGAGGACTATTGGGAAAACGCTACCTTAGAAATAAAAAAATCGGGAAGGCGGGATTCGAACCCACGACCTCTTCGTCCCGAACGAAGCGCGCTAGCCAACTGCGCTACTTCCCGAAAATTCGAAAAACCTAAAAGAACAACTCTGAGGAATTTTCGGGAGATGTGCAAACTTCCTTAATTTTTTACCAGAAAGTTTGCCTTCCGATTGCTATCACTCCCAAAACCTACAAAGAAATTCTAACCTATAAGGGCGGTATTTTATCAGCCCCAAGCCGCAAGGTCAACAACCATACTAAAACCATACTAAAAGGACACCGCAGCGCTTAAAAACAACATGTCCGTTGAACTGGTAATGCCTCCATCGCTGCCTTTGGGTATGTAACTTAAGTAATAAGTGATTGAATACTTGCCATAGTCTTTCCCAATTCCAACGTTCAAATAAGGCGTGGCATTCAATTTATAATGTTTGTCATTGGAATCGTTTCCATAGGTGGCTACGGCCATCACATTGGCCTCCCAGAAATACTTTTTGTAAAAAAATTTCCTATACCGGGCACCGGCACCGGCGAAGCTAAAGGGATGATTGTCACAATTTTCAAACATCCCTCCATGCACTATCGGCGAGAACCCCTCGGTCTGCCTGTCCTCACGGAAATCATAACCCAACCCCAAGCCAGGATTGAACACTTTAACACCGGCATGGTCCAATTTTAAAGGAGCGTTGTACACGGCCCCCTTCCTATGCAAATGATAGGTAAAACCGAACATATCCACATCGACTTCACCCGCAAAAGAAAGGAATGAAAAGAAAATAAAGATCAGCAAGAGGCAGGATGATACTAAAACTTTCTCTCTCGGCAGCTGGCTATCCATTTCTCTGGACCCTTTAGTTTTGCGTCGCCAGGTTACCCTGGTTTTGCCCTTTTCGTACCCAAACAACTGCTTATTTCAAGTATAACTTATCAGTTTTTGAAAATCAAGATTCACTTAAATGCACCGTTCAAAGCACATGTCTTAAACTTCTTTAATCCCAAAGCCTATTTCTGCTTCGGCCATTAATTTTTCACCAACGAGAGCTTTGCATCTCACAAAGCCGGCTTTGGCTAATAATTTAATCGTGGAAACCTCAATGATCAACTGATCTCCAGGAATGACGGGGTGATGAAAACGCGCCTCGGTCTTGGCGAGATAATAAACCAGGTGCTTTCCTTGCAGATTTTTGCTGTAATAAAAATAAACGCAGCCGGCCTGGGCCATGGCTTCAATGATCAAGACCCCGGGCATCACCTGTTCGTTGGGGAAATGCCCCCGGAAATAATGCTCATTGATAGACACATTCTTGACTGCAACCAATTTTTCGTTAGGCTTGCATTCCAGGATGCGGTCAATCATCAAAAATGGAAAACGATGCGGAATGATTCTTTGAATGTCAGCAATTTCTAGTCGCATAATGATCTCTCCTCGGAAACAGATAACGGGATAATTTTTGTAGCCAAAATGCGTGTTTTTGGCGGCCAACTTATCCAGGAATCAGTCTAAGCCAATTAGCATTTTGGCGGAAAAAATTCATCCCGTTGTCTGTTTAGTTTGGAACAGATACTTTGCAAAAATATCTGTTTCAATATTAACGCAATCCCCTGCCTTTTTCAACCCTAAGGCGGTCACTTTAAGAGTATAGGGAATCAAATACACGTCAATAGTATTTTTGCCTATCTTACCGATGGTAAGGCTTATGCCGTCAACAGCGACCGATCCTTTAGGCACAAAGTATTTACGATTTGTTTTACTTATATCGAGTCGCAAGGCCACCCAGTTCTTTTCCTGGGCAATATGTTTAATGAGCGCCACTTCATCCACGTGCCCGGTCACAAAGTGACCTCCCAAACGACTGCCTGCCTGTAAAGCCAGCTCCAGGTTCACACGGCTCCCAGTGCCCATAGACCGCAGGGAAGTCTTTTTGATGGTTTCTTTCATCAGTTCAAAACTTACCACTTTTGCTTTTTTAAAAGATGCCGTCAAACAAACCCCGCTGACAGACACACTGTCCCCTAATCGGACTTTATGAGCCAATGGCCCCATATCAATGCTAAGGACCAAAAGGTTCTTTTTAGAATCGATTTTCTTGATGGTGCCTATGTATGCAATAATTCCAGTAAACATTAAAGATAACCTTGAATTAAAATATCTTCATCTATTTTATCAAATTTCATTTCTTTTAAATGGACCATATCTGATAAGGTCTTGGACTTTAAGCCGCGCACGGCCAGTATGCCTTCTCCCATGATTTTAGGCGCGATATAGATCATCATTTTATCAACCAGTCCCCGTTGTAAAGCATCTCCCACCACGGCACCCCCGCCTTCAATAAGCACGCTGGTCACTTCTCTTTCGCCCAAAAATCTCAAAACCCATTTTAAATCAATTTTACCATTATAAAGCGGGGCCTTAATCACCTGGGCTTTAATTTTCATTCCTGCGGGCTTACCGGTAAACACAAAAATATCTTCAGGCCTGGTTGCCTCCAATAATTTGGAGCGAGGAGGCATTTTGCCATACGTATCTAAAATAATTTTCTTGATGCGTTTGGCCGGAAGCGTTCTTAATAAAGGATTGTCTTTGATGACCGTATTGATACCAACCATAATGGCATCAAAGCCGAACCTTAAACGATGCGCGTAGTCACGGGCAAAATTCGAGGTTATCCATTTGGACTTGCCGTCCAAAAGGGCGATTTTCCCGTCGAGTGTTTGGGCAATTTTAGCAGTCACAAAGGGCTTGTCCTTAGTGATCCAGCAGTTAAATGCTTCATTCAATTGCGTTAATTCACCAGCTAGCAGGCCTTCTTCCACCTCAATACCCTTCTGCCGTAAAAACTTTAATGATTTACCATTATTAAGCCGATTGGAATCCAAGGCCCCGACAATCACCTTTTTAATCCCTGCCTTCACAATAGCATGAGTGCATGGCGGTGTGCGGCCTGAATGGCCGCAAGGCTCTAAAGTAACATACAAAACAGCCCCTCGGGCCCTGACACCTGCTTTTTTAAAAGCATCGACTTCCGCGTGGTCGCTACCGCAATAATGATGGTATCCTTCCGCGATTATTTTTCCTGACTTGACCAGTACCGCGCCTACCATGGGATTAGGCGAAGTCCTGCCCCAGCCTTTCAAGGCCAGTTCCCAAGCGCGGTTCATATAAAAAAAATCGTTTTTCATAAATTGAATAATGTCATTGCGAGGAACGAACCTAGTGAGTGACGAAGCAAACTTTCTAAAGAGATTGCTTCGTCGCTTCGCTCCTCGCAATGACACTTGCTCGACGCAATTGTTCTACCACTTCTAACGGCACAGTCCTTTTGCCGACATAGGTAAAAGACTTAGCTTTGCCATGGGCATCTGAACCGCCGGTGGCAATGAGATTATTTTTTTGGGCAATCCGCTCATAAAATTCGGTGACGGTATTGATGCAATTCGGATAATACACTTCCAGGCCCTTTAAACCGGCCGCGACAAATTGAGGGATCAATTCGTCTTTTTGGGTCAGCATCGGATGAGCCATTACCGCCACACCCCCGCAGCTTCGGATCAGCTCAATGGCCTCAAAAGGCGTCTGCTTGTATTTAGGAGCATACCCAGGGCATCCGGGCCCTATGTATTTTTCAAAAGCTGACTTGATGTTGGACACCCACCCTTTTTGCTGAAGTAACGCCGCCAAATGCGCACGTCCCACGGCACGGGATTGTGTCAACGCGCACACTTCTTCAAATTCAATATTATTAATCCCTACGGCTTTAAGGTTCATGATCATTTTTTTCATACGCTCCATGCGCGCATCCAAAAAAACATCGATTTTTTCATGAAGCGGGCCTTTATTGTGGTCAATAAAATAGCCCAGGATATGAATGTCACAATTTTCAAATTCCGACGATAATTCAATACCAGGTACAACTTCAAGGTGGTGGGGACTGGCTGCCTCTATAGTGGGATTTACACCTTCAACAATATCATGATCGGTGATGGCGATACAGGAAAGCCCGGCTAACAGCGCTTCGTCAACAACTTCCTGCGGAGACGAGGTGCTGTCGGAAAAAAAGGTGTGGATGTGTAAATCCGCGCTGGAAGCCATGATTAATTTTGCGGCTCGACGATTTCTTTTTTGTGGATTTTATCAAGAATGCCGTTGACGAATTTGCTGGATTCCAAATCGCCGTATTTTTTCGCTAATTCCACCGCCTCATTAATGGCCACTTTCGGCGGGATATCTGCGGTATGCTGTAATTCA
>Ga0206837_1074_pt1 | contig 12489 bp, 8 predicted proteins | sample Alteio_BWOrgCont_29_FD_152863 | JGI IMG/M metagenome (GOLD analysis project Ga0206837, IMG submission 152863) | Enriched cells from forest soil in Barre Woods Harvard Forest LTER site, Petersham, Massachusetts, United States -... | ecosystem: Environmental > Terrestrial > Soil > Temperate forest > O...
CAATGGTGACTGTCCCTGTCATTACAAAGAAGATGCGCGACGTGCCGCCGCCGCTGATCGTCAGACTCGTGGCCGTGGCGCCATTGATCGTCATGTTGCCGTAGATCGGCTCCAGGGCCTGGCTGAGCGTGATCGTACTGCTGGCAGGAAGGTTGAAGACGATCGTGCTACCCGGGTTGGCATCGGCCTGGGCGATGGCGTAACGCAAGTCGCCAGTGCCTTCATAGCCGACGCCGGCCATGAAAGAGCCCGCATCGGTCGTCACGTTAACCGTGAACGTCGCTGGAGTCACGCGGTCTTCCAACGCTTCGAGTCGAAGCGGGCTAGCCCGCAAGCGCTTCTTGGCGCTGCGACCGGATCGTGCGGGACCAAAAAGTTCCGCGAGACAGGTACGTGGACCGAATGAAAACATGGTAACCTCGTCTTGCCCATGACGTCGTGGATGAGCATTCTCCACCTTCATCGCAACCCTAATAGAGAACGTTCGCCACCCGGGTAGAGATTTACAACACTGTGAAGAAGGTTGTGGACGTTTCCACGACTTTTCGGCTGCACATTCTCTACTACTTACCCCGCAGAGCGCTGGAAAAGGTTGCTGGTGCCGTTTCAAGCTCGCAAGTTTAGCGCTTTCACACCCCGATAGTAGTTGAACCCATAACTGTTGGCTTAGTGCCGTTTCCAGTTCGCAAGTTTCGCGCTTTCACACCCTCGCCCCCGCTTCGGAGGAGAGGGCAGAGTGAGGGGCCACCATGCCATGCGAAATCTTGCAGTTCTGCACTGGTGCCTGTTCCCCCGAAGCGGGGGCGAGGGGAAGAGAAGGCGCTGTCCAGGCGCGAAACTCATGAACTGGCAAGCGCATCCCGGGACCTAATTTGCCATGCGGATTCTGCAAAAGGAGCCGCGCACGCAGTAAGCGGTTGCGACCGGCCTGTTGCGCTCGCTTACTTCATTGGAAACAGCATTATTCCGTTAGCCCGAAGCGCAAGCGAGGTTTTTTTCGGCCGTCTTGCTACCTCGCTTGCGCTTCGGGCTAACAACCGAATGGCTCTTTTTGCTGCATATTTGCTCACAATTAACAAGGCTAACCGGATCAAGTGTATAGTAGTAACCCACGGAGAGCCCAGGTGCGTCAGCCCTGCCGGCTCGGATTGTTGCATCCGGGGTGTAACTTCTCGGTATCGTTTTACGCATACGTTACGGAGGGTTCTCCGGATGTCCGAGCAGGAGAGTGCAACGGCCGAGTTGCTGGATCTGGCCTCCCGGGGCGATAAAGCGGCTCGGGGTCAGTTATTCACCCAGCATCGCCATCGACTGAGGCAGATGGTTGCGTTCCACATGGATCGTCGCCTCGCCACGCGCGTCGACCCTTCCGACGTCGTGCAGGAAGCCTTTACCGACGCAGCACAAAGGCTTTCTGACTATCTAAGGCGGCGGCCGCTTCCCTTCTACCCCTGGCTTCGCCAACTGGCCTGGGAACGCTTGCTCGACCTGCACCGCCGGCATATTATCGCTCAAAAGCGCAGTATCCAGCGCGAAGAGGCGCCTTCCCTCCTCTTACCCGACGAATCGGCGCTGGAACTCGCGGACCGGCTAGTGGCGCAAGGCAGCAGCCCTATCGGACAGCTCCTCCGCAAAGAGCAACGCGAACGCATCCGTGATGCCTTGACGTTGCTGGGCCCGCGCGATCAGGAAGTGCTCGTGCTTCGCCACCTGGAACAACTTTCGATCTCGGAGACGGCGGCCGTCATGAGTGTCAGCGAGGGCGTGGTGAAAACTCGGCATCTCAGGGCATTGCAGCGCTTTCGCGACCTGCTCCTGGCTGAAGGAGAGGGACAATCATGAATAGGCGCGACAGCCTCTCAACCCCACTCACCGAGGATCTTCTTCTGGCCGAGCTGGTGGAAGAATACACGGATAAAGTTCACGCGGGCGAGCAGCCCGACTGGCAGGCCTTCCTGTCCGCGCATCCGGAGCGCGAGGAAGAATTGCGCCGCCTGCTTCCCGCGCTAGAAATGCTCGGGGCGGCTGGGAGATCGTCGGCCGAGCCGGCGGAAAGAGAAGATGGCGAGGCCGAGCTCTTCCAGGATACGGGCGGCATTTTGGGCGATTTTCGCGTGATCCGCGAGATCGGTCGCGGCGGCATGGGCATTGTCTACGAAGCCGAGCAGCTTTCCCTTAAACGACGAATTGCTCTCAAGGTGCTGCCGTTCGTGGCCATGCTGAATCCGCGCCAGCTGCAGCGCTTTCATAACGAGGCTCGAGCTGCGGCTTGTCTTCATCACAATCACATCGTGCCTGTGTTTGCCGTCGGCTGCGAGCGGGGCATCCATTTCTATGCCATGCAGTACATCAACGGTCAAAGCCTGGATCGATGGCTGAACCGTATTCGCATCGGAGGTGACGGCGAATTCACCCGCTCCGCCCGGTCCGCCGACTCGACGCTACCCGAGGCCCGGCAGGCCACCGATCTGGTCTCGGAAGGACGAATGCACGTACGCGCCGTGGTGAAACTCGGCATCCAGACTGCTCAAGCCCTGGAGCATGCCCATCAGAACGGCGTCATCCACAGAGACATCAAGCCCGCCAATCTGCTCGTCGATCGGGATGGGCGTTTGTGGATCACCGACTTCGGCCTGGCACACTGCCAGGGCGAAGCAAACAACCTGACTTGTACCGGCGATCTGTTGGGCACGCTCCGCTATATGAGTCCTGAGCAAACACTTGCCCAGCCTGGCTTGACCAGTCATCAAACGGACATCTATTCGCTGGGGGCAACGCTCTACGAACTCCTCACGCTCAAGCCCGTCTTCACAGCCGAGAACCGACAGGAACTGCTTCGTCAGATAGCAGATCGAGAGCCCACTCCCCCGCGCAGGCTCAATCCTCATCTGGCTCTGGAGCTGGAGACCATCGTCTTGAAGGCGTTGTCAAAGGCGCCTTCGGACCGCTACGCCACTGCTCAGGAAATGGCCGAGGACCTCGAAAGATTCCTCGAGGATCGGCCCATTCAAGCCCGGCGACCGGGACTATTGGAAAGGCTCGCCCGCTGGACGAGGAAGCACAAGGCCCCAACTGCCGCCGCCGCCGTGACCCTGATCGCGCTCGTTGCGATTCTGAGTATCAGCACCTTGATGTATGCTCGCGAGCGCGACCTGGCCGTTGCCCGTCAGACCTTGGCCCGGACTGCTGTCGATGAGTTTTACACGCGCTTTGCCCAGGAATGGCTGTCGCAGCAGCCCCATTTGGAAAAAGCTCAGCGTGAATTCCTTAATAATGCTCTTTCCGTCTATCAACAGTTTGCAGCCGATAAGGGGGCCGACCCGGAAAGCCGGCTTCGCGCCGCTCAGGCAGAACACCGTGTCGCCGACATCCAGAGCAAGCTGGGGCAAAACGACGCCGCCCTGGAGGCTTATGAACGCGCCCTGGCAGCGCTCGAACGCCTGAACGACACGCCCGGCTCGTCTCCCGAAGTCGCGCACGAACTGGCGGGCTGCTGGAACGATCGGGGAAACGTATTGCACAGCCTGGGACAGGTCCAGGACGCCGAGCGCGCCTTTCGCAAAGCGCGCGTCCTCTTTGCGCGGCAATTAGAACAATCTCAGGATTGCGATTGGGCCGGGGCCGGGCTCGCTGGAAGCAGTACCAATCTCGCTTTTGTGCTTGCGAAAATGGAGAAATCGCAAGAAGCAGACGCGTTGCTTGGGGAGGCCATTAACATCGGCAGGCTGTGGCTCCGACAGCAGCCGAATTCGCCCGCATGGCGGCACGACCTGGCCCTGGCCCTCGGCCACCAGGCCAGCCGCTTGAGCGGTCGAGGGAGTAGGGAAAAGGCTGGACAGCTCTTTCAGGAAGCGCTCGTTCTCCGGAACAAGCTGGTTGAGGATTTTCCCGCGCGACCTGTCTATCGCGAGGCCCTCGCTGCTCTCGAACATGGGCGGGGCGTTTTCTTTGTGGGGACGGGCGACCTGGACCTTGCAGAGAAGAGTTTTCGACGGGCTCTGTCGCTTGAAGAGCAACTAGCGCATGAGCATGCCGGTTTCCCGGACTATGCTCGGGCCGTGGCTGTCGCGCGCGGCCGCCTGGACCAAGTATTGTCGCAAACAGCCACCAAGAAGTCCGCGCCGGGAATTTCCCCACAACCACCGGCAAGCCACACGGATGTGAAATAGGACCTCTCCCATGAGATTCTTGCCAGTTTTCAAATGGCTGCGGCGTAATAAATTGGGCGCCGGCAAAGGCAGGGCCAGTGCGCGACCCCGGGCTCGGTTTCGACCGCAACTTCAGCCTCTGGAAGATCGCTGTCTCCTTTCGACGGTCGCCGGCTCCCTCATCCCTGCCGGTTTCACGGGCTCCGCGATCTTCGTCGAATTCAGTTCGCCCTTGATTTCTTCCCACAGCGCCGGCACTGGGTCGTCCCAGTCCTCACTCGACGGTCAATTCACAGTGCTCGACGTGACCGCAGCCCAGAATGGCAGCGCGATCGTCTCGGTGACTTCGGAAGCCTTCACATTCGCCACATTCGCCGGCGTCAACCAGGGCGCGCAGACCACAGAGCCATTTCAATTGGTGATCACGAACTGGCTGGCGGAGCCGAGCACCGTGTCGGCGCTGAGCGAGTTCGGCTCGGCGTCCAATTCGGTCGGCGCGGCAATAAGTCTTCAAAAGATCAACCAATCCTTTACATCGGCAACTCAACTCGACTCGGTCGGCTTCATCACACTCGGGAGCGGGACGACGGGATCCGGCACGAAGGCAGCTTTGGAGAGCGCTCTTGCCCATGCGTCGCCGACGCTTTTAGATGGCTCGCTGGTGTCGTTCTTGCAACAATTCCTTGGTGACGCCAATGCCCAGGGCTCTTCAACCGTTCTCGTAACCGTGTTTCTGGCGCCGCAAGTCTCCTCATCCGCCGCGGGGACCCAGGCGCCTGGTTCGCCCGCGGCGTATCTGTTGCTTCTGGTTGTGCCCCAAGGTGAAGAGCAGTCGTCCGCTGAACCGGTAGAATTCGTCCTGTTGCCTGTAACCGCTGGTGAACTCGCAGCGCTCGCAAGTTGGTGGAATCAAACCGCGTATTTCGAATTTGGCCCAGGCGAATTCTACGGGCCTTTCATTGAGGACGGGCCGGCGATTTGGAACCTAACCGATGGTGAAGCGGGGCCGCCCTCAGAACCGGCAAAACCACCCGTCTTGCCGACCTCCCTCTCAAGTTGGTGGAGTCTAACCGTGCATCCCGAGCCGGGCCCAGCCGACGTTGGCGGGCCGTCCAAGCCGGCAAAGCCGACACTGCCGACCGGCTTGACGGCGGCGCCGGCCGCTTTCCAGATTGGCGTCCAGCAGAGCAATGCCCCAGCAGGAGCTGTCGGCCTCGAAGCGCTGAGTGGGTTGCCGGCTTCCCCGGGCCTGGCCGCTGTTGCCAGGGCAATGGAAGTTGGTTTCGTCTTGGAGGACCGTGTCGCAGGCGCACTACAAGGAACGATCCCACCGGGGTCATCGGAAGAGGCCGAGGCAGCGCGAGGCGAGACGAGGTTCGGCTGGTCGGAGACAGCCCTGGCGAGCAACTCCCCCGTGACCGCTGGCGAAGAAAAGAAACAAACGCTGGTTGCCTTGCAAGCGCTTGCGCATGGGGTCCTGGCAGCGGAAGGCGCCGCGGTTGCTGCTCCGTCCAAACGGGACAAAACCCGAGGATTAAAGATCGTGGCGGCCTGGGCCGCCGCACAATCTCTATGGCATGTTTGCACCACTTTTTCGGCCCGGCGTCCAGAGCCCCTCGACGCCAAGTCTGCGAAGCGCCCGTGACCGCCGGCGCGAACTTCCGCATTTTCAAGTCGATGACGATGAAGCAGCGCAGCTTGCGGTGGTAGTAGAGCAAATCGATTTGCGCGTTGCGGAAACCTTTTCCTGCTCTGACAATATCTGTCTGGACAACTATTGTCCAAACGTCTATAGTGGCGCTTGACGCGTTCTGCTCGCCGAGTGGCGAGCTGACCGGGCACTCCTATGAAGTGGCAAAACTATGGCCGGTTTCTTCGCATTCGTGGCGACCTGTCAAGGAGTCAATCATGAGGAATCGTCGATCCGCGTTCACTCTGATCGAATTGCTGGTCGTGATTGCCATCATTGCAGTGTTGATAGGGTTGCTTCTGCCCGCGGTCCAAAAAGTTCGCGAGACGGCTAACGGGATCTCGTGCAAGAACAACCTCAAGCAGCTTGGTCTGGCACTCCACAATTATGAGAGCAATTGCCGGTGCTTTCCTCCGCCTTGCAACCTCAAGATTGGCGTGCCATCGGAAAGTTGGTCGGTAAACGCCCTTCTCTTACCCTATGTTGAACAGAATAACCTTCAGAACCAGATTGACTTCACCACGAGCTACCAAACTCAAGCCCAGGTGACACAGACCAGCATCAAGCTGCTGCTTTGCCCCGACGAGGTGAACGATGGCTCGTACAGTCTCCCTCCGCTGACTTACTATCCAACCGACTATGCCGTGAGTTTTGGAACGTGGTTCATTTACAATCCTAACACGCAACAGATCGGCGATGGCGCCTTCGGTGTCAACCGGTCGATGCGGACGGCAGATTTCACCGATGGGATGAGCAACACGCTCGGCATGGCGGAAGTGAAGGCCCATCAAGCGTTGCTCTATGATGGCGGCTCCCCCAACGTACCGAGTGTACCGCCCCCCAGTACCGCCGCGGCATGCGTATCCTACGGCGGCACATTCGATCCCGAGCTTGGACACACTCAATGGGTGAACGGAATGATGGTCCAGACGGGTATGGCAACGACGTTCACGCCGAACACGAAGATGCTCTATTTGGACGGTTTGAGCTCAACGTCGGCGGATGTCGACTTCATAAGCAGCCGCTTGGGGGACTCGGCGACAAGACTGAGCTACGCCGCCGTCAATGCGCGGAGCTACCACCCCGGCGGAGTCAATGCTCTGTTCATGGATGGGTCAGTTCGTTTTGTACCCGATACCGTGGACCTGGTTACCTGGCAGGCCCTGGGATCGCGCGCCGGCGGTGAAGCCGTTAGCGCGGACTTCTGACGTTGGGGTTCCGACCACAGACCCTCAACCTGGTTCGGCAGCTTCTTGGCCATGGTGGGATCACATCGGAATTGCATCGGAAATCACGAAAATACCGCGAGATACGGCCAGTGTCGTACTTCTTGGCCGCGTACCAGAGGCGCTCGACGGGGTCCTTGATTTTCTCCAGGAGCCAGGCCTTGTGACCCCAGGCAATTCTGTCACAGCTTGTGACAGAATTGTCCCCCTCGTTTCTGTCGCAGCTCGTGACAGTTTTGGCGGGGCTAATTCTCGCGCGGGCTGCGCGAGAATTTCATCTTTTGGCAGATAAGCCAGGTAAAAGCCCCTCATCCGCCAAACATTGCCGGGGGAAAACCCTCGCATGCCTTGAAACGCCTTCTGGATGTCGCTCTCACAGGAATCGTGCCGAACCCAGGAGACCGGCCGCGAAGCCGCTTGCAGGCTTTGGATTTATGAAGGATACTTTAAACCAGGACGAGCTAGCAATAATCGTGCGAGGCAAAATAACTGTGAAAATGCTCTCCTGGCCGCGTAGATGCCTTTCCGTCTCCCAGTTCACTGCAAGGCCCGTTCGAACCTGGCGGCCACAAGGGCGATTGCTGCTCGAGCAGCTGGAGGATCGCGTCGTGCCCTCCACCGTGCAGTTCAGCGTCGCCAGCGAAACGGTCAGCCAGTCGGCAGGCACGTTCACCATCCCGGTCAACCTGGCGGGCAATGTCAGCAGCACCACTTCCAGCATCACTTACGGGTTAGCCCTTGGGGGTACTTCCTACCCTGCTGGTCTGGCCTTGGACGCCTCAGGCAACCTATATTTCACCGACGGCGCCTCAGGGGTCGATAAGGTGACGCCGGCGGGAGTGGTCAGCACGTTCCTGAGCGGGAACAGCACTCCTAACAATCCTATCGATTCCAGCGGCCTGGCTTTCGACACGGCTGGCAACCTCTACATTGCAAACTGGAGGATCGGCACCGTGAGCGAAGTGACGCCCGCGGGGATTGTCAGCACCTTTTCCTCGGCGTTTAACAGTCCTACTGCCCTGGCCTTCGACGCGGCCGGCAATCTCTATGTCGCTGACAGCAGCGGCGCTGTGAGTAAGGTGACGCCTGCAGGGGTAGTCAGCACATTTGCTAGCGCCGGATTAAGCAAGCCTGATGGACTGGCCTTCGATGCGGCGGGCAACCTCTTTGTCGCCAACGCTGGCAACGGCACGCTCAGCGAAGTGACACCCGCCGGCGCGGTCAGCACGTTCGCCTTCGAATTCGATGATCCTGCTGGCCTGGCTTTTGACGCCGCCGGCGACCTCTTCGTCGCCAACGCCGGAAACGGCACGGTCAGCGAAGTGACGCCTGCGGGGGTTGTCAGCACCTTTGCCTCCGGCTTCGCCAGCCCTACTGCCCTGGCCTTCGACTCCACGGGTAGGCTCTACGTCCTCCAGAATAGCGCGATCGACAAGGTGACGCCCGACGGGGTGGTGAGCGCGTTCCTTGTAGGCTTGTCTGAACCCCAGGGCCTCGCGGCCGACGCGGCCGGCAACCTCTTTGTCGCCAACAACGGCAACGGCACGGTCAGCGAAGTGACACCCGCCGGCGTGGTCAGCACGTTCGCCTCCGGATTCGATAAGCCTTCCGGCCTAACCTTCGATTCGGCCGGCAATCTCTTTGTCGCCAACAACGGCAATGGCACGGTCAGCGAAGTGACACCCGCCGGCGCGGTCAGCACGTTCGCCTCCGGATTCGATGATCCGACTGGCCTGGCTTTTGACGCCGCCGGCAACCTCTTTGTCGCCAACCTCGGCAACGGCACGGTCAGCGAAGTGACGCCCGAAGGGGTTGTCAGCACCTTTGCCTCTGGGTTCGGCGGCCCCACGGCCCTGGCCATTGACGGCGAGGGAAACCTCTATGTCGCGAATGTTGTCGCCGACAGTCTTAGTGCCGAGTCGGTTGTGGACAAGGTGACTCCCGCGGGGGTCATCAGCACCTTCGTCTCCGAATCGGGCGAAGCCCAGGGCCTGGCATTCGATGCCGCCGGCACCCTTTACATATCTGCCTTCTATTATTATGATTCTGGTTTTTCCCCCAACCCCGTCGATACTTACTACGGTATCTTGTACGAAGTGACGCCCGCGGGAGGGACGGCCAACGCCATCGCCAACGTTTTCGCCGATCCCACGGGCCTCGCTTTTGATTCTTTGGGCAACCTTTATCTCGCCGACGTCGGCTACAGCTCAGGCCCAATACTTTACAAGGTTCCTGCCTACGGGAGCGTGACGTTCACGCTGGGCGGTTCGGCCGTGGCCGGCGCCAACTATAGCGGCGTTACCGCCAGCCCACTCGTGTTCCCGGCCGGCGTCACCACCGCCTTTATCACCGGCACATTGCTTCCCAATCCAAGCGCCAGCAGCGAAACGCTGACGTTCACTCTGGGTACGCCCACCGGAACCAGCCTGGGCAGTCCATCGGTCAATACTCTGACCATCCCGGCATTCGGCGACATCGCGGGCGTCGTCTTTCACGATGACAACGCCAACGGCGTGCTCGATGCCGGCGAGCAGGGCCTGCCAAACCAAACGGTTCAATGCCTATCCGATGGCCAAGTGGTCGAGACTACGACGACCGACGCCAACGGGGACTATTCCTTGACGGGATTGGCGCCAGGCGCCTACACCGTCAGCCAGGTCCTGTTCGGCGGCGAGCTTCAGAGCACGCCGTCTACCGGCAGCTTGCAGGTTACGGTCACGGCCGGGGCCACGACCAGCAACCAAGACTTCGGCGATGTGCTCACCAGCAGCGTCGTTCCGTTGGTGCTGCCGTCCAGCAGCTCGTTTCCGGCACAAGGAAACGCCAACGCCGACTATGTCGAGGCACTTTATCGCGCCATCTTAAATCGGAATGCCGATCCAGGCGGCTTGATCGGCTGGGTGGGCGAATTGAACAACGGGGTGCCTCGTTTGCAAGTGGTGCAGGCAATCTGGGATTCTCCCGAGCACTTCACGCAGGAAGTTACGAATTTCTATCTCACCATCTTGGGCCGGCAGCCGGACTCCGCAGGACTTTCCGCCTGGGTCCAGCAAATGGAAATGGGCGCTCCCGAGCAAGCGGTGGCGGCGGCCTTTCTCCTTTCCCCCGAGTATCTAGGCCAGGGTGACTTAAACTTTGTCGATCACCTGTACTCGTCGATTCTCGGTCGGTCGGCAGATGCCGCGGGCGCAGCCAGCTGGCTCGCTCTGCTGGGAGATGACAGTGCCGGCAACCCGACCCAAACGCCGACCCTGACGCCCGCGCAGGTCGTTGACAGCTTCATTACCTCGACCGAGTCGCTCGAGCGCCTGGTCGAGGGTGATTACGAGGTGATGTTGCAGCGGCAAGCGGATGCAGCCGGCTTGAATGCCTGGGTCCAGGAGCTGCAGCAGGGTCTGCCCTTCGCAAGTATCGGCCAACAATTCCTGGCCACGGATGAGTTCTTTAACAACGCCGCCGCCAACGGCTGACAAGTGGCCCGGACAGTCTTCGTGCCCGTCCGCTCCTTCAGCGTCTTCACCGGCAGCATCGCCCTCGTCTGGGCCTGACGCACCCGGATCTTGAGCGATTCGAGAAACGCGGCGTAATCGCCTGGCAAGCCAGCGCGAGGCAGCGCGGCGTTTTTCTTCTTGCGAGCCACCGGGCATCCTCGGGCGAGCGGGGGACGGCAGCCCCTGATTCGGATCACCCTGATCCTCTTGACTCCCTCTATCCCCCTTCACCCTTCACCCACACCAGCAGCGGGCATTTCTGATTCTCGACGTACGCCAACGCCCCACGCACTGCTCCATCATCAGGCAATTTCCGCCGCGATCCCGATTCAGTCCACCACGTCCCATTTTGTGGACGGTCGAATGCTTTGTTCAATCGCCTGCTTGCATAGCTCTTGAAATCCCGCAACAGCGTATCCGGCTCTGGGTCACCCGGCACTCCAACGACCAGATGGAGATGGTTCGGCATAATCGCCACTGCCAAGAGCTCCCACCCGCGATATCGCGCCGTCTCTTGAAACTGCTCCAGGATCGACTGCGCTTGCTCAGTCGTCAAATACACTGCCGGGCCCGCCATCTTCACCTTGGCCGCATGCCAAAGCCCCCGCTGCTTTGCATCCGGCTCCATTCCCGGCGCGTTATGCCGCACCTCCGGCCCATCTCCATCGCGAACATTGCTGACAAATCCGCGGTCGTCGCCGGGCAGCCAAGTCCCGTATGTTGTCCACGTCAATAACCAATAGCGATCCATGTTAATCATCCGGCGAGCGGGGGGCGTGAGCCCCCTGATTCTCAATCCGCCCGCAACTACGGCGCCTTCCCCGGAATCAGGGGGCTCACGCCCCCCGCTCGCCCACTCGCCGATTTGATGACCTCCCACCGCACCTTGACCCTCAGCCTCGTGAGGACCTCGTTTTGCCGTCGAAGATTCTTTATATCTGACGTACCTTGATTGCTGCACCTAAACCCCAAAAACTGCGGCTCTGAAATGCCGCAAATGACTAGCTAACCACGAGGTTCTCCCATGCCCGATTCAAAAGAACTCGCCACCCTGGCCGGCTGTTGGTGTCTTAGGATCGCCGGGGGCGTAAGTTCCATGGAATTTAGGACGTCATGCGTTCACACGAATCGTATAGACCCCATCTTTTCCATGATTTCCATGCTGAATGGTGCATCGAATAGTGCATGCGAAATGATGATCTCCCGCCAATTCTCGGTTATTGCCAATGCATTTTCGCAAGCAGCCTAGGTGTCCAGTTAGTTTTGAAAGTCTTGCCATCGGCCATCCCGAATAGGCATCACGTCGCTTCGCTCCGACGGATTCCCCGGTTCCAGCCCCTCCCGGCAGGACCAGGGTAACTCTGTCTATTCAGGAAGGCACTATAATCCTCGCCGGGGCATCAGCCTCATGATGCCAGGGAAAAGCAATAGACGGCGTCGTTGCCGCGCAGGTAGAGCCGGTTACCGACCACTGCTGGGTGCGCGTAGATGCCGGTTTCGTCCTCAAGAACCGTGAGTTTGCCCAACACTATGTGAGTGGGAGACTGGGCGTCGATGAGTCTCAGCTCTCCTTTCATGCCGAATGCCAGAACCTGGCGTTCGGAACCGATGAGCGAGACGTGATCGTCAAAGACTTCCTCCTCACTCAGCCAAATTTGTTTCAGGCCGCTTTTCAGATCGAGGCAGTGCAGCCCACCCTTAACCCCGAAGAGTCGAGTGCCGACGACAACCGGGCTTTGCGTATCCGGTGACAGCTCCGCGTTGACTGCCACTGGTTTGGGATCGATTTGACCGTCCTTGTCGAATCGGAACAGGCGGGTGCCATTGTTTTCGGTGGAGACGATGACCTGGCCTTCATAAGCGATGGGCGTGGGAACATTGAAGTCGCCTTTACGGGTCGGTGTCACTGTCCAGAGGCGCTTCCCCGATGCAAC
>Ga0206837_1076_pt1 | contig 12211 bp, 5 predicted proteins | sample Alteio_BWOrgCont_29_FD_152863 | JGI IMG/M metagenome (GOLD analysis project Ga0206837, IMG submission 152863) | Enriched cells from forest soil in Barre Woods Harvard Forest LTER site, Petersham, Massachusetts, United States -... | ecosystem: Environmental > Terrestrial > Soil > Temperate forest > O...
CGGCGCCCGGCACGGCGGTCTTTGCATCGGCTCTGCTGTGCATGCTCGCCTTGCGAATGTCGCGCCGGCAGGTGGTCGGCGTCTTTCGTAAAACTTTCGGGCAGATGAAAATCCCCATTCCCACGATCGCCTTCATGTTGGGACTAAGCTACGTCACGCGCTACGCGGGGATGGATGCGACCCTGGGCGTGGCTTTCGCGGCCACGGGCGCTCTATACCCCTTCTTTGCCGCCATCCTGGGCTGGATGGGAGTCTTCCTGACGGGAACCGATGCCGGCAGCAATGCCCTGTTTGGGAGCCTGCAAAAAATCACCGCCGAAACCATCTACAAGACCGGCGTCTTTCACCACCTGAGCCTTGCCCAGTCCCAGATACTCATTTGCACAGCCAACAGCACCGGGGGTGTCATGGGGAAGATGATCGATGCCCAGAGCATCTGCGTCGCCACGGCAGCGACCCATCAACTGGGCAAGGAAGGCGATCTTTTCAAAGCGGTGTTTTGGCACAGCATTCTTTTGGCCAGCGTCGTCGGGCTCATGACGCTGGCCCAAGCCTATTTGCCCCCGTTCACGCTGATTGTCCCTCAGCCTTGAAGTCGATGCTCGTGAGGTCCGGCCCTTCGCAGACCCGCGTTTCCGCAACCCGAACGCCGGTCGAATCATAAAAGAGGATACGATCCTCTTCGCCCGCCCAAACGGCATAATTCCTTAACCGACGAGGCCCCTGCACCTCGAATAGAATGCCGCACGGCGCGCCTTTGCGGACAAGCAGGGCCTGGTGCAAGGCGGTTTGGGTCGGGTCGAGATAATCGCGTTCGCAAAGAGTTCGAAGGACATGGTTCTTGACTTGGTCCACCGTCGGCAACGTTGCAAATAGAACCTGCATAAAAATCCCCTGAACCTCCGCCAGGACTACCAGCGGATAAAGTAGCTGCTCGTGGCAACCCGTCTCGCCCGGCCCTCTCTGTATCGGCGAGGATGGGGATCAAATGCAGGCAGCTTGCCAAGCCGCGCACGAACAAGCCCTCGCTGGCGTTGTGGGAAAGGAAAAAGCGATAAGAGCCCTCCCTTGCATCCAGGCCGACGTCACGAGAGAAGAAGAGCAGAATTGTTCACCGCGGCAGTCTCAAGCCCGTGGCGACTGACGTCGGTACGTCAGTGAGGGGGCACCGGTCGCTTACGCTCGCGGCTCGGACAGGAGAATAGTCACCCGCAGGCGCAAGACTGCCGGGCGCGGTAGGCTTCTTCAAGCTTCTCGAGAGAGATGTCGCGCTCGCGGGCAAGCCGATAACCGTGACTGGCCAGCATTTCCTGCAATGCCGGCAGACGATCGTTGCGCACGAAAATCACGGTGACGCGATCGCGCTCGCGCAAAACCACCGGCGAATAGGAGTTGAATAGTTGCACCAGGTCGCCAGCCTGGCACAAGTAGCCGATGTTGTTGAGATCGACGAAAAAATCTTCGGGCGGCTTCCCGTCCAGGTTGGCCAGCACAAAGAAATTGGCAGAATCGGCGGCGGCCAGCTTCGAGGAGTCCTCGGTGGCCAACCACAGGACATCGGGACGAATCGACTGGAAATAACCACAGTTCGATTTGACGAGAACGGCGTTCCGTGTGTGCGAGGTGGCGATCGAGCGGGTTGTATAACCCCAGAGATCCAGGATCGGCCGCTCCGTGTAAAAGCCGACGGAATCGACCTCATGAGCAGCGACGGTCCAGTCGGGCGGCAGCACGCGATCCAAAATAATCCCGCCCGAACTGAGATAATCGATGCGACGGCCGAACGGCAGGGACGATGGTTGACTCACGAGCACGAAGCCCGTTCGCCAAGAAAGTATCAAAGGCAACAGGACTAACGGCAGGACCAGAAGGCTGCGGCGCGCGCTGCCGGTGGCATACTGTCCAATGCTTCGCCCCACGATCCACGCGGCCGGCACAAAAAGCACGACGCACGACGGCAGGACATACCGTTCCGAAAACCAGGTCGCGGACATGCTGTTGTTGGTCGAAGTGATAAGGACGAGAAGAACCACGGCCGGCAACGAGTAATACTTGAGGATCTTCATGAGCCTGTCGGTGCCGGAGAACGCCAGCCCACACGGCAGCAGCACCATCCAAACCAGCATAAACGGCGCGAAGAGCCTCCTGACGATGGATAGAAGCTCCGCCCGATTAAGCGCGCGCAAGTATTCGACGTCCAGGTTCGATTTGAAAAGCGCCGGCGTCAGCATCCAGTGTCCATAGAGCAGACGAGTTCCTCCCAGAACGGCCAGGATAGAGAGCGCGAGCCCTAGCACGGGCCAGGCGGTCAGACGTCGGCGCAGCCACCAGTCGGACCAAAGCACCGTCAAGCCATACACGACCGCATCGATGCGCACCAGGGGCAACAGGGCGGCCACGGCCAGGGCCGCGCGGAACCGGCCACGGTACTGCAGCAAGATGCAAAGGAGAAAAGCCAAGGAAACCAAGCCGTTGCCGAATCCCGAGGAAAGCACGGAAAGGATCTGGCCATTCAAAGCGAAGAAGAGGACGCCGAACAACCGTCCCAACGGCGGCAATTCTTCGAGCAATAACCAAAAAACGGTGACGTGCCCGAGCGCGATCAGCATGCCCAGCGCGTAATTGGCGATCACCAGAGCCTGCTGGCTCCCCGCGAACGGCGTGAGCAACGCGTAGTAGAAGATCTCCACGGTCCCGTCGATCATCGACTGGGAGCTGAACGAGAACCTGCCGTGATGATATAGGTTCCAGGGATGCTTCAAATTGATGAACAGCTCGTCGATGAAGCGCTGCGATAGCACGAACATTCCCAGGGCGACGATGCACGGCGCAAACCAGCCAAGAAAAAGTGCCAGCCGGCGGCCGCGGCCGGTCTGGATAAGAACGAAGGCCGCCAGGAAAAGGAGCAACCCGACCGCGATAAGAACCTGACCCGTGCGCGCCCCGGGAACCATCTCGACGATGGAAGGAAAATCGACAGGATCGCCGACATAGTCGTATTCGAATTGCTTGAGCATCACGAACCTTCAATGATGCTGAACCGGAAGCAAAAACGACCGGAGGTTTTGCGAATCTCTCGGGTCGCTTACGTTTCTGGCTCGGCACAACTCATCGCGGTTCTCCACTATAGCACGCTCCCGGCGGTGGAGGCGGGCGTGAACGGCCAGGCCCGGCCGCGCCAGGACCAGATCAGAAACGCCACGATTCCCAGGAGCAGGGTACATAACCCCAGCCCGATAAACAGCCAGCCCGCGCTCGCATACATGTACCCCCAGCCGATGAGCGCCAGCAAACAGGGCACGGGGTAGAGCCAGATACGGAACGGACGAGGCCGGTCCGGCTGCAATCGGCGCAACAGCATGACGCCAATGGTTTGGGCGATGAATTGCTCGATAATGCGCATGGTGACCAGCGCATCGATGACCGTTTGCAAGTCGAACAAGCTCCATGCCAGGGACAGCAGGCCAACCAGCCAAAGCGATACGTGCGGGATAGCCAGCGTCTCATGCACCTTGGCGAAGGGGGCAAAAAAGTGTCCGAAACGCGCCGCTCCGTAAGGAATCCGCGAATAGCCCAACAGGCCCGCGAAAACGGAGCCGAAACAGGACCATATGAGACAAAGTGTCACGAGCACAACGGCCCAGTGCCCGTGGATTTTCCTCATGAAGACAGCCGCCAACGAAAAGTCGTCCAGCTCGGCCTCTTTGGTGGGAATGGATCCCCACGGCACGACGCCAAGCATGGCAACATGGAGCCCGATAAAGAGCACCGCGACAATCGCCGCGGATAAAAGGATTGACCTGGGAATCGTCCTGCCCGGCGACCGGACTTCATCCCCCAAGTAACAAATGCCGTAATAGCCAAAATAGGCGTACATGGCGAAGCGCGTGGCGCTCCCCAGGCCATTCCAGGAGAATTCGGCTGTTTTGCCGGCCGAATCGGTCCACGCAAAGGCGACTGCCGGATCGAAGCGAAGCGCCCCCTCGAACAGGAGCCAACCAATGACGAAGAGCACGCCCAGCCACAAGGTGACGGTGAGCCGGCCCAATCCCTCGATTCGGCGATGGAGGAGGTAAAGAATCAGACAGCCGGCCAGGATCGCCAGGACTCGTGCCGGCCCGAATGTGACGCCCACCTTCGAGTCGGCGAAAAACATGTGCGATATCGTGTAGTGTTCATTGAAGCTCCTGAAGCCGTCGCTGAACGCCGAGGAGAATTCTGCCATCGCGATTAGACCCGAAGCGATTTCCAAAGGACCGCTGAGCAGAATCTGCCAGATGAAGAGAAACGCCATCAGGCGGCCCCACCGCTCCCGGCCGAAACATTCGAGCAGATACAAATACGATCCCCCGGAGCCGGGCATGGCCGCGCCCAGTTCGCTCCATACCAAGCCGTCGCAGAGCATGACGACGCCTGCAACGAGCCAGCCCAGGAGGGCATAGGGGCCTGGCAACTTGGCCACCATCTGCGGGATCATGGCAAAGACGCCGGCGCCGACGATCCAGGTCACATTAAGGGCGGTCGCCTGGAAGAGACCCAGATGACGTCGTAAAGTCGGAGGGGTCGACAAGCAATAACTCCCAATGGTCCGAAGCCCAAGGACGGGCAGTCACTGGGCTTTCCAACACGTTATAACTGCTTTGAGTGCCCGCATGTACCACTTCCGGAGAAAATTCCTTTCGGGGTCAAACCAAAGCCCCCTAAGCCCGTCTCATGGAAGGACGCATGAGCACACCAATGCCGACCACCCCTGAGTTGCCGAGGGAGGTTCCGGGAAGCGTCTCCTTGGACGAGTTGCTTCTGCGCGCCTTCAACGAGCTGCGCGACGAGCTGGTCAGCACGCTCTGGTTCATTCTGGGAAACGCCGACGACGCCCAGGAGATCGCCCAGGAAGTCTTCTTGCGGTGTTGGCGGACTCGACAGGGACTGGGCGAGGTGCGCGACCTGCGGGCCTGGATCTTTCGGATTGGCCTGAACGCTGCCAGGGACGTGCAACGTAGCTCGTGGCGAAGGCGAGTCAAACCCCTTTTGGGAGAAGACATCATGCAACTGGCTGACGGAGCCGTCGCCACGCAGGCCGTCGAAGATCAGGAGACGGTCGAGCGCATTCGCCAGGGCCTCCTCCTGCTGCGGCCGGAGGAGAAGGAAGTCTTTCTGCTCAGGCAAAACGGCGAACTGACCTATGCCGAGATCGCGGTCATGCGCAAATGTCCCGTCGGGACCATCAAGACGCAAATGCGCACCGCTCTCGAAAAACTCCGCAAATTTATCGATTAAATCTTTACGTCGAGGTCTGCTATGACAAACTGCGAATCCGTTCAGGCTCAATTGCTGAACTACCTGTACGAGCTTCTGGAAGAAGAGGATCAGCGCGCGGTCGAAGCGCACCTGGCTGGCTGCGAAGGCTGCCAGGCTGCGTTGACAGCAGCCCGTAGGAAGCAGGTGCTCCTGGGTACTGCCGCCAAGAAGCAGTTTCCCCAGGTTCGCTTTGACCGGCCCGCAGTAACCACGCTGCCGCACCGCACCCTGGCCCCGACCTCCTGGAGCGCGAGAACTTGGGTCCTGGCGGCCAGCGTTCTGTTTGCGTTTGGCCTGCTTCTCCCGGCCGGCTTGTTCGGCCTTGAGGATCGGCGGCTTCAGGGGCATTTGCAGGAGTTGCAAGGTACCGTTCCCACGCTGCAGACACGGGCGCGAGAGTTGCGCGAGAGCCGGCATGCCGAGCTTGTCGGCGCTCAAGCCAAGGTGCGCAAAACGAACGAAAGCCTGGAGAAGCTCTGGGAAGAGCAGCTTGCCAAGTGGAACGAGCAGGTCCAGGACATCCTCACCCAGGAACTCCAGGTGGCGGTGGCAGGGCCGGAAGTCTTGCAACCCGGCGCCGAGAATGACTTCCAGATTCAGACTCGCAATCTTCAAAACGCCACGCAGACAGCCAGGCTCTCGGCCCGCCTGGTCGACCAGGACGACAAGGTGGTCTACGAGGTCAAGGAGGTGCCCAGCGACGGCAACTATCGCCTGCGCCTGCCGGCGGACCTGCCTCTCACCGCCAATCGCAAGTTTGCCCTGAATGTGGTCGCCCATCGCGACGGCAAGTTGGAGCACCAGGTACATCACACGCTGCCCCTGGCGTCCACCAGCTTCATCACGCACATCGCCACGGACAAGCCGATGTATCGGCCCGGCGAAACGGTGCACTTTCGTTCTTTGACCGTCGAACGCTTTAGCATGAAGCCGGTGCGGGAGTCGCTGCGCTTGCAATATTCCATCACCAGCCCTCAGGGGGCGGAAGTCTTCCAGCTCTCGGGAAATGCGCTCTTGAAGGGAGCCGACGACAAAGTCCTGAAAGGACCAGACGGCAAGCCGCTGAGCGGCATCGGCGCGGGCGAATTCGTTCTCCCGCCAACGCTGGTGGGGGGTGAGTACACGCTGACTGTCCGTGAAGCCAATCAGCTCTTCGGCGAGCAACAGCGCAAGTTCATCGTCAACCAGTTCGAGAATCCGCGCCTGAACAAGGAGCTGGACTTCACGCGCAAATCCTACGGCCCTGGCCAGGAAGTCCTGGCGGCCTGCACAGCCACCCGCGCCGAAGGTGGCCCGGTGAGCAACAAGCCGGTGACGGCCGAAATGTTTATCGACGGCAAACCGTATGGCCCGGACGGCAAGGAAGGCCGCAAGCCGCTGCAGTTGCAGACGGACGCCATGGGAAAGGTCAACGTTCGTTTCAAGCTGCCTGAAACCATCGAGCGAGGCCAGGCATCGCTGTCGATCCAGTTCAACGACGGCGGCAACGTCGAGACCCTCGTGCGGCCCATTCCTATCGCGCTCAAGAAGCTCTTTGTGGAGTTCTTCCCCGAAGGCGGCGACCTGGTCGCCGGCACTCCCAATCGCGTCTACTTCCAGGCCCGCACGACGCTGGGCAAGCCGGCAGAGCTCAAAGGGCGAATCGTTGACGACCTGGGCCACGCCGTCGCCCAGAGCGTAGCGACGCTGCACGACGACAAAAAGCCGGGCGTGAATCAGGGTCTCGGCCTGTTCGGCTTCACTCCCGCCAAGGATCGCGCTTACGAACTTAAGATCGACGAACCCGCCGGGATGGAAGGGACATATCGACTGCCGGCAGTGCGCCCGGACGGGATTGTCCTGACAATTCCGCTCGACGGCATCAGAGGACCGATGGGGCCTATAAGTCCTATTACTCCTCAGGAACCGGATCGATTCCAGGTTCAGACCACCAGCGTCGGCAAAGACCGCAATCTGCTGGTCGGCCTCTATTGCCGGGGTCTGCTTCTCGATCAGCAAGCCGTGACGGCCCAGAAAGACCGGCCCATGGCCGTTCAGCTCAAGCCGGGCGCCTCGATCGGCGGCGTCTTGCGGGTGACGGTCTTCGAGGAAATGCCGGCCGGGGCCCCAACGCCATTGGCTGCGCGAGCCGAACGGCTTGTGTACCGTGCGCCCACCAGCGCGCTGGTGTTGACCGCGAAGCCGAATCAGGAACGCTATGTCCCCCGCGACAAGGTCACGCTGAAGGTGAAGGCCGCGAACGAGAAGAAGGAGGCGACGCCGGCCGTCGCCCTGGTGGCCGTCGTGGACAAGAGCGTGCTCACCTTGGCCGATGAGAAGACGTTTAAGAGCATGCCGACGCACTTGTTCCTCGGAACCGAAATTCGCAAGCCGGATGAGCTGGAATTTGCCGATTTCCTGGTCAGCGCTGATCCCCAGGCGCCCGCGGCTCTGGACATGCTGCTGGGCACTCAAGGCTGGCGGCGCTTTGCCGAGCAGAATCCGCAAGAATTTCGCACCAAGCAAAAGGACGATGCCCCGCGACTCCTCGCGGCCATGGGCCAGAATCCCTCGGGACCGATTGACCTGGCCCCGCGCGATGCCCTGCTGTTGCTGCAGAAAACCGCCTTACGTGCCCAAAGCCTGGCAGAAGAAAAGCAAAAGTCGCTGCAGACAATCGAGGACCTCGCCAAGCCGGCGTACCCGCTCAACCGCGAACTGGTCGAAACGGAGCACCAGATGCAGCAAACGATGGCCGCCACCTCCGAGGCGGCGACTGCGAGGGAACGGCACTGGGCAACGTTCGCCGCGGCGCGCACCTGGCTGGTGCCGGTCGGCGTCCTTCTCGCCCTGGGCGGAATCATTCTCGGCCTTGCCGCTGCGGTTGCGAAGGGCTGGCAACTGGGCCGGCCTTACTTCGCTCTCGCCGGGGCCGGCCTGGCCGTGCTCGCGATCTGTGCATTCTCCGCTGGCTTGAAGGGACCGGCCACGGGAGGGCTGGCATCGCTAGACCAGCATATGCCATATCTCCATGTGCAAACAGCTGGGATTCCAGCCGAGGACTTTGTGAAAGTTAGCGTTGCGGACAGCAGCGGCCAAATAAGGCTCATTGACGCTTCCAAGGCCTCGGTCCAGATCCAATTAGGACCTGATCAATTGGATAACGTTAACATGATGCTTGCTGCCGACGGGCAAAAGGCGGCAGGAGTTTTTCGTGCAGATATTGGGGGCCAAGGATTTGGCGGCGGCGGGTTTGGCGGAGGTGGCCAGGGTTTTGGCAAGGCTGGCCAAGGTTTCGGCGGCGGCGGCGCCGGCTTCGGCGGAGGTCGAGGCGGTTTCGGCGGCGGGGCCCATGCGGACCAAATCGACCGTGCCGCGCTGCTGCCCCAAGGAGGGGCTGAAGTAGAGGCTATGGTGGGCAATCGACCTGATCGGCTCTTCATGCAGCCGCATCAGCTCATGGGAGCAGCTTTCAATTTCCAGAACAAGGACAAGATGGAGCTGAAAGCGCTGCCAGCGGCCGTGCCTGCAATGACGCCTCCTCAAAAAAAGGAACTCAAAATTCTCCAAGAAAGAGTTGTGGATCGGGCAGCAGGGGATCAGCGACGCCTGGGAGATATGGAAGTGCAGGGGCCGCGGGCAAATGCCGCCGGTGGACGACTTCGTGCAGAACACAACCCCGGCCAGCGCCAGCCCGTCAACGCCGATGTATTGGATTCCATCAATTCCATTATTATCACCGGTAGCAAGCAAGATGTGGATTATGTTATGGGTTCGATACAAGGCTACAGGAATGCCTGGGTGCAACAGCGACAGAAGGCCGGTCTCGGCGCCGCGGCTAGCCCGCCCCAAGGAGTGGACCGTGGAAATTACGTCATGTTCTGCGGGGCCCTTGCCGCTTCGTTGCAGCAGCCCTTGGCGGTGCGCGAGTACGCTCACGTTCGGCCACCGGAGATGTCGCCGGACGAACGCAGGGATTTCACCGACACGGTCTACTGGCATCCGGCCCTGGTCTTGGCCGATGGCTCGGTTGATGTCCACTTCCAACTGGGCGATGCCGTCACGCGCTACCAGGTGCTGGTGCTCGGCCATGCGGCCGACGGCCGGCTCGGGACGTCGACCACCGAGATCGAGGCACGGCTGCCCTTCACGCTCGAAGCCAAGCTGCCCGTCGAAGTGACGGCCGGCGATCGGATCGATATTCCGGTGGCCGTCGCTAACAACACGCCAGAGACGCGAGCCGTTCAGCTGCAAATCTCCGCCGCCAACCTGCGCGTGCCGCAGACGAAGACGCAGGCCCAGCTCGAGCTTGGCCCCGATGGCCGCGGCCGGGCCATCTTCTCGCTCACGCCCAGTGTCGTCGAAGGCGCCGCCGAGGTGACGCTCGAAGGCGTCGCCGGCGCCTTCCGCGACCGCGTGGTGCGCTCGCTGCCTATCGTCCCCCAGGGATTCCCCGTCGAGGAATCGCGGAGCGATTTCCTGGCAGGCATGGCCAGGCAGAACCTCGTGCTGCCCGAAAGCTGGGTGCCCGGCACGCTTCAGTGCAAGGTGCAGGCCTACCCGTCGACCTTGGCCGCACTGCAAAAGGGCCTGGAAGGCCTGCTGCGGGAACCTTACGGCTGCTTCGAGCAAACCTCAACCAGCAACTATCCCAATCTCCTGGTGCTCGATTACCTGCGCGAGACCGATCGGGCCCTGCCCGGCGTCGAAAAGCGGGCCCGCGAGCTGCTGGCGAACGGCTATGCCAAGCTAACGTCGTTCGAGTGCTACGAGAATGGCCCCGCCAATCGCAAGGGTTACGAATGGTTTGGCGGCCAGGCGGCGCCGCACGAGGCGCTGACCGCGTACGGCCTCATGCAGTTTCGCGACATGGCCCGGGTCTACGACGTCGATGCCGCCATGGTGGAACGCACGCGCGTTTACCTCATGTCGCGCAAGGATGGCAAGGGCGGCTTCCAGCGGAACCCGCGCGCCCTCGACCAGTTCGGCAGCGCCCCCGAGCACGTGACCAATGCCTACATCGTCTGGGCGCTCACGGAAAGCAGCAAGGACGACGATGTTGGCAAGGAGCTTGCCAGCCTGGCCGAACAGGCCCGCACGTCCAAGGATCCCTATTTCAAGGCGCTGGTGGCCATGAGCCTGGTGAACCGCAACCGGAGCGATGACGCCGCGGCCTTGCTGAAATCGATTGCCTCTGCCCAGAAGGAAGACGGCCACGTCGACGCCGAGCGCACCAGCATCACCGGCTCGGGCGGCCGCGATCTGCAGATCGAGACCACGGCGCTTGCCACGCTCAGCTGGCTCAAGGCGAACAGGCCGGGCGACTTCAACATGTCCATCGAGAAGGCAACCCGCTGGCTTGGCCAGCAACGTGCCGGGTCGGGAACCTTCGGCTCGACCCAATCGACCATCCTGGCACTCAAGGCCCTGATCGCCCACGCCCGGGCGAACAAGAAGACGGCCGAGGCCGGCGAGATAAGGATGCGGATCGCTGGGAAGGAAGCAGGCAAACTGGCTTTTCCCGCAGGGGTGGATCAGGCCTTGGTCCTGAACCTTGCCGACGCCGAGAAGAGCCTGCACTCGGGTAGCAACGACGTCCAGGTCGAGATCACCGGCAAGAACGCCTTCCCTTACTCTCTGACGTGGAGTTACCGAACCGAGAAACCCCTGTCGCAGGCAGGCTGCCCGGTCCAGGTAAAGACCCGGCTCGACCGTGACGCCATCGAGGAAGGTCAAGCTGTCCACTTGACGGTGTCGGTCGAGAACGCGGAAGACAAGGGACAAGGCATGGCGGTCGCCATCATCGGCCTGCCCGCCGGATTGAGCCTGCCCGAGGACATGAAGCAACTCAAGGATCACGCACGCCTGCGGGAAGACGGCAAGGCGCCTGGCCTGGTCAGCGCGTGGGAAGTTCGTGGCCGGGAGCTGATCCTCTACTGGCGCGACCTGGCGCCGCGGCAAAAGATCGAGGTTCCGATCGATTTGATCGCCCGCGTGCCCGGCGCCTACCGCGGCCCCGCCAGCCGCGCTTACCTCTACTACAACGCCGATCACAAGTATTGGATCGACCCGCTCCAGGTCACGATCGCGCCGAAGGTGAAGTAAGCGTTGTGGGCGACCTCCAAATCAAAAAATGCAATCACGAAAACACGAAAGAGGAAAAGCACGAAAACTAATGGGCATTCTCTAATTCCTTTCCCTTTCGTGTTTTGATTCTTTCGTGCTTTCGTGATTTTGCTTTTGGCGCAATTCGGAAGCCTGCTCCAGGCGGTCACATGCACCCGGTTTGACACATCAAATTGCGCAATCTATGGTTAAAGTGAGGTGTTATAGTCCGAGCGCTCCCCGCGCGAGGTTTCCTGGCCATGGATGCAGTTTTCGACGGCGTTCAACTTCCGGCCTGGCTGATGTGGGCCGCACCCGCCGTTGGCCTGGCGTTCGCAGCGTTTTTCGGTGTTTGCCTGGCCGTTCACAAAGCCCGCGCCAAGCTGCGTTTCGAGGTTCCGCTAAATATTGAAGCCTTCGCTCGGGCCATGCCCGTCACAGCTACCGCCCGGCTGCCAAGTTCAACCCCTGATGAAACCAGAACCGACCGACCGGCCATGCGCACGCTGGCGAACTGCCCACCACCTCCGCCCCTGCGGCTTATTCCTGTCGCTCCGAACGGGCGCAAGCGCGGCTGCTCGAGCATTTTCCGTCGCCGGGAACGCCGCCAGGCTTTGCGCCGCGGAGGCGATCCCTTCCCCGTCCTGCTTCGGACGAACCCCACCGACGAAATGCCCTACCCGGCCGATGTACTCGACCGCTCGCGCACGGGGCTTTGCATCGTGGTCGACCGAGAGTACCCGGTCACTTCGGTAATCCAGGTGCGTTCCTCCATGTACGAGGAAGACGCCGTCTGGGTGCCGATTCTTATCCGCCACTGCCGAGCCCG
>Ga0206837_1077_pt1 | contig 12112 bp, 9 predicted proteins | sample Alteio_BWOrgCont_29_FD_152863 | JGI IMG/M metagenome (GOLD analysis project Ga0206837, IMG submission 152863) | Enriched cells from forest soil in Barre Woods Harvard Forest LTER site, Petersham, Massachusetts, United States -... | ecosystem: Environmental > Terrestrial > Soil > Temperate forest > O...
CAACATCATGGTGGACCAGCTTAACTCATTTGCAGCGGAAGTGACCCGTGTGGCCAAGGAAGTAGGTACTGAAGGGAAACTCGGTGGTCAGGCGGATGTTAAGGGTGTATCGGGTACATGGAAAGATTTGACTGATAACGTCAATCAACTGGCCGGTAACTTAACCAATCAGGTGCGCAACATTGCCAAGGTCACCACCTCAGTCGCTAAAGGAGACTTGTCACAGAAAATTACTGTTGATGCTAAAGGTGAAATTTTGGAACTCAAAAACACCATCAATATCATGGTGGACCAGCTTAACTCATTTGCAGCGGAAGTGACCCGTGTGGCCAAGGAAGTAGGTACAGAAGGGAAGCTCGGCGGCCAGGCGGATGTCAAGGGTGTATCAGGTACATGGAAGGACTTAACGGATAATGTGAACTTCATGGCCGGTAACTTAACGAATCAGGTGCGCAACATTGCCAAGGTCACGACGGCTGTGGCTAAAGGAGACTTGTCACAGAAAATCACCGTTGATGCTAAAGGTGAAATTTTGGAATTGAAAAACATGATCAACACCATGGTGGACCAGCTCAACTCTTTCTCAGCGGAAGTGACCCGTGTGGCCAAGGAAGTAGGTACCGGTGGTAAACTCGGCGGGCAAGCCTTTGTCAAAGGAGTCTCCGGGGTTTGGAAGGACTTGACAGATAACGTCAACGTTTTGGCCGGTAACTTAACAGACCAGGTGCGCAACATTGCCAAGGTCACGACAGCCGTTGCTAAAGGAGACTTGTCACAGAAAATCACCGTTGATGCTAAAGGTGAAATTTTGGAATTGAAAAACACCATCAACATCATGGTGGACCAGCTCAACTCTTTCGCGGCGGAAGTGACCCGTGTGGCCAAGGAAGTAGGGACGGAAGGGAAACTCGGCGGTCAGGCGGATGTTAAGGGTGTATCAGGTACATGGAAGGATTTGACGGACAACGTGAATGTTTTGGCGGGAAACTTAACGAATCAGGTGCGTAATATTGCCAAGGTCACGACAGCTGTGGCTAAAGGAGACTTGTCACAGAAAATTACCGTTGACGCTAAAGGTGAAATTTTGGAATTGAAAAATACGATCAACATTATGTTGGACCAGCTTAATTCTTTTGCGGCGGAAGTGACCCGTGTGGCCAAGGAAGTAGGTACAGAAGGAAAACTTGGTGGTCAGGCGGAAGTTAAGGGGGTTTCGGGAACATGGAAGGACTTGACCGAAAACGTCAACTTCATGGCCGGTAACTTGACCAATCAGGTGCGCAACATTGCCAAGGTCACCACAGCTGTAGCTAAAGGAGACTTATCGCAAAAGATCACCGTTGATGCCAAAGGAGAAATCCTGGAGTTGAAAAACATGATCAACACCATGGTGGACCAGCTCAACTCTTTTGCGGCGGAAGTGACCCGTGTGGCCAAGGAAGTAGGTACAGAAGGAAAACTGGGTGGACAGGCAGAAGTCAAGGGTGTATCAGGTACCTGGAAGGACTTAACAGATAACGTCAACTTCATGGCCGGTAACTTGACAAAACAAGTGCGCGGTATTGTCAAGGTCGTGACCGCAGTTGCTAACGGAGACCTGAATCAAAAATTCGTCCTCGAAGCCAAGGGAGAAGTGGCGGCCCTGGCAGAAACCATCAACAATATGATCGACACGCTCTCAACCTTTGCCGATCAAGTAACTACCGTGGCCCGTGAGGTAGGTATTGAAGGGCAGTTAGGCGGTCAGGCCAAGGTGCCCGGAGCTTCCGGTGTATGGAAAGACTTGACAGATAACGTCAATTTCATGGCCGGTAACCTAACCAAACAAGTACGCGGTATTATCAAGGTCGTTACCGCGGTGGCCAACGGAGATCTGAGAGAAAAATTCGTTTTGGAAGCCAAAGGAGAAGTGGCAGGTTTGGCGGAAACGATCAACAGTATGACAGATACTTTACGTACCTTCGCGGACCAGGTGACCTCCGTGGCCCGTGAAGTAGGTATTGAAGGTAAGCTTGGCGGTCAAGCCAAGGTCCCTGGCGCATCAGGTATCTGGAAAGACTTGACCGTTAACGTTAATCAGCTGGCAGGTAATCTCACATCACAGGTGCGTGCGATTGCAGAGGTATCCACCGCTGTTACCAAGGGTGACTTGACCCGGTCTATTGCCGTTGAAGCCCAAGGGGAAGTCGCGGCATTAAAGGACAATATTAACCAGATGATCACTAACCTGAAAGACACCACCGCTCAAAACAAAGACCAGGATTGGTTGAAAACAAACCTGGCCCGGTTCTCCGGCATGATGCAAGGCCAGCGGAATCTGACCGCGGTGGCGCAGCTGATCATGTCGGAATTAACTCCCATCGTTGACGCTCAACATGGCGCTTTCTTCGTGGCCCAGCCATCGGAAAATGACACTGTAATGACCCTCATTGCCAGTTACGCATTTAATGCTCGTAAAAATCTTTCCAGCACCTACCGCCTGAAAGAATCCTTGGTCGGGCAGTGCGCCTTTGAGAAAAAACGCATCTTAATCACTAAGCCGCCCCAGGATTACATTTCCATCACTTCCGGGTTAGGGGAAGCAACGCCGCAAAATATCCTTCTGTTGCCGGTTGTCTTTGAAGGAGAATTAAAAGCCGTTATTGAGTTGGCAAGCTTCCAGGCCTTCAGCGTCAATTATCTCAACTTTTTGGACCAGCTCATGGACAGCGTTGGAGTTATCTTGAACATGATTTCTTCTACCATGAGGACCGAAGAGCTCCTCCAAGAGGTTAAACGTTCCAACTCGGAACTGGAAAACCAGGCCAAGGAACTTGAAGACAAGGCCAAGCTGTTGGAGTTAAAGAATAAAGAGGTGGAGATGGCCAGTATGTCCCTGGAGGAAAAAGCCGAACAGTTGTCCCTGATTTCCAAATATAAATCGGAATTCCTGGCCAACATGTCTCATGAGCTGCGTACTCCTTTGAACAGCTTGCTTATCCTTTCCAAAGCATTGTCTGAAAACAAAGACAATAATTTGTCACCGGACCAAATCAAGTATGCTTCGACGGTCCATTCGACGGGACAGGACCTGTTGACCCTGATCAACGAGATCCTTGATCTTTCCAAGGTGGAAGCCGGTAAAATGTCCATCGAACCGCAGGAAATTAAACTGCCGCAGATCTACGAGTACCTGGAACATAATTTCCGGCCGCTGGCAGAGCACAAGAACCTTAACTTCTCCATTAACGCAAACGGGGACCTTCCAAAATCAGTGTTTACCGACAACAGCCGCTTACAGCAAATATTCAAAAATCTTTTATCCAACGCCATTAAATTCACTGAAAAAGGCGAAGTCAACATGGATATCAAGGTGGTGGAAAAAGAAAAAAGGTTCGGCATAGAAACCCTGGATAAAAGTCCCTGTGTCCTGGCCTTTGCCGTGCGGGATACCGGTATCGGCATCCCCATAGAAAAACAAAACATTATTTTTGAGGCATTTCAACAGGCGGATGGGACAACCAGCCGTAAATATGGGGGTACAGGTTTAGGTCTTACCATCAGCCGTGAAATAGCCCGTTTGTTGGGAGGCATGATCAAGGTCGAAAGCGCTCCGGGTATGGGAAGTATTTTCACGCTTTATTTGCCGGAAAAATATGTGGCAGCAGAAATGGCAGCCAAAAGCAGCGGCAAAAGTAGCAGCAGGGAAGTTGCTATGCCAGTATTGCCCTCCAATGCTGATTTCAGGGCCAAGAAAATTCTTATTGTTGACGATGACATGAGAAACATTTATGCTTTAACCAGCGTGCTTGAGCCTTGGGGTATGATAGTAACCCATGCTGACAACGGCAAATCTGGTATCCGCTGTTTAAAAGAGAAGCCGGACACGGATTTGATTTTGATGGATATCATGATGCCGGAAATGAATGGTTTTGATGCCATTAAAATGATCCGTAAAATATCAACATTCGAATCTTTACCGATTATCGCTTTGACGGCCAAAGCAATGAAGGGAGACCGCGAGCAATGTTTGGAAGCGGGAGCTTCTGATTATATTACCAAACCCGTAGATACAGACAATCTGCTCGCGATGATGCATTCATGGCTGAACAAATAACGGATACTAAGGCAGGAATCGAAATCCAGCCGATAACGAGGACCACCAATATCCTGGTGGTGGACGATCGGGCAGATGGCCTGCTTGCCATGGAAGCTGTGCTTTCTTGTGATCAGTATAATCTTTTTAAAGCCAGCTCCGGCCAGGAAGCTTTACGGCAGGCTTTATTTAATGATTTCGCGGTCATCCTCCTTGATGTGCAGATGCCGGAAATGGACGGATTCCAAACCGCCAATCTGCTGCGGGAAAATTACCGTTCCAAGCACACTCCCATTATATTTGTGACGGCCATCAACAAAGAGGTCCGTCATATCAATCAAGGCTATGAAAATGGTGCGGTGGACTACATTTTTAAACCCTTTGATCCCTTCATTCTCAAATCAAAAGTAAATATATTTGTCGATCTTTTCGAAAAGAACTTGCAGATTAAACTGCAAACGGCTTTCATACGGCAAAAAGAGTTACAGGAAAAAGAAAAGCAAATTTCGGAGATCAGGCAGGAGAGCCTGCGCAGTTATACCCATTTAGCCGACGCGGTCCCGCACAGCATTGTCAAGGTTCAGCCTTCAGGAGAGGTGGAGTATTTTAATCATCAATGGCTGGAATATACGGGATTTAAATCGGACATAGATTGGGAATTAGTCGTCCATCCCAAAGACAGAAGGAAATTCCTGGCACTTTGGTTACGGATGTCTTGTCAAAATAAGCAGATTTGCGAGGTAGAAATGCGCCTGCGCCGTGCCCGAGACGGTGCCTATCGATGGCATTTGGTGAAGGCTGTTCCAGAGTTAAAAAACGGGGAAAATATCAGCTGGATCGCCAGTTGTACCGATATAGACAATATTAAAAAGACGGAAGAGTCCTTAAAGGGGCTTTCCCGGGAACTCAACCGGTCAAATAAAGAACTGGAAGAATATGCCTATGTGGCCTCGCATGATCTTAAAGAACCGCTGCATGTGGTTTCTTCCTTTGTTCATCTTTTGGAAAAACGTTTCCAGCCTAAATTGGATGACCGTGAACGGCAATATTTAACATTCATTAAAGAGGGCATAGCCCAGGCGCAAAGGCTGATAAAAGATCTGTTGGAATATAGCTGTATCGGAAAAAAGAAATCGTTTGAAACGGTGGACGTTAATTCTATCTTGACGGAAATATTAACTAATTTAAAAATTATCATTGAAGAAGCCGGTACAACCATCGAGTATATACCTTTGCCCAAAATAACAGCCAATTATTTGGAAATGGTCCAGCTTTTTCAGAATCTAATAACCAATGCTATTAAATACAGGAGTCAAAGACCTCTGGAAATACAGATCACGGCCAGTTCCCAACAAGGCATGTGGATATTTTCGATCAAAGATAACGGCATAGGCATTGACTCCCGGTATAAGGACCGCATTTTTGATATGTTCCAAAGGCTCCACGGAAAAGATGAATATTCCGGTACCGGTATAGGGTTGGCTATATGTAAAAAAATTGTGGAAAACCATGGCGGAAAGATATGGATCGATTCTACCGTAGGTCAAGGGACGACATTTTATTTTTCCATCAAACAATAGATATGAATATCTTACTCGCGGAAGACAATGAACCAGAACAGGAAATCATGAAAGAGGCTTTTAAGGAAGTAAAGGCCGAATATGAAGTATTTATGGTCAAAGATGGGATCGAAACGCTCGAATTTCTTGATGGAAAAGGAGAATTTCATGATGTCCCCAAACCCGATCTTATCATTCTTGACTTGAACATGCCCAGAAAGAATGGCTTAGAAGTGGTGGCTGATATCAAAAATAATCCTAAATGGCAACATATTCCGCTCTTGGTTTTATCAAATTCAGAATACAGCGGTGATATATGCAGGTGTTATGCGTTGGGCGTCAACGCTTATCTCAGTAAACCTGCTGATTTTCAGGGTTTTGTTGACCTCGTACACGTTATTGACGTATTTTGGTTTAAATTAGTCCGGTACTGTCCTCATTAAAGAAGGGAAACACCTATGACGAAAAAAAGAATTATTGTCCTTGATGATGAACATTTAATCTCAGTTTTGATGAAAGAAGTCATTGAAGAAAACCAGGAACTGGAAGTTTCTCATATAGCCACCGGTCAGGACGAATTTTTAAACTTGGTGGATAAAAATTTTTTCGACGCCGCTATCATTGACATATCAATAGAAGGGTCCCGCGAGGGCGGGATCGAATTATTGCGTATGATGAAAAATAGAGCGAACGATTTGCCTTTAATTATGTTATCCGCTCATGACGAGCTTTATTATGCTCTGCGATGCTTGCAAGAAGGTGCCAAGGGGTATATTAATAAGAAATATATTTGCACAGACGTTATACGATGCTTAAAGACAGTACTTTCCGGCCATCTATTCGTGTCCGGAGATAAAGGAGAAAGAATTTTAAAACAATTTATGGAATCAAATGTTTCTTTTGAGGTGAGGCATGCGGATTTTAATCGTAGAAGATGAAAAGCGAAAAAGGCCCAATTGCTTCGAAGACGGAGGGGGGAGGTAATGAGAATTTTAGTTGTAGAAGATGAGAAACGTATTGCCGACTTCATAGCACGAGGGCTTAAAGAAGAGCAATATGCCGTGGACATTGCCTATGACGGGGAACAAGGTCTTTACCTGGCTGAAATCAATCCATATGATTTGATGATTTTTGATGTTATGCTCCCTAAATATGAGGGGGTTGACATGTGCCGTCAACTGCGCTCTAAAAAGAACATTACTCCCATTTTGATGTTGACCGCGAGGGCTGCTGTCAAAGACAAAGTAACGGGGTTAAATGCCGGCGCGGACGATTATTTGACCAAACCTTTTTCTTTCGAGGAATTACTTGCCCGGGTCAAGGTATTATTGAGGCGCCCGACCACCACCAAGACTGCTGTTTTAAAAGTAGCTGATTTGGAATTAAACCAGCTTAATCACGAAGTCAAACGGACAGGTAAAACGATGATTTTAACGGCCAAAGAATTTGCCTTGTTGGAATATCTCATGCTCAACTCGTCCCAAGTGATCAGCAGGTCAATGATCTCCGAGCATGTATGGAATGAACAGTTTGACAGCATGACCAATGTCATCGACGTTCATATCCGCAATCTGCGCAATAAAATCGACGATGGGTTTAAGAGAAAGTTGATCCATACCCTGCGCGGATCGGGGTATATGCTCAAAAACCCCGCATGAAACCCAGTTCCATTAAATTTGAAATCAGCATCCTCTACACGGCCATTTTAGGCCTTATCCTCATTGTCTTCAGCGGTGTTTTGTATCTTATTTCCAATGCTTTTTTACAGCAAACTGACCAGCTGCTTAAAGTTAAGGCCCAAGCTGTTGGTTTGACCATCAGGTCATATTTAAGTGTTTTAGGGGAGAATCACGAAGCTCTGCCGGAAGCTGTCGGCAAGACCATGGCCATGAAGAACGAAAATATTTTTCAGTTTAAGACCTGGAAAATCTCCCAGAAGTGGCTGGCCCAAGCCCAATCTCTAAATTTAAACAAAGATTATATTAATTTTGTCAGTAAAGACCAAAAAGAAATGTTCAGTTCTTCCAATTTAGACAGAAGGCTGCGTATTTCTTTTTTGGAAGATATACAATTTCCGCCATTGGGGCAGGTCACGTATCGGACTTTGAATGTGAAGCATAAAAATATCCGAGTGGTCAATTATCAGTTTACAGACAGGCTGCTCGGTCAATACCTGATTCAGGTGGGTATTGCCCAGGATCCCATGATGCAGCGGCTGCGTAATTGGCTGTATTCCATTGCTATCAGTGTCCCTCTGATACTTCTTTTTACAAATTTTATTGGACGGATGTTGGCTGCCAGAATCCTGCAGCCGGTGTATGAAATTACGGACATGGCCAAACAGATAACACAGCATGATTTAAGTAACCGGATTACGACCAAGCATTTCGACAGGGAAATGGGTTCTTTGATTGAATCTTTCAATGAAATGATCGCCCGTCTGGAGAAATCTTTTAAACATATTGAACAATTCAGCCACCATGTGGCCCATGAATTAAAAACTCCTTTGACAATCATCCAGGGAGAAGCGAATCTTTTATTGCGTAAAGATCGCACCAAACAGGAGTACCAGCAGGCATTGAGGATTGTCATGGAAGAATCACAGCGTGTGCTTAAAACAGTTGATGATTTATTATTGTTGACTAAATTGGATTATCAGACAGAAGTGTTTAAATTTGAACAGTTTGACTTCATCGAGTTTTTTAGTGAAATCCTCGATCAGAACCGTCTGTTAGCAGTTAACAAAGGGATCGGAATCAGGATGAACATTCAAAATATTACTCCGCCCTTGATGATCAACGCGGACAGACTGCATTTACGCCGGTTATTTTTTAATATTATTGATAATGCGATCAAATTTACACCGGAAGGTGAATCTATCAATATGGGTATTGATCGAGGGCCGCGTAAGGTCATATGTTCCGTTAGCGATTCGGGGCCTGGTATTGCGGCGGAATGTTTGGATAAAATTTTTGATGAGTTTTACCGTGCGAATAAGAACACTCCAGGCAGCGGTTTGGGGCTGCATATTGCCTATACGATTGCCAAACTCCACCAGGGAGAGATCATGGTTGACAGTAAGCTTGGGGTGGGCACCACCTTCCAGGTCATCCTACCCATCCAAAATTAATATTCAATTCATCTATTTTTAATCTTCCGGATTTTATACTTAAATCGTGGTGGAGACACCTACAACCAGTAGGTGTCTCCAAAACAAGGAGGATCTATGTTCAAAAAAACCATGCTTCTGATTTGCTCAGGAATGCTGATGCTGAATCTGTGCGGTTGTTTTGCTTTGGTGGCAGGGGTGGCTGTCGGAGGAGCTGGGACCGCGGTTTGGCTTTCCGGAAAATTGACCCAGGAATTTCATACTCCGTATCAAGCGACCATCAATGCATCCAAGTTAGCACTGCAGTCGCTTAAATTGACGGTGATCTCGGAAAAAAGTGACGCGAATGTAACACAGATTAAAGGCTCTTTTAGCGATGGCAAGGAAATGTGGGTTGATATTGATAGAGTGGATGACAATTCCACCAAGGTGGAAGTCCGGGTGGGTGGTGTCAAACCGGACAAAGAAGATGCGAGTGTAGTGCTGAAGAAAATACAGAGTTTTCTATGATAATTTTTGATCTGGTTTTCGGCTTTCTGCTCGTGTTTGCAGGTAGAAAACTTTTTTGGATGTGTGTGGGGATTGCTGGTTTTTTAGTTGGTGTGCAAAGTGCCTGGGCATTAGGTTTTTCCAACAGCTGGATGGCATTATTTATAGCATTTAGTTTAGGCTGTTTGGGGGCTTTGTTGGCCATAAGTTTTGAATGGCTAATGGTTGTATGCGGAGTGGGGTTTTTAGGAGGGGGATATTTATTTATGAATATATTTCCCTCAGTAGCCCAACAGGATCCGAATTCATGGTTGATTTTCGTGGTCGGAGGTATTGTGGGGATGTGTTTGATGGTCATTATTTTTGATTGGACATTAATATTGATTTCTTCGTTATTGGGAGCAACATTAATTGTTAATGCTATTTATGGGCCCCAACAGTTACGGGAATCATTGTTTATAGTCAGTGCGGTAACAGGTATAGTGGTGCAATATTTGACAAAAGGCCCAATTGATTCGACTGCGAAAGGTCGTAAAAAACCTACTGACTAAAAGGAGAGCTAGATGCTTATTAAAGAAGATTTGCAGGAATTTGTTCATGAAAAGCTGGGCGATTATCTTTTTGTTGTTGTTTCCAACCGCCAGCCGTATGAACATGTTTATAAACAAGGTAAAATTGAATGCCAGAGGCCATCAGGAGGTGTGATCACCGCGCTTGATCCTGTGATGCAGGCTTGCCACGGCTTATGGATAGCTGCCAGCAGCGGTGAGGCAGACCATCGGGTCACAGACCGTTTTAATAAGATTGAAGTTCCGGCAGATAATCCCGCCTATACCCTTAAACGGGTATGGTTATCAAAGCAGGAAGAAGAGGGATATTACTACGGATATTCCAATGATGCTCTTTGGCCCCTTTGCCATACGGCTTTTCAGCGTCCTGTTTTTAAGCAGGAAGATTGGGAACATTATATTAACGTTAACCGGAAATTTGCCCAAGCTGTGATGGAAGAAATCGGGACTTCCAAGGCCTTTATCTGGATCCAGGATTATCATTTTTGCCTGCTGCCTAAATTGTTAAAAGATATGGCCGCTTCCAATCAATTGATCATAGCTCATTTTTGGCACATTCCCTGGCCCAGTTATGAAGCTTTTCGCATTTGCCCGCAGAAAAATGAAATCCTGGAAGGGATGCTGGCCAACGACATGATTGGTTTTCATACCCACTATCATTGTAATAATTTTATTGAGGTGGTAGACCGGGAGTTGGAAAGCAAGATTGACCGGGAACGTTTTTCTGTAATCCGTCGTGACCATGAAACCCTGATCAGGCCGTATCCCATCAGTGTGGATTTTGAGGAGATCAACCGGAAGGCGCAGACGGATGATTTCGAAAAAATTAAAAGCGAATTGGCCGAAGAATTCCATCTGGGGGACTGTGAGTTTTTGCTGGGGGTTGACCGCATCGACTATACCAAGGGCATACCCGAGAGATTAAATGCCATTGACCGTTTGCTTGAGAAACATCCGGAATTAAAAGAAAAGATCGTGTTTTTGCAGCTGGGGGTTTTAAGCCGCATTCACCTTGCTAAATACAAGGCCCTCAACGATGAAATCAATGCCCTTGTTGAAAAAATCAACTGGAAGCATTCTACCGGCGGCTGGAGTCCGATTATTCTTGTCCGCGGTAATATGTCTTCATCAAAATTATTAGCGTTATACCGCCTAGCCCGGGTCTGTATTGTCAGTGCTCTTCATGACGGGATGAACCTGGTGGCCAAAGAATTCGTTTCTGCCCATTGCGATGAAGATGGGGTACTGGTTTTAAGCCAATTTGCCGGTTCTGCCCGGGAATTGACGGAGGCGGCTTTAATTAATCCTTACGACAGTGAACAATTCAGCGATAGCATTTATCAGGCCTTGACTATGCCCGAGGAAGAACGCCGTAAACGCATGGTCAAAATGCGCCAGATGGTGCATGAAAATAATATATATCGTTGGGCCGGTAAATTTCTTTCCGGATTGTTGAAAATAGAATTTAAAGAGCATGAGGCGGTGATGGTATGAATAATTTACTTGAATCCTGGGACAATATAGTACAGGCATGGGCTGACAAAAAAATCATCTTGTTTTTGGACTATGACGGTACATTGACACCGATTACGCAAAGCCCATCACAAGCGGCTTTGTCCCAGGAAAATAGAGAGTTGATCGAGCATCTGGTTAAAATCCCCTTGTATCAGGTGGTGGTTATCAGCGGACGGACGCTGGCAGAAGTCAAACGAATGGTGGGTGTTGAAGGGGTCCTCTATATCGGCAATCATGGATGGGAAATTGAAGGTTCTGCAATGCATTTTGAAAGCCTTATTCCTGTCCAGGTTTCATCAATGATGGAAAAGATCAAGTATGAACTGATTACACAACTTTGTGATATTCAAGGTGCTTTCGTAGAAGACAAGGGGGTGACGCTGAGCGTGCATTACCGTATGGTGGCGCAGGACAAAGAGTTTTTAGTGAGAAGAATTTTTGAACACATTTGCATGCCCTACCGCAGGCAAAATATGATTAAAGTCCATGCGGGAAAAAAGGTGCTTGAGTTAAGGCCCCCCGTGGAGTGGGACAAAGGTAAAGCGGCTCTATGGCTTTTAAGAAAGCAGGAGATCCTTAAGGGCAAGGGGAATGTATTACCGGTCTATATTGGAGATGACACCACCGATGAAGATGCTTTCGAAGCCCTGAAAAACAAGGGGATCACGGCTTTGGTGGGCGCACCAAGGAAGTTTTCAGCAGCCCGGTATTATTTGGCAGGGCCGCAGGAGGTGACAGAGCTATTAAAACATTTGCTCAACGGCGCATATGAAAAATTATGACTGCTTTTGCCTCA
>Ga0206837_1078_pt1 | contig 12105 bp, 8 predicted proteins | sample Alteio_BWOrgCont_29_FD_152863 | JGI IMG/M metagenome (GOLD analysis project Ga0206837, IMG submission 152863) | Enriched cells from forest soil in Barre Woods Harvard Forest LTER site, Petersham, Massachusetts, United States -... | ecosystem: Environmental > Terrestrial > Soil > Temperate forest > O...
ATTGGTTAATGAGGTAATTGAATGCAAAGGAATAAATTCCTATAGTGCGGGTCCGGGGAAAGGAATTCCAAATATAATGCACGTGGTCAAAACTTGTAATATAGTAATTGTTGACAATGAAATCATAATCGTCAAATATAAATTTATACCCGAATGTCCGGGCATAGACGGCCAAACCCAATATGATGAGAAGCAACCAGCGCCAATGGATTTTATTCATTGTTTTATTAATTTTTACCTGAGGCCTTCTTAAGTGAACCGATGAAACCAGGATCAGCAAAATATCCTAAATCTTCTGCTTTATGTACATCTGTCCAGGCCTTATTGAATTCTCTTAACTGATAATAGATAACGGCCCGATTGTAATAAGCCTCTTGAAACTTAGGGTTTAATTTAATGGCTTTATTATAATCCGAAAGGGCTTGAATGAAGCTGCCTTGTTGGGCATAAAAAGTGCCGCGGTTAATATAGGCCTGTGCATCTTCAGGGTTTATTGCAATGGCTTTGGAATAATCAAATTCGGCTTGAGTGAAACTGCCTTGCCGGCTATAAAGATTCCCGCGATTAATATATGCTTTCTCATAATTAGGATTTTTTTCAATGGCTTTATTATAATTATTTAAAGATTGAGTGAAATTGTTTTGTCCCTTGTAGGTATTCCCGCGATTGTAATAGGCTTCTGCATAGTCAGGATTTATTTCAATGGCCTTGTTATAATCTGACAGGGCTTGAGTGAAATTACCTTGTCTTTCATAAAAAATACCACGGTTGTAATAAGCATCCTCATAGCCGGGATTTATGGCAATGGCTTTATTATAATTGGAAAGAGCTTGGGCCCAATCCCCTTGTTTGCTATAAATATCCCCCCGGCCATTATAGGCATTTGCATAGCTTGGGTTTATAGAAATGGCTTTATTAAAATTAGTCAAAGCTTGAACGAAGTTACCTTGATTGATATAGGCAACGCCAAGGCCGTTGTACGGCCTTGCTTTATGAGGAGATTTTTGAACAGCATCACCCCATAAAGTCAAATCATCTTTCCAAAACTTATTCCGTTGATAAGTCAAAACAGAATTAAAGGCTATTATCATCAGCAGGGCAAAAACCATCATATTGATATTATTCTTACCCAAAAGATAATACAAAGCACTGACCAAAAACATACTAAACCCCACCAATGGCAAATAAAGCCGGTGTTCAAAAATGACATCCTTTTCCGGCAAAAAACTTGATTCAGGCAATAGGGTCAAAAAAAACCAAAAAATAGAAAAAGATACCAATCTGTATTTTGAGAACAGATTTTTTGTCCAAAAAAAGATGATTATTAAAAACAAAAAGCTTATTAATACAGGTAATTCAAAAATACTCTTGAAAACGGGATAATCATAGTCAAAATTCTGGTTTAACGGGAAAAAAACTAACCTTATATAAGTAACCGTCACCCTGAATTGAGTAAGAAGATAATGTACGGGAGATATACCTCCTGGCCCCTGGGCAATAACTTGGATATCATGAAAAAATTTTGACTTGGTAAGCAACATCGTTAAAGGGATAATAAGTATGGTAAGCAAAAATGGGATGATGCGTCTCCAATTTAAATTTTTCTTTGTTTCAAAAAAACTAAACTCATAAAGTAATACCATCAAGGGCAGGGTTATGGCTGTTTCCTTGGTAAACATGGCCACAATGGCCATTATCAATGAGCAGAAATAATAAAACCTTGCCAGCCCCGGGGGTTGACAAGGTAACCTTGATTTAACATAGAGGCATAAGGATATCAGATAAAACATGGCCGCCATGGAAGCGGCCCGTTGGCAAATATATGTTACCGCTTCAATTTGGGCAGGGTGACTTACAAATACCAGCCCTGCTAATAAAGCAATAATATTGGCATGGCGGGCAATATTCTCTTCTTTCATTGCTGGGGTGGAAAAAGTCATAAGAACAAACCACCAGATAAAAAAAGCTGAACCTAAATGTATGGCTATGTTAAAGAGATGATAACCAAATACATCAAGCTGATTAAAATGATAGTTAAAAGCAATGGATAAAAAAGCAACAAAACGACAAGGGTAAAATGCCCAGATGTTTTGTAAATGGCGCATGTCCCTGATAAAAAAATTGTCGATTATATAAAGACTGTCATCGAAATGAAACGAACAATGAAAAGTGTTAGAATAGACGAGAATTCCCAAACAAAAGATGAGAGTTAACGAAAGCAGTTTAAAATAAAACGGCTTCAAAATGAGTCCTTTAGTCATTTATTTACCCATAATTCGTTTCAATTGATCACGCCTCGTTTGGGCGATGGTGTCTCCCTGGGAATAAAAACAAGCCAATTTATAATCTTCAAGGGCTTTTTGGCTTTCTCTCATGACAAAATAAATGTCCCCCCGTGTTATTAACGCGTGGTAAGGATACAGCTCCAGACTGATGGCATTCGTATAATCTTTTAAAGCAAGGCTATACTGTTTTTGTTGGATATAAATGATGCCCCGGTTATTGTAAGCATCATCATAATAAGGAAAAAGAGAAATAATTTTGTTAAATATCTCCAAAGCTTTTTCATCATTGTTGTCCGTTAAATAAAAAACCCCAAGAGCATTAAGTATTTTTTTATCATTAGGGTCTTCTTGCAAAGCCCTTTTATAATCTTCTTGGGCCAAAAGAAACTGCTTTAATGCCTGATAACTCTCCCCCCGCTTAAAATAACTGACTTTTAGGTCATTTTTTAATGAAATCGATTGGGTAAATTCATCAATGGCATTCTTGTATTCCCCTAAATCGTAAAATAACAGGCCGCGTTGGAAATAAGGCCTTCCTGATGAGGGGTTTACTTTGATGGCTTTATTAAACCAGATTAATGCTTGATTAGGATCATGCATGCTCTCCAAGGTCACTCCTGTCTGGATATAGGATAAAGCATTGTCCGGTTTCAGGGCAATGGCTTTTTTAAAATCATCCAAAGCATTTTTATTTTCTTCTCTTAAAGCATACAATTGGCCGCGCATATCGTAGGCCGTATAGTTTAATGGATCAATCCGCACAGCTTTATTAAAATCGCTAAAAGCCAAAAAATAGTCCGCTTCCTGTAAAAGGGCTTTTCCTCTTTCAATATAATTTTTGGCTTCTAAAGGATTTTTATCAATGTCCTCGGTCAGTTTCTTAAAATCAAAACCTTGACTTCTTGGGCCATGAATAATGGCATCCTGATTTTGATTAGCAAGGACATTTTTAGGATCAAGGCTAAGTACCGTTTTCCATAAGGTGAAGTCATCCTTCCATATATAACACTGATGATACGTTAAATACCCCATAACAATGACCATCAATACGGCAATGGTCTTAAATTTGGACAAGTATCTGCCTAAAAAAAGGCAAATACCTAAAGAAGGTAAATACATAAAACGGTCCGCCACAATGTTATTATCGGCAAAATCAAATCTCCAAAAGAAAAAAATCGTACCTATCCAAAAAAGCGAAGCAAAAACAAATAAACGGTTTTTACGCCACAAGAACATGAAACACCAAAAAATAATAAAAGTCCTCAGTGATTGCAGATAGATCAAGTTTGATATTGTTACTGGTAAGACAGGGGTATATACAGGTAGAAGGTTAAATGGTAAAAAGAATTTCTCTAAATACCACGAAAAAGTCCATAAACCGATGAGGACAGAATTATGGGTGATATGTGGATGGGGCGACAATGTAAAAAACGTTATTGAAGCAATGGGAAAAATAAAAAAAGCAAAAGGTAATTTATCCAGCAATACCTTTTTGCTCCAGGGCCGCTGATAAAACCAGTCCAACAACAGCAATACCCATGGTAAACTGACAGCCATAGACTTGGTTAAAACGCTTAAAAACCCGAAGAGGATGCTTAAACTGTAATGCCCCTTTGAGTTCTTTTGAAGATACAGCCAGTATTGTTTAAGGCACAAGACATAAAATAAAATACCTAAAACATCCTTGCGTTCGGACACCCAGGCAACAGACTCAACGTGTAAAGGGTGGAGAGCGAAAATAGCACTGGCAATAAAGCTTTGCCAGGGAGAAAATTTCAACACAAGCGCAAAATCAAAAATCACCAGTACAATCGCCAAATGCAAAAGAATGTTTATTAAATGAGCGATAAAAGGTGAAAGGCCGAATAAGTGATATTCCAGATTAAAGGAAAGGGTTGTTAAAGGGATATAGGTAGCATTGACGGTTTGCTGGAAGAGATTGCAGATATTATACCAGGACAAGCTGTAAACGCAGGGATTGGAAACAAAATGCCTGAAGTCATCCCAGCGTAAAAATTGAAATGTTACGCAAGGCCAAAAGACCACTAACACCAGGATAATAAGAAGGATTGAAAATAGCGGGATTACTTTTCGCTGATCCATAGAAATAAATGGTGTATTTAAAAATTTAATATAACACAATTCCCGTGTCATTGCGAGAATCGAAGCGTAGTGAAGCTGCGAAGGACTTTGCCATTTTTTTGTGTGTCGGAAAGAGGATTTTTGTTAATATAGTAATGCCCTTTTTAGAGGTCATTATGCTAAACAGTTTTAAAAATATAACCCTATTTTTCGTCTTTTTTTTGTTGATAATATGCCCAGCCACCTCTTTTGCTTGGCGTAGTTATGGTTATTGGGATTATCATGGCAGCGGTCGCGACTATCCTTATTCTTACTACATTGATAATTATTATTCTCAGGGGCATGCTTTTAGCTATTCCATATATCAGCCGGATTTTATTGATGATGACTTTTATTTTAGCCACGTAACAACACCAGCTATCATACCCTTACCGGTACAATATTCACAAATACCGGTAGCGCTTTCCGGCCAACAGAATGAATTTACCGTTAATGTCCCCAATGACCATGGAGGCTATACAGCCGTTGTTATCAAAAGATCAGGGAATGGATTTACAGGTCCCCAAGGGGAATTTTACCCTGAATTTCCTAAAGTTTCTCAACTAAAAATCATGTATGGGAAATAGAGGCATGAAAAATTTTTGCCAGATGATCTTTAAAAACACGAGGATCAATGGGGATATTGGTGACAAAATCCGTGTGAGGCCGGTGCTTGCGGTATTCAGGAATGTCCCTAGGCATATTCAAATAACGGCTAATGAGAGATAGATCAAACTTGTAGAGAATCGTGCCATGATGCAGGATATAGTGCTTTTTGCGGCGCTGGGCATTACCGGAAAATTTTTTCTCACTTAGGGACGTGGCCAAATCTGACATAGGCCTGAAAAACGCTTCCACCCCTGCCCTGCCCAAAGCATCAATAATTTTATCAGAGATCCATTCGTAAGATTTACGTAAATCATTAAGTTCGGGATGCTTTTCTTTCGAAAGGACCAAGGTGTAGTTAAGACAACCCGGCCCTTGAACAACTGTCCCCCCTCCCGAAGAACGCCTTAACACGGGGATATTGTCTTTTTGAGTATGGATGGAATTAACATCTATGTCCTCGCGGCCAATACGGCCAAGTACAATAAAAATTTTAGAAGATTCCCAAAAACGCAAACATTCACCAGCCTCATGCTTTTCTGCCAAGTCCAATAAAACTTCATCATAAGCGATATTTTCCTGCGGTGTGGGGAAAGAAATGTCTCTAAACTGCATCCGTGGGAGAAGTTGCCAAAAAGAAACTGGTTTTGATGTCCCGGGCCGCTTTGACTTCATCCGGACGGGTAACCGGCATGGTCTTGGGAAATTCTCTAAAAGCCGCGGGATCAGTTTGAGAAAGTTTATCCGCCTCGATCATTTTCTCGATGAAATTATCCATGGTCTGTTTGGACTCTGTCTCGGTCGGCTCAATCATGATGGCTTCAGGGACACTGATGGGAAAATATACCGTCGGAGGATGGATCTGCCGGTCGATCAGGAATTTGGCGATATCAATGGCATGCACCCCGCGCTGGGCTTGTTGTGAAGCGGAAAAAACACTTTCATGCATGCAAATGCGGTCAAAACAAATTTTATAAAAGGCTGACAGTTTTTTCATGATGTAATTAGCGTTAAGCACCGCGTGATTGGTCGTGTCGATCAAACCTTCTCGGCCCAGCATCAGCAAATACGCGTACGCCCGCACCAAAAGCCCGAAATTGCCGTAAAAAGATGCTATATACCCAATTGAATCAGCATAATTATAGTCCAGGGCATAAACACCGTCGCTGCGTTTGACAACGCGCGAAATCGGCAGGAATTTGGCCAGCTTTTCATTGACACCGACAGGCCCGGCACCGGGGCCGCCGCCCCCATGAGGGGTCGTGAAAGTTTTATGCGTATTGATATGCATCACATCAAAGCCGACATCACCGGGGCGGCAGCGGCCCAGGAGCGCGTTTAAATTAGCCCCGTCATAATACATGATGCCGTCGACCGCGTGGATTATCTTGGAAATTTCGCTGATGTTTCCCTCAAACACGCCATATGTGCTAGGGACCGTCATCATCAGGCCGGCGGTCTCTTCATTGACAGCGGCCTTGAGTGCTTCCAAATCCATGCCGCCGTCTTTATTGGAAGGAATGGAAATAGTTTCATAACCAGCTACTGCCGCGGATGCAGGGTTGGTCCCATGCGCAGAATCAGGAATGATGACATATTTTTTCTTAGAGTTGCCTTTGGACTTATGATACGCCGCCATGAGCATGATGCCGGTCAATTCTCCATGGGCGCCGGCCAGAGGCTGCAGGGTAAAATGACTGAAGCCGGTCATTTCGCACATCCACCGCTCTAACTCAAACAGAATTTGCAAAGCCCCCTGGGTCCATTGTTCTCCGCCGGACAACTGGGCCAACAGCGGATGCAGGTCTGTGAAACCCGACAAGCGTGCCAGGGCCTCGGTAAACTTAGGATTATATTTCATGGTGCATGAACCCAATGGATAAAAATGCGTATCAATGGAAAAATTCTTCTGGGACAAACGGGTGTAATGGCGTACCACGTCCAGTTCAGAGACTTCCGGTAAAGGAGCGTCTGCTTTGCGCGCGTATTTGGATGAAATATGCGCATGAGTGGGGACATCCGAGGGCCCAAAATCAAACCCTTTTCGCCCCGCTATAGATTTCTCAAAAATTAATTCCATTCTCTCTCTTTCTTAGCCGACTGATTGGCTTCAATTTGATTTTTTATCGCTCAGGGATCATTTTTTTAACGGCAAAAATATTTATCTTGTTGCGGTGTCTGAAAAACTCGCTCTGCCTATCTCTGGATAGGCAGAGCTCAAACATTTCAGACATCCTTCGGCCAAAAGCCTCAGGATTCCCTTACAAGATAAAATTTTTGCCTAAAAATGAAACTTCGCTCTAAAAAACAAATTGAATCCAATCAGCAAATATGAAACATTAAAAGCTGATACCGATATGTTCCTTTTGCTAAAATTTGACATTCACGCTGGGACCGTAATTTCCCAATTAATGATTTATCCATCTCACATATTGTCAGGATAAATTTGTTCTTTGAAGCGACACTGTCGATTTTAGCCGACGCAGGCCGAAGTCACGAGGGTATTCCGAGCCATAGGGCGAGGAATGACGAAGATGACCGAGTCCCGAATTTCCAGAGAAATTCGGGACGAGTTTCTGAGGAACCGAGTGACCGAGGATCGTCGGCGTTAAAAAATCGACCCGTGGAGCGAAAAGAATAAATTTATCCTGACAATGAACAGTAATTAATCCAATACTTCCTGCAACGCTTTTGCGTAGCGCTCGATTTCTTCCCTGGTCCTCTTCTCCGTGACCGCGACCAGTAAATAGCGCTCCATGCCTGGATAATAACGGCCCAGCGGAAATCCTGCCGCAAAACCTTTTTTCATCATGGCCGCAACCACTTCTGAGGCGTCCTTGGGCAAATGCACGGTGAATTCATTGAACGTCAGCGAGGAACGCTTGACTTCTACGCCCTTGATCTTGGACAAAAGTTGTTTGGCATATTCCGCTTTGTCCAAATTCAACTGCGCCATTTCCTTCAATCCGCTTTTGCCGACCAACGCCATAAAAATCGCTGCCTGAAGGGCGCATAAAGACACATTCGTACAAATATTCGACGTGGCCTTCTCCCGGCGGATATGCTGTTCACGCGCTTGCAAGGTATTAACGAAACAACGATTGCCCTTGGAATCTATTGTCTCCCCAACAATGCGCCCGGGCATTTTGCGTATATATTTTTTACGCGCGCACATAAACCCTAAATAAGGGCCGCCAAAATTAAGCGGCAATCCCAACGATTGGCCCTCTCCGGTAACAATATCAGCACCCATGTCCGCCGGTGTTTTCAATAGTCCCAATGAGATTGGGTACACGCTGACAATAGCCAACGCCCCAACCTTATGGGCTTTCTCGATGATATCAGTCAAATCATCAATGGCCCCGAAAAAATTGGGGTTTTGTAAAATAACGGCCGCGGTGCCCTTGTCCAATATCCGGTATATTTCTTCTCGGCTGCTTTGTCCGTGCACGACAGGCGTTTCCTGGAATTCAAATGACAAATGATGCGTGTATGTTTTTAAAATTTTGCGGTAAATGGGAGAGACCCCACCGTCCATAATCACTTTATTGCGCCCGGTAATGCGGATGGCCATCATCATGGCTTCATAAAGAGCTGTGCCCCCATCGTACAAAGAGGCGTTGGAGACCTCCATCCCCGTCAAGGCGCAGATAGCGCTTTGATACTCGAACAGGGCCTGCAAGGTCCCCTGGGCGCATTCGGGCTGATACGGAGTATATGCCGTATAGAATTCCCCCCGGGAAGTCAATGACGGCACGGCCGTTGGAATATAATGATCGTAATATCCCCCGCCGATAAAAGGCACAACATAAACATTATTTTTTAAAGACAGCCCCGTCACATGGCGCACGACTTCATATTCTGAAAGGCCACTTGGCAAATCAAAAGATTTCGGCCTATGTCCGGGCTTAATGTCGGCAAAAAGGGCATCGATATTCTTGACGCCGATACCTTCCAGCATCTGCTCAACTTCTTGGGGGGTGTTAGTAATGTAAGGGTTCAATTAAAAATCCTGCTCAATGGGCGAGTGTTTCTAAATAGAAAGGCTTCAGTCGTACGTCCTTCGACATCATTAGGTTTTTGTCAATGTAAAGATTCCAAATAATTGCGATACTCTTCTGCGCTCATAAGATTGGTACTTTCATCCGTATCACGCACTTCGATTTTGGCGATCCAGCCTTTGCCAAAACAATCCTTGTTGATCAAAGCCGGGTTGTCCTCCAGTTTGTGGTTGACTTCAGTCACCTTGCCGCCCATGGGCGCGTAAATGTCGCTGGCCGCCTTAACTGACTCGACGGAAACAAACTGCTCAAACTGTTCCACTTCCGTATCAATCTCGGGCAGTTCAACATAGGTCACGTCACCCAAGGCTTCCTGGGCGTAATCGGTGATTCCCATGGTGGCGATATTGTCCTCGATAGAAACCCATTCATGTTCTTTCGTATAAAGGAAACTTTCTTCGATCTCCATACCCTTCTCCGCTATGATTTTAATGATCCGTTTTTATAAAAAGGCCTTTTGGCAACAGTGGCCGCAGTTTTACTCTTTTCATCCCCGAAAAAGATTTCAATACCAGCGTCTTTGCTGTGGCGGTTCATGAATCCTATGCCAATGCCGACCTGCAAAGCCGGTGAAAATGTACCGCTGGTCACGACACCAATTTCACTCCCTGCAGCATCAAAAATTTTATTCCCAGCCCTGGGACTTTTGCGCGAAGCGCTGATAAAATAACCGATGGTGCGCTTTAAGTGCCGCGCTGACAGCGCACGAGCCCCGATAAAATCTTTTTTCCCATCGATAAATTTATCCAGTCCCGCTTCCCGCGGAGAAATATCCTCCCCTAATTCATGGCCGTACAGGCTATAGCACATCTCAACACGCAGCACATCACGCACCCCTAAGCCTGTGGGTTTTACTGTAGCATTGTCCAAAATATTTTGCCAGATTTCTTTACACTTTTCCCAGGAGCAGTAAATTTCGTAACCTAGCTCGCCGGTATATCCGGTGCGGCTGATCAAACAAGGTATTCCTTTAATTTGGAATTGGCCGAAAGTGTAATAGGCCAGTTTTTCTATGCCAGGCGCTAAAACTTTTAATACATCGCGCGATTGGGGCCCCTGCACATCCAGCTTGGCTGTTTTAAAAGAAGCATCTTCGAATTGGGCATTTGAATTCAAATGGGCCCGAAAGTGCCGGGCGTTCTTCTCTATATTAGCCGCATTAACGACAATCATCCAATCTTGAGGGCCTTTGCGGTACACAATCAAATCATCAATCACCCCTCCTGCTTCATTAAGCATAGCGCCATAACGGCAGGTATTAACAGGCATGTCCGCGATAGTCTGGACCACTATGGTATCCAACCCGCAAGCCTTCGCATCACCTTTGATCATAAACTCACCCATGTGGGAGCAGTCAAAAAGCGAAACAGTTCTGCGGTTATGCTCCCATTCGGCAAGAATACTCTCATATTGCAAAGGCATGTTCCAGCCGCCAAAGCCCACCATTTTGGCGCCCAAAGCCGCATGCACATCTGCTAAAGGAGTACTATATAGAGAAGTTTCCACGGACAAAGATGCCCCCTTTGATTTACCTACTGTAGCCAAAAGTTATTTTAAAGTAAAGAAAAAACGTTTTACTTTGTGTTACCTGATACTTTTTTTAAGTCCTCGAGAAACCTGGGATTGACTTTAAGCCCCAACGATTCCACTTTTAACACGTCTTCCCAAGCTCTATCGTATTTCTTAAACTGATAAAAAATAACGGCCCGATCGTCATACACCTGTGCATAGTTAGGATTTAAGGCAATGGCCTTATTATAATCTGACAAAGCTTGAGGCAGGTTACCTTGTTGTGAATAACAAATTCCACGCTTGTAATAGGCATCTGCATTGCCATGGTTTATGTCAATGGCTTTATTATAATCAGAAATAGCCTGGATGAAGTCTGATTGTTGTGCAAAGAGGACACCACGGTTAATATATATCTCTGCATTCTGAGGATCTATTTCAATGGCTTTATTGAAATCGATGATGGCTCGGCGCAAGTTACCCTGTTTGGCCAAGAGAAGGCCGCGGTTGTAATGGGCCCCTGCAACGCCAGGATTTATTTCAATGGCTTTATTATAATCGGACTGGGCCAAGGCGAGATTCCCCACTTCATCATAAATATTGCCGAGGTTAAAATAGGCCTCTGCATAATCAGGATTGATGGCAATGGCCTTGTTAAAATCTGGCATTGCTTTGGGTAAGTTACCTTGGGTGTAATACACAATGCCGCGGTTAATATAGGCCTGTGCATTTTCAGGGTTTATGTCAATGGCTTTATTATAATCTGAGACAGCTTGAGTTAGGTTGCCCTGGTAGAAATACGCAAGGCCCCGGTTAACGTAGCCCCTGATTTTATGCGGAGATTTTCGCACCGCATCATCCCAAAGTGTGAAATCGTTTTTCCAAACTTGATTACGCAGAAAACTTGAAATGGATAATAAGGCAATCATGGCCATCAAAATTCCGGCTAATAATTTCTTCGGACGAATCAAAATAAATAAAGCACTGATCAGCATTAGAAAAAACCCAAAGGACATTAAGTAAAGCTTATGTTCAAAAATCACATTGCTGCGAGGTGTCAGGTTAATAGAAAAAGTGATCAATATCCATACCAAACCAAAAGCAATCAGGGGGTATTTCTTGCGTAATTTAAAGATTGAAAAAATCATGGCCCCTATTAAACACATCCCTATCAAGGTAAGCGGCGGACTGAGTAGCCCTGTTGATAACGGGTAATCGTAGTCTATGTTCTGGTTGACTGGCAATATGAACAATCGTAAAAAAGTCAAAAGAACACGCATTTGGGTCAGGATATATTTGCCAACGGTGATGATGTCCCCATCGTGAGACTCTGATGGCGCGTAAAAGTTAAAGAAAATACTCAAATCCGCCCTTACCAGTTTCATAAATAGCATAAAAAAGAGCAATCCCCCCACCATCAAAAAAATGGTCCTGCGGCGGTTACCTTTAAAAAAGATCAATTCAACCGCCAGGATCATAAAGGGAATAGTTGCCGCCACCTCCTTGGTCATTATCCCAAGGAT
>Ga0206837_1070_pt3 | contig 12045 bp, 6 predicted proteins | sample Alteio_BWOrgCont_29_FD_152863 | JGI IMG/M metagenome (GOLD analysis project Ga0206837, IMG submission 152863) | Enriched cells from forest soil in Barre Woods Harvard Forest LTER site, Petersham, Massachusetts, United States -... | ecosystem: Environmental > Terrestrial > Soil > Temperate forest > O...
AAGCGCGCAGCGCCGGGTGCGCGGCGCTCTGCTCCAGCATGGCGGCATCTTGCTTGCGGCAAGCGCCTACACGCCGGTCTTGCCGTGTATCCAGGAATTGAGCGGCCGGGAGCTTTCGGCGGCCGAGGTGGTGCGGGGAGTGACCGAGACACTCTCGGCCGAAACGGGCTGGTCGCTGAATCCCGGAGAATGGACTGGAGAGGAGCAAACGCGCATGGAGGAACTGGTCCGGGACAAATACGGGTCGGAACGCTGGAATCGTAAACGCTGATGATTAGCGCAGGGCTTTGGAGCGGTGCAAAAATGCACGAAGACCGGTTCGTGGATCCTCGGTCGGACCACGAACCGGTCTTCGCCTTTGGGGTTAAGTGATTACTCGATAATCAGGGTGTTGCTGGTCGGGGTCACCAGGCCAACGGAGGGCTTGGCTGGGGCCGTGGGGAGCTTCTGGGGCGGCGTCCCAGCCGGAGCGGCGGGAGCGGCCGGCTTCGTCGGGGCCGTGGTAGCCGGGACCGGAACGACCGTTCCGCCACAGCTGCTGCAGCCACTGGTGCCGCACGTGCTGCAGGTGCTGCAGCCGCCGCAGCTCGAGCAGCTTTCGCGGCGAGAGAACAAGGCGCGAAGTCTGCCGGACGAGCCGCAGCTTTCGCCGCAACCACAACCACAGGTCGGGGCCGCTTCGCAGGTGTGGCACTTGGGAGCGCACTCATGGCACTTGGGGGCGGCGCACTCGTGGCACTTGGGAGCGCATTCGTTGCAATCGTTGCGGTGGAAAAGGCCACCGAAGCGGCTACCACCACAGCTGCTGCAGCCACAGCTCTCTACCTTGGCGCAACCGCAGCTTTCAGTGTGGCCGCAGCCGCAACCTTCGCCCCGGGAGAACCGGGCACGAAGGCGTTCGAGCAAGCCGGGCTTGCTTTCGCAGCCACACGAGCCGCACGAGCCGCACGAGCTGGTGCCGCAGGTGCTACAGCCGCTGCTGCAGCTCGAACAGGAACTGACGGCAGGCGCTGCCGTCACGACCGGGTCGGCACCGGTGACCCAGGCCGAAGCAATCAACAGAAAAGCAGCATTCACGGGAACTCCTCCTCTGGGATGGACTCGGCCCAGGGCCGCATGCGCTGGGACGCGGATCTTCCACCTTGGAAGCACGGCCCACGCTTGTCATTTTTTGCAATCCCGAATGGAGCGTTTGGCCAAGCTCGGTAGGATTTGGCCACGCTAACATCCTGGGCAATATCGAAGTATTCGGCTTCTCAGGGACGCTTTCTTTAACAGGATTGCCAAAAGGCCTCAGACCCCCGATCTTTCGTTGTTTGCGGATTTTCTTTCCCAAATTGCCCTAGTAGCGAAATAGGACTTATGGGTCCTATAGGGCCTATGGGAGCGGACGGAATTGCGAGACCTGATAGGGTGGACTCGGCTCGGATGAGGAGGGGTCTTTCAGTCTGCCTTCGACGCGTGCCTGTTGCCCCTGGCGCAAGCCGGCAGATGCATCGATGCCCAGGAGAGTCACGCTGCCGCCGTATGGATCTTCTACTTCCGCGGGGGCATAGCGAAGCCGCCAGGCGTTGCGGGCCGCGGAATACATGATCTCGCCTTCGAGCCAACTATAATCGGCGGCCCTGTTTCGTGGATTTGTTGACGATGGGCCAGCCAGATCTCCCGGCAAAGAAAAATAGCGCGTCTGCACAACCCCGTCATCGGTGGCCGGAAGTTTCGCCAGGGCCGGGGCCTGCCGAAGAATCGGCTGGAGATTGCCAGGCTCCTTCGGGACTTCCGAAGAAAAAGACGACGTGACCTCGCTTGCTGAAGTGGCCTTATCCTCCGACGCTGTGGAAGCTGGAGCCGACGGTGGCGGCTGGTTTGCCTCCGGCGCGGAAGCTGAGCAACCCAGAGTAATACCAAGGATTAGGTAGGCTGGCAGGACCAACGACCCGAGTCGACGTAGCTGCATCCTCATCCTTAAATGCTGATGACTTGGAGGCAGCGTAAAGAAACCGGCCCGTGAGAGGCACGGAGCCAGACCACGTAGATGAATTATCGGCCAACATGGTGGGTAAACTTTGCCAGATTTTCGGACGGGGTAAGAGAAATTGGATTTGTCGACCGGCTTCACCCCAAAAGCTAGAATGACGCCAGACGGCCAAGCAAGGTTCCCGAGGGTGAAGTCGTTGCCGAGGGTGGAAAAAAGCTGGCATCTTCTGCCCCATGACCCGACGGCCATCGAACGGCTTTCGTCGAGCCTGCGTCTGTCCCCCGTAATCGCCCAGTTGCTCTGCAACCGCGGGCTGGGTGAGCCCGCGGCTGCCCGCCGTTTTCTCGATGCCTCTTTGCGCAATCTCCACGCGCCTTCCCTCTTGCCCGGGGTCGACGAGGCGGCCGAGCGCTTGTTGCAAGCGACTCGCCAGGGAAAAAAAATCTGCATCTACGGCGACTACGACGTGGACGGCACCTCGGGCACCTCCATCCTGTGGCGGGCTCTTCTGCTCGCGGGCGCCAACGTTAGCTTCTACGTTCCCCACCGGCTGGAAGAGGGCTACGGCCTCAATGCCCGAGCGCTCGAGGAAGTAAGCCATACCGCGCAGGTTCTTGTCACGGTCGACTGCGGGATCGCCAACGTCGCCGAGGCGGAGGAAGCCCGCAGGCTGGGTCTGGAGCTCATCGTAACCGATCATCACGAGCTGGGTCCCACGCTCCCGGAGGCCGCGGTTCTCGTACATCCGCGCTTGCCGGGGAGCCGTTATCCTTTTGCCGGGCTCTCGGGCGCCGGGGTGGCTCTCAAGCTGGCGTGGGCGTTTTGTCAGCGGGTAGTCGGCGGCGAGCGCGTGACGCCGCAGTTGCGTGAATTCCTGCTCGACGGCGTGGCCCTGGCCGCCCTGGGTTTGATCGCCGACGCCGTGCCCCTGCAGGACGAGAACCGGGCCCTTGTGGTAAACGGCCTCAAGCGATTGCGCGAGGCGCCTTCGCCCGGCATCAAGGCCTTGTTCGAGGTTAGCGGCCTGGAAGAGCAAACGCCTCTTCGGGCCGAGGATGTGAGCTTCAAGCTGGCGCCCCGGTTGAATGCGGCGGGCCGCCTGGGCAGCGCACGGCTAGTGGTGGAGTTATTGACCACGCAGTCGCCGCAGCGCGCGGCTGAGCTGGCTCGTTTCCTCGAACACCTGAATACACGCCGACAGCAGGTCGAACGAAGCATCCTGGGCCGTGCCCGCGAGCTGGTGGAGGAAACTGCGTCGGCGCCGCCGGCTGCCCTGGTCCTGGCCGATGCGGACTGGCATCCTGGCATCATCGGCATCGTCGCGAGCCGGCTGGTGGATTTGTACGCCAGGCCGGTCTTACTGGTCGCCCTCCGTCAGGATCGCAACCACGGCAAGCTCATCGGGCAGGGTTCCGGGCGCTCGGTGCCCGGGTTCGCGCTCCACGAAGCTCTGGCGTCATGCAGCAGTCACCTGCTAGGCCACGGCGGCCATGCCGCGGCAGCAGGATTCACGGTCGAGCCCGAACGCATCGACGCTCTGCGTGAGGCATTTGCCGCCTACGCAGCCAACCATTTCCAGGGCGCGCCCCCGCCGCAGCGCCTGGTAATCGACGCCGAGGCTCCCTTGAACCTGCTAACGACGGGTTTGGTGCGCAGCCTGGAAAAACTGGAGCCCTATGGCATGGGGAATCCGCGTCCGTACTTCCTGGCTGCCGATCTCGTTGTCGTCGACCCACCCAAGAAGGTGGGCGGCGGCGAGCGCCATTTGAGCTTCCGCGTTCGCCAAAATCAGATCACGCTGCGCGCCATTGCCTGGGGAATGGCCGACCGAGCCGTGGATTTGCCGGATGGCGGCCCCTGTTCGCTGGTTTTCACGCCCCGGCTCAACGAATGGCAAGGTTTCACGCGCGTCGATCTCGAAGTGATCGACTTCGTCCCGAAGGCGCATCCGGACCTGGTGTGATTTTGTTTAGCCGCGCCGCGAAGCGAAGCGCGACCATCGCGCTTCGCGGCGCGGCCAAACGGAGACGGCGCTACTCCACGAACAAGAACTCTTTCGTGTTCAAGAGCGCCCAAATGATGTTCTCGTAGCCGGCTTTCTTGTTGGCCGGCTGCTTGGCCAGATGGGCGAGGGCAGCCTGCTTCTGGTCGGCGGTCGGCTTGCGGGCAAAGGCCCAGAGAAATAGCTCTTCAACCTTGTCCCCATCCGGTCTCTTGTCCTTGGCCAGCGTCTCGGCGCGGCCGCCGCCAAAGCTGAGCTTGGCCTGGATCTCTTCCGAATTGAGCAGATGAAGCGCCTGGGCCAGGTTGGCGTCGCTGCCGCGTTCGCAAGAGCAGGCGCTGCTGCGCTGAGGTCGGCCGAAAACATCGAGGAAATACGACGAATACGATTCGTCCGGCAGCATGATCGCACGCTGCGGCGCGTGCCGATCGTGCGGCAAGCCCCCGAAGTTAGCAGGGCTGGCCGTCACCTGGCAAACGGCGTCAAAGAGCACCTCGGCCGCCAGGCGCCTGGGGTAATAGCGGGCAAAGCTCTGCTTGTCCTGCTTGTTGAATTCGTTGGGAGTCGAGCTGAGCTGATACGTGCGACTCTTGCAAATCGTCCGCACCAGGTGCTTCAGACTGTAATGGTGCGCCACGAAATCCTTGGCCAGTTGATCGAGCAGCTCTGGGTTCGACGGGGGATTGGTGACGCGCATGTCGTCGGGCGGATCGACGATGCCGCGGCCGAAGAAATGGGCCCAGTAGCGGTTGACGATGGCCTTGGCAAAATACGGATTCGACGGGTCCGTGAGCCAGTCGGCCAGCTTTTGCCGCGGATCGGCGTCGGCCGGAATGACAACGACCGGGGCGTCGAGCGGTTTCGTTTCGGCCGGGCGGCTGGTTCTCTTGTTGATGACCGTGTTGTTGGGCTGACTGAACAGCGCCATCATCTGCCCGGGCTGATTGTTGGCGCCCGCGGTTCCCGGGATGGGAATGTTCTTGCGGCCCAGCCGGCCGAAAAAGGCCGCCAGTCCCCAGTAATCGTCCTGTCCCCACTTCTCATAGGGGTGGTGATGGCATTGCGCGCAAGCCAGCCGAAGCCCCAGGAAGACCTGGGCCACGTCGTCGACGAAGTTCTCCGGATTCTGCAGCTCCTTGTACCAAACGACTGCAGGATCGCCCTCTTCGGTGCCCGACGCGGTCAAGATATCGCGGACGACCTCATCGAACGGTCTGTCTTCATCGAGCGATTTCTGAATCCAGTCATGGAAGGCGAAGGTGCCGTAGGTACGGTCCGGCAGGCCGCGACGCTTGAGCCGCAGCACGTCGGCCCATTTGTTGGCGAAGAAATAGCTGTGCTCGGGAGCATCGACAAGTCGATCGACCAAACGATCGCGCTTCCCTGGCGATCGATCGTCGATGAAGGCGGCGACCTCGGCAGGAGCGGGAAGCGTGCCCGTGATTTCGAGCGCCGCGCGGCGAATGAATTGCTCATCGGTGCACAGGGTCGCGGGGACCAGGCCGAGCTGCTGCCAGTGTTTGTGGGTCGCATCGTCGACCAGCGTTTGGTGCGGGAAGGAGTACTCGGGAATTTTCATTCCCAGAGGCACCGAGGCCCGGAACGTCGCAACACAACCCTGGTAGCGGGCCATGACGGCCGCTTCGCCGCTGACATTGAGGGTGTTGACGAGAGCGGTCCCGCTGACGGTGGCGATATCGGTATCGTTGCTGTCGTATTGCGTCATGCGCGTGACGTCTTCAATATGGCCGTCGCTGTAATGCGCCGAAACCATGAGCTGTTGACTGCTTTGGCGTGAGAGGACTTTTTGGCTCGGCTCGACGGTGATGCTTACGACCGTGGGGTCCGTAGGCAGGCCGAAGGGCATGCCGCTGGCGATCCAGCGCCGCAGCAGGGCGTATTCCTCGGAATCGGCTTCGAGGCGTTTGCCGCCGCCGTGGGGCATCTGTCCAGTGGCTTTGAGCAGGAGCAGGCTGCGCTCGGGCGCTGCCGGGACCAGGCGCCGGCCCCGGCCTTCCTTCACCAGGGCCGCGAAATCAACCTCGGGCTCGAAACCAAGCAACGAGAGCTTGAAACCGTTTTGGCCGCTAGCTTTGCCGTGGCAACCGCCGCTGTTGCAGCCCAATTTCGTGAATACGGGCACGATGCGATTGGTGAAATTGATCGGCCGCGGGGCCTCGGGAGTGACGGCACGGACCGATTGCGGCAGCAACCAGCAGGCAGCCGCCATAAAAACAAGGGCTTTGCAGCTCTTCATGAGATAGATTCCCTTCTCGGCCTAGGCGGGAGCGCAGGGAGGACCAACCGGCAGGACTCCTATTGTCCTGTAGATGCGCAGGAAAAGCAATGGCTTCTTGGTTTTAATGCGCGGGCCGCACGTTAGCCGGACGCGCAAGCGACGCGGCCAGCGAATTCTCAGTGTCGGCATGTACGTCCCGTCGCTGGCGCTAAACTTCGCGTCGCTGGCGCTTCCGGCTAATCGGTATGGTGCGCTAACGATAGCGCTCGCTCCGTTGCCCCTCCAGGACGTACGAGATCACCTGTTGCAACTGAATCTCGTTGTCGATGTAGACGTCCCAGCCGCGCCGGGTCCACCAGTTCTTACGCGGACACCGTTTTCTGAGTTTGCGCGTGCACCATGCCTTGAGCTGCTCGCGCGGAATATCGATGGTCCGGTCGGCCGCCGTCAAGACAACATGCACATGGTTCGTTCTGCAATTGGCTGCGTGAAGGGTCCAATGGCGGATGGCGCAATGGTCGGCGATCGTTGTTTCAACCAGGTGGCGCTCGACAAGATCGAGCGTGATAGCGCCTTCCTTCATACGCAAGGCCGCCTCGAACATGCGAGCCAAGTCGGGCGCTTGCAGGCCGGCGCCGATTTCGAACCAGCCGCGCTCGTCGCCCGGGAGCCAGGTGCCGTAAGTGGTCCAGGTGTAGAAATACGCGATGGCCACGGTAAGATTTCCACGTTAATGGATCGCGCGACCGACACTTTGCAATCGCGTCGCTGGCGCGTCCGGCTAACCGGAATGGCGCGCCCCCGCAGGTTAGCCGGACGCGCCAGCGACGCGGCCAGCGAATCATCGGGATCGGCACGTACGTCGCGTCGCTGGCGCTTCCGGCTAACTTGCCTTTACACCCGGGGACGGCGCGGGCTTCTTCCCCTCGCCGAACCAGGTGATGACGGAGTAGAAGACGGGCGTCAGGAAGATGCCGAAGAGCGTCACGCCGATCATGCCGCTGAACACCGCCACCCCCAGCGAACGCCGCATCTCCCAGCCGGCCCCCGTAGCAATCACCAGGGGATAGACGCCAAAAATGAAGGCCAGAGCCGTCATCAAGATGGGCCGCAGGCGCAATTTGCACGCCTCCAGGGTCGCTTCGCGCCGGCCCATCCCTTCCTTGCGCTTGTCCTGGGCATATTCCACGATCAAGATGGCATTCTTGGCCGCCAGGGCGATCAGCACCACGAAGCCGATCTGACTAAAAATGTCGATGGGCATGTGAGCGATCCAGACCAGGCCCGCGATCGAGGCGAGCAGGCACATGGGCACTACCAGGATAATCCCGACGGGCAGTTTCCAGCTCTCGTAGAGAGCCGCGAGGACCAGGAAGACCAACAACACCGCGAAGGCGAAAATGTACATGCCGGTGTTGCCCGCGGTCACTTGTTGATAGCTGATGGTGGTCCACTCATAGTTCATGCCGTTGGGCAGGTTCTCCTGGCACAACTTTTCCATCACGGAAATGGCCTGTCCGGAACTGAATCCCGGCCGCGAGCCGCCGTTAATGGCCGCCGAGCTCACGTCGTTGTAGCGCATGACAAAGACCGGACCACTGTCGTTGCGCACCCGGAGGAGCGCGCCCAGAGGCACCGGCTGCCCTTCACGGTTGCGCGCCTCCAGGAGCTTGAGGTTCTCCACGTTCTTGCGGAAGTCTCCATCGGCCTGGACGTTGACCTGCCAGATACGGCCGAACTCGTTGAACAGGTTGACGTACACCGAGCCCATGTTGGCGTTGAGGGTATTGTTCACGTCCGCCAAAGCCACGCCCATCTCCTTGGCGGCTGCCCGATCAATATCCAGGTACAGTTGAGGCGTGTTGGCCGTAAACGTGGTAAAGACGCGAGCCAGGCCAGGCTGGGCATTGGCCTTCTGGACGATCGTGTCGGTCGCTCCCTGAAGAGCCTGCAGCCCAAGGCCGGTGGTATCTTCGATTTGCAGCTGGAAGCCGCCGCACTGACCCAGCCCGGGCACGGGCGGCGCCCCGAAGACGACCGCCTGGCAACTCAAGATCTTCTCGTGATACTGGCGGTTGAGCTCGTCGATGATCGCCGCGGCCTGCGTTTGCGGAGTCGTGCGGTGTTCGAATTCGTCAAGAATGACGAACATTGTGCCCCAGTTGGAGGAATCGCACGCGAAGACGGCAGAGTAGCCGGCAACGGACATGGTATTATTGACTCCCGGCGTCGCCAGGGCGATCTCCGCAAGCTGATCCATCGTCTCCTGAGTCCGCTGTACCGAGGCGGCGTCCGGCAACATGACATTGACCAACAGGTAGCCCTGGTCCTGCTCTGGAATGAAGCCGGTCGGCGATGTCGTGAACCCAACGTAGGTCAGGCCGAGTAGGCCGGCATACAGAACCAGGACGATGATGCTGAAGCGCAGCGCCATACCTACGACCCAGGTATAGCCGTTGGTGGCGCCTTCGAAGACTCTGTTAAAGACGCCAAAGCACCAATCAAGGCCCCGGTTGATCCGCCCGCTGAGGAACCAGCCCACTACCGCGCCTGGCAAGAAGAGCGCGATAGGCGTGGCCCAGCGGACGTACTCGTTGCTGGTCGTTTCCGCCGTCTGCGGAATGAATCGCGTCAACAAGAAATAACTCAAGTAACCGAGAAGGGCGACGACGGCAATCCGTGGAAGGGCCTCCTTCGCCACCGCATGCGCGCCGCCGTGAGGCTTGATCCAGGCTACCGCACGGGCCGGGGCCATCGTCAAGGCGTTGGTGGCCGAGAACAAGGCCGCGGTGGCGATCGTGAGGGCGAACTGCCGGAAGAACTGGCCGGTCAGGCCGGGTATGAAGGCGGTGGGGATGAACACGGCGGCAAGGACCAGGCTGATGCCGATCACGGGCCCGGTGATCTCATCCATCGCTTTGATGGTGGCGTCCCGCGCCGGCAAGCCCGTGTCCATCCACCGTTCGATGTTCTCGACCACCACGATCGAGTCGTCCACGACGATGCCGACAGCGAGGACCAGTCCGAACAATGAAAGGTTGTTCAGAGAAAACCCCAGCGCCTTCATGACCACCAGAGTGCCGATCAGAGCCACCACAATGTCGATGAGGGGCAACAGCATGGCTCGCCAATCCTGGAGAAAGACCAACACGACAACGATCACCAGGGCGGCGGCGATGTAGATCGTGTTGATGACGTCCTCGACGGAGTGGCGGATGAATGGCGTGGTGTCGTAAGCGATCCGGTAGTCCACCCCCTGGGGAAACCGCTTCTTGAGTTCTGCCATTTTCTTTTTGACGGCGTCGCCGGTGGCGAGGGCGTTGGCGGTGGGCAACGCGAAAACCGCCAGCGCCACCGATGGATAACTCCGCAGCTGCTTGCCTTCTTTGCCGTCTTGCTTGGTAGAGAGCGTGCAAATCAGGTCTGAGTTTTGGGAGCCCAGCTCGATGCCCTTCTGACCCACGACCGGCTTGCCGTCTTTGTCTTTCTTGCTGCCCCGGACCACGTCCCGGAGGTAGACGAGCCGGCCGCCCGCGCCCACCTTGACGATGATCTTGCCGAATTGCTCCTCGGTGGTTAACCGGCCCTCGGCATTCAGGACGAGCTGGTAGATCTGTCCCTTGGGCACCGGCTGCTGGCCTACGTTTCCGGGGGCCACATCGACGTTCTGCTCGCGGATCGCGTTCACGACCTCGGTGGACGTCATGTTCATAGCCGCAAGCTTCTGCGGATCGAGCCAGGCGCGCATGCTGTACTGCCGCTGGCCAAGGAACGACACCGTGCCAATCCCGGGCAGCCGCGAGAGCTGGTCGAAGATATTGATCTCGGCGTAGTTGCTGAGGAACAGCGAATCGTAAGCGTTGTTGGGCGAAATAAGGTTCACCGCCATCAGGATGTTGGGCGACTGCATCTGGACGTTGACGCCCTGCTTTTGAACGATTTCGGGGAGTTGCGGCTGGGCCAGCTGCACCCGGATCTGCACCATCATGAGTGCCGTGTGGATGTCGGTGCCGATATCGAAGCTGACCGTCAGCGTGTAGTTGCCGTTGTTGGTGCAGGTGGCCGACATGTAAATCATGCCTTCCACGCCGTTAACCTGCTCCTCGATCGGCTGGCCCACCGTGTCGGCCACGGTCTTGGCACTGGCGCCCGGGTAGGTGGCGGTCACCTGAATCGTGGGCGGTACGATCGGCGGGTACTGAGCGGTCGGTAGCGCTACATAGCAAACGGCGCCGCACAGCACGATGACGATGGACAGAACCCACGCAAAGACGGGCCGGTCGATGAAGAAACGAGACATGCGATGCTTCTCCGGCTGTTAGCCACTTCTATTCATGGGCACTCAGAGCGGGCGGCGCCCGCAAAACAATTCCCTCCCCCATCCAGGGGGAGGGAAAAAATCCTGGCGGGGAGAGAGGACTATTGGCTGATATCAATGCAGTATGGTCCGACCTGTCTGACTTATTTCGGAGCGCTCGAAGGCGCCGACTTCTTCTCAGCAGGTGGCACGCTGAGCAGAGTCTGCATGTCGACAAGCTTGGGCTCCACCTTGCTGCCTGGCCGAGCCCGCTGCAGGCCATTGACGATCACCAAATCTGTCGTCTTGAGGACCTCCACCTGCTTCGTAACGTCTTTGCCGTCGGGACCGAGTTCCGTTATGGTCCGAAACCGTTTGACTTCGCGCAAGCCATCGTGAACCTGGCCGACATCGACAAGACGATTCTCGACCTCGTCCTTATCGTTGACGACGAGAATGTACTTCTGTCCCTGATCGGTGCCGACCGCCCGGTCGGTGACGAGTAGCGCCGGATGAGGTGCGCTTACGGGCCCCTGGATCCGTGCGAAAAGGCCGGCAACCAGGCTTTCATCCTCGTTTGGGAACACGGCGCGCACCTGGATGGTGCCTGTGTTGGGATCGAGCTCGGGGCTGGTGTAATCGATGGTGCCGTGGATAGGAAACGTCTCATCGTCGCCCACGCCCACGCTCATGTTCGCCGGGACCTTTCCCGAGCGGAAGCCCACGATTTTGCCCTCGCTGACCAGCGCCCGCATTTGCAGCGCGGTGTTCTGGTCCACGTTGATGTACGCCCACATCGGCTTGAGAGAGACGATGTTGGCCAGGACCGTGACATCCTGGTTGACCATGTTGCCGATATCGACAAGATGGCGGGTGATTCGCCCGCTGATCGGCGACCGGACCTTGCACCAGTCGTAGTAGAGCTGGGCGTTATCCAGGCTCGCCTTGGCCTTATCGATGCCGCCCTTGGCCTCCTCGATGGTGGCCTTGGCCTGGTCGACGCCGCCTCTGGCCTCGTCGCGAGAGCCCAGGCGCTTGACGATTTCTTGATCGCTAATGGCCCCCGAATTGGTCTTCTGGACGTTCAGGCCGATCTCGTAATCCGCCTGCGTCTTGACGACCGCGGCCTTTGCTATTTCCAGGCCCGCCTTGGCAACATCCAGGGTGCTTCTGGCAACATCCAGGCCGGCCTTGGCCTGGTCGAGGGTTGCCTTGTACGGGCGGTCGTCGACCTCGAAGAGGACAGACTTGCCTTCCTCAACCATGGCGCCGTCCTTGAAAAGGATCTTGGTCAGGTAACCCGTGACGCGGGCCTTGATATCCACCGATTGCACGGCCTGGGTCCGGGCAGTGTACACCTGGTAGTCGGTAACGGTGCGCTCGATGGGATGGCTCACCATGACGACGGGCGGAGGCGTGGCCACCACGTCGGGATGTTTCTTGTCGCAGCCCGCCGCCGCCAGAGTCACGGCCGCCGCAAGAAGGATGGTCAGATTGCGCGAAGGTAGTGCTCTGTCAGGGGTTGATTG
>Ga0206837_1079_pt1 | contig 12031 bp, 12 predicted proteins | sample Alteio_BWOrgCont_29_FD_152863 | JGI IMG/M metagenome (GOLD analysis project Ga0206837, IMG submission 152863) | Enriched cells from forest soil in Barre Woods Harvard Forest LTER site, Petersham, Massachusetts, United States -... | ecosystem: Environmental > Terrestrial > Soil > Temperate forest >...
TGATCGGGAGGTTTCCCATGTCTTCTCCTGCTGTGCTGGCACTTGAGACCGCCCGTTATGGAAGCCTGTCCGAGGAATTGAGGGCCCGGTTCGCCGGCCTCGACGAGGAGACTCTCCAAGACACGCTGGAAGGCCTGAGCGAGCTTCCGGAGCTGCTGAAGGCGATCATGCGGTCGAGCCTGCTGGATGAAGCCTTTGCCTTTGGCTTGAAAGGCAGGTTGTCCGAGATGAAGGAGCGGCTCGATCGGCTGGTTGAACGCTCTTGCAAGAAGCGAGAGCTGGTCTGTGAGTCGATGGTGAGGTCAGGCCTCGCCAAGCTCCTGGCCGAGGACTTTGCGGTCTCTCTGAGACAGGGCCATCCCAAGCTGGAGGTGCTGGACGAGGCCAAGATCGCCGAACCCTACTTGATCCCCCAACCACCCAAGCTCGATCGAGCAGGCCTCCTCTCTGCGCTCAAGCGCGGCGAGGTGGTGGAGGGTGCCTCTCTCATCGAAGGAAACCCCCATCTGCATGTGAGGACCAAATGAAGCCGGAAACACGACTGCATCTACGCAGGACCGAGCAGCGTCCCAAGGACGAAGCGGACACTTCCGCTCCCTCAGGAGCAGAGCCCATCCCATCTGCGCACATGACGGGCGATGGCGACGCCCAGCTCGCGCCGGAGCTACGGCGCTCGCTGAGAAAGGTCCGTGAGGACCACAGCGTTACGGTATCGCGCAGAAAGGGCAACGCCGCGTTGGGACCAGCCGTCCGAGAAAGGCAGCTTGCCGGGACAACGGTGAGGCCGGATGGCTTCTCCCGCGATCAGCTGAGGAAGCTGGTTCGAGATGTAGACGCCAAACATCTCCAGACCCGGGAGTTCGATGGCAAAAGGCTGACCTACATCGAAGGCTGGTACGCCATCGCCCAGGCCAATGCCATCTTCGGTCATGCCGGCTGGGACCGGGAGATGGTCCACTTCGAGCGGGTGATGGAGAGAACCCGGAGCGATGCCATCGTCACCTGTGGCTACATGGCCAGAGTGAGGATCCGGGTTAGAGCTGGCTCAACTGAGATCATCCGGGAAGGGACCGGTTGGGGCTCGGCCGCTGGATGCGCCAACGTGGGTTAGGACGGCGCCCAGTACCAATGGCTATAACGCGGTCATATGCGAGACAAGTCCGCTTTTGATACCAGACTGAAGGAAATTGCTAAAGCCAGGCGATTGGGCGAAGAGGTGAAGAAAGAGGTTGGGCGAAGCTGAAGCCTTACTCTGCTCTCGCTCCGCCCATGAGATGAAGGTTATGCCATCGCTGGCGAACTGTACTGTCGCCCGAGTTGCCATCTTCCTAACCGCATTCGCTACCGTGTCCACTATCCAATTGCTTCCAGGTGTCAGCCGCATTCCGCGGCCGATCACTTTTCAGTTGGCCTGGTCCGCCTTTGCGACCGATACCGGTCTGGCTTGGCAGTCATATTTCTGGGTCCACGGAAGCATATTCGCCATCGTAATACCGATACATCCATGGAATGTGCTTACATCGAGTGCGCCTGTACCAGCCCCAGCAATTGCAAGCGGGACCATTGCAACGCATCCCTGAAGCATAAGCATTGCTGCAACCGCGCCAGCCGTTCCGATAACTTTCATCTTGCTCATTTGGTTACCCCTCGTAGCTAATACCCGCGCCTTGCATCGCCGATGCGATTCTGGATCAGGCAAATTCATGTGAGAGAATTTTCTCGCACGCGTTGATATTGACCGAGCAGGTTTGCGTTTCCGTTAATGCAACGAATTTTGTTGGTCACGATAGCAAAGCACTTACGTTTATTTTTTATATACCCTGTTTTCTCAGTGAAACTCTCACTGTTCGAGCACATTTGGACTCGATGGAAAGGGTCTCTGGCGCAGAGCTAGACATAAGTTGGGTGTTTAATAACGGCACATAGGCGGCGCGCTTGCTGATGGCTTAAATGCCGTGCCGCTAGCTCGTTAGCCGGAGAGAACATATTCTCGGCGCGCAGCCCCCAACTCCATTCTCGATCGACAAAGGTTCAGGCGAAGATCGTCTATGATGTCGACAATCTCCTTTAGCCATTGCGCGCCTCTATCTGTGTCACGGAGTTTGCTATCCGCAGCCAGGCTCGTTCTCAGCTCTTTGGACTGGCCCACTGTGAACTCACGCCTTCATGCGCAACGTATAAAATCTTGTTGAGGAGTTGCACGTGACCGCCCGCAACGAATTATCCAGTCGACGTGACCGATACTTCGCGAGGACGCACGGAACATGTGCCCCTTCGGATGGGCAATACGGATCAATTGCTTCGGGGGCGGCTTAGGCAGCGCTGTGTCGCTCGCAACGAACGTAGGGAGGACGGCCATAATCCGACCGGGCCGTAGGTTCGCACATCTAACCGCTTAAGGGGAAAACGTCCGACGTTCCCAAGCGCTTCGACGTGACGAAGGGCTAGTGATCGCAAACGAGGAGGTAGTTGAGGCCGCACTGCCGCGCGGTTTCAGTTTGCGTCTGAAACGACCCAGCGAATTTACAACAATGTTGTCGGGTTTGCCAAATTTACGGAGCGCGCGCGCCTACCTTAGCTGGCACCTGTTCTATGGCTATAAGCGTCCCACCGCCCCCGTCTTTGACTATTGTGGCCACTTCCCCATTTGCAAAACCGGTGTAGCCAGATCCAGGCACTCGTGACCAACCAAGTAGGCACCTCGTCAGAGCTCTGTCTGCCTCTTGCCAATGAACGAACATTAGCTTGCATGCGAGATGATCAGGCAAATCGCCATTTTCCTGGACAATAGCGCACAACATCTGCTCAAAACCATTAATGCCATTGTTGTACGGAGGGAGAGACGTTTTCCATCCAGTACCGAGCTTTTGGCCAATCTCTTGGAAGTCTGACGCACTTAAGGGAGGATTGCCTTTTTCGCTCGCGAAATCGCTTGCAGCCTCCTGCGCCCCGGTCAGGGCGATTCGACACAACTCGTTTTCGTGCAGGCCGAGATTATCGATACCGGTCATAACTGCGGCACGCGGCAAAACGAGGCCAATTCCGAACTGGGCTGGAAATCCAGCAGCACTGCCGTAGGTGAATGCAGTTGCTATAGCTGAAAGAAAAAAAGCGGTCTTAAAGCGCATCGCATCTTCTCCTTCTTAAGCCGGCAACTCCTTGAGCTAAAACAAATGAAAGCTCCCAGCCAGCGGTGATATGAAAAGGCTATGGGCGCCACCGCGCATTAGGATGTATCCTAAGTTGTTAAGGCTAACAGATTGTTAATGCGAATCCTACTCTCGCCGCAGAGGTCTTGTCGCGGTCTGGCGTCGGTGCAAGCGATTTGGAGAAAAATTATTACTGTCGGCCATGTGCTAAGAACTTTCTGATCTCTTCCTTAGCGCACGCTTTTTGATACAGGCTGCTAGCGCGGGACCGTTGCCCAATTGGGCTTTTCCATCAGTGCTGCGCATCCGCGGCTCTTGTGGCCACCAGATCAAATCCGCACGCCCTTAGGTGAACAAACAACTGCATCGTGCGCATACCCAAATCCACCAATCACGATGTCATAAACATCCACGAACTCAGACCACACGTCATAGATGTACTTCGCTGTCATATGAACGTCGGTGTAATAGCCTGCAGGCGTCACGTCCGCGATATCCTGGTTTTGATTTTTCCCCCCGATGATGCCCTGCCCCATCCATCGGACAAGCGGCTCAACTTCGTGTGACCAGCGCGTCATCCCAACGTCGTACATTCCGTGTATCGAAATGATCATGGTTCCCCGGGAAATACGGGCCAACTCCCTGAGCCAGTGCGCTTGGTCGTCCGGCTTCAAGTGCGTCATGACGCTGTGGCTGTAAATCAAGTCGAACTGTCGGTCTGAGAACGGAGCTCGACCATACGGATCCACGCACTTGTACTCTCCGAATGGCATGTACTTCAGACACCATTCGATATTGATTGGATCCACGTCGATGCCGGCAAGGCCTGGGCGCAGCCGCTCTGGAAGATGCCTAGCCATCCGGCCGCAACCAACGCCCCAATCCAATACCCTGGAGTTTTGCCCAAAATTCTGGGGGCCACACACCTCCATCACATTCAGCACGCATCTGACATCAAAGCGCCCACCGGGCCGAAAATCCTTTGCCTCAGCATCGTCCAATGCACCCTGTCCCTGAATACGTCGCCGGTTGGCCAGGTTGGGAATGGGAATGCCTTCATCGGATCCTAAAGCTATGGCTGGCTCTCTTCTCGCCGGCCAGTTTGCCTTCGTCTTCAAGGTCAGATTGCGAAAGTATTTAGGGAACGATTCAGGCGTAAAGTCCAAGTGCTCCCCCATAAATTTGGATAGCGACCGCATCCATCACTATGGCGGAAGCTATCGAGAACCACAATAAAACCATGGAATGAACAAAAATGCTGTGGGGTGGTTGCCATCTTGGCTAAGAGCGCTCGGCGAATTAATTTCATACTTGCATCGGACAGAGTGTCGCTACCCGGACCGTACCATGTAGGAACTGATCAACACTATCGCCAAGGCTCAGGTTGTGCATTGTACGTCATTCGATCAAGACTCGCATTTTATTGGTCATTTGTTAACGCTCAACCTGGGGACCTACCTTTAAGCTCATGGACCGTCGAGGTTGCTTGACCATCTGCGGGTTGCGCGCCCTTTTTCGCCGAGCCGAGAGGAGGTCTCGCACTTAGGGCAGCGCTAATATCGAGAGATTCATTGTAGTACATCAACCGTTGCTCCCCTCAGCTCGATTGTTCCGTCGAATGCAGCACGATCAAGTGAAATCTCAACCGTAACGGGATCGTCCACAGAGTGATCGATTTGGAAATCTACGGCGACATTGAGCCCACCTTCATGGCTAGGCAGTACGCGGGCCGTACTCAGGACTTTCCCGGCGCAAACACTCACTTTGAAATTATGTTCGAGCGCTCCCCCAAAAAAGGCGAGCTCTAGCACCAACCGCCACGCTCCTGGCGGCAATGTGAGGCCCGGTCCCGTGATGAGATTCCGAGCCCGCCCCGTTATGTCGACCACATTTTCTAGCGACGCGCCATTTGGTCCCACAAATAAGCAGGGGGGCCAGTAGAAACGAGATGGAACATTCGGCTCGGAATGGATAAAAGCCCCCAAAACTCCCTGCGTTACGCGTCGCTGAACGACATCCAGATTCTCTCGCCATTCATATACCCGGTCATGAGAAAAATTTTTCCACGCTTCAACCGCCCATTCGAGCATTGCCTCCGTACACGGCATTTCCATATGGTGTGCTATGGCAGTACATAAACCGTGAACATCATCGTCACGAGGCCGGTTTCGCAGTACCATAGCGTGTCGATCAAATGTACAGCCGACGGTAGCAGCGGCGCTGGATGCCGCCAGCCGCAGAGCCGCATCGAACCGTTGCCCCTTATCGCAGATAAGCTCACAGAGTGCGTTTATTGGATTATCTAAAATGACTAAATAAGGGCGCTGGCTCTCGGCCAGCGCGGCCCGCAACCTTCCACCAGGTTGGTTTATAGACAGGACTATTTTGGAGCCAACCGCGCCATGCTCGAGCATTTGCCTGCAAATCTCGCGAGGTAAATTCGCATGCAAGATCTCGGCAGGCGCCCCACTTCCCGCAGCGAGCACGGCAACAAAGCGCTCGCACCAGTTAGTAAAATAATCGGGGAGCCCGACTACAAAAAAAATCATCGGAGTTTGCCATTCGCGATTTGGCGCAGTACCGCATGCTCAAATGTCATCTGTCCAGGTGCACTATCTCTCCCAACAAGTATACGTATTTCGACATTTTCATTTTGTCCGCCCGCCAACGAGAAAAATATCTCGGCGGATGTCGGACCCGGCTGCGTGACAACGAATTCTGAAGTAGCGATCGTTCCCTTTAGGTTGCCGATGTTTAGGTGAATAGTTTGGCCTACCGCGTCAACAGAAAATCCAAAAAAAACCTCAGCACTCCATGTACCGAGCGGCAGTGACAAATAGGGCCCATAGACAAGGAACCTGCCGTTGAGTGTCGAACGCAGGTCGATCGGTAGTTGGGGATAACCGGAAGGATCTCCGCCGGTCGAGAATAGCTCTCGTGTCCACGTTATATTGCCGAGTGGGGCGCCTTCAAATGTTCCTGCGTATGTGCCGAGAGCACCATCGATCATTGCATTCCATCCCATAGGTAGGATGGGATTCGGAGGGAGAGCTAGGCCATCGTTCGCCCCAACCCATGGGTGAGTGTCGGGACCACATGCATCAGAAACAAGGCCAAATTCAGTGGCCACTTTGAGCGGCAGACCAATACCCTTCCAATGTGCATCCTCAGCTCTTATTACGACAGCACCGGAAAGAGACACAAAATCCAGAAGTAACGGGCACACATTTGCCACCTCACGGACTACCGATCTCAAATCAGAAGTACCGGCAGCAGCAGTCGCGGCAACAATTGCTCGTGGGTCCTCCAACGCTACTATGAAGCGAGCTCCCGTATCTTTGAGAAGTGAAAAAAGCTCAGCGCTTGGTTGAGTTTCGGTCACTACGATGGACGCGGCGTTGCTTCGCACTAGCGCAAGTGCCGCTTCATCTACGGTTCCACCGTTCCCCGAAATCACCACTGTGGACCCAAGGAAAACCTTTGATCGACTTAGGATAGCGGTGCACCAAGCTGAAAAAGGGCCTGGTAGGCCTAGCACGAAGTGTATCACAGCTTTGGATCGAGCCCCCTATCCGGTCATTATTGCGCGACTGCTGTCTGCGAGCAAGTTGGAGAGGATGTACAATTGCAACAATTGCCCTACTCATGTTACCTGCACCAGATGGAGCTAGGATTATAAGGCGGCATGCCCCACTCGTTACTTGGCAAAAGAGTTCTAGTAACCGGCGCGAACGGCTTTCTTGGCTCGCGTTTGTGCGCTGCCCTCACCGCAAAGGGAGCTACTACCGCCGGCCTAGTGCGGACGAATCCGGGTCCCAGGGCTTTTTTGCTGGCGCGAGATTTTTCTAACATTGAAAATATACTCACCGAGTTCAAACCGGATGCCGTGGTCCACACTGCGACACGATCGACGGCCGGTCGAACCGCAGATGAACTTGGCGACATGATCCGCAGTAATATCGAGTTTCCATCGCACTTGCTGCTCGCGATGGAGAAGCAATCGATTCGCCACTTAGTCAATTGCAGCTCCAGCTGGCAGGCCATTAACGGAGACCGCTTCGAGCCGTTCAATTTCTATGCCGCCACCAAACAAGCTTGCGAAGATATCATCACTGATTTTACCCATCGCGGGTTGAGGTCGATTTCGTTCCGGCTATTCGACAGTTATGGTCCCGATGACACTCGAGGCAAAATTTTGCAGTTAGTCGTGGACGCGGTACTGGGACAGCGACCCCTGCAGATGTCGCCAGGGTATCAAAAGCTCGCGTTGGTCCATATTGACGACATTTGCCGAGCGTTCGAGCAAGCTCTGTTGCGGCTGGACAACCAGACAGTCCCAGCGCATGAAATTTTTAGCGTTTGCTCAGCAAGCCTGGTGACCCTACGAGAGCTCGTCATCATGGTAGAGGGGATAACCGGGCTTCGTGCTTCGATTGAGTTTGGAGCGCGCCCGTATCGCCCGTTGGAAATCATGGATCCTCGGACAACTTATCCCCTCATACCAGGTTGGGCCCCCGGCATAGACTTGGAAAAAGGATTGCGAGATTGCATCGCAGCCTCCCGACGGTCGCGAAGCCGCCATGTTAACGGTTAAATGCATCCGCAGCCTACCCGCTCCTCATGACAGGTTGAGCGAGCTTCGTGTGTCCCGGATGATGTTGGCGCCTTTCGGGATTTACTTTGCAGCGTGCGGTAGCGGGTCGCTTAGCCTCGTCGCCACAGACACTGCCGGTAAAATGTTAGGCGAAGCTAAGTTGTCGAGCATTTCCGCGCCGCATACTATCTACGGCCTGCTGCACGGTACAGAAGCCCACGCTCGGGTTGCGAAACTGCGGCTAATGCGCGGATCACGATTGTTGGCGGAAACAGCAATTCCGCGATCATGGGCCGCACCAGCCGGGGCACCCGTCGGTCCAATGAAGGAGGGGAAATCTTGGCCCCGGCCACTATTGGTGACGGGCGCTCCAAAATCCGGCACCACATGGACACAGCATATCTTGGCAGCTCACCCCGATATCGTTGTGATGCACGAAGCCCATATGTTGAACATCCCCGACGCACTCCTTAATGGGGTTCGTCTGCGCTCCACACTATTTGATTTTGACCATGGCTTCATGCAAGCGCGCCCATCAACCGTGGAGACCAAAGATATCCTTTCTTTTTGCCAAGTGGCCGCCGGAAGGATGTTTTGGTCTTGCCTTGCCGAAATCTGGGATTGCAAAGTTCTCGCGGATCGTACTCCCGGTTACTACGCGCCGGCCTACTCCCAACTCGCTCAATATTGGCCAGAAGCAAAGGTAATGCATCTGTCCCGCCATCCATTGGACGTTTTGGTCTCACTGATCTTTCACGAAGCCTCGATACTCCGGAACAAGGGCTCTTTCTTTGAGGGACCCGATATCCCAACCGAGGTCCTCGAGCAAATAAATGGAACCATCGAGGCTGGGGCGGACAATGATGTCATCCGAAAAATTTTATCCTCGAGCGCTGTTAAGCTACGTCCGGTCATTGAAAAATGGGTGCAAACAGAAGTTGGGTTTCTACGCTTAGGGACTTCCAACCCACGCAGCTGCCTGCGCGTTTTTTATGCAGACCTGCTTCTAAATTTTACATCCACAGCGCGAGCGATGTTTCACTTCTTGGATCTCGACCCTGATGACACATTCATTTATGCGATCCAGAAAAAAACTACTTTCGCTCGCCTTTCGGGTGGGCGGCGCGCAGGGACAGAAGATAGACGCTCCTTTTATCGTAAGGGAGTTGCAGGAGATTACCGCATCTATCTTGATGAAGATGCACAACGCGCCCTGTGGGGTGTAGCAGCACCTTTCGCCGAAGGGCTAGGCTACAAGCTTTCATAATTCACATTGTCTGGTTTTTTCGCCGCACTAACGTCTGTCGGTTGTCCGTGGCGTGCTCGATGACACATTTACCCCAGAGATCGTAATCCCGATGCTCGCGATTTGGCGCGCATATGATCTTCTTGATGGCCTCGCCATAAGTACGCCGCGTATCGTACTCCCTGCATAACATGCGCATTGCTTCTCGCTTGCGGGCCAAGTTGTCCTTGCAATAGACGATTGAATGCAAGATCTCTTTGTACGTAGCGATGTCGCCGGGCCGCGCAACGAACGCGTGCTGGCCGTCGTCTAGCTCAGAAAAAAGATCACCAGACGTGTTTATGACGGGCATACCGTAAGCCATATAATTTACTGAGCGAACACGATGGCTCTGCCAATTTTCCAGCGAGTCTTGGTTTACGTTGAGCCCAATATCGCTTGCAGCCGTATAGGCATTGACTATACGACTTGCAGCAGCCCAGTCACGGTGAACGATAATCTGCCGGCCCACAAGATGGGAAAATCGATTAAGGATTTCCTCTGTTTCGGCGATATAACTGTCATGGTCATGGTTGTTCTCCTGAACCAGGCCCATAAGATGAAACTGCATGCGCGCATCAGAATGCTCGGTAGTGAATTCGCCGAAGGCCACGAGAAAGCTATTTACGTCCGTCCAGCGCCAAACACCACCAGCATTTATAATGACAATATCGTCCTCCGTAGCACCCATCTGCCGGCGCACAACAGCACGGTCGATTGATATGCGTCGCTCCTCCCACACTATGCCAAGAGGCGCGATCAGGATGCGATCCTCGAGCGGCCACCGTACGAGTAACCGATAAAATTTGGCGAGTATTTCTGCCATACGCCTATTTTGAGTAATGATAAAATCGACATTATATTTTATCGCCGTAAGTAAATCGAAAACGTATTCTGGTGTGAAAACTTCGGGTGCTTCCAGCCAATGAATCGCCGCATGAATCGCGATGATCTTCGCTCGGGGGAACATAGCCCTGACATTCAAGGCTTCTGGGAATACTGCGACGACAATATCGGGCTCGATAGTGTCGAAAGAGATTGGCTTGGAAGCCTGATACCAATCTGGATAAACTGCAGCGACGCTGTAGCTACCGGCCGCGCTCGGATCACTATGAACTGGGCCTACCCATACCCGGTGACCTGCTCGTAGCGCTTCATGCATGAATTGGAGTAAATTATGATCATGACTCCAGCGAAGTCGTGGCGGTTCTCCCTCTCCGCGTTTTAGCTGGTCCACGGTTTCGCGTTCCGCCAACACTAAGATCTTTGCACAAGGGCCGAAGTCCATTCGCGTATTCTCTTCTTGGGCTGCATTGCCCAGGAGAATCCGCTGTAATTCAATCAAACGAAATCTCGACCAGCCTAGAGCCTCCAGCTCCCATACAAAGTCAGCGGCTGGAGGGTTAAGCGCGACAGCTCTCAAATAGTGCGCTTCGGCCTGGTTGAGCTTGTTACGACGCATCAGGAGGTGACCAAGGTGCCGATGTGTATCCGCCTGATTGGGATCGCGCGCAACCGCATTGTAATAAGCCCTTTCAGCAGCCTCCAAGTCACCCTGCTCCTTGAGCATATGGGCATACTGTACCCAAATAGGAGCCGAATCTGGATTGCGCTTCAGAGCTCGGGCATATAGCTCCGAAGCTTTACTCCAAAGACCATTATCGCGAGCACGATCCGCTTGTGCGATTGGGCTTGGCGTAAAATGAGAAAGATATTTCATTCCTTCGAGCCCAACATACGTCGCCATTTATTTGGAGTCGCAGCCGCTATGGGTGTTGCTACAATCGCGAGCGCATCAATGGCATTACGCGCGAGCTGGCGAGCTGCCACGAGCTCGCTCTGGCGCATTGAAAGTTCCTCGTTTAACGCACTCAGTTCTTTCCGGAGCTCAGCATTTGAGCTTTTCGTTAGGTTCAGCTGATTATTGAGGCGCTCTTGGATAGAAAGAGCATTGAGCTGGGCTTGTTGTGCTATTGCAATTTCTCCACTCCTATTAGCCAGTTCGGTCGAGAGACGTTCCTCTTTAAAACGCAGATCAATAATCTGTTGGCCCATTCCCGCGAGCGCAACGACCGACTCAGACAGCCGTTTGTCGGCACCGAGTAGCTCAACCATTAGATGGTTGTTGGCTTCGGTGCGTTCGCGGGCTGCTGCCTGGGCTTCTGCCAGAGCAAGCCCGCGTTCAGCTAGATCGCCTTTAAGGGCACCAAGCTTAATCTCAGCTTCTGCTAAGCTATCCGCCATGCCACGCGCTTCTGCGCGCGCGCGTGAGGCGATATTTTCCGCTCGGTAGATCAACTCGGAGACGCCTTTTTGCGCTGCCGCCCAAACGGCGTTGCGTCGCGTTGAAGTACTTATAACTTCCGTTGCTCTGCTTTCTGCTTTTTGTAAGGCGATTTCAACCTCGGCCTTGACAGAAGGTCAGTCGAGGCTGAACGCCGCCGAAACCCGGGCAAGTAATGCGGAGCACATGACACTCAGTTTTGCTTGTGCGTCTTTCTCTGCATTCGCCTGGCGATTAACCCGCTGATAAGTAGATGCGAGTTCAGCGTCCAGACTCTCTGTTCGCGCAGTTAAAGCTGCATTATCTCTTTGCAATTCTTTCTGTGCTGCGATCGCATTCGCTAACATGCGCTCCGCATCCCTAGCACGGGTCTCTGCAGCGTCTAATGCTTTTTGGTTATCCATCAATGCTGTAGATTGATCTTCGATTTGCCGATAACCGCGAGCGAGCTCGGCATGTAGATGCTCAGCGCGCGTTGTTAGTGCCGCAAAGTCTTTTCTGAGCAGCTCCTGTGCGGATCCCGCAACCTCCAACATGTGCTCCGCATTACTTGCCCGGGTTTCGGCGGCGTTCAGCCTCGACTGACCTTCTGTCAAGGCCGAGGTTTGATTTTCAATTTTATGATTGCTGGAAGAGAGCTCCGCGTGCAAATGCTCTACGCGACTGGTTAAGTCCAGCACCTCTTGCTGCATCCGGGTGTTCGCTGTATCCCGCTCCGC
>Ga0206837_1080_pt1 | contig 12005 bp, 6 predicted proteins | sample Alteio_BWOrgCont_29_FD_152863 | JGI IMG/M metagenome (GOLD analysis project Ga0206837, IMG submission 152863) | Enriched cells from forest soil in Barre Woods Harvard Forest LTER site, Petersham, Massachusetts, United States -... | ecosystem: Environmental > Terrestrial > Soil > Temperate forest > O...
CAGGCAAGACCTGTTGCCGGTCGGTCCCGATCGCCGGGTTCCTATGAAAACGATTTACGAGCTATTCAAGGGGACCGCCAAGCCGGAAGACGTGATGGCCGCGGCCCAGGCGGGAAAGCCAGTTGCGGAGGAAGCGCAGCAGCGGCTCTTCTACGCCCATCTCTACCTGGCGCTCTATGGGGAAGCCGCCGGCGCGAAAAAAGAAGAGGTCAAAGACCACCTGCGCAAGGCAGTCGCGGTTTATTCTCGTGGCCCCTATATGTGGTCCGTTGCCCGCGTGCATCTCAAGCTGCTCGAAGAACCCGCGAAATAGGCGAGCGCGTCCAGAAACTATTCGCTTGCTCGGAACTCCTCATTGATGAGACTTCCGACAGGGCCGTGCAATCGCTGCGTGGCCCTACTCGTCTTCATCCGCGTCGGGATTGGGCAGAATGCCGGTTTCAACGGCTTCTTGCAGAACGGCAGGGCATGCGGCCCATGCTGCGGCGTAAGAGGATTCCAGAGGAGCTTCAATGTGTACGCCTTCGGCCAAAAACAATGCGGCGCCGGGCAGGACGTCCCCCACAGCCAAAGGATATACGTATGCCATTCTGGCATTGCCAGCTTCATAGGATGCAACGAGTCGATTTTTGCCTTCGGGGAAGACAAAGGCGCCATCCCCAACTTCTTCCCAGATTAGCTGGTGCATCCCTCCCGGGTCGCGCGGTGTCGGTGGGAAGAGATCGATCAGCAATAAATGCACGCCTTTGCGCAAAAGCTGAACGGTCTTTTCGACAAAATCGCGGACCGCGGCTCGACTATCTTTATTGCCAGGGGATAGGATCTCGATGACAGCCACGGTCCGGCCGAGACGGTGCTTTACCGCAATACGGTTCGCCTTGCCAGCATAAATCTGTCGCGTGGAGCGATAAACGAGGGGCGCACGTGGTGGCTCCAACATCAGAGCGCCCTTGGATGTCTGCTCCTGTCCGCGGCGGGCCAGGCCACGCTGCTCGATCGTCAGCACATCCGCTTCGATCTGGCCACTGCGCTGCTCAACAAGAGCAGAATACCCCTTCGGCAGCAACCCGGCGTTCAGGGCAACCTTAATAGTGATTGACCAAGTTTGGTGAAAATCGTGAAACAACCCCGAGGGTACTCGGGTCCAGTCGTGCATCGGCATCGCAGTTACCTCCGGGCCCGATTATATCACGAATTCTGAAGGGTTCGAATCCGAACTGGACGCCCGGCAACGAACCGGCAATCATGGCGCTTGCGAGGAAAGTCGAATTCCGAAACTCGACGATCAAAACTTACGGTTGGCTGGGGTTATGGTTTGGAGTGTCTATAGGCCTTGGGTTTTATTCGGATTTCGGATTTCGGATTTTGTGGCCGGGCCCTTATGCAAACGGAAGATCTCGATAAACACCGTCGCCGGCTTCTGAGCCCTGCCCCGCTCATCGGCGGCTTGTTGCAACAACGCGCGCTTCGGTCGCTGGCGCGCGACCGGTCGGCCGAGGCGATCCGGCTTCTCGAAGAGAGCGCGATCGGGGCGGCGCATGAGACTTCGCGCGACGCGGCTTTCGACTTGCTTGTTTCCCTGGCGGCCCAGGCGAATATCCCTGCCCGGGAAGCGTTGTGCCGGCTGGTCGTCTTTCACGGCCATCGCGAGGCTCTCGACGTGGTGGCGGCGCAAGAGTACTTGCCCAGCGAAGATAGTCAGCGCGCGGTCTTTTTCTTCCTGCTCGGGCGCTGGGACAAATACGATGCGCTGGATTTCGACGGTCGGCTCTTGCGCGAAGCCTACGAGCGCGCCGATCTGTCCTTGCGTCGCCGGCTGGCGGCCCAGGCCCGGCGCGAAGGCAGAGTTGACTGGGTGGATGTCGCAGCCGGCGGCGCGCAGGGAAAACGACTCGGACAGATGAGCGACGCCGAATGGCGCGCCGCCCTGACGGTTCTCACCGGAAACAAACGCTGGCCCGATCTGCGGCGGCTGGCCCAGGCAGCGCCTCCTCTCTGGAGCGCTGCCCTCCTGCGCTGCTGCCCGGCCGTCGGGCCGGAAAACGCAGACAACCAGTCCCTGAACGAGCTGCGACGGCTGGCTCAGGCCTGGCCCCCTGAGGATTTTGCCGGCGTCTTCTATCATGCCGCCTCGCTGAGCGGCCATTCTCATGAAGTCCGTTGCCTGGCCATCGATGCGACCGGCCGCTTCCTGGCCAGCGGCAGCGCCGATCGGACCGCACGGCTCTGGAGCCTTCAGAACCGCACCTTGCTCGCCACCTGCACCGGCCACAGTGACTGGGTCAACTGCCTGGCCTTTTTGCAAAACAGAAGCGTTCTCGTCAGCGCCGGGCGCGATGGCAGATTGCGTTCCTGGCGCGTGCCCCAGGGCAAGCGATTGCGCAAACATCGTCGGCAGCGACGGCCCATCCTCTGCATGGGTACATTTGCTGAAGAAGGTTTGGTGATGGCCGGCAGCGCCGATGGCCATCTTTGCTATTGGGATCCCGCGACCGGCGCGATGCCCGTTTCGGTGCAGGCTCATGACCTGGCGGTTTCCTGTCTGGCCGTCGCTGCCCAGTATGCGCTCTGTATCACCGGGGGCGGCGACAGCCGCGTTTGCCTCTGGTCGTTGCCTCAGGGCAAGCTCGTGCGAACCCTGGCAGGCCACCGGGTGGGCGCGCGCGAGCCGGAGGGCGTCGTCTGCCTCGCAGTCAGTCCCGACGGCAAGACGCTGGCCAGCGGCGGCACCGACGGGGCGATTTGTCTATGGAATTTGCCGGGTGGCTCTCTCCGTGAAAAATGCGACGGCCACAAGGGCCAGGTCACCACGCTGGCTTTCAGCGGCGATTCCCGGCTCCTGGTCAGCGGCGGCAGCGACCGGCGCATTCACCTGTGGCGCGCGGACGATGGCGCGCTCGAAAACACCCTGGAAGATCAAATGGGCGAAATCGGCGCGCTGGCGGTGGCGCCCGACGGCGATTTATTAGCGACCAGTGCCGGCGGCGGCTGGGGCGTCGATCATTCGGTGCGCCTCTGGCGCCTTGCCGAGGGGACTGCGGTCGCGGTCCTCGCCGGGCACGACCGCTCGGTGGCGGCACTGGCTTTCGGGCCGTCTGGAGATCTGCTTTGTACGGGCGCGCGCGACGGCACGATCGGTCTCTGGACCTCCGAATTGCACCGGCTGGCAAGGCGGCCCGTGACCGAAACCGGCTTGCAGGACCTTGCCTGGCTCGAAGCCTCGCTCGCCAGGCCGGACCTGTCTTCGGCGGAGCGGGCCGCCATGAATTTCATCGCCGCGCTGATTCGCCGGCGGCGCCGATCGGATATTCTGGTGGATGAGGCCGGGCCGCGCGTCGTCGAGATCGGGGCCTTCGACATCGAACTGGAAGGCTGAGCGTCCATGTCGTTCGAGCAGCAACTCAACATCTACCTGCGAGCGCGCTTCACCCTGATGGTGGTGGTAACGCCCGAAGAGGAGCGCGCCCTCCAAAACGTCCGGGCAGTCTGCGATCGGGCGAAGCGCCCGTGCTTGACATGGGACGCGGCCGACAGCTTTCAGTGGCTGACGGGCGGGTCCGAATCGCTCCCGACGGTGAAAGACCCGTTGGCCGCGCTCGACCAGATCGAAAAGATGGACGTCGACGCGCTCTTCGTGCTCAAGGACTTTCACGAATGCTGGGGGGTGACCCAGGTCAAACGCAAGCTGCGCAGCCTGGCCCAGCGACTCAAGATGACGCGCAAATCGATCCTGGTCACCAGCCCGAGCTCGAAGCTGCCCCCTGAATTCAAGGACGAAGCGGTTATTATCGACTTTGCGCCTCCCACCGCCGCCGAGCTGGAGGCGGTGCTCAACACGCTGTCGAGGGCGCCCGGCGTCAAAGTGAATCTCACCAAGCTGGGTCGCGAAAAGCTCGTGCAGGCGGCGCGAGGATTGACGGCAGCGCAGGCCCAGCGCGTCTTCTCCCGGGCCATCGTCGCCGACGGGGTCCTGGACGATCGCGACATCACGATGGTGACCGAGGAGAAGAAGCAGATCATTCGCGAGAGCGAGGCTCTCGAATACTACGAACACACCGAAAGCCCCAGCGACGTGGGCGGGCTCGACGTGCTCAAGGAGTGGCTGCGGCTGCGCGAACGCGCCTTCACGCAGGAAGCGCGCGATTACGGCTTGCCGGCGCCCAAGGGCGTTGCCCTCATTGGCATTCCCGGCACCGGCAAGAGCCTGACGGCCAAAATGATCGCCGGCCTGTGGCGCTTGCCCCTGTTACGCTTCGACGTCGGCTCTCTCTTCGGCAGCCTGGTCGGCGAATCGGAAGAACGGGCCCGGCGGGCGCTGCAGGTCGCGGGCGCCGTGGCCCCGTGCGTCTTGTGGCTGGATGAAATGGAAAAATCGTTAGCGCATGGAGGGCAGGACGCGGGAACCAGCACGCGCGTCTTCGGCGCCATCTTGACCTGGATGCAGGAAAAGAAGGCGCCCTGTTTCGTCGTCGCCACCGCCAACGATATTTCCAGCTTGCCTCCGGAACTCCTGCGCAAGGGCCGCTTCGACGAGATCTTCTTCCTCGACCTGCCAACCGTGGCCGAGCGCGCCGAAATCTTCGGCGTCCACCTGCGCAAGCGCAAACGCCTGGCGCAAGACTTCGACCTGGGCCGGCTGGCGGCCGAGTCGCAAGGGTACGTCGGCTCGGAAATCGAACAGGCCATCATCGACGCCATGTACGTGGGCTTCAACGGCAGCCGAGAATTTAACACCGAGGATGTGTCTGCCGCCTTGAAGCGTCAGGTGCCGCTGTCCGTCTCGCAGCGCGAAACCATCGACGCCCTGCGTGACTGGTTGCACGAAGGCCGGGCCCAGTCCGCCTCTTCTCCAGGAACGTAATCATGGCGGGACGACTGGGCGTCGATTTCGGCTCCTCGAATACGGTGTTGGCCTTGTGGGATCCGGCCCAGGGCGACGGCGTCCCTCTCCAAATCCCGGAGTACAGCAGAACAGTGCGCTATCGCCACGGCAGCCGGGCAGCGGAAGAAATCGCCGTCATCCCGAGCCTGATTCACTACACGGCCGACCGCCGGCGCTGGATCGGCCAGCAAGTGGTGACCCGCGACCTTCTCGAATCGGAACGCACCTTCAGGTGGATGAAGCGCTACATCGGCAGGCGCAGTCCGGGCAAGGTCAAGCTCGACGGCCGGGAAATCTCTTCATTTGATGCCGGCCGGGACTTCCTCCTGGCCGTTTTGACGTTCGCCGTCGAAACGCTGAATTACCGCGACGAGGAAGTCGCCCTCACGGTCCCGGTCGAGGCGTTCGAACACTACGAGCAATGGTTGACCGGGGTCGTCGAGTCGGCCGGCTTGCCGCGCTTCCGTCTGATCGATGAACCCTCCGCGGCCGTTTTGGGCTACGGCGCCTCGCTGCGTGCCGGTGAGGTCTACCTCGTCTTCGACTTTGGCGGCGGCACCCTGGATGTCGCGGTCATCCTGATCGAGGATCCCGCCCAGTCCGTCGGCCAGCGCTGCCGTGTCCTGGGCAAGGCGGGCGCCGAGATCGGCGGCGCCAGCATCGACCAGTGGCTCTTCGCAGACGCTTTGCACCAGGCTGGGCGCAGCGATGCCGAGGATGAAATACGTGCCGCCAGCAGAACACTGCTAATTGCCTGCGAGCGCGCCAAGGAGAAGCTCTCTTTTCAGGATCAAGCCACCGTGCAGGCGCCGCTTGCCGGCGGCGGAGTTCTCGAAGCCGTTTTCACGCGCGAACGCTTCGAACAGCTTCTGGATCAGCAGGAGGCTTTCCACCAGGTCGATCATACGATTCGGCGAGCACTGACTGCCGCCCATGAGAGAGGCTACTCCGAGGACCTCATCAAGGAAGTATTTCTCGTGGGCGGCAGCAGCATGATCCCCGCCGTGCAGCGGTCGGTACGGCGTTTCTTCGGCCGCGAGCGCGTCAAGCTGCAGCGCCCGCTCGATGCGGTGGCCCGCGGCGCTGCCGCCTTCGTTGCCGGTGTCGATTTCCAGGACCACATCCAGCACGATTATGCGCTGCGCTTCGTCGAACCCGAGGGTGGCGGCTATGGCTATCGCCCGCTGGTGGCTCGCGGCACGCCTTATCCGACGCAGGAGCCCATCGCCCGCATTACCGTCAAGGCATCTCACCAGGGACAGGCAGAGCTCGGCCTGGCTGTGTTCGAGATTGCCGAGAATCGGCCGCTGAGCGGCGAAGCGGCCCTGGAGCTGGTCTTCGATTCCTCCGGGGCAGCGCGCATGCGGACGATCACGGCCGAGGACGAGGAGTCGCGTCGCTACTTCTGGGTTAACGAGTCAGCCCCGACGTTCTTGCACGCCGACCCGCCCGCCGAGCCGGGGGAAGCCCGCTTCGAAGTGGAATTCGGTATCGACGGCAACAAACGATTGTTGATAACTGCGAGAGATCTGCAGACCAAACGATTGCTCTACAAAGACCACCCGGTCGTGAAGCTGAGTTGATTCGGCGACTCGTAGGTCCCGCCTGCCGGGCGGGACTTTCGCCAAAGTGAAGTCAGGTCCCATCCGGCAGCCAGTACCTACCCTAGACGACGCGGTCGTAAAACTAAGCTAGACTACAATAAGTGCCTCGGGACCCGGTAGGTCCCGCCTTCCGGGCGGGACTTTGGCCAATGTGAAGCCAGGTCCCGTCCGGCAGCCGGTACCTACCCAGAGACCACACGGTCAATAAGTTTCGCCAGAACTTAGTTTCGTCTATCGCCGATTCGGTTATGCTGTAGTTTGCTGCCTGTGTGAAACGCGGTTACATCGTGAGGACATCATCAATGAGCGGGAATGGATGGCGGCAATGGGTCAGCGAAGCGGCTCGGCTGCGCTTTGGTAAGAGCAAACGGCCTACGACCAGGGAAACGAGGCAAGCGCTGCGCTTTCGCCCGAGCGTCGAAGCGCTCGAAGATCGCGTCGTTCCAGCGCTCAATTTGACGATCGTCGGCGGCTCGACGCTCACCTCCGGAATAAATACCTCGAGCAGCGGCGGCACCACGACCTTTTCCGCCATCGCCGCCAATTCGGTTCTGAATGTCCTGGACATGGCCGCCGCTCTGGCGGTTGGAAACGTCGTGGTCCAGACCGGCCTGACCGGGGCCAACGCGGGCAGCCTGTTCGTCGCTGCCGGAGTGACGGTCAAGGGAACCGGCGGGTCTGTTACCCTGATGGCTGGCGGCAACCTGACCTTGGGAGCGGTTAGCACCATCCAGAGCACCAACGGCACGGTGACGCTGGACATCGGCGTCGCCGGCGGACCGGGCGCCTCGGTCATCCAGGGCACCGTCCAGGGCTCCACCACTCCCTCGCTGGTAGGCGGGGGCGGCGCTTGCAATGTGATCCTCAGTTTCAACAGCGGCGCCAACCTGCCGACGGGCCTGATCTACACGGCCAGCCCCGGCGTCGCCGGCAACAGCTTGACGGTCAGCGACCAGGGCAGAGCCGTTGTCGCGACCTACTCCACCAGTGGCGGCAGCGTCACCCGCAACGGGCAGACGATTACCACCAGCAGTGTTACCCAGGTTTCGATCGTAGGCAGCACCAAGAACGATACCTTCACCGTTCTCGGCTCGGTGGGAATGCCGGCGATCGGCATCAATGGCGGCGGCGGCGTCGATACGCTCAACTACAGCCAGGCAGCGCCGATCGGCACCGTACCGGGCATGTTGGCGCCTTATGCCAACAGGCTCCTCACGTATACCGCCGTCGCCGTGATCAACCTGCAAAACACGACCGGCGTCAACGCCATGTACGGCCCCAACACGGCCGCGCGCGCCACGGCTTTTAACGGACTTACCGCTACGCCGCGCTTCGTGCAAGCGCTTTACCTCGACGCGCTCGGCCGGGCCGCTTCAACCTCCGAGCTCCTTAACTGGGTCGCGGTTTACAACCAAGTGATTAATTCAGGCCAGTCGCAGTCGATTGCCCAGTTTGTCGTTGCTACCAATATCGAAAAGAGCCAGGAAGCGCGCAATCGCCTGGTGAATAGCTGGTTCCTGACGTATCTCGGGCGCGCAGCGTCTTCCGCCGAGCAAACGAGCTTTGGGAATCTGTTGCTCCAGGGCCAATCGGACGAGCAAGTGCTAAGCCAGCTTCTCGGCTCCCCCGAGTTCTTCAACCGCGCCCAGACGTTGATCTCCTCGGGTACGCCGCAACAGCGCTATGTGCAGGCGCTGTTTTCGCTGCTGCTGTTCCGGACTGGTTCAGCCGCCAACGTGCAAACGTGGGTCAACGCCTTGAACGCGTCCAGCGCCGCGGCCGTGGCGGCGGCATTCCTGGTGAGCCCGGAGTTCCGCACCGACCAGTTCACGGGCTACTACAACGCGCTCTTGCACGCGCCTGCCGACCCGAGCCCCAATGGCCTCAGCTTCTGGGTGAATGCCATCGGCCTGAATATTCTCAACGTTCGCCTTAAATTCGAGAGCACTCCCTTTTTCTTTACCAACGGTTGAGCGCGTCGCCGAGTTTTTCCACAAAGCCGTCAAGCCGTTGCGCGACTCTCCAGGGCCGAGGGGAAACGCGCGCGCGAAATCACGCCCGTTTCACCCTTCCCGTGAGCAAAAGCAGGCCAGCTCATGGGCACAATGGGCTGCTTACGCAAATCGCGACACTTTTTGTCCCTAAAACAGACCCGCCATATCCAGCCGTCGGCCAGGCCGAGAGCCTTTAAGGGCTGGACTGGTATTGCAATCCAGAATGGCAATCGCTAAAAGTCGCCCGAATATTTGGACTTGTTCGATCTTACTTCGCGGTTCAGGGCCGTAGTGCTCGTGAGGCGCCGGTTTTGCTGCCAAAACCTTGCCGCGCGCTCCCACAGTGTGCCAAGGCAAGAGAGGAGAGCAATCCATGGTTCCTCGTTCGACCGCGAGGAAGGTGGTGCCTGCCCTGCGGCGCTTCTCGTGGCGCTTGCTGGTGCGGGGCCCAAGAGTCCTCACTTCGCCTCGCCGAATGTGGCATTTGAGCCGCGCCTTTACCAGACATTTTCGCAATTTGGGTCTGCGCGGCGCCCTGGGGCGCACGCTCCGATTTCTCGTGGGGACTCGTGCCGTCATTGTGGAAATTGCCCCGCCGCCGGCGATCGCCGAAATCATTGCACCACCGCCTCCGCCGGTTCCTGAGGAAGCGCCACCATCCCCCTTTGCTGTCCCTGCCAGTTGGGCGCAATGCTATACCCATTTTGCCCACTTGGCCCTCGACGCGCTGCTTGCCGGGCCTGCGTCATTGGATTTTGCGAAAACCGATGCCCCGACGGTCAGCATCGTCATGGTCTTGCACGACCGGGCTGAGTTAACCCTGGCTTGCTTGACCTCGTTGCGGGCCAGCCCGTACCAAGATTTTGAGGTCATTCTCGTCGACAATGGCTCCACTGATGCGACTGCGCAACTCCTCGGTCGGCTCGACGGCGTCAAGGTGGTGCGAAACCGGGAGAACCGGGGCTACCCGGCCGCAGTCAACCAGGGCGCCGAACTGGCGCGGGGCAAGTACCTCGTGCTCTTGAACAACGACACCCAGTTGTTGGGGGACTGCCTCGGCATGGCCGAGCGCTATCTCACCGCTCACGCGGAAGTTGGAGCCGTGGGCGGCAGAATTATCCTGCTCAACGGGTCCTTGCAAGAAGCGGGCAGCATCATCTGGCGCGACGGCGCTGCGGCCGGCTATGGCCGGGGTAACCAGCCAGAGGACCCCACCTGCACATATCTCCGCGACGTCGATTTTTGTTCCGCTGTGTTCCTGATGACGCCTCGCGAAATGTTTCTCGGGCTGGGCGGCATGGACGAGCGCTTCACCCCCGGCTACTACGAAGACGCCGATTATTGCCTGCGGCTTTGGCAATGTGGCTGGCGCGTAGCCTATCATCCGCAGGTCACCGTGCTCCACTATGAATCAGCCAGCTCAAAAGATACGCAAGGGCCGCAGACGCTCATCAGTCGCAACAAAGCATATTTCGCGGAGAAGCACGCGTGGTGGCTGGCAAACCGTTACACCGCCGACCCCGAGCGATTGCCCTGGGCACGAACCGTTGCCAGCGCGCCGGCGCGCATTCTCTTCATCGACGACCGGTTGCCGAATCCCTGTCTGGGCAGCGGCTTCCCGCGGGCTCGACGCATCCTCGATGAGTTGACCGACCTGGGTTATTTCGTCACCTTCTACCCGCTGCAAGTGCCGGACGAAAAACTGCTGGCTACACAGGATCTGTCCTCGGGGATCGAGGTGCTCAACGGTTATGGGCCCGAGCGGCTAGGCTCTCTGTTGCGCGAGCGCCGTGACTACTACGACATCATTTTATTGAGCAGGCCGCACAACATGCGAGTGCTCCGCGGCCTGTTGGCCGAGGAACCCGATCTGTTGGGGAACACCCGGGTTCTCTACGACGCGGAGGCGATTTATTGCCTGCGCGAGGCTCAGCAAGCTCGTTTGACCGGCCGGCCGCTGACCAAAGATGAGTTGCACCGGCGGCTCCAGGCGGAGTTCGCGCTCGTGGACGGGTGCTGGGGAGTGATTGCCGTTTCGCGACTCGAGGCCGAGCATTTCCGCGAGTACGGCTGCGAGCGCGTTTATTTATTGGGACACGCTGTGGAACTTGAACCGGGACCGGACTCGATCGCCGAGCGCAGCGGGCTGCTTTTCGTGGGTGTCAGCCACGTTCCCGATTCGCCGAACGCCGACTCCATTCGCTGGCTCGTTGGCAATATCCTACCGCGCATTCAACGGCAGGCACGTGAACCGATTACCCTGACTTTGGCGGGCCGGTGTTGCGAAGGCGTGTTGCCGCCCGGAACGCGGTCGGGCCGTGAAGGCTTGCGCGTGCTGGGGGCACAGGATGACCTCCGGCCGGTGTACGAAAAGGCCCGGGTGTTCGTCGCGCCCACTCGGTTTGCCGCCGGCATACCCTTGAAGCTTTGCGAAGCGGCCGCCCATGGCGTGCCGATCGTGGCGACCTCGCTGCTGGCTCGACAACTGGGCTGGCACCCGGAAACGCACCTGTTGACCGCAGACACCGCCGAGGAATTCGCGGCCCAGTGTGTGCGCCTGTATCAGGACCACGACCTCTGGCGGCATTTGCGCACCAACGCGCTCCGTGCCGTTCAGGCCGACTTCGACTCGACCTCCTTTTCGGACACGGTGCAAACGATGCTTCGGGACGCGCTCGAGATGACCGACATCGTGCCCTCCGGCCCGCCCGAGCGCCAGGCCCCGCCGCACATTTGGGCGCGGCATGCCGACGCCGCGTGAACGGGCAAGCCTGTCCGAGTTTCTGGCTCGGGAGCGGGCCAACCAGGAGGGGACCATGTTAACGAACAGCCTGCAAAATGCCGTCGCGGATTACTGGTCGAAACGGATGTCGGCCGAAGAAGAGGAATATTCGAGCGACACGTTCTGGCTGGCCATTCCCGAGGTCAGACAGCGTTATGACCGCAAGGCCACCGAAAACTCCTACTGCCGCTGGTTCGACTACTGCCTTCGTTTCCTGAAAGACGCCTTGCCCGTCGAGCGGATGTTGAGCATCGGCTGCGGCACGGGCGCCCTGGAGCGGAAGCTGGCAAGGCGGCAGGCTTTCAGCCAGTGCGATGCCTACGATTTGGCGCCGGGAGCCATTGCCCTGGCGCGCCGGCGAGCATTGGCCGAAGGTTACGATCACATCCATTACCAGACCTGCGATGCCAACCGTCTACAGCTTGAGCCGGCGAGCTATGACGCGGTTTGGTTCGACAGCTCTCTGCACCATATCGAGGCTCTGGAGGAAGCCTGCACCCAGGTCGCCCGCAGCCTGAAGCCCGGCGGCTTCATTTTTATCAACGAATATATTGGGCCAAACCGATTTGAATTTCCGTCGCGTCAGAAAGAAGTGCTCCAGGCGGCTTTCATGCTGATTCCCCGGCATTACCGGCGCTATTTCGGAGCAGAAAACGTTTCTTTCGTTCCTTCCGTCGGCATTCCCGACCCGAAGGCAGTGGAAGCGGCAGATCCCTCCGAGGCCGTGCGCTCAGCGGACATCA
>Ga0206837_1068_pt3 | contig 11856 bp, 11 predicted proteins | sample Alteio_BWOrgCont_29_FD_152863 | JGI IMG/M metagenome (GOLD analysis project Ga0206837, IMG submission 152863) | Enriched cells from forest soil in Barre Woods Harvard Forest LTER site, Petersham, Massachusetts, United States -... | ecosystem: Environmental > Terrestrial > Soil > Temperate forest >...
CAGGAACGACAAGCCGATCGTATCAACATTCAAATTGATCTTTGACAACACCCGCTACGCCGGGGTTTTGCTGCCTGACATGAAATCTATTTTTCAATCGCTTAGACTCGCCGAACGATTACTGATTGAGACAATCGAACGCTATGGCGAAGACGCATTTCTTGGAGCGATGCGCTTCAATTGCGATGTTTCCGCCGATGCGATGCGCGAATCCATCCGGACTAAAATTCCGGATGGAGTCTATGAGGCCGAAGAAATAATCGACGCGGATGCGGTCGACGACAGTCTCGAATACCGCATTAAATTAAAAATCACCAAATTCGGCGAAAACGTGGAGGTCGATCTTAACGGAACCTCAGCGCAGGCGCGCAGCAGCATAAACTGCTCGCCCTTCGATACGATGACGGCGGTGTCCGTCGCACTAAAAATGCTTATTGAGCCGCATGTTCCGTTTTCCTCCGGCTATGCACGTAATATCGACGTCGTCTTGCCGGCCGGCACGATACTCAGCGCAACGCCGCCGGACGGTGCGATCATGATGTACTTTGAGTGCTCCCATATTGTGGTGAATGCGGTGTACAAGGCGCTCAACAAGGTGTTGGGCGAAAACGCTGTCGGCGGAGCGCACGGCTCGGGAATGGTTCATTTGGCAACAGGCTTTAGAACGGACGGCACCCCATGGGTATCGGCTGCGGAATGCGGCGGCGAAAAAGGCCCTTGGGGGGCCTCCAGGGCTGGCGACGGTGATAACTATACCGTAGAGCGGCTAATCAACGCGATGGACGTTCCCGTAGAATCTACCGAACAAGGATCGCCTGTCTTAATGATGCGGCGAGAGTATGTGCCCGATTCTGGCGGCCCCGGATTTCATCGCGGCGGCGCGGCGGTGCGGAGAGACAGCTATTGGCTTACGGCAGCGAACCACGTCAGCACGCCCCTTCACTCGAAATCGGCCGCCGGCTTTGGCGCGAACGGGGGCCGCGACGGCGGGGCGGCAGCGGTTTGGATCTTCCCCAGAGATGCATTCAATATTGCGGAAAGAGGTGACCTCTTACCCACGAACCCTGAAATCTATAGTGAAGCAATCCCGGTAAGCGGCCTTCTAAACTCACAGACAAAGTTTGTGGATCCTGGCGGGGAGTTTTTCTATTTTGCACGTGTACCCTTCTGGCAAACCGCGCCTGGCGCACAATTCCGATATCAAACTTGCGGCGGCGGCGGTTGGGGTGATCCCTTGGAACGCGACCCTGAGCGGGTCAAGAACGATGTGCGGGATGAATATGTGTCGATTGACGGTGCCCTACGCGACTATGGCGTGGTGGTCGTCGGAGATCCCGTGAATGACCCGGAAGGACTGCGAGTGGATCTGGCGGCGACAAAACAAGCCCGCCAAAAGAAGAGTGCAGCCTAGTCTAAATATCGCGGGGTCTTATCGGCGACGCGATCACGATTGCCCGGAAAGGCTTCGGATGGGATTCATTCAACTCGCTAGGCTTATCTGGTCACGGCGCTCAGCACATTTAGCAACATCTCACGTGGCGGCTGGATGTTCAGAGACATTCTTTAAGGCCGAACAGAGCGCATGTGGAGACGACAGTGACGAGTGAGCCGAAAGTAAATTCAGGACAAAAAATAGCTATCGTCACCGGTGGCAGCCGAGGTATCGGCCGCAATACCGCCGTCAGTCTAGCCGAGCGCGGTGTCGATCTGATCATAACTTATCAATCAAATCGTGCTGAAGCCGACGCGGCGGTCACCGCGATCGAGGTAATGGGCCGCACTGCAGTCGCCCTTCAGCTGGAAGTGGGTGACATTGGATCGCTCAGTGACTTCGCTGACCGGGTAAGGGCAACTCTTCAGGACACATGGGGCCGCAGCGACTTCGACTATCTTGTCAACAATGCAGGAAGTCACCGTCGTGGCCGGATCGGCGAGATTACGGAAACGGACTTCGACTATTTATGTAACATCCATTTCAAAGGCGTCTTTTTCCTAATACAGGAATTGCTGCCCCTGATGACCGACGGCGGAAGAATCATAAATGTCTCAAGTGCTCTTACCCGCTTCATCACGCCTGGTAGTACCAACAGCGCAGTCTATGCCTCGATGAAGGGCGCCGTCGAAGTGTTGACCCGGTATATGGCTCAAGAACTAGGGTCGCGCGGTATCACGGTGAACGCCGTGGCGCCAGGCGCAATCGAGACTGATTTCGGGGGTGGCGTGGTTCGAGACAATCGCGAAGTTAATAGGCTCATAGCTTCCCATACCGCGCTCGGACGAGCTGGCCTAACGGACGATATCGGACCAATGATCGCTTCCCTGCTCTCGGACGCAAATCGCTGGGTGACCGGCCAACGCATCGAAGCCTCGGGCGGCATGTTTCTTTGACGGCCTGTGGGCTGTCCAAATTTCCCCCCGATTGCGGCCCACCTCTTGCTAGCCGGTCGCGCAGACATACCTATAGTCCTCATCTGTCCGAACAGCGGCCATTAGGGATGCGATATCTGTCATGCGTCCGGCCATCGTCCCTATCCAAGGGGACAGTCAGTGCCTTGGTTCACGACTAGCATGCAGCATGTCCCTGTCAGTATTGTGGGGCGAACAGTGCGAGCCTAGTGACAACTCCACTTAGCAACCGGCGGGGAGACGGCAGGTAGAATATGACAATGCTAAAGAACACTTGGTACGTCGCGGGCTGGGCCGACGAGTTAGTTCACGGCAAGCTTCTTGGTCGAACCATCCTCAACGAGCCGTTAGTGATGTTCAGAAAGACTGACGGCACCCCGGTGGCGCTTAGCGATCTTTGTCCGCATCGGTTTGCTCCGCTCCATCTCGGTAAGCAGATCGGCGATGTGATCCAATGCGGCTATCACGGCCTTGAGTTTGGCGCCGACGGCCGTTGTGTGCGCAATCCACATGGGAAGGTTGCGCCTTCGGCCGCAAAAGTACGCCGTTATCCGCTAATAGAGCGCTATGACCTGCTCTGGATTTGGCCGGGCGAAGGAGAGGCCGATGAAAGCCTCATTCCCGACGAATTCGCATTTATCGTGAATAAGAAACTCGCTCATAACCGTTTGTACTTACATGCAGATGCGAACTACCTACTTTTGCTCGACAATCTCATGGACGTGTCGCACGCGCTTTATCTACATGCTGGAAGTCTCACTACTGAGGATATGCGCGAGGACTACAAGCAAGAGGTCGATATCATCGATGGCGTCACGAGCTTGGTTATTCACCAGGAAGGCATGACTCCTCCGCCGTTCTGGGCTGCCGCGCTTCCGAAAGGCACAAAAACTACTGACGTGCGGGAAACGTCTCGGGGACATATACCGGCGATGGTGATGCACGAGATGGTTTACACTCAGCCCGGAAAGCCGCCCTATAGCGAGGGTGGAGTCTCGTCACGCTCGGCCCATTTGTACACGCCTGAGACGGATAAAACGACGCACTATTTCTACTGCTTATCTCGTGACTTTCACCTGGACTCGCCCGAGATCCAGGAGCGCATCCAAGCCGAAGTGCGGCGAATTTTCACTGGCGAAGATATACCCATGATTGAGGCGCAGCAGCGTCTCATCGGTGATCGCGACCTTATGAGCATGAGGCCGGCACTGCTCCCAACAGACAAGGCATCCGTACTAATGCGCCGGCATCTTGCCAACCTGATAGCTAAGGAAAACCCATCTCGCGCTGCCTAGTTATTTCTGGGCGACACAACGGTACTGTTGCGGAATTTTCCATTCCGAGCTTCACGTGGACGTTCCAGTGGCCATCGCGGCGATGCGGTGTCTTCGCTTGTCTAGGCCAACCCCTTCGCTAGCAGAGATACCGGCAGAGAGAATAAAGTCCACGCAGAGATCGACATGACTGTAATAACGGGAGATCCTATGAGCAGCCAAGCCGTTCTTGATCTCAACACCGTTGTAGACGGCCAGAAGATTGGTCGTTCCGCGATCTTGCTTTTAGTCATTGCGGTCGCTGCACTCGCAAGCGACGGCTTCGACCTAGCTGCGATGGGTTATATCGCTCCCGAGCTCATCAAGCAGTGGAAAATTGAACCGGCAGGCCTCGTGCCGGCCTTTTCCAGCGGAATTATTGGATTGATGGCCGGCAATGCTCTTCTGGGACTCATAGGCGACAAATATGGGCGAAAGCGGATGATCATTGCAGGACTTTGTGTGTTCGGCATCGCAACGCTTGTAACCATGGCGGTGCGATCCACGGCCGATCTGGTCATTCTGCGCTTCCTGACGGGCATAGGACTCGGTGGCGTTGCTCCGAATGTTTTTGCGCTGGTCGCCGAAGTCACGCCTAGGCGAATTCGCGGACGGCTACTCGTGATTGTGAGCCTAGGGGTACTCCTTGGTATCTCCCTGTCGGGCATTATCGCGGGGGCGCTAGTTCCACAATACGGATGGCGCGCAGTCCTGTTGGTAGGCGGCGTTCTCCCTCTCTTGATTGCGATGGTCAGTCTGTATTTTCTGCCGGAAAGTATTAAGTATCTGCTTGTGCGGGCTGACCGCGACGCGGAGGTGCGGAGGCTCGCGCGCCGCCTTCGCCCTGACCTGGTCATAGGTGATTCGACCCGAATTACTTTTCCGGCTGCTTCGTCGCCCGCCCAACGTGGGTCGTTCCGGCGCCTTTTTTCCAATGATTTTGCAATCGTCACGCCATTGCTGTGGTTCTGCCAAGCAGCCATCCAAATGGCCATCTACTTCTCACTCACCTGGCTTCCTACGCTGCTTCAATCGACAGGCTCCAGCATTGCCGAAGCTGGTTTTAGCGCCTCACTCTTTTCGACCGCCGGCTTAGTAAGTAGCTTGGTGTTGCTCATCATTATTGACCGGCTAGGCGTGATATCGCTTGTCGTCCTATTTGTTGTGGGAACACCTCTGGTGGCGGCAATGGCCCTGACCGGACTGTCACCGGTAGTGCATGCTCTTATCATTGCCGGGGCAGGTTTCTGCGTCATGGGCGTTCAAGTCGGCCTTGCTGCTCTTCTCGGCATTTTTTATCCAACCGAAATAAGATCGACAGGGAACGGGTGGACTCAGGCTGTCGGCCGTCTTGGTGCCCTTGCTGCTCCGCTCGCCGGAGGTGTGCTGTTAAATATGCATATCCCCATACAGAGCCTTGTGCTTGCGCCGGCGGGATTTTTGGCTGTCGGTGCGGTGACATGTGGAACGCTTGCAGTGATCTGTGTTAGGCGGTTCGGTGGACTGCATCCCGGGGAGTTCTCGATCAGCTCGCCCTCGACTGGCGCGGGGCTGGTAGCAGCGCCCGAAGCAGCAGGCTAGGCGCTCCCCGCACGAGCACGGATGACCGCCAGCCACCCATACTCTTTTCCTCTGACCGGTTCGTTCTTCGCGTGCGAACCCGGAGATTAGTGGAGCGGGCTCCAAACTCCCGAGTTTCGATTCCGGAGGCGGCTGAACTTCGGAATTCACAATAGTGGAGGTGCTGGATGACGGCATGGATGAAGGCGGGCGTTGCGACGCCTGACGGCCTGAAGATCGCCGATGTAGCGAGACCGGTTCCTTCAGAGGAACAGGTGCTTGTGCACGTTCTTGCTGCAGGCATGAACCGGGCCGATCTGGCTGCCGCAAAGGGTATCGGAGTCGCGAGCGCCGATTCATTCGGCAAGCCGATTGGAATGGAATGGGCCGGTGAGATCGTCGAGATAGGATCGGCAGTGCGCCACTGTCACATCGGCGATCGTGTAGCATGTTCCGGCACGGGCGGTTACGCAGAATATGCGGTCGCCGACCAATATCGCGTGTTCGCGTTGGACGCGGGGCAGGATTTTGCTTCTGCGGCGATACTGCCCCTCGCGTTGATGACAGCCCACGACGCTCTACGCGTAGCCGGCTTTCGTGCCGGCGAGACCTTGTTGGTGCAAGGTGCGAGTTCCGCCGTAGGCCTAATGGCCCTGCAGATTGGGAGAATCCTAGACGCTGCGCTCGTCGTAGGCGGCGCTCGATCGGAGCGCAAGAGGGCACAGCTACCAACGTTCGGCGCAAATCAGACCGTCGATACCAGCGCACCTCACTGGGCAAAAGCGATATTGGCCTTGACCGACGGGGCTGGGGCGAACGTCGCCATCGACATGGTGAGCGGTAATCCCTTCAACGAATTGATGAAGGCTGTGGCGGTCACTGGTCGCGTTATCAACGTCGGCAGGCTTGGTGGAACAATTGCTGAATTCGACTTCAACCTCCATGCGCTGCGCAGGCTTACCTTCCATGGAACGACGTTCCGAACCCGGACGCTCGATCAGGTGCGTGAGATAGCGGCAGGTGTGTTGAAAACGCTATGGCCTCACGTATTGAGCGGCAAATTGGCGCTACCGATCGACCGTCGCTTCGCCCTGACCGACGCTGAGGCGGCGCATGCCTACATGGCAGCGAACGAGCATTTCGGAAAGATTCTGCTGACTTGCTGACACCATGTCGCCTTGCACCTATTCAACAAGAGCCCTTGCCGGCTATTTGGCGACGGAACCTCAATAATCCGCGAGTTCAGGGGAAATAAGCCGGCCTCGAAGTAGCCGAAGGGTCTTTCGGTATAACGCCGGTGACCGGACTATTGAAAGCTTCGCTGGCCTCTTCTACCTGACTGGAGTTTCGGACCCATCGCGCGGTGCTCGAGGTCACGTCGAACTGTGTGAAGCTGTACTTCGCATTGAGGCTGAAGCCCCTAATCGTGTCCTTGAGCGGTTCGGCAATGTCGAAAGGTTCGTAGTGCGCCTCGGCGCCCGGAGGGACAGTGTAGCCGTTGGAAATGCTGTCATAGGCACTGATGCCGTTCTGCTTGCTACCCTGGTAGAAGAATGACGGCGTGACTGACAGATTGTCCGTTGGCTCCCAAAGCAGGGTCGCGCGTGCCCCGTAGATTTGATAGGCATTCGAGCCAGGATACTGCTTCGCGACGGGGGCGGCCTGCACATTGCCGCGCTGGGTACCGTCCGAGCTGACCAGTGGAAATGGGTTAACTACGATGCGGTCGATCCAGCCGCTGGTCAAATTCTCTGTGCCCACGACGCGCAGGGCCAGCTTATCCTGCACGAGCGGGATATTGACCATGATGTTATCGTTGTGATTAAAGCCGCCGCCCTCGGTGCCTGAAAGCTTGCTCTCGGCCGACGCATGATAGCCGGTGAGGTCGGGCTGGTTGGTAATCAGTCTGATCGTGCCTCCCATCGACCCCGACCCGAAGAGCGTGCCTTGAGGCCCACGCAAGATCTCGATGCGATTCAGATCATAAAGATCGGGATCGATTACCACATGACCATTTTGCGCACTTGCAGGTCCGGTCAGGGGAATGTCATCGAGATAGAAGCCGACCGTGGCGGAGTTTCCGCCGCTTGAGGTCATGCCGCGCATCTCGATTTCCGTCTGACTTGGACCTTCACTTTTCAGCGACACGCCGGGTGTTCCCTGAGCCAGAACGGCCAAGGAAGGGACGCCGCGAGCCTGCAAATCATTACCGCTGAGCGCTGTGATGCTGATCGGCGTTTCCTGCAGCGTGGATATGCGTTTCTGCGCGGTGACGATGATTTCAGGAACCGCTTCCGAATTATCAGCAACTAGCGTCGATTGGGCGAACGCTTTCAAGGCAAAGGTCATCGCCGTGCTGGCCAATAATGCCGCTACGGTGACCTTCATGGTTGGTTTCATACTGGAATCCCCCTTTGATCGTCACAGATTCTCCGTCTGCGACCCCGCGACGGTCGAACAGCAACGCTTCAGCAGATTGAAATCGAGAGTGAAGGTATGGCGCCCACGAACGAGGGCGTGGATTTCACGGAACGGCGGCGCCGCCGCGTGAATCATGTCGCCAGCATCGTTGTCGTCGATGCTCGGGCAAAAGCTGATCGGATGTTCTTAGTGCGATTGTGGAGAACCCAATTACCGGCTCGGCCTCAAGCACATCTATCTCCTGATTTGCACTAGATCTCCTCCCGGCAGACACTTTGGTCATTCGCGCATATAAATTCGAGATAGTTCCGCGGCCGGAGTTATATAAATTCGAAAGAGATCGGCCGCTTTAATTATATAGATGTCTGCGCGATCGCTACCGACAGACCACGCAAATCGCCCCAATGTTCATAGGCGTTTTGGCAGAGAGTGGATTGCGACTCCGATCAGATAGGCTAAACGTCGCTGGCTTCTGGCAAGCACGTATATGGGATTTATATAAATGCCGGGTCCGAATGCTGGCGCTCAATCGCGCGTTATTCCCATCCCGTTGGATACGCCCGAACTCGCCCTCAGGATTTATATATTTAATGCGTCAGACCTATCTCGAATTTATATGCCCTAAAGATCACTTTCGGGGCCGTCATCCACCATGAGGTAGATCATGTATCTCGAATCTAACGTGCCCGAGCCGGAACCTCCCTTGTGGAGTTTCCCACATTCGCTATGCGCTCTCTCAAGCGACGATGCAGATGAGATTATGCTCGCCGCTGCGCCGCCAACCCCTGAAACCCGTGCCCTCGTTATCAGCCGCCACACCCTGCAGCCAATTCTCCAACTAATGAAATGCGGCTGCACGTCAGTCGCCACTCAATCGCTCGACGCACCAGGAACACACCTCGATCCGGTCTCGCTCGTTTGGATCGCCGACTTAAAAACGAGAGAGGAGATGACGTCCTCTATCCATCGCGCCTCGATTTGCCTGAATGCCGCTGGTTGCATGGTACTTGATGCCACTGGTCTTGCCGCGGAACCAACTAGCGATCTCGCAGCGCTGAACTGCCTTATTGCACAGGGATATCGACTTAGAACGGTCCTGCGAAAGGGAGGGCATCTTATTCTTGTTGCTACGCATCGTCCTCAAGCGACCCTCGCTGCGTAAGATTCTGCAAAAAAGGCGAGATCATGTTCAGATCTTTCATGCGTTCGTGGACCAGAAACACACGCCAGGCGCCGTTGGCAAAATCATTGCGCGGCGGCTCGCTGGTTGCGCTGCCAACGCCCTTCTTCCACAATCGAATCGACGAAAATGCGTTTGCTAAAATGTGCGCTCGCCAGATCGAATGCGGCACGAGCGCTCTTGTGGTCTGTACAACGACTGGTGAGGCGTCGTCGCTGAGTCAATTGGAGCAATGTCGGGTTATCGAGATAGCTGCAGACATCGCGGGCGACCGAGTTCCTGTGATCGCAGGCGCCGGTACCTGCAGTACGGCCGGTTCGATTGCGCTTGCGAGTCAGGCGGAAAGAGCTGGCGCGGCGGCCTTGTTATGCGTGACGCCGTACTACATGCGCCCAACTCAGGAAGGCATTTATCGCCATATGTGCGCAATTCACGATGCCGTGACCATTCCAATGATCCTCTATGACGTACCCATGCGAACAGCATGTGCCTTGGCCGACGATACCATTGAGCGGCTGGCGAGATTGGAGAGGATTGTCGGTCTTAAGGATGCGACAGGCGATTTGGAGCGCCCAGCGCGTCTGCGTCCCCGGGTGGGTGACGAATTTCTATTGCTGTCCGGTGACGACATCACCCAGGCAATGCATAGAGTCGCTGGCGGCGATGGCTGTATTTCCGTGACCGCTAATGTGACGCCCGCCCTCTGCGCGGACATGCATCATGCGTGGGGCCGGGGCGATCTGCGGACATTCAACCGTATCGCGGATCTCCTGGCGCCACTGAGTCGTGCCTTGTTCGTGGAAACCAACCCCATCCCGGTCAAATACGCATTATCTAAAATGGCCCTCATCGCTGACGAACTGCGTATGCCCCTTACGCCGCTCAGTCAGGACTGTGAAAAAACGGTAGACATGGCAGTTGAATCTGTGAGGAGCGTCGAGCAAAGGATGCATCCCGTTATCCAGCCGCCGCTGGTCGGGATTGCTCCTGTGGAGCATCTTGCGTGGTCCAGGTGGTGAGGTAAATGAGTTCTGGGAGTCGTGATCCGAACAATAGCCCCGTACCACAGCGTCAAGTTTCGGCGATAGCTGCTAATTTAGCGGAGTGGGCGGCGCAGCCTGTGAAAGCCATAAACCGTCGGGCGGTGCTATGGACCGGAATTAGCATGGCATTCGTAGTATTTGCCTCCCGGCACGATCCGCAGCAGGCGTCGTTCGCGCGCAATGTGGCGATGATCTTCATCAGCGTGCATGGTCTCTTATACATCATGCTGCAGCGGACACTGACGTGGTTGCGCGATAGAGGTATGGTGGAAGCTGGCCTTGCACTTCGCGCTTACACGGCTCCGCGTCGGATTACCAACTTGGACCTCGCGATCGCCTGGGCCGCGTTTGCAGCCATCATTTCGCTTACGAGGGTGCTGCTGGCCCGGCTTTATGGTTCCTAAATCAATTGCCCTGAGTGCCAATCGGATCGGGTGGCCGCCATGCTCATTAACAATCTAAAGCTCGTCCAGATGGCGATGACCCAAATGAACTGAGCGGCGCAGCGTCAGAAGGTGCTATCGCAGAACGTCGCGAATGCGGATAGGCCCACTCCCTCTACACCGAAGTCCAGCACATTTCGTCGACTGGCATTCTAAGATAGGCCAGAGCTTGCGTGGTTGAGTCGACTTGATCATCGTACCTAGCTACCGTGGATGCGCGTGATGTGTTCGGTTCAGCGTCGCTCGCAGCTACGGCGAAAAGAAAGAAGCACACCGACACCTCGTTAAGAAAGAAGATTGTCTGAGAAGGTCACCAACGCGGCCAGTGCCGTTATTGGATGATCATTTCCTTGAACAGCACATCCTTGACCTGGACCGGACGAACCAGCGCGTTGATGCGTATCAAAGCCTCTTCACGCACTCGAAACATAAGCCTCTAGCGTTTTGTCCCCAGTCACTCTCTGCATTACTGACACGCCTACGCCCAGATTCGCCGCGATTTTCCGCATCACATTAGCCTCTGGCAGACAACTAGCGGCCGACGCATTGCGAGTTTTCTTGCAGGTAGCTGTCACGCTGCAGCACAGCCTAAAACCGATTGCCCTGCACTTTATCCTCGTAGGATTTCTGCCATTCCCTTCGTATTTCGGCGGGCGGCGTCTCTTGACAACTTTCGGACGGAGGCAGATCGCCAATTTTTAGCTGCAGCGTTTTGCGGTTGATCGCGAAATCAAACTCGCCTCTCTTCGCGCCTCCGAATGAGCTTGCGTATTCCGTTCCGCAAGGAACCCCAGCGCCTTTGAAGAACAACTGATCGGCCGTGGTCTCGCAAACCTTATAAATCTCTTTGGGCATCGCCTCGTCACCTTCCCGGGTCCATAGACTCGTAGGTGATTGGTCTTTTCTTGCCTTCCTCAACATCAACTCAAACTGTCCCTTCTCCGCCGTACGGGGATCAACAATGGCACATTTTAGCCCCACCACGTCGATCACAGAATCCTGCCAGGCTTGGTACCCGACCCAGCCCCCGATGCTCAGCAAGGAGAGTAATAGTATCCCCGAAACAGCAATCATCGTTGTTTTCAAGACATTCTCCCGAGAGCAGATTTTTGCGGGCGGATAGATGCGTTCATGGAGCGACGATCCGTGCAGCGCGATGAAGGGAAAGGGGGATGCGGGATCTCTGGGCGGTGGTCGAGGACTATTTGGAAATCTGTCGCATATTGGAATGACTCAAAATGATCGACTTACTGCGCGACATTGCAATCAAACCTTAGGCTGCATTGAAAGGCTTTTCTAAAGACCAGAGGCATCGGAAGGTGGACTGGTGGCATCCGTCGATCGTCTAATTTTAAAGCGAAAGGTTGAGCACAGTATTGTAACAAAGGTAGATTCCTGCAGTGGCATCGACTTCATTTGCATGAATGGCTAGTAAGCCCGGTGACTTGAGGTCTACACTACAAATAGGAAAATTTGAGGCGCACCCAAGT
>Ga0206837_1082_pt1:0-7500 | contig 11558 bp, 14 predicted proteins | sample Alteio_BWOrgCont_29_FD_152863 | JGI IMG/M metagenome (GOLD analysis project Ga0206837, IMG submission 152863) | Enriched cells from forest soil in Barre Woods Harvard Forest LTER site, Petersham, Massachusetts, United States -... | ecosystem: Environmental > Terrestrial > Soil > Temperate...
CGGGCTTCTGAAGCTTGGCCTTGTAGCACGTTGTACCTCTGTAAGTTTCGAGAATCCTATACGTGCCCGACAAGAAACCGGTTACAGCGTCTAAGTATTTTTCGACGCGATCCGGCTTTGTGCATGGGAAGAACTCGATATAAAAGTGGCCGGCTCCAAAGCCGAGCTCATCACGATTCTGCAAGCATAGCCAAACCTTGTGCCGCAGTCCAGGCTGAGCGGGCACCGTGATGCTGATTTCCACCGGATCGTCGTGTTTCTCGACCATATGCAAGGACGGAAAACGCTTCGCAATTTCCGCAAAGACGCTTCTTGCGATGTCCTCGGTATTAGGCATGACCGTGCTCGAACTACTTTACTACGGTGTTGCATCCGAGAGATCCTTCGCAAAGAACGCTCAGGATTTCGGCAGAAGGCTCCCGCGCGCAAAAGACGCGCGCTCACGCCTTCTAAGCGCCTCAAGTTGCCGGCATAAATAAAGGCCAGTCTGAGAAATCAGATTGGCCTTTTCCTTTTGCTGGTGGTCACGTTTCGCCTTGTTCTCGGATTTGTAAAGCGATATGCTCTAGCAGGAGTTCCTGCCATGGCAGCCCTCGATTGGTCGCAGTGTTCTGCGGTGGAGAGCGTTCCCGGCAAGGTAAGCGGCGCGTGGGTGTTGAAGGGCACGCGGATGCCGGTGTCTGCAATCTTCGAGAACCTCGAGGCGGGGGCCAGCCTGGACCAAATCCTGCAGTGGTACGACGGTCTCGATCGCGAACAGGTCAAAGCGGTCATTGAGTTTGCCGCTCGGAGTCTCGATAAAGCGCCAGCCCTCACTCCCTAGGCTCGCCGGATGCGCGTTCTTTTCGATCAAGCGACGCCCGTACCGATTCGCGCCTCTCTTAAAGGACATGAGGTTCGTACAGCCGCTCAACAAGGCTGGGACACGCTCAAGAACGGCGAATTGCTGACGGTCGCCGAAGCGAACGGGTTCGACGTGCTGCTGACGACCGATAAGAACATGCGCTATCAGCAGAATCTCGCGGGCCGCAAAATCGCGCTTGTAGCTCTCAGCTTACAGCAATGGCCGAGCCTTGAACCTCATGTCCAGCTCGTCGTGGAAGCGGTGAATGCTGCCATACCCGGCAGCTACACAGAAGTCGACTTCCCCATCGAGACAAGCTCAGGATAAGACTCCAGTCGTTGCCGGCATAAATAACGGCCGTTGGGAGAAATCTCGACGGCCTTTTTCCGTTTTGGGATAGATGCTTGTAATAAAACAATACCGACGCTTATTCAGAGAGCGTGGGAGACGGCGATGGAGTTATATTAGCGGCTAAGAAAACTATCCCCACTGAAAGACTTGCCCGGACGCGGAGAATCGGCCGTCAGGAGGAGATTATGTGCATTACCTGTGAGCACGAACTATGGGACGAGCACCGGGCGCTCGAGCGCGAGTTGTTCAAGCCCTGCAAGATGTGTAACAAGTTCCCTGGCGCCAGCTCCGAAGGAACCTGCTATCACTGTTACGCGATCGGCAACACGATCGACGAGTGCCCCGAGTGCGCGAGCAAACCATGGAGCGAAGAATTCCTGGACGCCAAGGCCGAAATCGAAGGCCCAGACAAACTGCTGCTCCCGTTCTAGAGGGGCTGGCCGATGCTTGCGCCGCCACTAATGAGGCTGCCCCACGTTTCGTGGTTTTCGAAACGTGGGAAGCACGGACCTTGACACGCCCGCTCCGGGCTACAACCGCTGCTTCCAATACCCCGGCTTCCGGCTGGTGTGGGCAACCGCCACGATCTGAATCGTTGAAGCTCGTTCCCGGTAAATCAGAGTGAATGGAAACTGCCGAAGCAGGAACCTGCGGGTAGAGTGTGCGGCGGCGGCCCAACGTTGGGGTGCGGCGACGATCTGCGTTAGCGCCCGATCTACTTCAGCATCGAATCTTAGAGCGGCGTCAGGACTGCGCTCGAGGTACCAGTCGAATGCAGCATCGTATTCGGCGGTAGCTTCCTGATGAAACTCCGCGGCGTCAGTGGGCACGGGGTAACTTCGCTAAATTCCTTCTGCGCACTTCTCCCCATGTCGTAGTTTTCGCGTTGCCCGAATCCAGTTCTGCGATGCGCTTTCCGATCTCAGCTTCCCAGGCTGCCTGTACTCCCTCGTCCACCTTGCCGCCTAGGTTCGAGATCAGGGAGTCGGCCAGCGCTTCCTGTTCCTCGACCGACAGTGACAATGCGCGCTCCAGCAGCTTGGAAACTTCAGGTGTCATCTGTGCCATGTGGACCTCGCTTCCCCATTTTAGCTTAACGCGTTGGTATTCAAACCTGGCTTCGCACTTCCCTCCTTATTGCTGATGCTGACGAGATCAAAAGCCTGGACTCGTCCGTTTCAGCTGGAAGCCGTAACAGCGGATTCCTCGTGTCTCGCTTCGCTCGCGCGTCGGAATGACAAAATGCGTCGTGATAGCTACTTTTGTGGGGTCTACTTTCGTGGGTATTGCGGCTTCCGGGGTTGGTGCAATTTTGTTGACTGCTGTGGGTTCGGGTGAAATCATTCTTATATAGCCGACTTGGCTGATTTAGCCCCTTCCGACCGGATGGTTGGAAGGGGTTTTTGCGTTTTGGGGGTGTTACGGAGGGCGAGAACCGTGGAGACTGAGGTCCTTCAGCGACGATAACCCTGTCGCTTCAGGATGACAAGTCAAGATGGAGGTCCTTCAGCGACGATAAGGCCGTCGCTTCAGGATGACAAATCTAAGGGGTGAATGGACATGAATTGCGATGGGGTCGAAGTGGGGGGCGAGGATACGGATGTGATCACGATTTGGGCCGGGGCGGAGGAGTCGGGGTCAAAATCAAAATCAAAGTCAAAGGCATCGGACAGGAGTGTCCGATCCACACGAGCTGATTCTACCTCGGCATTGGGGAAGCTTACCCCGAAGCAGTTGGGGGAGATTGCGGAGGCGGAGTTTATTGCCAAGGCGGTGGGACTCGGGTTTGTGGTGGCTAAGCCTTGGGGGGATAGCGAGCCTTATGATTTTATTGTGAATCCGAAGAAGAGTTTTATTTTTTGGCGGGTGCAGGTTAAGTCGGCGCATACGATTGGGGCGGATGGCGGGTGCAGCTTTCGGGCGCATGATCATAATCAGAAATCGTATACGTCGGAGGATATTGATGCGCTGGTGGCTTATGCTCGTCCGATGAATGCTTGGTATGTGATGCCGGTGCGGGTGGTGGAGGAGTTGAAGTCGTTGATGCTTTATCCGGAGAGCCGTAAGTTGCGGTCGCGGTTTGAGCGGTGGAGAGAGGCTTGGGAGGTTTTGCGGCGGGCGGTGCGGCGGAGGTGACGGGGAGTTTTGTCGGCTCTGCGGTCAAAGTCGGAAGGGATTGGCGGTTGTTTTCCTCTCGGTGTCGAGAGTGACGATCTTCAGGCACGGCGCCGCTGGATGCATTCCATCGTTGTTTCCAAGTCGGGGTTTATTGGTTAGGCGATTGGCAGCCGCTGGTGGCGGGCGGCGATCGATTCCTCTTATAATCGAGCGTCATGTCTTTGGCTGCCCGTTCCGCCACAACACCTGCAGCGTATTTTGGAGTTCTGCTGCGCCAGTGGCGTACCGTTCGACGCATTAGCCAATTGACGCTGGCGCTCGATGCCGATATCTCGACCCGTCACTTGAGTTGCGTTGAGACAGGCCGAGCGCAGCCGAGCCGGGAGATGGTGCTGCGTCTAGCCGAGGCGCTGGAGATCCCCCTGCGCGAGCGCAATACGCTGCTACTGGCGGCAGGTTATGCAGCGCTCTATCGCCAGACCAGCCTTGACGCACCGGAGATGGAGGCGGCGCGCCAAGCCGTCGATCTTCTTCTGAAGCAACTGGAGCCGTATCCCGGGATTGTTATCGACCGATATTGGAACACGTTGCGGATGAATTCCGGAATGCGGCACTTTCTGGGGCGCTTCCCCATCTCCGATTCTGTAAAGCCGCACAACGGAGTCCGGTTCGTATTTCATCCCAAGGGGCTCCGGCCATTCATCGAAAATTGGGAGAGCGTCGCGGCACGCATCATTCAGCGTGTGCATCGTGAGGTTGTCGCTAACCCGTCCGACGAGACAATGAAGTGCTTTCTTGAGGAGTTGCTCAGTTACCCTACGGTGCCCAGCCGCTGGCGCGTTCTGGATGTCGACAATTCGCCGCCGCCATTTTTGACCATCAACTACAGATGGAACAACTCCACGCTGCGATGGTTTTCTACTCTCGCAACCTTCGGATCGCCACAGGATATTGCCCTGCAGGAAATGCGCATCGAAACGTTTTTCCCCGCAGATGAAGCCACGCGCGCCGCGCTGATGGAAGCCCGGTAAGCGCGAGGCATATAGATTAATTGACGCCACCATCGGGCTCAAACGTTGTTCTTGCATGTCCTCCCATGACCTGGGAAGTCATGGACAGGATTTCTTCTCTGTTGAATACTGGGTGAAAGGAATGACCGTAGTCGCCGGCAAGTCAGCAAAGGAGAAAGACATGAAGAGCACTTTCTTCAGGCGATTCGGAATGGGCGGATGACTGTTCAGAATTGACTAATTTCATTAAGGTCCTTCGGGGCCGAGTTCGAAGGCGAAAGAATTTCAGCGGAACACTTTATCTGAGCACGAATAGAAATACGCGTCCCTGTCCTTAAGGAGAGTCCACGAATGCGTTTCCTGTCTAAGTGTGTTGTGCGCGCGATGGCGGTCCTGGCGGCGGCAATTGCGCTGGCCATCGCAGCTAGTCCGCAGGTTGTGGCGCGCACGCCCGCGGACGAGGCCAGCGTCAAACTGGCGACCGAAATCTTCAAGCAGCTAATCGAGATCAACACCACCGATTCGGTGGGCAGCACGACCGTTGCGGCAGAAGCTATGGCCAAGCGCCTGCGCGATGCCGGCTTTCAGGCCGAGGACATTGTCGTGATGGGCCCGAATCCGCGCAAGGGCAACATGATCGCCCGGCTGCACGGAAGATGCGCGCACAAGCCCGTGTTGCTCATCGGGCACTTGGATGTGGTGGAAGCCAAACGCAGCGACTGGACCACCGATCCTTTTCAGTTTATTGAGAAGGATGGTTATTACTACGGACGCGGCACACAGGACATGAAAGATGGCGATGCCATCATGATGGCCACACTGATCCGCATGAAGCAGGAGGGCTTCAGGCCCGACCGCGACATCATCCTGGCGTTGACTGCCGATGAAGAGGGCGGAGCCTTCAACGGCGTGGACTGGCTCGTCAAGAATCATCGCGACCTGGTTGATGCCGATTTCGTGCTCAACCACGATGGCGGCGGAGTGGCGGAGGAGAACGGCAAGCTGCTGGGCTTCACAGTGGATGCGAGCGAGAAGTTGTACGCCGATTACCAACTGAGCAGCCTGAATCCCGGCGGACACAGCTCTATGCCCACTCCAGACAACGCCATTTATCACCTGGCCGATGCTCTCGGGCGCCTGCAACACTATAGCTTTCCTTTCGAACTGAACGCGGTGACGCGAGCCGAACTCGCGGGAATGGCAGAAAACTATCCTGCGGAGAAGGCTGCGCTGGTGAAGAGGGTTCTGAAAGATCCGCCGGACCAGCAGGCGATTGCCAGACTCTCGGCCGACGATCCCATTCTGAATTCCACCATGCGGACGACGTGTGTTGCCACGCGTCTCGCTGCCGGACACGCCAACAACGCGTTGCCGCAGACGGCCACGGCCAACGTCAATTGCCGCATCTTCCCTGGGCACTCGGGGGAGGAGATAAGGCAGGAATTAGTGAAAATCGTAGCCGATCCCAAGGTCACAGTGGGCTATGTGCAGATTGACGGGTCCATCGCGCTGACTGCACCCAGCGAGCAGCAACTGCCGCCTGTAACACTCAGGGACGATGTCATCAAGCCGTTGCGCGAAATCTCCGCTGAGTTCTGGCCTGGCATGCCCATTGTGCCCAACATGGCCATCGGGGCCTCCGATAGTAGGTACGCCTATGCTGCCGGCATGCCTTCGTTTGGGATACAGGGCGTCGTTCACTGGGGCTTCAGTTCGAAGCTTCATCTTGCGATTGACCTCTCCCTTTAACCTTCCAGCACCGGGCAGGCGTCAGCCCCTATACGTCGTTTTCGACTTTGCAGAGACCTGTGTTTTTGTTAAACAGTCGCAGTGCGCATTTCGCTGCGGCCCCCTCGAGCTATGAACTCTACCGGGGCACCCCTTCTCCCGAAGTTACGGGGTTATATTGCCGAGTTCCTTACCAACTGTTCTCACGAGCGCCTTTGGATATTCTCCTCGTCTACCTGTGTCGGTTTGAGGTACGGTTCCCTTACTTTCTCCTTAGAGGTTTTTCTTGGCAGCGTGGAATCGGCAGCTTTCCTCCATACGGAGTACTGCTTTGCGCCTCAGTGATAACTCTTCAACGGATTTACCTATCGAAGACACCTTACGCGCATCGACCGTTATAGCCATAGAACGGCCTGCTTATCCTCCTGCGTCACCCCATCGTATAACGAAAACAAGGGAGGTCCGGAATATTAACCGGATGTCCATCGGCTACGCCTTTCGGCCTCGCCTTAGGGACCGCCTGACCCTGAGCGGATTAACCTTTCTCAGGAAACCTTAGACTTTCGGCGCGGAGGGTTCCCACCTCCGTTATCGCTACTTATGCCGGCAGGGTCTCTTCTCAACCGTCCACCAGTGCTTTCGCTCTAGCTTCAAACTGTTGAGAATGCTCTCCTACCACGCACCACAATGAAGTGATGCATTCGCTGCTTCGGTAACAAGCTTAAGCCCCGTTAAATTGTCGGCACCGGACCGCTTGACCAGTGAGCTATTACGCTTTCTTTAAAGGATGGCTGCTTCTAAGCCAACCTCCTGGCTGTCTGGGCGTTCCGACTTCCTTTCCCACTTAGCTTGTATTTTGGGACCTTAGCAGGCGATCTGGACTGTTTTCCTCTCGACTACGAAGCTTAGCCCCCGCAGTCTGACTCCCGTATTGGTTGTTCAATGGCATTCGAAGTTTGATTGGATTCAGTAAGCTGGAAAGCCCCCTAGTCCATTCAGTTCTCTACCACCACGACAAATCATACGAGGCTAGCCCTAAAGCTATTTCGGAGAGAACGAGCAATCACGGAATTTGATTAGCCTTTCACCCCTACCCTCAGCTCATCGGAGCTTTTTTCAACAAACACCCGTTCGGCCCTCCAGTGGGTGTTACCCCACTTTCAGCCTGGCCAAGGGTAGATCATCCCGCTTCGCGTCTATTCCTGCCAACTGATTCGCCCTATTAGGACTCGCTTTCGCTACGGCTCGCTTTCGCTTAACCTTGCTGACAAGAATAACTAGCCGGCTCATTATGCAATAGGCACGCGGTCAGACTTTCGGCTTGCGCCGCATAGTCCTCCCACCGTTTGTAGGCACACGGTTTCAGGTACTATTTCACTCCCCTCGCAGGGGTTCTTTTCGCCTTTCCCTCACGGTACTGGTTCACTATCGGTCAGAAGCTAGTATTTA
>Ga0206837_1083_pt1 | contig 11329 bp, 6 predicted proteins | sample Alteio_BWOrgCont_29_FD_152863 | JGI IMG/M metagenome (GOLD analysis project Ga0206837, IMG submission 152863) | Enriched cells from forest soil in Barre Woods Harvard Forest LTER site, Petersham, Massachusetts, United States -... | ecosystem: Environmental > Terrestrial > Soil > Temperate forest > O...
CAGGCGTAGCCCGGGCGGAATACTCTGAAATAGCTCGGCCACCGAAGCGGCGCCGATAGCGGCCAGCATGGCTTTCTGATCGTCGGGAGTATTCAACACGTAAGACAAGAAGAGAGCTCCTGAAAAGCCCCTAAATTACGGCACACGAATGGGCAGCCTGATGGTTAGCCCGAAGCGCAAGCGAGGGGGGAGAAAGGCGGCTTCCCTCGCTTGCGCTTCGGGCTAACGTGCTGCCGAGTTCTGCACATTGATTTAATGATCCTCGGACACGAATGGGCAACATGATGGTTAGCCCGAAGCGCAAGCGAGGGGGGAGAAAGGCAGCTTCCCTCGCTTGCGCTTCGGGCTAACGTGCTGCCGAGTTCTGCACATTGATTCTAATGGTCCTCGGAAGCGATTTGTTGATCGTATTGCGCTTTGGTGAGCAAGTGGTCGAGAGTCGTGCCCGGCTCCACCTTGATTTTCACTAGCCAGCCTTTGCCGTAGGGATCCTTGGCCACGCCTGAGGGATCGTTCAGAACCACCTCGTTGATTTCGGAAACTTCGCCGTTTACCGGCGCGTACAGATCGCTGACGGCCTTGACCGATTCGATCTCGCCAAAGCTATCGCCCACGAACGTGTGATCGCCGATTTCCGGCAGCTCGATGTAGACCACGTCGGTCAACTGCTCGACGGCAAATTGACTGATGCCGACCGTGCAGGTGTCGCCGGTCAAGCTGGCCCATTCGTGGGTCTTGGCGAAACGAAGCGTCTTCTGATCCATGCGAGTCTCCGGGGGGGACGCAAAGGCCGTCCGCGAATTCAGGGATTCCGCTTCCGCTTGTAAAATGGCAGCGTCACGACTTTGGCCGGCGCCGGTTTGCCGCGCACATCGACCTGGCACGGCGTTCCCAGGGCGGCACAAGCCGGCGCGACATAGGCCATAGCAATTACCTTGTTCAGGGTCGGCCCGAAAGTCCCGCTCGTGACGGCCCCGATTGGTCCGCCCTCCTTTGCGACCACTGCATGCTCCCTGGCAATGCGCTTGCCTTCCAGCTCCAGCCCCACGCGCACCGGCCGGCTCGGGTCCTGCTTGCGGGCTTGCAGTGCGTCACGGCCAATGAAGTCGCCCTTGTCCCATTTTACCGCCCAGGACAGACCGGCCTGCAGCGGGTCAATCTCTTCATTCAGCTCATGGCCATACAGCGGCATGGCGGCTTCGAGTCGCAAAGTATCGCGGGCGCCCAGCCCGCACGCCACAGCGCCTTTCTGCAGCAAGTCGGCCCAGAGCGGCGGGCCCAGGTCGCGCGGCACGATCAACTCGACGCCGTCTTCTCCGGTGTAGCCCGTGCGGCTTAGAGTACAAATCCGGCCGCGATACGTCGTCTCCGTGGAGAAGTAATAGGGCAAGGCCGCGGCGTCGGCAGGCGTCAAGCCATGCACGAGGGCGAGCGCTTGGGGACCCTGGACGGCGATCATACAGGTTTCGAAGGTTTGGTCCAGAATTGATACCGGCCTGGTCCCCTGATGGCCCTGCAGCCAGGCGAGGATCTTCTCCCGGTTCGAGGCGTTGACCACCAGGCCTCTTCCGTCGTGGTGGCCGTAGATGAGGACGTCGTCCAGGATGCCGCCCTTTTCATTGCAGATCAGGCCGTATCGAGCCTGGCCAACTTTGAGCTGGGCAGCATCATTGGTGTAAACTCTTTGGACGAGAGAAATCCCTTCAGGGCCGGGGAGCCAAAGCCGGCCCATGTGGCTGATATCGAATATTCCCACGGCAGTGCGCACGGCCTGATGTTCCGGCAAAATGCCCTGGTATTGAACGGGCATGTCCCAGCCGGCGAAGTCGACCATGCGAGCGCCCAGGCTCACATGAGCGTCAAAAAGCGGGGTACGCTGCGCCATCGGCAACCTCTTCGAGTAGCGTGGTCGTGGAGCGGGATGGCGCGTTGACGGGCAGCCCAGGCGCCGCCCACGAGTCGTGGCCGGGCGCGCCGGCGGACCACGTTCGATGGTTGCCTTCATCGTATGAAGGCGCTGCGCCGACGTCCAAGTGGATTAGGGGAGCTATTTTGTGGAAGAAAGGGGCTCGAATCGGCGCGTAAGGAGATGTTCCCGGATCCTCTGTTGGAGAACCTGGAAGTCATTCTCCCGCAGCCCTTCGGATCTCCAGATAATGCGGTTGTTTTCGTCCAGAAGAACAAGCGTCGGGAAGCTGTTGACGCCGAATTGCGTTTTTACGGGGCAGGTTTCGATGTCACCACCCATCAACAGCTGGTAGGGCAGTTGATAATCCTCGCGAAACTTCCTAACAAGTTCAACCCGTTGCGCCGGCGATTCTGGACGCTCGTAGGCAATGCCGACCACCTCGAGGCCATAGCGAGCGTAGGTGTTGTGCAGCGCTTTAAGCGTCGCCAGAGCGGGTCGACAGTGAATGCACCAGGTGCCCCAAAAATCGATAAGCACCAGCTTGCCGCGGTGAGTGCGGTACTCCCAGGGCTGACCCGTCAGATCGTAGAGGGCGAAGTTTTCGAGCTGTTTCCCCGTTAGCACGCACGAAGGCACACGCGCCGGCACGACACCAGGCGTCAACTGTTGCAGGCCAGTGGTCACCGGAGCCGGCGGGTCGGCAAGCGTTCGATTCCCGCCATTGATGTTCAAAGGAATGTCGGCTCCCTGGGTACTGAGGTTGCCGGCGGGCGTGATATCGGATTCGCGACCAGGAATGCGCACCGGGGCGCCGATCGCGGCGGTCTGGCTGTCGGGGCCCTGAATGCTCGACGTCCGGCCGTCGGCAGCGCCGTTGCCTTGATTGTTGGTCCGTTTGCTGCCCGACGAGGAGGAGCCGGACGAAGCGGCCGGGACGAGGTCTTCGCTGATATAAATGAGCACGCGCGGGTTGGGTGCCGTGCCCCACCACCTGCCCGCAAGTCGATGTTCGCCCTCTTTGGTGCGGGCCACAAGCTCGTAATGTTGTCCGGGCAGCAAGCCCTGAATGGTGAAGTAACCGAAGCTATCCGTGGAAACTTCCTGTGCTTTGCCGTCTCCTGCTTTGTCGCCGGCCGTCAACACCTGGATGATGGCAGGAGGCGGCCGGTGATCGTAGCTGTCGATCACGCGCCCAGCCAGGATTCCCGCAGCGCCGGGCGGCGGCGCGGTTTTCGTGTTGCCTGTGGTAGAGAAGGGTGAAGTTCCGGGAGCATCGGTACTGGCAGTGGTGGGCGCCGCGGCAGGGGGGGTCGCTGGCGTCGGGCTTGGGGTCTTCTTCCCGAAAAGCGCGCAGCCCGTCAAACTAAGGCAGCTCGCCACGATGATTACCCAGGCCCCAAAGCGCACGGCTCGGCCCTCTTTTGCTTTCGGGAACGCCAAGTCATTGTCCTGCCACCCGCCCCCTTGTCGTTCAACAACTACTTACGGGCGGCATCCCTGCGTCAGACGGGTTGGACGGGCCGCGCGATCCGTGCTCTGGCAGCCGGTCGCCTCGAACCCAGATCTTCCAAGCAGGGAAACGACATGGGCTAACGGACTATTCCCTCAAATGAAGGTCAGGTCAAGATGGACTCCCCGGCTTAAGACGGGCGAAATGCCGCGAGCGCCTGCAGCAAGCTTAGAAGCCATCCCGCTTGACATTTTTCGCTTGTCCGGTCGTGCTCAAGGCGCGCAATCGCTGCGTTCGAGCCTTCTCGTATTGCGCCTCTTATAGCGCGCCCCTGGAATTGTCTGCGCCTTTTCTCCAAACCCCCAGGCACTGTTCTTGACCGCCCAAACCCCCTCCGCTATCGTGAGCGCACCGCGGCGGAGCCGACGCTCTAGTGCTCTGTCACGGGTTGATTGAGGAGTTGGTAGTGTGGACTAAAGTCCACACTGCGGATCCATCGACCCAGCCGTGACAGAGCACTAGCTGGCTCAGAAAAAGGCGAGTGTCTCAGGAAGAAGCGCGGGGAGAGAATAGGGGTGGCACGCTCTGAGCATGGATGCGAAGGGCGTGGTTACCGGCTCTTCCACGCCCTTCGGACTACCTCAGGGCGTGCCACCCGGGGTTCCCGAAATGAAGCTAATGTGCCTGGCCCGTGAACGTGGAAGCTGGAGCAACCCGATGAGTAAGACGGAACGATCGTATCGAGGCTTGCTCTGGTCCCTGGCTCTGCTGGGCTTCTCCCTCGATCAGGCCGGCAAGTACTGCATCTTTCACTGGCTATATGCCGACCCCCAGGTAAGCGTCAGCGAGCAACTGCCTCGCGGGGTGGGCGAACATGTGCTCATTCCAGGGGTGTTCAAGCTGTATACCCAGACCAGCCTCAAGCGAGCGGACGAATCCGGATTGCTTTATCGCTTGCAAACCTGGAGCGGACCGAACCTGCCCAAGGTCAACCACGGAGCACTTTTTGGCCTGGGTCAGGACGACGAGTCGACGCCGGGTTCGCACAACAAAAATAGGTTGGCGAACTCGGTTTTTGCCCTCATCAGTTTGATTGCCGCCGGCGTTATCGCGTTTTGGAGCTTTCGTCCCGCGGCGACTCGGGACTGGGTCCTGAGCGCTGCCCTGGGCCTGATTCTGGGCGGCACGCTGGGCAACCTGTATGATCGGCTGGTCTTCAACGGCGTGCGCGATTTTCTCTATTTCCACTGGATCGAGTGGCCCGTCTTCAACATCGCGGACTGCTGCCTGGTTTGCGGAGCATCTCTCCTTCTCGTTCAAGCTTTGTGGCGGGCCACGCCCGCGACTGCCCCGGCCGAGGCGCCTTGCCCCCCGGTTGCAGCCGAAGCCAAGTGAGGGGCTTTGCCCCAAAAATCCGAATCCCGAAATCCGAAATTCGAACCCAATTTCGGAACTTCCGTATTGTCATGGCTTTGCTTCAAGGTGATCCTTTTGAACCTTGGATATGATTGGGGTTTCGTGCTTCGAATTTCGAATTTCGAGTTTTGAGGCAAAGCCGGCGGTATGGTCGGCCGCAATTCGTGTTTGGCTTAAGTACCTTTGTAAGCTACCCTTGATAAGTAACGGTTCAGATGGAGGTTTGGCGAATGTCCGTGGTTTCCCCGAATGTGCCAAAGCAGACTCAGCAGCCGTCAGGCGCATTAGCGCCTTCGAAACGGGAAACCCTGCGAACAGGTCAGACCAACCAACCCACGTTTCCGCGACTTGCCGATGACGCCGCCGTGCCCGTTCCAGTGCGGGGGCGCGAGTTCTTGAAGCGAGCGCTCGATTTGGTGCTCGCAGTCATCGTGCTGGTCCTCGCCACCCCCATTGTCTTTTTGTTGGCCATTGTGGTTCGCTGCACCTCGCGCGGCCCGGCCATCTATCGCCAGACCCGGCTGGGCTGGAACGATCGCCCGTTCACGCTTTACAAGCTGCGCACGATGGAACATGACTGCGAACGCTTGACCGGTCCCTGTTGGGCGGTGCCGAATGACCCGCGCATAACCCTGGTGGGACGTTTTTTGCGGGGCTTGCACCTCGACGAGCTGCCGCAAGTTTGGAACATTTTACGCGGCGACATGAGCTTCATCGGACCGCGGCCTGAACGTCCCGAGATCATCGATCGCCTCGAACAAACCATCCCGAAGTATGCGGTCCGCCGTCAGGTTCGCCCGGGACTTACGGGTCTGGCCCAGTTGCAATTGCCGCCCGACGTGAGCATCGCCTGCGTTCGCCGCAAGCTCGTTTACGATTTGCACTACATCGAAGAGGCGTCTCTTTGGTTGGATCTACGCATCCTGGCCGCCACCGCGCTCAAGCTGATGGGTCTATCTTGCCAGGTCATGCACCCCATCGCCGTCGTCGTCAATCCGTGTGCGGAACGCGTCGCACCTCGCCGCGCTCCTTGCTGAAATAACTCTCAAAACCGACTTTCTAATCAGCCGCGTGCGAATTAAACGGGCAGTCATCCTGCGCTTAATTCGTGCGCGGCTCTTGCGCTGCCGGCTGCCTGTCCGCGCGCGGCAGTGTCAGGCGGAACGTCGCTCCAGCGCCCGGCTGGCTTTCGCAGGTCACATCGCCGCCGTGAGCTCGGAGGATATCCCGGACGATGGCGAGTCCGAGGCCGGTGCCCGTGCCGGGATTCTGTTCCGGGACCCGAAAGAACTTCTCGAACAGGTGGGGCATGTATTCCGCGGGTATGCCGGAGCCGTTGTCCGACACGGTCAGCAGGACGACGGCCGGAAGCGCTTCGGCGGCAAGCTCGATTTTCCCTCCGGAGCCGAGGTGACGTAGCGCGTTGTCCAGAAGATTGCCCAGGGCATGGTGCATTTCCTCCGCATCCGCGTTGACGGCGGGAAGGTCCGGGGCTATGGAAAGGGCCACGGCAATGTGCTTGTCTTCGGCGCGGGGACCGATCGCCTCGGCGGCCCGCCGCAGGAGCTGGCCTGGATCTTCGGGTTGGAGGCGCAGCTGCCTGTTTCCTTCTTGCAGACGAGCCAGGTCAAGAAGGTTATTGATCATGTCCAGCAGGCGTTCGGTGTTCTCCCGGGCGTCAAGCAGCAATTCCAACTGCTTGGGAGTCAAGGGGCCGACCGCTTCTTCAATCAAGAGGTGCACGGCGAGGCGCAGACTCGTCAAGGGAGTCTTTAGCTCATGGCTGGCGGTGGCCACCAGGTTGCTCTTCACTTCATCGAGCAAGCGAAAGCGCGTGACGTCCTCGAGCAAGAGAGCAGCTCCCAGCGTGATGCCGTCCGCATCGCTGATGGGAAGGATCCGCGGCAAATAAAAGCGTTCCTGCGCTCCGGTGCGCAGGGAGATCGCTCGATCGAAACCCTCGGGCATATACGCGCGCTGAGATTGCAAGGCATCGAGCAGAGGTTGACGCAGAGGCTCCGGCGGCTGCCAGGCCAGTGCCGTCGCGGGGGCGGCAGCGGAGGGAAATACACCCAGGGCGCCTTGCATGGCGGGGTTCGCCAGTTCGACCCGTCCCACGGGATTGACCACCAGGACCGGGTGGGGCAGGGCGTTGATGGCCGCCTGGCTCGTTTGTTGCAATCGAAGCATGCGTGCCTGCTGCGACTGGCGAAAGCCGCGCAATTGCCGGGCCATGCTGTTAAAGGCGGCGGCAAGCTCCCCCAGCTCGTCCTTGGAGGGAATGGGCACGACCTGGTCGAGATTGCCGGCGCCAATGGCGCGTGCCGATTCCGTTACGGCCTGTATCGGCTGCAAGATCGTGCGCGCCGTCTGCACGGTTCCCAGGACGGCAAGGACCGCTGCGGCAGCCAGGGCCGCGCCGAACCAGAACCGCGACGCGTTGGCCGTGGCGCGGGCCTGCCTGCTGGCTTCTTCCATGTTCTGTTGATTGAGCCGCAGAATCTGACCGGAGACATCCTTGATCTGTTTGAAGGAAGCAAACAGTCCCGGACGGCTCCCGTCCCGGAAATAAAGGTCCTTGCGCGCGCGCTCATCCGCGGTCCGGAAAAACTCCTCAGCCAATTCGTGAAATCGGCTCGTCAAGGCGGCCAGCGACTGGACCAGTTCTCCTTCCCCGGGCACGGTAACGTTGTTTTGCTCTTTGTGAAGGTTGTCGAGATAGACGGGCCATTTGTCCGCATAGAGTTCTTTCCCTTCGCGCTCCTGACCGGCGAGGGCGAACTGAAAGCCCGAATCGATTCGTTCCAGGGCTTCGTTGAGATGTTCCATGTACAAGACGCTGTCGTAGTTCTCGCGCAGGATGACGTCAATTCGCCCACTGAGCCGCGACAGGAGAACGAAGCCGGCGACGCCCAGAGCGCTCACGAGCCCCAGCAAGGGCAACAAGGTCAACGCGATACGGAACCGAAGCGAGCGATTCATAAGAAGTGACCGATTGCGATCTTGCTATCCCCTGTGCGATCTTGCTATCCCCTGCTTGCGATCCCCGTGAACGGCAAAAGTTTCTGCTTCGAGAACGTCGATGAAGCCGAAGGCAGTAGGGCTAAGGTTATCGTATCGAGGCTGGCGCCGGCAACCTGCGACTTTGGGAGAACGTGGGGGAAGACAGCCTTCCTTCAAAAAGGTGGCAAGTTAAGCCTCTCCTTCGCAAGCCCCGCCTTTTTCGCAGTTTGCCAGCAAGCTCAAATCGTGACAGGCAGCGGCTAGCCTGCCCAGGCTGAGATTCATCCGACCGGGGAAGTTGGACAGCGCCAACGCCCGTGGGAGCAGCAATACGCAAGGAGGCGTTGAATGTTCCGTTCCTGGCGGCGAAGCGGCAAGAAGGAACGTGGCGCTGCCCCGGCGTTCCTTCGAAGGCGCAAGCCGGCTGTGGAGATTCTGGAAGACCGTTGCGTGCCGAGCACCACGTCGGCTGCAAGCGTTCCGGACGCCCAGAGCCTGTTTCAATCGTTGCCGTTGAGCTTCGTGCCCAACCAGGGCCAGGTCGCCGCTCCGGTGCAGTTCTCGGCAAGCGGGCCAGGCTATACCCTTTTGATCGCCGCCGATTCTGCCTATTTCTCTCTCCTGGCGGACGCTTCCACGACTTCGAGCGTTGCCAATCTCTTGCAAATGCAGTTGCAAGGAGCCAATCCCGACGCCCAGGGCGTCGGCCAGGCTCTGCAATCGAGCACCAGCAACTTCTTCCTCGGCAACGAGTCCAGCCAGTGGCGGACCAATGTCGCCAACTATGCGAAAGTGGAGCTGGACAACGTCTACCAGGGCATCGACCTTACGTATTACGGCAACCAGCAACAGTTGGAGTACGACTTCGATGTGGCTCCCGGAGCGAGCGCCGATGCCATTGCCATGCATTTTTCCGGCGCCCAAAGTCTCAGCCTGGATGCGAACGGGAATCTGATCCTGCAAACTTCCGGCGGGGACCTGGAGCAGCACGCGCCCGTCATTTACCAGATGGAGGGCGGTCAAAAAGTCGCCATTTCAGGCGGCTACGTGATCGGACCGAACGAGACGGTCGGGTTCCAGGTTGGCAACTACGATCATTCCCAGCCGCTCATTATCGATCCGGTCATGAGCTATTCCACCTACCTGGGCGGCTCCGGACCGGACGATGGCCAGGCCGTGGCCGTCGACCCGGCGGGCAACGTCTACGTGACCGGGTATACCGGCTCCACAAACTTCCCGTTCAAGGGATCGGTGCAAAGCTCTCTGGCCGGCACCGGGAATGTCTTCCTCACCAAGTTCAATGCTTCCGGCACCAGCCTGATGTATTCCACCTACATCGGCGGCGGCGGCCTGGATCTCGGCCTGGCGCTCAAGGTCGACGCCTCGGGAGATGCCTATGTCGCGGGGATGACGACCTCGCCCAATTTTCCGACAAAAAATCCGCTCCAGGCCACTTTTGGCGGCGGCGCCGACGGCTTCGTTTTCAAGCTCAGCCCTCCCGGAACCCAGTTGCTCTTCAGTACCTACCTGGGCGGCAGCGGCGTCGATTTTGCCCAGGGACTGGCGATCGATGCCGCGGGAAACATGTACATAACAGGGTTCACCGACTCGACCAATTTTCCGGTCACGGTGAATGCCATTCAGCCCACCTCGACGGGCGGCCAGGACGCCTTCTTCACCAAGATCAATGCCGCCGGCACGGTCATGCCCTATTCCACCTACCTGGGCGGCGCCGGCGGCGATTCCAGCGGCCAGAGCATCGCCGTAAATTCCAGTGGAGACATCTACATTGCCGGCGACACCTACTCCCCTAATTTCCCCACGAAGAATTCGCTGCAGGCCTATGGCGGAGGGGATGACGCCTTTGTTACCGAGCTTAACACCGCGGGCTCGGCGTTCCTGTTCAGCACCTACCTCGGTGGCTCGGGCAACGAACGCGCCAGCAGCCTGGCGCTCGACGCCTCGGGAAATATCTATGTCGTCGGTTCGACGACTTCGGCCAATTTCCCCACGGTCAATGCCCTGCAGCCAACCTTCGGCGGCAACGAGAATGCGTTCCTTACCAAGTTGAACCCGAGCGGCAGCGCTATTGTTTACAGCACGTACCTGGGAGGATCGGGCACGGACCAGGGGACATCGGTCGCAATCGACAGCTCGGACAACGTGTATGTGGTTGGCTTGACATCCTCGACCAATTTCCCCACTGTTCTCCCGACTCAGGCGACATTCGGAGGAGGCGACGATGACGCCTTCTTGTCCAAGGTCTCGGCCAGCGGCTCCGCATTACTTTTTTCAACCTACATCGGCGGCAACGACGACGACCGGGCCCTCGGCGTCGCCCTCGACTCCTTGAACAACATCTATGTCGTCGGCTCGACTGCCTCCACCAATTTCCGGACCGTGAATGCTCTGCAACCCACCCTGGGGGGCAGCAACGATGCCTTCGTCGTCAAGTTTTCTCAGGCTCCCGTTGCCAAGCTTAGCCTCACGGTCCCGGCGACCACGGCGGGCAACACCTTTAGCATCACCGTGACGGCGCTCGATTCTTTGGGAAACCAGGCGGGTAACTATACCGGGACGGTTCACTTTACGAGTAGCGATCCACAGGCCGTGCTGCCGGCCAACTATACATTCACCTCGGCAGACGTCGGCGCGCACACATTCACCGGGCTGCAGCTCAAAACAGTTGGCACGCAGACCATCACGGTGACAGACACCGTCCAGTCATCGATTACCGGCGTCAGTTCCGGCATCGTCGTTGGCGCCACGGTAGCCTCGTTCACTCTGACCGGTTTGCCCGCCTCTACCACGGCGGGAACCATCAACTCGGTCACGGTCACCGCCCTGGACGCCAAGGGGAACGTCGCCACCGGTTATACCGGCACGATACAGTTCTCGACGAGCGATCCACGTGGCTTCATTCCCGCGAACTATACGTTCACAACCGCCGATCATGGCGTGCACACGTTCACCGAGGTCGTGCTTAAAACGCCCGGCACACAATCGGTATCGGTCGCCGACACCACCCTTGCCGGCGTGCAGGGAACGCGCGCGGGCATCGTCATCAATCCTTCACCCATCTCGCTGGCCACGCATCTGAGCGTGCAGATTCCGTCGACCGTGAACTCCGGAAGCGCCGTCGCTGTCACGGTTACGGCCCTCGACGTGACCAACGCGGTTGCTCCCGATTATCGAGGCACTATTCATTTCACCAGCAGCGATCCGAATGCCGTCCTGCCCGCGAATTACACCTTTACCGCGGCCGATCAGGGCGTCCATACCTTCCTGGTGACGATCACTAATTTGGCAACGACGTCGGTCACCGTCACTGATACGGCCACATCTTCTATTACCGGAAGCGCCACCTCCATCCAGGTGAATCCGCCACTAGGATCATTGCTTTTCTCCAGTATTCCCACGAGCACTGTTGCAGGCACGAGTTTCACCTTCACCGTAGGCGCCCAGGACATCCTCAGCGGTGTCGCCGTGGGCTACCAGGGAACCGTGCACTTCACCAGCAGCTATCCCAATGCTGTCCTGCCCGCCAATTA
>Ga0206837_1085_pt1 | contig 11034 bp, 9 predicted proteins | sample Alteio_BWOrgCont_29_FD_152863 | JGI IMG/M metagenome (GOLD analysis project Ga0206837, IMG submission 152863) | Enriched cells from forest soil in Barre Woods Harvard Forest LTER site, Petersham, Massachusetts, United States -... | ecosystem: Environmental > Terrestrial > Soil > Temperate forest > O...
GCGGCACAATGTCGCCGTCGGCGTTGCGCACTTTGAGCTGCTTGATAGCCTCGGCATCCACGCGGAAGGCCGCATCGGCCTGAATATTAACCTGCCAGGTACGGCCGAAACGGTTGAAGTCGTTGACGTAATAGCTCCCCAGGTACGCCTGCAGCGCGTCGAAGACGTCGGTCAGCTGTACGCCCATCGTCTTGACTTTGGTCCGGTCCACGTCGACGTAGAGCTGGGGCGTCCGGGCGCGGAAGCCGTTGAACAAGCCGACGAGGCCGGGCTGCTGGTTGCCGAGGGCGGCAAGGTTATCTGCCTGGGCCTGGAGCGCCTCGAAGTCGACGTCGCCCGTTGCTTCCACCATGAGCTTGAAGCCGCCGGCGTTGCCGAGGCCGCGCACCGCTGGCGCCCCGAAGACGACCACACGGGCCTCCGGGATTTCCTGCTGGAGGCGTCCGCGGAGACGTTTCAGGATCGCCTCGCTGGTTAACTCGGCAGCGCGCCGTTCGTGGAAAGGTTTGAGGATGATGAACATGGAGCCGTAGTTCGGGCTGAAGGCGTTCAGAACGAACGACTGCCCCGGGATCGAGACCGTATGAGCTACCCCGGGCGTTTCGAGGGCGATCTTCTCGGCCGCATCGGTGACCTCAACCGTGCGCTCCAGCGAGGCCGCATCGGGCAACTGGATGATAGCCAGCAGGTAGCCCTTGTCCTGTGCCGGGACGAACCCGGTGGGGACGCGGGTGAAGCCAAAGCCCGTCAAACCGATCAATCCGACATAGAGGAGGAGGACGATTACGCTCAGGCGAAGACACCAGCCCACGGCCTTGCCGTAAGCTCGTGTCGCCTGGTCAAAGACCCAGTTGAAGCCGCGAAAGAAACGGCCCAGTACCCGATTCACCGGCCGGATGAGGATCTTTCCGAGTGCGCCTCCGGCAATCGCCCCGGGAAGGAAGAGTACCAGGTGGATTGCCCAGTCCAGCAGGGTGGCTTTCAGGCCGCCGGCCGCTGCCTCGCCCTCCATCTCCGCCCCCCGTAGGCCCAGCGCGGCGCCCAGATTCGGCGCCAGCAGCCACACGCTTGCCAGCCCGCCAAGGAGGCCAAAGAACCACCAGGGCAGCGCTTCTTTGCCCTGGTCCCCGTGCTGGCCGGGCTTGCGGTTGGCGAAAATCCAGACCGCGCGCGCCGGTGTCATGGTCATGGCGTTCACGGCCGAAATGAGCATCGACACCGAAATGGTCAGTGCGAACTGGCGGAAGAACTGGCCGGTGATGCCGCCCAGGAAAGCGCTCGGCAGCAGCACCGAGCTGAGCACCAGCGTCATGGCCAGGATGGGCCCCGTGATCTCGTTCATCGCGTTGATGGTAGCCTCGCGCACCGGCAGGCCCTTGTCCAGCCAGCGCTCGATGTTTTCCAACACGACGATGGCGTCGTCCACGACGAGGCCGATGGCCAGCACCAGACCGAACAAGGTCAGGTTGTTCAGGGAGAAGCCCATCAGCTTCATGACGGCGAAGGTGCCAACCAGCGACACCGCCATGTCGATCACGGGCAGGAGCAGAGCTTTCCAGTCTTGTAAGAACAACAGAATGACGAGGGCGACCAGAATGACGGAATCGCGCAGCGTGTGAAACACCTCGTCCACGGATTCGCGGATGAACGGCGTCGTGTCATAAATGATGGCGTAGCGTAGCCCCTGGGGGAAGCGGCCATCCAGCTCGCGCATCCTGGCCTTGATGCGGTCACCGGTCTCCAGAGCGTTCGAGCCGGGCAGCTGAAAGATGCCCAGGCCCGCGGACGGCTTGCCGTCCAGCCGCGAGAGCGAGTTCTGATTCTGCGCTCCGAGCTCGGTCCGGCTGACATCTTTGAGATACGTGACTTCGCCGTCTGTGCCTGTCTTGAGGATAATATTCGCAAACTGCTGGTCTTCGACCAGCCGCCCGAGGGTACTCAGAGTGTACTGGAAGTCCTGGCCGGCGGGGACCGGGGGCTGGCCGATCTGCCCGGCCGCCACTTGCACATTCTGCTCGCGCAGGACCCGGATCACGTCGCCGGCCGTCAGGTTCCGCGACTGGAGCTTGTCCGGGTCCAGCCAGACGCGCATGCTGTAGTCTTGCTGCCCGAAGATGTTCACGTCGCCGACGCCCTCCACCCGGGCCAGTGCGTCCTTGAGGTGGATGGTCGCATAATTGCTCATATAGAGCTGGTCATAATAGGGCCGGCCGGTTTCCGGGTTGTCCTCGGAATAAAGGCTGACTGCCAGGAGGATGTCGGCGGATTGCTTCTTGACGGTCACGCCGATGGCCCGGACCACGTCGGGCAGCGTCGGCTCGGCGATGGCGACGCGGTTCTGCACCAGCACCTGAGCCACGTTCACGTCGGTGCCCAGTGCGAAAGTTACGTCCAGGGTGTAGGAGCCGTCGTTGTTGCTGTTCGACGACATGTACAGCATCCCCTCGACACCCACTACCTGCTGCTCGATCGGCGCGGCCACCGTGTCCGCCACCACCTGGGCGTTGGCCCCGGGGTAGTTGGCAGTTACGCGGACGTTCGGGGGCGTGATCTCCGGGTACTCGGCGATGGGCAGAAGGGCCGCGGCGATCCCACCAAGCAGGACGATGACTACGGAGATCACCCAGGCCAGAACGGGTCGGTCGATGAAGAAACGTGCCAGCATGACGCCCTCCAATGCAGACCGGGAGACCGGGAAGCAAGGAGACAAGGAGACAGGGAGACAAGGAGAGGTGGTTTCGACAGGTTAGCCCCCGGGTCGAGCTGCCAGCCTCACCGCAGGACCAGCCTGCTGCGTTTGGCTCCTTGTCTCCTTTTCTCCTTGTCTCCTTGTCTGGGACGTTGTCTCCTTATCTCCTTGTCTCACTGTCTGGGACGTTGTCTCCTTATCTCCTTGTCTCACTGTCTGGGACGTTGGCATGTCCAGGAGCCTCGGCTCGACGATGGCGCCCCGGCGGACCTGTTGCAGGCCGTTAACGATTATCCGCTCGCCCGGCTTCAGGCCGCCTTCGATTGCCCGCAGCCCGTCGTGCAGTGCTCCCACTCGAATGGAGCGAGCCACGACCTGGTTTCCGTCATTGACGATGTAGAGGATCTTCTGGCCCTGATCGTTGTCGATGGCGCGATCGCTAACCAGCAGCGCCTGATGGGGTGGACCAATGGGGACCCGGACACGGGCGAAGAACCCGGGAGAAAGGCTTTGGTCCCTGTTGTGGAACACGCCCCGGACGCGCAGAGTGCCCGTTTTCGGATTGACTTGATTGTCCACGAAATTGATCGTGCCCTGGTGCGGAAACCCCTCTTCGGTGGCCAGGCCCAGCGACACGCGCCACTCCGTCTCGGGGGCCGACTCGGCGGCCTTGCCTTCGCGCATCGACAGCAGGACGCGCTGCACGGTGCGCTCATCGATGTCGAAGTTGGCATACATCGGGTCGACCGACACGATCGTCGTGAGCATCGTGCCGCTGTTCTGGTCCCCCGACTGAATCAAGTTGCCGACAGTAACGAAGAAGCGGCTGACGCGCCCGGTGACCGGGGCCGTGACATTCGTGTACTCCAGGTCCAGCTGACGCGAGGCGACCGCTGCCTTGTCGGCCGCGACGTTGGCGATATCGACATCCCGGGCTGCCAGGGTCTTGTCCAGGTCGGAGCGGGAAACTGCCCCCGTGCTAAGCAGGTGGGAATTCCGCCGGTATTCCGCCTCGTCGAATTTCAGCTGCGCCTCATCCTGGGCGACCTTCGCCTTGGCTTGATTCAGCAGCGCCTGATAAGGCCGCGGGTCGAGTTCGAAAAGGACGTCGCCTTTCTTGACCATCGCGCCCTCCTTGAAATTGACCTTGCTCAGGTAGCCTGAGGCGCGGGCCCGCACCTCGACAGAATCCACCGCGGCGATCCTGGCGGTGAAGTCTGCGTAGTCGGTGATATCTCGCGCAACGGGATGACTGACCAAAACCGTGGCCGGGGCTGCCGGCGGCGCTGCCGAGGGCGCTCGCGCGCAGCCCGTCACTCCGAGACAGAACCCAAGCACAAGCGCGGAACGGGTCCGCAAGGGTGAATGGTGATTCATCATTGCCTCTGTTTGGTAATCAGCTAGCGCCGCAGCGCCTTCTGCCCGACGCGCCGGACCACCGAACGGAAAGCCCGGTACAGGGCCAGTTCCATCTCCAGAGGAAACCCCTTGACCCCGTTTTTCAAGGCGATGTGCAAGGCGCCTTCGGTCAGATCCACCAAGAGGCCCTCCCGCCAGACCTCAAACTCGTCCTGCGATCCGACCGGCGGCCATTCCCTGGCCCAGAGCCGGACCGTCTCTGCCAACGCCTTCCAGAGGCCCAATTCCAGATCGAGCCACGAGCCTGTCATCCCATGCCGGAGCGTAAGGGGGTAGACGGCGCCCGTGAGTTCCGCGACAAAGCTCTCACGCAAGGTGTCCGGATTGCAAGCGGCTCCATGGTTGTCACTCATGAATGGTTACTCCGTTGTAAGACTGCTGTCTGATTGGAAGTCAGAGGTCGAAAGTCAGAGGTCAGAGGTCAGAGGTCGGAAGTCAGGTCAAAGTTCGCCTTACTGACATCTGTTCTCTGACTTCTGACCTCTGGTCGGTTTCTGACCTCTGATCGGTCCGACATCGCCTACCCCTTCGGGGGCGGGCTGTACGCTTCCTGGCAAATTTGCTCCCAGACTTCTTCTCGGTACACTTCAACGTGCTTCGGGGCCGAGATACCTAACCGTACAGTTTTGCCATCCACGGCGACGACGGTGACCGTCAACTCAGAGTGCGGCACCACGATTCGTTCACCAATCTTGCGACTGAGGACCAGCATGTAAATTCCTCCTTGAGTTAATCCTCTTCGCCTGTTCCATCTCCCGTTCGGCGTAAGCATCTAACATGGCTAGCCATGCCCGTTCCGTGTGCTCATTCAAGGCAGCCTGACTCGGCATTCCGGCGTGGACGCGGGATCGATGCCATGTGAGACTGACCAGCGCGGCGAAAGTAATTGCCACGGCAAGCCAGCCAGAAAGAAGTCCAAGTGGCAATCCGAGGACGACGTCTTGAAGGTCGATGAGGGCGAGGGTGGTGGTATCAAAGTTGAGTTCTATCACGACATTCCTTTCACGTTCAGCAGAGCCGTGAACCCGCCGCATTCATCGTTCTTGACTACCGCGTGAATGCCCGCTAGGATAGTTGAGGGAATACTCACATAGAGAGATTATTGAGGATGTACTCAAATAAGTCAAGACCGAGTAAAGAAAAGTGCGCGCTCGCGCCTCAACGGCGTCGCGGCATGCTCCGCGTCGCTTCCTTGATGGAAGCGGCGGCTGCCGTCATTTCCGAGCGGGGCTACGAGTCCGCGACAATGGCGGAAATCGCCGACCGCGCCGGGGCGCAGATCGGATCGCTCTACCGCTTCTTTCCCAACAAGGAAATCTTGGCGGACGCCTTGATCCACCGTTACGGCGAACAGATTGACGAGACCTTTGGGAAAATCGAATGCCAGGCGACATCGCTGCCGGTCAACGATTTGGCCGATGCACTTATTGACTCCGTTGTCGAGCTCTGCCGCGAGAACAAGGCCGTACTCGCCCTGCTGGAGTCACGTTCTGACTGGTCGGCCAAACTGGCCGAGTACCGCAAGGCTGCTCTCGGGCACATCGAGCGGATCCTGATGGTTCGATCGCCGGAGCTCCGTCCTCAAACGGCCAAAGACATTGCCGTCGTCCTGTTGCACAACATCAAAGCCATGAAGGATTTGACTTTCGAGCAGGGGATCGCCTCCAGTCCCGGCGCTGCAGCCGAGCTGCGCGAGATGAATCGACTCTATCTGGCGAGCAAGGTCTCGAAGAAAGAGCCGTGAGGATGCTGCCTAACGGACACTTGGTCTGAGGAATTTATTTGACCGGCCGATGAAAGGCGCCGCTGGGCCAACGCGATGGTCCACTGGCTTGCGCGACTTGTATAGCCTCGATGAACTTGGTGGCGGACGGATAGCGCTGGCTCGGATCGAGGTGCGTTGCCTTGGCAAACACGGCCTGCTCCCGCTCCGGCAAATCGCTCGTGGACAGACGGCCGGCGGCAATTGCCGTTTGAATTTCCGATGCCGATGCGCCATGTCGAAAAGGCAGATTACCGGTGCTCAATTGGTAATAGCTGACGGCTAGCGAGTACTGGTCGCTCGTCCGATGCAGTTCCCTACGTAAAGCTTCAGCGGAAGAATAAGCGCGACTGTCGACCATAACCTGCTCGGCGCCTTTGGGCTCATTGCCCATCAGGCCCGCCTGGCCCGTGTCGCTGACTTTCACCTTGCTCCCATGGAGCAAAAGGTTGTGCGGCTTGATGGCGCCGTGGACGAGTCCCTGCCCGTTCAAGTAGTCGATCCCCTTGGCCGCCCCCTGCATGTGATCCATGATTTCCGCGCGCGGGATTCCTGGCGGCTGGCTCTTGAGCCCTTCTTGCAGCCGTTCCCACAGGCTTTTGGCGCCAAGCTGCATGATGATGATAAAGTCCCAACCGGGGAGAGGTCGAGCCTCCGTCAATCCGAACGGATTTCCCTGCGTGTCGCGCAGCCAGGTGCGATTGATTTCCAGTAGATTCGGATGGCGGATGTTCTTGATTTCCAAGATTGCCGGAAGCCACCGTCCATCGTCCTGATCGTGCAAGGGAATAATCTTTATCGCGGCCGAAATGCAGCTCACATGAGACGCTTGCCAAACTTCGCCGCGACTCCCCTTGCCGAGAGAGCGAACGAGTTTGTACCCGCGAATCGGCTCGTCACCGGTTTGGTAAAGCATTGGAACGCTTCCGCAGGCCATGTCAAAGTAAAGCTCAGCTGTCGATCGGACCTAATCTCACACTTTAACAGGGGGCCGCGCACGTCGCAATTCAGGCGGGCATCTTGCCTGCATCGACTCACCAAATGCGGACGCGAACTTTGACCGGCAGCCAGAGCTTGTCGCCTTCCTTCACGCCAAACGCATCATAAAACTCGGTAAGGTTTTGGATCACGCCGTTGCATCGAAACTCGGAGGGCGAGTGCGGATTGGTTGCAAGCATGCGCTTGAGGGCCTCGTCGCGCATTTTTCCGCGCCAAACCTGGCCCCAGCCAATGAACAGCCGCTGCGGACCGGTGAAGCCGTCTATCGTGGGGGCTTCTTTGCCCTTGAGCGAAATCAGGTAGGCCTTGTGCGCGATCGTCAGACCGCCCAGATCGCCGATGTTTTCGCCGATCGTGAGCCTGCCGTTGAGGTGTTGGCCGGGGAGTTGTCGCGGCTCGAAGGCGTTGTACTGCTCGATCAGCATTTTGGTTCGCTTCTCGAATTCCTTCCTGTCCGCGGCTGTCCACCAATTCTGGAGATTGCCGTCGCCATCGAACTTCGACCCCTGGTCGTCAAACCCGTGGCCGATCTCGTGACCAATCACCGCGCCGATGCCGCCGTAGTTGACCGCGTCGTCGGCGTTGAGATCGAAAAAGGGCGGTTGCAAAATGGCCGCGGGGAAGACGATTTCATTGAGCGTCGGATTGTAATACGCGTTGACGGTTTGCGGCGTCATGCCCCATTCCGTCCGATCGACGGGTTTGCCGAGCTTGCCCAACTGGTAATTCAAATCGAACTCGGCCACGCGACGCTCATTGCCGACCAGGTCGTCGGGTTGAATTTCGAGCTTCGAGTAATCCCGCCATTTGTCGGGATAGCCGATCTTCGGAGTGAATTTGGCCAGCTTCTCCAGGGCCTTGATCTTGGTCTCGGTCGACATCCAGTCGAGCGCCTTTATGTCGACGCGATACGCCTCGATGAGGTTCGCAACCAGCTTCTTCATCTTCTCCCTGGCTTCGGGAGGGAAGTGCTTCGCGACATAGAGCTTGCCGACCGCCATGCCGAGTGAACCTTCTACCATTTCCACGCCGCGCTTCCAGCGGGGCCTGATCTCGGGCGTGCCCGTGAGCGTCTTGCCGTAGAAATCGAAATGTTCCTGGACGAAGGCCTCGGACAGCAAGGGGGCACGACTATTCAGGACATGCCAGACGAGATACGTTTTCCAGTCTTCGATGGAGAAGCGCTCGATTGTTTGAACCAGATCGGTCAAAAAGCTCGGTTCGCGAACCACCAACTCCTTGATATCCTTGCAGCCGATCGCCTCGAGCCACGGATCCAGATTCAGGCCTTTGGTCAGAGCCCGCAGCTGAGCGCGCGAGAGCTTGTTGTAAGTCTTGTCGGCGTCGCGCGTGCGGACGTTGTCCCAGTGGCCCTTCGCAATGGCCGTTTCCATCGCCATGACCTGGGCCGCGGCCTTTTCGGGATTGGCGACCTTCGCCAGCCCGAGCATTTTGCCCAGGTGAGCGACATAGGCCGCGCGAAGAGCCTCGTACTTGGCATCGCGATAATAGGCCTCGTTGGGAAGGCCCAGGCCCCCTTGTTCCAGGTAGACGATGTTTTGCCGAGAATTCTTGGAATCGGGCTCCACGAAGATGCTGAACAAACCAGGCGCCCCGAAGCGCTGGAGTGCGGCAAGTTCACGAATCAGCCCGGGCTTGTCCTTGATGTTCGCGATGGCATCGAGCTCGGACTGGATCGGCTTGAGGCCGAGCTGGTCGGCTCGCTTCTGATCCATGAACGAGGCGTAGAGGTCTTCGATCTTTCGCGCATCCGCGTCGTCTCTGGATTTGGCGGCGTCTTCAATGATGGCACGCACGCGCTTCTCCGAAAGGTCGCGCAGGTCCAGAAACGCCCCGGCCGCGGGCCGGTCGGAAGGGATCTGAGATTCTTGGAGCCATTTGCCATTCACATGGCGGAAGAGATCGTCCTGGGCCCGAACGGCCGGATCAAAATGGCTTTTGTCGATGCCCGATTTGCGACCGGGATCCGCCGCGAAGACAGCTGAAAGGCACGTGAATACCGCAAAGGCCGCGACAACTCGGACATTCATGCTTGATGACCTCGCTCCGGGTTCAGGTATATGAGCCGATGCCACTTAATTTATTACGCCTGAGACACCGTGTCCGGTTGGCCGGACCGGAATAGGGTCGCCGTAAGCCTCTGTGAATCATTGTGTTGCTGCCGATTTCAGTCCGGACAAGCCTCAAAATCCTTGTCCGGACCAAGCCGGAACTGGCCGGACCGGAATCGGTCACCCTCCGAGCCGTTGGCCGCTAGAAATCAGTGCGGCTTCGGCTTGGCCCAGGTGGCGTCGTAGGGAAGAGAGAATATCTGCTGGATGCGCTCGGCCCGGCCGTTGCCCTCGTCGCCCAGGATTTCCAGAGCTTGAAGGATTTTCCGCATGCGCGGATCCTGCTCCGTCCCGGCCGCATCCCGGCCGCGGGCGATCCGATCGAGAATCGCCGCGAGATCGAGGAGCTTGCTGCGGGCCTCCAGAAAATACTGGTCGAGGGCTTGGCCGGCGGCCAATGGCGTCAAAGACATGACATTCACGAAGCCGCGGAGGGCTCCGTTCCTTTCGTAAACAGGCGCTTTTGCTCCAGGCTCACCAACCCATTTAGGTTGCCCGACCGAAAACCTTGCAGGTCGAGCGTGATATAGCGAAAGCCCAGCTCTTGCATGCGGGCGACCAAGGCCGCGCGGATTTTCGGGTCGGCCAGGCGGGCCAGGCCATCTGCGGGAACTTCGATGCGGGCCAGCTCATCCTGGTGCAGGCGCACGCGGCACTCGCGATAGCCCAACTCGCGCAGGCAGATCTCCGCCGCTTCGATCCTGGCGGTGCGCTCGTGCGTGACGGCAACGCCTGGCGCCAGCCTGGACGACAGGCACGGCGAAGCCGGCTTGTCCCAGGTCGGCAATCCCCAGAACCGGGCCAGCTCGCGCACGTCGGCTTTGGTGAAGCCCGCTTCCAGCAAGGGATGACGCACCAGATGCTCGGCCGCGGCCGTTAGACCAGGCCGGTAGTCGCCCAGGTCGTCCTGGTTGGCGCCGCTGCATATGACCTGCACTCCCCACTGGGGGATCATTTCCTCGATGCGCCGATAGAGCTCGCTCTTGCAGAAATAGCAACGGCTGCCGTCGTTGCGCAAATAATTCGGGTCGTCGAATTCCGCGGTCGTCACGATGTGATGGGAGATGCCGATCTGCCCCGCGAGCCGGACTGCGTCGGCCAGCTCGGCGCGCGGCACGCTGGCGCTGTCGGCGGTGGCGGCCAGGGCCCGGTCGCCCAGGGCCATGAAGGCGGCCTTGGCCACGACGGTGCTGTCGATGCCGCCGCTCAGAGCGACGGCCACCGAGCCGTAGCCGCGCAGAATCTCCAGCAAGCGGTCCGACTTGGCCGCCAGAGCGGGCGACAATGATGGTACGGCCGGCTCGGACATGGCGGCATCCTCGTGGTTAATGACCATAGTTCATCATACAAAACGATGCCTGCCGGTCTCAAGCTGCTTGCATAGGTTCGCGCCGGAGCTTACCATCGCCACGACCGGCTTTGCCGGTTTCTCTCCCCCAAGGAAACCCTAAATGCTCTGGGCCTACCAGCAGAGTCTCGATCCTCTCCACAACCCGTTGCTTTCGACTTTCTTTGCCGCCTTGCCCGTCGTGGTGCTGTTCTGGCTGCTGGTGCCGATGCGCGTACTGGCTCCCAAAGCAGGGCTGGCCGGGGCCGTCACGGCCCTCCTGGTCGCCTGGCTGGTCTACGGCATGCCGCTCGGCATGGCCACGGCCGCGCTGCTCGACGGCGCCGGCTTCGGTCTCTTGCCGGTCGGCTGGACCATTTTCAATGCCATGCTGCTCTACAACGTGACCATCGAGACCGGCCTGTTCGCGATCATCCGGCGCTCGACGGCCGGTCTGTCGGCCGACGCGCGCATTCAGGCCATCCTCATCGGATTTGCGTTCGGCGCCTTCCTGGAGGGGGCCGCGGGCGGCGGCACTCCCGTTGCTATCTGCGGCGCGATCATGGTGGGATTGGGTTTTGAGCCGTTTCTGGCCGCGGTGCTCTGCCTGATCGCAAACACCTCGCCGGTTGCCTATGGCGGACTGGGAACGCCCATTCTCGTGCTCTCGGGGGTCACGAAAATACCCGGCGAGACGCTGAGCGTC
>Ga0206837_1087_pt1 | contig 11016 bp, 11 predicted proteins | sample Alteio_BWOrgCont_29_FD_152863 | JGI IMG/M metagenome (GOLD analysis project Ga0206837, IMG submission 152863) | Enriched cells from forest soil in Barre Woods Harvard Forest LTER site, Petersham, Massachusetts, United States -... | ecosystem: Environmental > Terrestrial > Soil > Temperate forest >...
TTACTGAATTGACCAGGGAAGAAATGCAGGCTGTAATAAGCCAGTACAAAGGCCGTTTTCGTCAACTGTCCAATGACAGCCGTTTTAAATATGTGGTGATTTTTAAAAATTTTGGTTTTTCTGCCGGGGCCACGGTTGAGCACACCCACAGCCAGATCATTGCTTTGCCTATGGTCCCTAAAACCGTGCTGGAAGAACTTAAAGGGGCTGAACATTACCATCAATACCGCGGACGGTGTGTATTTTGCGATATGATTGCCCAGGAATATCAGGACAAAGAGCGTATTATCCTAGAAAACAGCGGTTTTTTGGCTTTCTGTCCATACGCGCCCCGCTATGCTTTTGAAACCTGGATAATCCCGAAGGGACATGGTGCTGATTTTGCAAATAGTGACGAAACTTCCCAGGCGCATTTAGCGCAAATTTTGCAAGACGTGCTTAAAAAGGTCAAGAAAGTTTTAGGGAATCCTTCGTATAATTATTATCTGCATACAGCCCCTATAGGATATGCTAATTCAGCGTGTTATCATTGGCATATCGAAATTATCCCGAAATTGACCCGCAGTGTCGGCTTTGAGTGGGGGACTGGATTACATATAGTTCCCACCTTCCCTCAAGATGCGGCCCGTTATTTAAGGGAAGCTGGAAGTTGACAATTCAGGGCTTTTCATTAGAATAGGGTTCTTGTTTGCGCCTCAAATTTATGCCGAGTTAGCTCAGGCAGTAGAGCGCAGGACTGAAAATCCTGGCGTCCCCAGTGCAAGTCTGGGACTCGGCACCATTCTTTTTAAATTTAATCCCACTTTTATTCAATTCCCGAGCGGACCCGCCATAAATTGGCATTATTCAGGTGCAGATGGTATACTTTCTGATAACCTACAAAATTCTTTATTTTTTTAAAACATCGGGTTAAAAATTCAGCAGAGAAATAAAAATGATCAGGGAAATTATAAAGAGGGGACTGTTTGTCATTTAGGAGGAAGAACATGGAAATTGTTAGTAAGCCTTGGAATATGATGGAATTAAAAATATTTCTTATAATAGCAGGTCTGATGGCAATATTGACTCTGGCCCATGCAGATTCTTCCGGAGTGACGGGTAATGAAAGTAACAATAATTTAAGGCCTTCTAAATACACCCTCGGCCCCGATGATGTTATTGAAATCACTGTTATGAATCATCCGGAATTTACGGGCAGTTTTTCTATCAGTGAGGAAGGTAAGATCCAGTATACGTATGTCGGCGATATTGACGTTACAGGGATGACTAAGGATGAATTAAAAGAGAAATTAAAGATAATTATTTCTAAGTATGTCAATTCCCCTGAAGTCAATGTTACGATCACTGAATTCAAAAGCAAGGTATTTTATGTTTTGGGTGAGGTAGTTAGGCCTGGACAATATCATATGCGCTCTGAGGCTATCACAGTTAAAGAAGCTGTGTCCATGTCAGGGTTTCCCACTAAGGCCGCGTCTTTGCGCAAAGCCAAGATTTTCATTTCTAGCAATAACGGAGGCGGGATTAAAGAAGTAGATTTATACTCTTTGCTTTATTCAGAGGACCAACAAGAGAATGTGGAATTGAATCCGGGAGATTCTTTGTATGTGCCGGCAGCCCTGGCAGAGTCAGCAGCGAGTGGGAAGAATATTGGCAATGGTCCGGATTCTCTTAAATATACACTTGGGCCTGAAGATGTAATTGATATCAGTGTTATGAACCATCCGGAATTTAGCGGCATATATTCTATTAGTTTGGAGGGCAAGATTCAATATACGTATGTGGGGGATATTGACGTTACAGGGATGACCAAAGGCCAATTAGAAGAAAAGATAAAGAAAACAATTTCTTCATATGTTGCTTCTCCTGAAGTAAGCATAAAAATAACTGAGTTTAAAAGTAAAATATTTTATGTTTTAGGAGAGGTAGGTAGACCTGGGCCATACCATATGCGTTCTGAAAGTATCACAGTTAAAGAAGCTGTGACCATGGCTGGGTTGCCTACCCGGGCAGCAGCCATGCAGCGAGCGAGTATCATTACCCCTAATAATAACGGTGGTACTGCTAAAGAAGTTGACCTGTACTCTTTACTTTATTCAGGTGATCAAAAGGACAATGTTTCTTTAAAGCCAGGGGAAACTTTATTTGTACCGTCATCAGTAATGCAATCAGCAACGAAGATGAACAAAAATAATAATAATTTCGATCCTCTTAGATATACACTTGGGCCTGATGACGTCATCGAAATAAGTGTCATGAATCACCCGGAATTCAGCGGCGTCTATCCGATAAGCCTGGAAGGGAAAGTCCAGTATAAATTTGTCGGGGACATTAATGTCGCAGAGATGACTAAGGGGCAATTAGAAGAAAAAATAAAGAAAATTCTTGCTGGTTATGTCTCTTCTCCCGAGGTCAACGTAATTATTAGGGAATTCAAAAGTAAGGTGTTCTATGTTTTAGGCGAGGTGGGCAATCCCGGGAAATATTATATGCGTTCTGATTATATTACTGCCAGTGAAGCGGTGGTAATGGCAGGACTTCCTACCCAAGCAGCAGCGATGCGTAAATCCAAGATTATCACACCCGGTGTTAATGGCGCTTTTGTTAGAAAACTAAACCTATATTCTTTGCTTTATGGAGGAAATTTAAAAGAGAATTTGTTATTATATCCGGGTGACTATTTATATGTGCCTTCAACAGTGTTGGCGAAGATCATTCGTATCTTTAGTCCTGTTGCCACTACTATTGGGTTAGCTTCCGGGCCGGTCTCAGATGTAGGTAATACTAGAATTGGAGTTTCAGCTGCTGTAAAATAAAGAGTATTTCAGCATCATTCTTGATTTAGATCAATTCCATACATAGAACGGAGGAAATGGTATGAATAATAAAAGTATGGTTGGAGTTTTAATCATATTCCTTTTTTTAGCCGTTTCTGTACATGCGAAACAAAAACAAGAACAACCGAAGCAGCAGTTAACCACCGATAATATTGTCGCAAAGATGAAAACACAGTTAGAATTGACCGATCAACAGGTTGAAGAAGTTAAACCGATTATTGAGGATTATTTAGCCCAAGAACAGGCATTAAAGTTTGAGGAGAAAAAGCAATTGAGCAAGGTCCTGACGGGCGAGCAAATGTTTACGTGGAATTTTCTGCAAAATGAGCCGCCCCGCGAGAAGAAAAAACACGCTAACTTATAGAGAAACTGGACATCTTCGACGAAATCTGATATAAATTAACATTCATTCTTTGATGAATCTTTGTCCCTGTAGCTCAGTTGGATTAGAGCAACAGCCTTCTAAGCTGTGGGTCGCACGTTCGATTCGTGCCAGGGACGTTGATTTTATGGTGGGTGTAGCTCAGTTGGCAGAGCGCAAGAATGTGGCTCTTGAGGTCGCGGGTTCAAATCCCGTCACTCACCCCATTTTCTGTTTTTGTTGTAATAATCTTCCCAAGTGATTGATTTTCCAGCCACTTGAAGAGGTTCTAACCTATTGTGAAGGGCTTGAACCTCTGGTGCGACCTCTAAGAACATAGCAAGGTCATTGTCGAAGGGAACCTTGAGGGTTCGCTGGGTTAAGAGGAGGTTCGAACCTAAAGTTGAAAGAATCTCCCTCTTATCATCCAGGGTGCCATTTTCAAAGCGCTGTCTTGCTGCTTTTGCAAATTCAAACAGCTTCTCTGCTCTATCCAGCCAAGTTTCCTGTCTATGTGATGTGTCTTTAAGAAGCTCTTCATACTTTCGTTTTTCCTCGATGAGCTTGTCATTTTTAACCTTAAATTCTTCAGGGGTTATCTCACCATTAAGACGCATATTAAAGAGCGTGTCGAGGCGTTTAGCGCAGTTATCAAGGCATTTACGTTGGGCATCGGTGATTCCTATGCGATCTGTTATTTCCTTGACATGTTCTTCACGTAAATATTTAATAACCCATTGATGAAATTCTGGTGGGATATGAATTTTACCTAAAACATTAAAGATTTGAGCTTCAAGTTCTTTACTGCTGATGGGTTTTTCTGAGCAATCACGTTTAATACGTTTGGTACATCGGTAATAGGTATAGGAATGAACATTGCCGTTCTTCTGGTGTTTCTCTTTATCTTCGGCGGTAATTGAAGCGCCACATTCACTACAACGAATGAGGCCAGTAAATGCAAAAACATGATTCACTTTCTTTGTAAACCCTCGACCGTCTAAAATGCGTTGAACAATATCAAATTCCGTTTTGGTGATCATGGCCTCATGCTTGCCATCATAAGTTCCACCGTTCCAGACAAAACGACCATAATAAAAAGGATTACGGAATAGGCGGTGGAATGAGCTGTGAGCGTAGACTTTATCCGTATAACTAATAAGTCCCATTTTATTGGCGATTATAAAGAGTTCATCCAGTGTACATTTTTTCTCAAGAAGAATATCCCAAAGTCTTTTAACAATGTCAAACCGTTGAGGGTCTTTGTAAATAGGCGCTTTATCCGGCATGTTGTACTGATTATTTAAGTATCCAATTGGTGCTTTAGTGGGAAGCCAGCCGTTTTGAGCTTTGCTTCTTTGTCCACGTTTTGTATTTAAGCTTAAATCCAAAATGAATTGATTGGCCATCCCAAATTCAACACTCATCATAATCACGTTATCGGTGGGGTGATAGCCTCTTTGGAAAGTTTGGATATGACGGAGAACGCTTTGCTGTAGCATCCAAGTGATATTCCCACCGTCAACGGGGTTACGTGCTAAACGATCAAGTTTCCAGCAAATTATACCTTCAGCTTTTCCCTCGTGAATATCTTGAAGCATCTGATTAAAGACTGTTCTGCCTGGGGCTTTGGCAGATTTTTCTTCAGTAAGAACATCGATAATCTTGAGATTATTTTCTTTGGCTAATTTTTTTAATTCATCAATTTGTGAAGAAATGGAAGCTACCTGCTTATCTTCGCTCTCGGAAGATTTACGGGCATACAGAAAATAACGGAGAGGAGAAGTCTCTTTATTCATTTTTCAATCCGTTTGATTAACTTTATTAAATCCGATTTTTTATAAAGCCGGTAATTGTTCATCGGGTGACGATGGGGCTTTAGCTTGCCTTGTTTATCCCAGTTGCGTAGTGTTTGGCCAGTGACTTTAAGAAATTTTGCCGCTTCTTTGATTTGCAGTAATTCAGACATAGTCATCCCCTAACCTTATAAAACATTATAAACATTTATTTGCACATTTCAATCAATTTCTTTCTCAATAAATGTCTCTTGCCCTTTTACCAATTGCTCAGGCGAAAGATATATTGCTATATCAGACTTATTACCAAGTAACCCATGAATCCGCAAACCAGTCTTGATTGCCTCTAAAATAACGGTATTATCCGGCTCGTATCTTACATAACGATTAACCATAACAATTTTTTTTGCCTCAGTTAAATCTTTTAGCTTCTTAGTAAGCTCTACAATGCCCAGGCCTTGAGCTTCCAAGAGTTCATTGACCCTCGTTTGAATCTCCACTTTTTTCCACAAAGCAGACCCTCCGTGCCTTGCCGACTCAGGATTTGCCAATGGATACGCCTCCTGATAGGCCAAAGATAGATGACCCTTATGTTTTATTATAGCTTGAGCGAAAAGTTCATGTTTTACGTTCATAGTATTAACCATTTATTTTTATGACGATAATGACCATTTTTTTCTATTTAAACTTATCTACCAAATTTGTTTTGCTTTAATTACAGAAGAATCGTCATTATCGTCATATAGTCATTGAAGTGGTATTTTCCTTATACCTCGCCAAAATCGTTTGAATGCTTCTCGACCCTCTCCAATTTCTGGGTAAGCCTTCTTAAGTTCCTTGCCAAATTTCTTTTTTGCACTTGGCAAGTAATTATTATTTCGGCACCAATCCGAATAAAATTTGTATAAATCATCTTTTGATACTTCAAAATCGACACCTAATTCACATTGATCTTCGACAAATAGCATGATGTTATTGTTGTCCTTTTTATATTCTTCAATTTCATTTTTCATCTCAAGGGGTATTTCAAAATAACCCCGTTCTCTTAACCGTTTGAATCCTTGTAACGACCAAAAAAATATCCCGCTAATTTCTTTTATAAGATCGAATTTAAGATTTTTGTTCTGTTCTTCCTCTTGAAAAATTTTGTTAAATTTTAAAATCAATAGCCGACGAAAAAAGGCTGCGGTCTTATCATCGACCCTGGGCATATTATTAAGAGCGAAAATTAATTTACAGTAGGGTCTAAATGTAAAAGGGGATTTGAATTTTGCATCTGCTGTTATTGAATCACCGGAAACTATTGCCTTGAAGGTGGAATCATAAACGGATGACTTAACATTGGTTTCAATAGAAATATTGGCTAACTTACTAAATAAATTTGCCAGATAATGGTGGTTGTCAAATTTTTCGAGTGGGATTGCCGCATAATTTTCTTCCCCAAGTAAGCGCTGAAGAATATATAAAATAACGGATTTACCATTAGCTCCCTCACCTAACAAGAATAGAGCTTTCTCAAATTTTGTTTCACTCGTTAAGCATAGCCCAAAGAATTCTTGTAAAAGTGTAATCTTTTCTTGATCACCTTCGAAAATTTCATCTAAAGTTTTAAGCCATTGGGGACATGTAGAATCGGCTTTATACTCTACTTGTAGCTGAGTTGTTGATAATACTTCTGGGACATGGCCATAAACTTGAAAATTTTTTAGATCAAAAAGTCCATTTAAAACATTTAAGTAAAGAGTATTATTAAGCTCGTTTGTATCGACATAGCTTTCAGCTTTTAAGCACTTTATAACTTCTTCGACCTTGTGTGATGTGAAATCCTCTTGAATCATATTCTTCACATATTTAAAAATTTTTTGTTCATGCCATTTTCTATAGCAACCTCTCTCATATATATAAAAATCATTTGCACAAAAAATAACACCGGAGTTTTCTTTGATTACCTGTGCTAATCGGACTGCATTAAAAGGAGGAATCATGGTGACTTAATCTCTTAATAGTTGTGATAAGGTTCTCTGCGTTCTTGATCCCAGTATAAAGCCCACGCCTCTTGTAAAGTTTTTATGGTGTTTTCAGGAACATTTATTGATTTTAAATAATCCTCCCATTCCTTCAATGTAGCTGCTTCCTTAGGTGCGTTAACATCCTGTCGTATATCAATAGAAAGTTTACAAATAGAATTCCGAACATTCCTATCAAATGAACACCATTCATAAAAAGACATTTTTTTCATAGGTTGACCTCCCGTTTTTGGGTATCCTTTGAATCAGTCGTTTTTAGGACTGCTTTATAAAGCCGTAAAAGCGCCAGACCCTTAGATTCAGCTTCAAGCAGACTGATGGCCTGGCCGAATATTTTGTTGTATAGAGCTTGGAATTCCTCGATTGCCTGTTTGGATAGCATAGTTTTTTAACCTATACTAATGATGTTTCCGCATGGCAATTTAGTAGATGAGGTAGGGGAAGACTTTGCTAACTACTTGATTTATAAAAGAATAAAAAAATCCCACCGTAGGGTGGGATATTTTTAAAGTAGTAAATAGGTTAGGTTAACCAGGGGCTACATATTTTTATATACCCCTTTTGATTATTCCAACATCATAGAGGAATTCTGTTATTGGCTCTTCTAAAGGACGATCTTCTTTATCCAAAATATTAAATGATTCATCATCTGTTGGAATTATTGGAATCTTGGTTATATATCCATCCATCTTTTTAGAATATCCCAAAATTAAATCAGACATAAGCGCTTTCTCTTTTGGAAATTTTCTGGATAATGACTTGACTAAAGTATCATTTAAATCTTTGACAGCTCTGTTTGGGGGTTGTTTTGTATCTAAAAATTTTTGAATATCTTTTTGAGAAACTATGGAATTTTTTATTTTACTTGTAATAAATAAATTCAAGAGTGAATCCATTTGAGATGGCTTTTTAATTTTTAAATCTTTCGGAGCAGAACCATTCCAGACAATATAAAATTTGTAATCGCCAACGTTCATTGGCTTAGGTTTATAATTTGAGAATGTTTCTGGATCGCCATTTTTTATTATTTTTCTTAAAATGAAAGTTTCTCCTGGCGGTAATTTCCAATTGGATTGATCAATTTTTGACATGTTATCGTTTAGGTTATTTTCTTGCTTCTTTATTAACCTCTTTTTTCTTGTCGATTTTGATAACTGTATAACAGCAAAATATTTCTTGACGAGGTAAATAGCTTCCCCATAGTTGAAATTAGGGAATATTTTTAAACTAATTGGTTCGGTTTCATCTTGGCTCACGAATATATAATCCTCGAATAGAGGTTCATGTTTTTCTGGTTTTGTTAATATTTGTTTAGGAAAATTATTGGTTCCTCTAAAATCGAAAAAGCGATAATCTTTTTTCCATAAGTCCCATAGTCTTTCCAATATATTGAGCAACTCTGAACGGGAGAGTTCATCGAGTTTGTTTTTACTCGTTCGGACAATCTCTATAAGGCCATTCTCGGAAGACTTATTTAAGCGATCAATTTCTTTAATCACAAAAGGAATGAATTGATTTAATTCTTTCGGACTTTTTGGGCGTGTGTTAATGGGCATTTAAAATCATCCATACATAAAGCTAATCATTGAATTATTCTTTAATAACAATTATAATCTTTTATAACCTTTTTTACAATTATAAAAATGGAGCATGAGGAGGTTTTACCGACTAAGAATTCTGAACATATATAGGAGCACCGCTTTTCCTATAAAAACCCAACGTCTAAGAGGAAGAGACTGTGTCCCGACGCACTTCGTGTGCGCTCGGGGCAAGCGGTCTTTCGCTTTTACTTAGACGTTGGGCGTTAGACTTAAAAATGCTTGCCCCTTTTTTATTTTATAGGGGGTATTAAAAGGGAGGCTTATGAAAAAACTATTAACAGTGTTGTTATGTTTTGGTTTGGCGGGATGTGCCACATTCCAGAATCCTTTCTCGGAGTACTATGAAGATAGAACGGGAGGAATAGATGTGTCAAAATCGGGCAATGTTATTTTACCAATTGGCGAACCGAAGATTATACATGGTATGGATAAGAAAGCAGATGAGGAGAAAATGTGGGAAGAAGGCTATAATCTCCTAGGTTTTTCTAGCTTTATTTCAGGAAACGCTACTAAGGAACAATTAATTGCCCAAGCAAAGAAAGTTAAAGCTGAGGTTGTTTTTATGTATGCTGACTACGCTAATACAATTTCAGGAGCTGTTCCATTGACGTTACCAGATAACCAGATTATTACCACAAATAGCATGGGAACGAGCAATAGCTCGGGTAATATTTATGGATATCAAGGAAGCGCATCTTATTCTGGTAGGGGATCTTATTCTGGTAACTCAACATCAACTATTTATGGAACAAAAACAACATTTATACCATTTTCTCAAAACCGTTATGCTTGTTTTGCAATATATTGGATAAAAATGAAAAAATCTGTTTTTGGTGCCATTGCAATAGATTTGACTTCTGAACAAAGGGAAAAAATAGGTACAAATAAAGGTGTTTTTGTAAGAGCAGTAGTCAATGATTCCCCAGCATTTAATGCAGATATTTTTAAAGGGGACATTATTACTAAGGTAAACGATGAAGATGTTTTTGGATCAAATAGCTTAAATGATATTACGTATAAGAATATTGGCAAAAAAGTAACATTAACAATTATCAGAAATGATAAAACCTTAACAAAAGAAATTCAGTTATCTGAAGGCAATGTGCTTGAGGATGAGAAATATGGCACCGTTCCAGAGGCATACTATCTTTATAATTCCAAAGACACTCAATTTCACAAAACAGCCAAAATAGATGGTAGGAAGGTATTTGATAATTATAAAAGAAGTAAAGATGCAGGGCTGACATGGGAACAGTTGTCTTCGTCACAAATAGCAGGAGCTGACCAGCAAATCGCAGAAATTTTTACTGAAATTAGAAATGTCGTAAAGGAATATGGCATTAAGAATCAATACAGAGCAATTTATAGTGTAAGATTCCTCAAGGTTAATGAAACAGAGGATATCACCGATACAATAATTTCGATATTGAATGGTAAATAAATGAACCTCAAAGCCCACATAGGCAGAAAGTCAGAGTAAAATGAAAACCTTAATTATGATCATATTACTAACCACCCCAGCACTTGCACAAACTAGCTTTGCCCCATCAATGACAGGTTCATCAGGCACGAGTTGTACTACCACTTGTACGGGAGATGGCTGGACAGGCCAGCAAACCTGTACTTCAACTTGCAAGCCGTCTTCCTACTGAGCTAGGGGTGTAAGTAAAGCTAAAATATCATCCGAAGGCCATCCAGTTGAATGGAGCCCCAATAACCTTTCAATAAAAAGGGTGCCTTTTTAAAGACAAAAGAGGTTGGTTAAGCATGCTTAAGCATGCTTTTTGAAAGGCGACGGGGGTGGTTGAAGCCATTCGAACTTATACCTAAGTACAATTGATTCATTTAGGGTTTTCTTTAAAATATTTTTATTAGGAGCTGCTGACTGACTCTTTTTAATATTAATTTCATCTAAAATTCATTTCTAAAGAATTATAAATCAATAAGAGAGGAGAAGGTTGGGTATTTAAGTTCTATAACAAAATTCTATAACAAAATGCTTGCATTTATAGATGTGCTCTGGTTTAATAAGCTTGTTCAAGAAAAGAAGTTTTCCCCACCAGGGTGGAGGTAAAAATGGCTTGACTTTTTGTATAATGAGCTTAAAATTTATCTTCCTTAACGAACCCCCAAGTGTAAAAATATGAAGCAAACTATTACGTTTGATAAATCAGCCAGGCAAGATATTCTGAAAATGTTTAATAAGGATGTTGATGCCGAAGGCTATATTGTTGAAAAAGATAATCCTACCCAAAGGGTTTTGAGTCCTGATGGCGAAGAAGTTAAGCTTAATCAGTTTGTCGCAGTAGCCAAAGGCTCACAACTTTTTTTCAAATCCGATTTATTATCTCTCCTCAAATTATCTGATAAAGTCAAATAGTTAGGGTACCCTATGAGTTT
>Ga0206837_1088_pt1 | contig 11012 bp, 8 predicted proteins | sample Alteio_BWOrgCont_29_FD_152863 | JGI IMG/M metagenome (GOLD analysis project Ga0206837, IMG submission 152863) | Enriched cells from forest soil in Barre Woods Harvard Forest LTER site, Petersham, Massachusetts, United States -... | ecosystem: Environmental > Terrestrial > Soil > Temperate forest > O...
AGTGGCCGCGCCCGTGGCGGCGCTCGTCGGGTTCCCCTGGACGTTTATTTCAGGCGATGTCAGCTTGCTCTATCGCATGTTCATGTTTGGTGCGTGGAACGGCGTGCGATTGACTGGAGTAAAGGTGCAGACTGTGGGGCTCGACAAGCTGGACCCGGCGCGCACTTATATTTTTATGTCGAATCACGTGTCGAATTTAGACCCGCCGATTACGATTCCTTTGATTCCGAGACGCACGTCAGTGCTGGTGAAGAAGGAGTTGTTCAGCATTCCGATCCTAGGCCGCGCGATGCGCATCGGTTCGCTGATCCCAGTGGATCGCGGCAATCGTAATGCTGGTATTGAATCCGTCCGCTTGGCGAAGCAGGTCGTGCAGCAAGGGATTAACATGAGCATCTACGTGGAAGGACATCGCTCGTTCGATGGCAAGCTGCTGCCCTTCAAGAAGGGACCGTTCTACCTGGCGATGGAGTGCGCAGTGCCGGTGGTTCCGGTGACGATTGCCGGCACGCATTACCTGATGCCGAAGGGACGGTTCGGGATCAAGCCGGGAGTGGCGACCGTGATTTTCCATCCGCCGATTGAGCCCAGCGATTTCGGCAGCCGGGAATGTTTGATGGAGAAAGTGCGGTTGGTGATCGAGAGCGGGCTGCCGGAAGAGTATCGGACGGGCAGCGCGTCGGCGTGAGTGCTTCATGTTTTATTCCTTCGGCGTCTTCGATCGCAAAGCCCGCGCCATCTCCGGCAGCCTGGGCAGCAGGGCGGAATACTTCAACCACAGTTTGTGATCCACAGCGGGAGCGCCGCTGACGAGCGCTCCCGCCGGGATGTCGTGAGCGACGCCGCTTTGCGGCGTGACGATGGCTGCTTCCCCGATTTTGCAGTGTCCGACCACTCCTACCTGGCCAGTTAAAATCACTCGCTTGCCAATTTCTGTGGAACCGGCGAGGCCCACTTGTGAGCAGAGCAGAGCATCTTCGCCCACCTGCGAGCCGTGGCCGACCTGCACCAGGTTGTCGATCTTAACCCCGCGGTGGATGCGGGTTTCGCCGACGCTGGCGCGGTCGATGCAGGAGTTGGCCTGAACTTCCACATCGTCTTCGATGACGACCGGGGCGGGCTGCGGAATCTTGTGCCAGTGTCCGTCCTGAGTTTTGGCGAAGCCGAAGCCGTCGGAGCCGATCACGACTCCGTTCTGCAAGAGCACGTTGTTGCCGATGCGGCAGTTCTCGCGCACCACGGCGTGTGCGTGCGCGAAGAAATTGTCGCCGATCCTTGTGCCGCGATAGATCACAACGTGCGCCAGCAGCACGACGTGGTCTCCGATCTCTACGTTCTCGTCGACGACAACGTAGGGGCCGAGATGGGCGTTGCGCCCGATCTTCGCCGTGGGATGGACGACCGCCGTGGGATGCACGCCTGGGGCATACTGCTGAGGTTGGTGGAAGAGTTCGAGGGCATGGGCGAAGGCAAGATAAGGATCTTTGGCGCGCAGCATGGCCGCCGGGATGGCAGGGAAGTCCTCGGCAACAATTACGGCGGAGGCCTTGGTGAGGCGGGCTGCGGCGGCGTACTTGGGGTTGGCGACGAAGGTGAGTTCTCCGGGGCCCGCTTGCTCGATGCCGTTGAGGCCGGTGATGTCGATGTCGGCGAAGCTGTTGTCGAGGCGCGCGTTGAGGGCGGATGCAATCTGAGAGAGTTTCATGGTCGATGAATGGGACGCGGGTAAATCGTACACCAGTTCCGAAATGGTCCATCGGGGCCATACTTGCCTGAGCATGTTTACCTTTTCGTAACAGGGTACCCCCCCTCCCGCCTGGGGTCTAACGGAATCATCGAGTTAGACATGGTTTGGCCTGTAAAATCCGCAGAACAAAGGGCTTAGAGGTCATAATCTAGACGACAAAGGACTTAGGTGTGAAGCGTGGGCTGTGAAGCGTGGTGCCGCGATTCCTCCGCCAACAGGATGGGCTTTCAGGCCTGTGGATGGCAAGGTCAGATGTCACAATCGGTGGGCTTTTTTTCGAGACCTCAGAGTTGGGGGGCGTCCCCGAAGCCCTAGGAGGATGGGACCGTGTATCCCACTTCTCGCAAAGGACGCGAGAAATGGGGCACCCTCTGTTGGTGTGGTGCCTACGAGTACAGAGGTCCTTCGTTGGGAGGGCTGCGCTTGGCCCGCAGGCCTCCGCTTCCTCAGGATGACAAATCGCGGACGTGCAGACTGCTGCTAATTTTGTTTGCCGGGGAGACTAGGGATTTGGAGCGGTCCGCCGAACTCTCGCAACTACCTGGTTGCCCGAGCAGCTGAGTTGTGCGGTACCGACGACCGTGCAGCCTCCGCCGCAGGCGGTGATCACGTTACAGTTGGTCGGGTCGAATGCGAAGATTGAATATTCGGTGCTTGGTCCGCTGAGAGAGTCACATTGAGCCAGACCCTTGGAGGTGACGGAGACCGCGGTTGTGGGCGCGTTTTGATAGCACGCACCCCAAGTGGCGGGTTGCGGCGTGACCGTGTAGGGAGCAGTGTTGTAGTGGCCGATGGCGGTGAACTGAATCTGCTCACCGGGAAGTCCCGCAGCGGCAGTGGCGGGAGTGATGGTGATGGACTGGAGTTGGCCGGTCATATTCTTTGAACTTGCACCGCAGGACAAAGCAAGCGTCGCAGCCAGAAGCATGCCCAAGGAAAAGAGCGCGAGGCGAAGCTTTTCCATAACGCCCTCCTGGTGGAATTAGAACATTGGAACGAGTGGGGGGTTGCAAGGCAGGACACGTTACCTGGACCTTCCAGAGGCAGTCAGATCGGGTTGCGGCGGCACGTCAAGCTGAGGTCGAGGTCGGCGCTGCCGGCTGCATCGTGCCCACCCTTGCGCAAAGGACGCGCAAGAGTGGGGCAGCCCCTCACCCAGGGGGGTTGAAGCCGGGTTCATCTTTTTCGTGGCTGGTGCGGCACCCTTCGGCGCGCTTCGCTTGCTCAGGGCAGGCTGAGAACTGAAGTCGTGCCCTTCCCGATCTCGCCGGGCTCCATGTGGTTACGAGTGCAGAGGTCACTCCGCTTCCTCAGGATGACAAATCGCGAAGCTCTCTCGGGATTCGCTCGTCTAGGTTGTGACCGTCACCGTAAATGTCTTCGTACCAGTCACACCGTAATTATCCGTGACGGTCAGGGTGATCGTTCTGGACAAGCCGCCGGTCGCGTAAACGTGTTTCGCCGAGCCGGTCGTGGTGACGGTCGCGGCGGTACCATCGCCCCAGTTCCAAGAGTAGCTTGTGACCTTGCCCTTGGGGAACGGATCAGTGGTGGTCGCGGTCCAGGTGCCGGTCGCGCCGCTTGCGACCGATGTCGGGCCTGTGATTGTCGCTGTCGGTCCGGTCTGGGCAAAGGCGCCGAGGCCCTTTGGGGTGCCTACTCCGGTAGGACCGTTGTAGCCGACGCCTGCGTCGCAGGCAAGGTCGCCGACGCTCGGCGTGGTTCCGGTGGCCGGGTAGTCGCAGTCAAGGATTCCTTCTCCAAATGTGTTCGGGTCACCGCAGGCAGCGGCGCCTTCGCCACTGCACCAACCGTTGCCGCCGGTGGTGACGTTGTACAACGAGGCACTCCCAAGATGGCCGTAGAGTGTCAGGGCCGGGTATTTGACACCATGGGCACCGCCAGCAAGGGCGTACATTGCGGCGATGATGGGCGACGACAGCGATGTCCCGCCGATTGTCTGCCAGCCAAGTACGGGGCAATAAGTGGACCCGCAGTTGTAAGAGGCGTAGACGTCGAAGCCGGTAAGGTAATCAGCATCCGCTGCGATGTCTGACACCAGGCGTTTGGTGCCGCAGGCCGTGTTCGCCCAGTCGCTCACGTTGCTCTGCCAGAGTTGGGCGGCGAACAGGCGGCTACAACCTCCTCCCGTGGCTCCGAGCGGAAACCCCAAAAGCGACTCGTAGTAGTCTGCCGTGCCGTTATCGTTCCAAACCGTCTCGGACTCGCGGGTCGCGGTCTGGCCGAGGAATAGCGAAGTGCCACCAACCGCCACCACGGTGTTGAGAGATGCTGGAGCGTTCGGCTGGTTGTAAGGGGACGGAACAGCGGCGCCGAGATGGTCGAAGTCGTAGTATCCGTCGTCACCGGCGGACGCGGTGATGACGACGCCGGCATGGTTGTAAGCCGCTTCCTCGCTCGCTGTCATTCCAGCTTCGGCGCCGCCATATGAGTTGCTGATCACGGTAGCCTTCAGGGCAACCGCCTCGTTTACGGCTGCGGCGAGGTTCGCGACTGAGCTATTGGTGGCTTCAATCAGGATGATTTTGCAGTTCTGGCACACGGAGTGCACCGTCTCGACGTCCAGGGATTCCTCCACTGACCAGCCAGTCGTATCGTTGGGGGGGCAGGGTTGATCCGCCTGTCTGGTTCACAACCTTGAGACAACCATTCGCCTCGCTGCAGGTCGCCAGACCGTACTTACTGTCAAAGGTCTGGAGGTCAGAGTTGATGTTGGGGTCGTTGTAGGCGTCAATGATAGCGACCGTCTGGCCCGTCCCCGTTGCAGTCGAACTGAAGGCGTAGGCTGTTGTCAGGTCGCTCGGCGTCAGTCCTCCGGTCGGTCCGATTGTCGCTGCGGCGCCGGTCACGGCGGCGCTCAGGTCTGATCCGGCGGGGAGCTTATACGGCACCGCCCCGGGCGTGCCCTCCGACACCTCGACTCGGCGCATGGCGAAGCAGGTCGCGTGTCGATGCTTGGCCAGCTGGCATACCCGCTGGCCAATGGCAAAGTGCGTCACTTGAGCAGACGCGGGGATGACATTTTCCGATGCTTGGCCGGCGGCCACATTCCATCCACCGAAAACTACCGTTAGCAACGCCAGAACTACTGAGTGGTATCGCATTGAAGTCCGCCTTCCTAGTATGTTGAAGTTCGTGATGACGTGTTGCAGGGGAGGTTGTGGCACAAATGCCGGAGATTTAAAGAGGGATTCTCTTTACGCCCCAGAAGCGGGTGCTATTCTCCACTCAATTCCGGCAGGCGTCAATGTGAAAGAATTTTCACTCGGATCGGCCCGTGAGATTCCGCACTCCGAGCGGCGCTGCGAATCTCGCTCTTCGAACATTACTCTTCGAGCATTATTCTTCGAACATTATTCTTCAAACATGGGCACCTGGCGCTGGTCGTCGGTGGGGCCGCGTCTTGGGCGGCGGGTGGCGCCGATTACGGCTAGGACGGTTAGCGATTCCAGCGCGGTGCGAGGGACGAAGATGCGTTGGGTGTTTGAGCGCTGGTCCGGAGGATTTACGAGATAGCCTTCCGGCAGGTTTTGAGTCAGGTCGGAGGGCATGAGGCCTTCGAGGATTTCGTTGTCCTTGAAGCGGAGGCGGACCCACAGGCCTTCGGAGCGCGGGCGGGTGGTGAAGGTCTTGCGGGTCAGCGATTCGGAGTCGCCGAACTCGCGGACGAAGTAAACGCCCTTGATCTCGCGCAGGTCGATGGCGATTACGGTGCCGGAGGTATTCAGCAATTCGAGTTTGCCCTCGTTGATGAATTGCGCATGGGAGACATAGCCGGAGACTGAGTCCCGGTCCATCTTACGGACGATGACTTTCTTATGGGTCGAGGGCATGGTCGGGCTTCGGGCTTCGGCGGGGTGCCGTCCCTTCGGGACTTGTTCCTCTCCCCCCGCCTGACCCCGGACTTACGTCCGGGGCTAATGAATACCGTCGCTTCGCGACTGACTTGCGAAGCTGCGTCATTCTCGCACTAATTGGGAAGAAATCGCTGGAATCCACGTTGGCAGTAGCCAAAATATTAACCTTGTGTTATTCCTTTAAGTTGTCTGGTCTCATCTAAATTCTGTTTAAGTGCTTTATATGTAACGGCTTGAGTATCAGCCGGTGTTGAAGGAACGAGTGTGGGCCCCGGCAGTCTGTGGAAATCCTGTTGAAAAGCGTTGGATTTCATCCCGCCTGGCCGTGTCTGCGATGTGCAGGAAACTGCGGTGGGCTGGAGCGCTTGAAGTTGGTTGTCTGAAGACGAATGGCTGATTACATTTACACGATGGAAATCCGGTTGACGCCGGATCAGACGAAAGGCGTCAATCTGGTGCAAGAGATAGCCCGAGCCGCGGGAATTACGCTTTATCTTACCGGCGGGGCGATTCGCGACATCATCAGCGGGTTCACGATCCGCGACCTGGACTTCACGGTTCAGGGCAATCCTCTCAAACTGCAGAAAGATTTCGAGCGGGCGGGCGCGCAGGTGGCCGGGCACGATGACGACGTGCGCACGCTGTTTCTGGTTCTGCCGGGCAATGTGCGCGCCGAGATTGGAATGGCGCGGACCGAGGTGTACGAGAAGGTGGGTAGGGCGCCGGTGATTGCGCCAGCCAGCATTCAGGAGGATCTGCGGCGGCGCGACTTTACGGTGAATGCGATGGCGCTGTCGCTGAATGAGGGGTCGCGGGGGCTGCTGCTTGATCCGTTCAACGGGGTCGCGGATGTTGAGGCGAAGCTGCTGCGCATTCTGCACAACTATTCGTTCGTGGAGGATCCTTCGCGGCTGATTCGCGCCACGCGATTTGCGGCGCGCTTTCACTGGCCGCTCGAGGAGCGCACGCAGCTGCGCTACGACGCGGCAAAGGAAAGCAACTACATTGAGCACATCTCGCGCAGCGCCGTGGGGCACGAGATTGCACAGTTGGCGCATGAAGATGATCCGCTGAATGTGGTGAAGGCGCTCGAGAAAGAAGACTGGCTGAAGGTGCTGCATCCACACTGGTCGTCGGCCAAAGTGGATACGAACGGGCTTGGCCAGTTGATGAAGACGCGACAGCAGATGGTGGATCTGGGCTATACGGTCGATCCATCGCCGGCGGTGATGCACTTTTTGACCGCACGGCTTTCGGACAAAGACATTTCTGATTTACGCCGGCAGATTCCGCGCAAGGATTTGGTCGAGGCCTGGCGCGATATCGAGGATCACGCGAAAGAGCTGGCGAAGCGATTGACCGGCAAGGAAGCAGCGACGCCGTCACGCACATGGAATCTGCTGTCGTCGGCGCGGCCGGAGATGATTTTGTTTCTGGCGGTGACGGCGCGGCACCAGACGGTGGCGCAGAAGATTAAAAACTTCCTGACCAAGTGGCGGCAGGTGCAGCAGCGCATTCCGCTGCCGGAAATGACCGAGCTGCTGATCACGCCGCAGTTGCCGGAGTATCCGAAGATTGCGCGCGACGTTTTCATGCTACTGCTGGATGGAAAACTGCGCTCGCGCACGGAGACGTTGAAGTTCTTGAAGCCGTTTGCGCCGCCACCACCACCTCCTCCGCCTCCGCCCCGGCGGGGGCGCGGGCCGAAAGCAGCGCCCGCTGCGGCTCCAGCACCAGTCCCAGGGAAGAAGGGTGAAGTGGCGAAGGGTAAAGGGAAGGGTGCGCCTGCGGCGCCGGCAGCTGCTACTCCGGCGGCCCCACCGCTTGCGAAAGGGAAATCGAAAGCCGCGCCGGCCCCAGTTAGAGCTCAGGTCAAACCTGCGAAGCATCCTGCGAAAGCCGCTGTCAAACCCGCAGCGAAACATTCTGCACCATCCAAGAAAGCCGCTCACAAGCCAAAGGCAAAGGGCAAGAAACGGTAAAAGAGCTGTCCAGGTGGTTTCGTACCGGGCATTGTCCTAATTCGCCCTTCTGCCCCGTACCAATTTCTCGCTTGCCCGGCCTCAATCGGAGATATAATGGAAGTATGCATCGACCGCTTCTCAGTGCGGCGTTCGTGCTGCTGCTGGCTGCTGCGCCGCTTTCGGCGCAGCACGGCGGAGGCCATGGGTCTGGTGGCGGCGGGCATGGCGGGTTTGCTTCGCACGGCGGCGGGTTCGGTGGCCACGCAAGTGCTCCGACTTTTGGCGGCGCGCGTGCGGGTTCTGGTTCGGCGGCGCGTTCGTTCGCCCCTCGCTCGGATTCGCGTCCGGCATTCTCCTCTCGAGGCTTCAACCGGGGCTTTAATCGCGGGTTCAATCGTTACGGCAGAGAGCGATTCGGAGCTTACGGCGTCGGAGCTAACTGTTACTACTACGGCTACGGGTGTGTGGGCGCTTACGCTGATCCGTGGGGATACGCGGGTGCGTTCGATCCGTACTGGTGGTGGGATTCGGGTTCGTCGGATGACTCGGATCAGCAATACCAGACTGGCCTGGCGAACGAGATGAACCAGCAGAGTCTCGACGAGCAGAGGATGCGCCAGCAGAACGATCAGGATGTGTATGCGGGCTCAGCACCTCTGCCGCCGCGCCAACGAAGCGAGCACTCGGAACTCAACGAGGCGGCGCCGGCCACGGTGCTGGTTTTCCGCGATGAACACAAACAGGAAGTGAAGAACTACGCGATCGTGGGGCAGATGCTGTGGGTTTTCGATCTGCAGCATACCCAGAAGATTCCACTCTCTGATATCGACCTTCCAGCCACTACCAAGGCAAACGACGCGCGGGGTGTGGATTTCCAGCTGCCTGGCGCGCACGAAGGACAGTAGTCTCCGTCGCGAGTCCGCGGTAGCGCTCACCTCGTATTCTGTGGATAACTTAGCGCTTGCGCACGCGCATTTCCCGTTAGAATGACGCCAACGGTCGGTCATCGCCGTAGAATAAAACTGAGGCCTATGTCCCAATTCGTCCACCTGCACCTGCATACCGATTACTCCCTGCTGGACGGCGCCTGCGACGTCGAAAAACTTTGCCAACGTGTGAAAGAGCTAGGGATGCCTGCCGTGGCGATGACCGACCACGGAAACATCTTTGGCGCCGTGCACTTTGTCAACGCGGCAAATCACGCAGGCGTGAAGCCGATCGTGGGCTGCGAACTTTATATCTGCAAGAAAGATGATCACAACATCGAACGCACACCGCCCGACGGCGACACCTACAACCATTTGCTGGTGCTGGCCGAAAACGAAGAGGGCTACCGCAACCTGGTGAAGATCACCTCGGAAGCCTCGCTGCACGGTTTTTATTACAAGCCGCGGGTGAGCAAGAAGTTTCTGGCGGAGCATTCCCGCGGATTGATCGGGCTTTCGGGATGCCTGAAAGGTGAAGTCGCAGAGCGGTTGATGCAAGGGAAATACGATGCCGCGCGCGCGGCCGCAGGAACGTTTGTCGACATTTTCGGCAAGGATAATTTCTATCTCGAGATTCAGGATCAGGGACTGGCGATGGAGCATAAGATCCATCCCGGGCTGTTCCAGTTGGAGAAAGACCTAGGGCTGCCGCTGGTGGCGACCAATGACAGCCACTACCTCTGCGAAGACGACGCGCACGCCCAGGACGTAATGCTGTGCATCCAGACTGGCAAGTCGATTCACGATACGGGACGGATGAAGTTTGAGGGCACGCAGTTCTTCGTCAAGAGCCACGATGAGATGTACCGCGTGTTCAAGGACTCACCTGAAGTTTTGAGCCGGACGCTCGATATCGCCGAGCGCTGCAGCTTGCGGCTGGAAAAAGTGGCGACGCCGTTCCCGCAATTCGAAGTTCCTCCCGGCTATTCGATCGACAGCTATTTTGTGCACGTTACGCGCGAAGGGTTCGCGCGGCGGATGGCGGCGCTGCGGCCGTTGCACGAGCAGGGCAAGCTGAAGCACCCGATTTCAGATTACGAGCAGCGGCTGGAGCGGGAGCTGGGGATCATACAGCAGATGAAGTTCCCGGGATATTTTTTGATTGTGTGGGACTTCATCCGGTATGCCAAGGAGCGGGACATTCCGGTGGGGCCGGGACGCGGATCGGCGGCAGGGTCGCTGGTTTCCTACGCGCTGGGCATCACTGATCTCGATCCACTGCAGCACGAGTTGCTGTTTGAACGCTTCCTGAATCCGGAGCGGGTTTCGATGCCGGATATCGACATCGATTTCTGCATGAACCGGCGCGGTGAGGTCATCAACTACGTTACGCAGAAATATGGGCGCGATAACGTGGCGCAGATCATCACGTTTGGCACGATGGCCGCCAAGGCGGCGATCAAAGACGTGGGACGCGCCATGGACATTCCTTACAGCGATGTGGACCGCATCGCGAAGATGATTCCCACGCAGCTCAACATCACGCTCGACCAGGCCATCGAAGATTCGCCGCAACTGCGCGAGGCCATGGAGAAAGATGGACAGATTCGTGAACTGATCCAGACTGCAAAGAAGCTGGAAGGAATGGTGCGCAACTCCGGAGTTCACGCCGCGGGCGTGGTGATTTCACCGCGGCCTTTGACCGAACTTGTCCCACTGCATCGAACTAAGAACGAGGAAATCGTCACCGCCTTTGACATGGTTGCGATCGAGAAGATGGGCCTGCTGAAGATGGATTTCCTCGGGCTGACCACGCTTACGATTCTTACTGACACGCTGAAACTGATCGCGCAGACTCGCGGAACGCCGATCATGCTCGAAAACATTCCTCTCGAAGATACCGAAACCTACCAGAAAGTCTTTCACAAAGCCCTGACTTCCGGCGTCTTCCAGTTTGAATCGCATGGCATGCGCGACGTGCTGCGCCGCTATCAGCCGAACTCGATCGAACATCTTACCGCCTTGAATGCGCTCTATCGTCCAGGACCCATGGCGATGATCGATGACTTCATCGAGCGCAAACAGGGACGGCGCAAGATTGAGTATGAGCTGCCGGAGCTGAAAGAGATTTTGGAAGAGACGCTGGGCGTCTTCGTTTATCAGGAGCAGGTCATGCAAGCGGCGAACAAGCTCGCGGGCTACTCTCTGGGCGAAGCCGATCTGCTACGGCGGGCGATGGGGAAAAAGAAACAGGAAGAAATGGCGGCGCAGCGCGAGCGTTTTATTCAGGGCGCAGCGCAGCGTAAATTTCCGCCGAAGAAGATTGAGAAGATTTTCGATCTCATGGCGCAGTTTGCGGGGTACGGCTTCAACAAATCACATTCGGCCGCTTACGCGCTGCTGGCCTATCACACGGCGTACTTAAAGACGCATTATCCGGTCGAGTTCATGGCGGCCTTGCTGACTTCAGTTACGGGCAGCACGGATGATGTTGTGA
>Ga0206837_1089_pt1 | contig 11004 bp, 6 predicted proteins | sample Alteio_BWOrgCont_29_FD_152863 | JGI IMG/M metagenome (GOLD analysis project Ga0206837, IMG submission 152863) | Enriched cells from forest soil in Barre Woods Harvard Forest LTER site, Petersham, Massachusetts, United States -... | ecosystem: Environmental > Terrestrial > Soil > Temperate forest > O...
CCGCCGGAAACAAGCACCGCTTCAGGCCGCTGGGCCAAAAAGGCAATCGCTTCCTCGATGGAGGCAGGGGCGAAGTAGGTGCGTTCAGCGCTTTCGACATGGAGAGGATCCACTGCGAGGCTGCGCAACGTGTCGAGTAGAGCAGGCTCGTCGAAGCGCCTTGCCATGGATGCAGAAGCAGTCTGCGCCAGGGAAGCGGCTGCTTGCAGGATCGGCACGTAGCCGGTGCAACGGCACAAGTTGCCGGTCAACGCCACGCGTATGGCTGCCGGGTCCGAGTTAGGCCCGTTCTCGGCCCAGCCTGCCAGGGCCATGACGAACCCCGGCGTGCAGTAGCCGCACTGAGAGCCATGATGGTCAACCATGGCCTGCTGCACCGGATGAAGCGTGCCGTTGGTCTGCAAGCCCTCGACGGTCACGACGTGAGCGCCGTCGACCTGGTAGAGGAAGAGCAAGCAGGCGTCGACGGGCTCATAGTGAAGGCGGTTCGCCTCGGGCCGACCGACAAGAACGGTGCAAGCGCCGCAATCGCCCTCGGCGCATACGACCTTGGTCCCCGCCAGGCCCTGCTGATCGCGCAGCAGGCTGGTCAACGGCTGAAAGACGTCGTCGCCGTGAGCCGTCCGATCCTGGCCATTGAGAAAGAAGCGAACATGATCGCGCATGAGCAAGACAGGTGAATTCGCCGCGGGCTGGGAGGGCCGCCCTTCGCTAGGAACATTCAATTCACGAATGTTACCCCGGAGAATGGGACCAGGCAAGGGCGGCATGCGATTGATGGTACTTTCACCGGCCCGGGCAAGAATTGCCCGCATTTCTTGATTTCTTCGTCACAAGCGAAAAAAGTGTATCAATCCGGCTTGCTCACACCACTTATAGGTACGATAGGGGCATTCGTGCACGCTTCGAAGGAGACGCGATGGCGGCAGACCAACTGAGCAAGGTGATACGCCATCTCCGCACCATTCTGGAGAAACAAGAGGTCACGCGGTGTCCGGACACCGATCTCCTGGAGCGCTACGTTCGCCATCACGACGAGGTGGCTTTCGAAGCCCTTGTCCGCCGCCATGGACCCCTGGTATTTGGCGCCTGCAGGCGCATTTTGCGCAACCACGCCGATGCCGAGGATGCCTTCCAGGCCACCTTTCTTGTCCTCGTCCGTAAGGCTTCTTCCCTCAGGTCACCGGAAATGCTCGCCAGTTGGCTTTACGCAATCGCCTGCCGAACGGCTCTCGAAGCAAGACGCGCTGCTGCTATACGGCGTGTGAAAGAGGCGTCGCTTCCGGCCCGGACGGAAGCTCAGGAGGACGCGCATGCTGACTTGCGGGCCTTGCTGGATCAGGAGCTGGAGCGATTGCCGGCAAAGTATCGTGCTGCCGTCGTCGTCTGCGATTTGCAGGGCAAAACCCGCAAGGAATCGGCTCGGCAACTGGGCTGGCCGGAGGGAACGGTCGCGGGCCGGCTAGCCAGGGGCCGGTCGATGCTGGCAAGGCGTTTGGCTCGACACGGCGTTGTTCTTTCGGCCGTGGCCATTGCAGGGGCGCTTGCCGAAACAGCGTCGGCCGATTTTATGCCGCCGATGTTAGTGGCTTTAACGGTCAAGGCGGCGGCCTTAAAAGCTGGCATCTCCACGGCGGCAGGTTCAACAATTGCAGGCAGCTTTGCCTCCGCCAAGGCGATCAAACTTAGTGAGACGGTGATCAAAATGATGCTCTTGAGCAAGGTCAAGGTTGTCCTTTCCGCCCTCGCCCTGACGTTCGTTGTGGGTTTCAGCGTACAAGGCGTAATCTCGCACAGGCTCGGAGCCGCGGCCGAAGGTCCAGCAGCGGGTGGCCCGACCAAACTGGTGGCCCTCGTCGGAGAAGAGCAGGAAGGCAAAGCGCTGTTGCAGAAGGCCATCGAGGCAGCGACGGCGGTTGTGGATGATGAAACGCGGGTGGCGATCCTCCTGCAAATTGGCTATGCGCAACTCCGGCTGGGAGAGCGTACCGAGGCGCTCGCAACGGCGGCCAAGGCGTTGGCGATAGTCAAGACTCTCGACGCCAAGCTGAGAAAGGTAACCGTCCAACTCGAGATCGCTTCGCTCCAGGACGAAGCCGGCGACAAGAAAGCGCGCCGGGCCACGATCGAGAGTGCGGAGCAGACAGCGCTGACTTTGCTGGAGCCCTTTGAAAAAGGGAACGGCTTGCTGAAAGTGGTTGGCTGGCAGACCCTCTTTGCGGAATATGAAGAGGCATTGCGCGTCGCCGCCGAATCCGGAGAATACCAGGGCGGAGCTTTAGGGATGAGCTTGGCCCACACCATTACCCTTTCCATCAAGAAGAATGGCAATGTAGCGGCTGCGCGCGAGGCGCTCCAGAAAGCTGTTGCCATCGCGAAGACGCTGGATTCCGGCAGAGCAAGCCAAACGCTAGGAAACATAGCGGAGGCTCAGGCTCGGATTGGACAACTGCAGGACGCCATGCAAACGGTCGAGGCGATTGCTCCGTTCGAAAAGAATCCCGCGGGGCAAGGCATCGGCAAATTAAATGCCCTGCGTGGGATCGCCAGAGCACAAGCAGGAACCGGCGATTGGCAGGGCGCCCTCAAAACCTACGCTGGCTTGACCACTTACGGTGGCAACTACGACATCCTGGCAGATATTGCGACCGCACAAATTAAAGCTGGCAAGCGCCCGGAGGCTTTGAAGACGATCGAGGAATTATGGCGCATGGCCTCGGAGACCGAAAAAGAGAAAAAAAAGGCCCAGGAGGATTTGCCGGCGAAGATCAACGGCAAGATCGTGATCCTCGAAGCAAAATTGGGCAACCTTGATGCTGCACTCAAAACGGTTGCCACGCTCAAGTCCAGCTTTGAGAAGGCTCAAGCATACCTGGCTATCGGGAAGGCCCAAACCGAACTGGGCAAGAAGGCAGAAGCGAGGAAGACGCTCCGCCGAGCGGCCGGTGCAGCAGCAGCGGTCCTCAGCTATCCTGCGGGTAGTCTGGGTCGTAACAGCCCTAATGCACGTAGTGGATCTCCAGTTGAAGTCCCGGAGTACAGAAAGTTCAATCTTTTGAGCCAGATCGCCGTGGCACAGGCCAGGGCCGGCGACTCAGAAGAAGCGGCCGTTACGCTGGAAGACATAACCTCGGATGAGTATTCGGGTCTTTATTTGGTCCTCCAGGCGATGGCAGAGGCCGGAGACTTCGAGAACGCCCGGCAAATGTTGCCCAAGATCAAGAAAATGGCCGAAAGAGGATATGCGTTGGATGACCTTACGCGGCTCATGACCAAGGCGGGCCAGGAAAAGAGTGCGCTGGCCCTGGCGACGCAACAGACTTCTCCTGCTCTCAAGGCATTTGCGCTCTTGGGAATCTTGGCTGGCAAGACGGCCGAGCAAGTAGACAAGAAGTGACTTGAGATGCGCGGGCCGCGAAATGCGGAGACCTGCGGGCTTGGCCGATGGCATGGTCAGGAGACCATGCCATAACGCGGTGCAGCGCGGCCTATTCTTGAACGCACAGTTCCGCTCTTTCTCCCGTCCCGATAATCGGTTGATGCCGGAGCGGAGGCGCGGCGGTATTATCTCATCCAGCGAATCGAATTCTCTCGCTGGAGTGCCCGCCCATGGAAACAACTTGTCGGCGGCTTGTGTTCGGAGCGATCCTCGCGAGCGCCTCCCTTATTGGGACCGAGGCGGCGTACGCATCTGCTCCGATTCCAGTTGAAGAAGAAAAAAGCAATTTCGCCGTCACGCGATTCGGCGCCAAGGGCAACGGAACCGAGAAGGATACCGCGGCGATTCAGGCCGCGATCGATGCCTGTTCCAAGGCAGGCGGAGGCACTGTCTTCTTGCCTGCCGGCACGTTCTTGAGCGGCAGCTTGCATCTGCGCTCCCACGTCGCTCTGCACCTCGATCATGGCGCTGTCCTCAAAGCCAGCAAAGATGCCGGCGATTTCGACCCGCTTGAAAAGCTGGACTTCAAGAATGCGGCCGACCGGGAAACCAGCTTCTTTCACCATGCCCTTATCTGGGGCGAAGATGTCGACCACATCGCTATAACCGGCTCGGGCACCATCGACGGCAACCGCACCAAACGCGGCGGACCAAAGCAAATTGCACTCAAGCGCTGCCAGCATGTTCAGATCAAGGACGTCACGATTGTCGACTCGCCCAACTATTGCATTAGCCTGCTGGGAACGGACTATGTCTACATAGATGGCGTCACGATTCTGAACGGCTTTGCCGATGGGATCGACCCGGATTGTTGCCATCACGTGCGCATTTCGAATTGCCACATCGAATCGTGGGACGACGCCATCTGTCCCAAGACCAGCTTTTCCCTCGGTTCGCGCCGATCGGTCGAAAACCTTACCGTCGTCAATTGCGTACTGGCCACCAACTGCAATGCCTTCAAACTCGGCACCGAATCGGGCGGCGACTTCAAGAACATCACGGTCACCAACTGCGCCATGTACGCCCGGCCCGTCAAATCAGCGCCCATTTCCGGTATTTCGCTCCTGTCGGTCGACGGCTCCAATATCGATGGCGTGGCCATCAGCAATATCAGCATGAAGGGAGTTAGCTGGCCGATTTTCTTACGATTGGGAAACCGAGGGCGGGATATGGAGAAACCTGTTCCCGGCAGCCTCAAGAATGTCGTCTTCAGCAATATCGTGGCCACGGACGCCAGGGCAGCCTGCGCGCTCCTGGGCCTCCCCGATCACCCTATCGAGGGCGTTAGCATCGAAAACCTGCGCCTGACTTTCCAGGGCGGCGGAAAAAAGGAGGCAACAGCGATCGACGTGCCGGAATTCCCGGCGAAATATCCCTCGGCGGATAACTTTGGCGTGTTTCCAGCCTATGGCATCTATTGCCGTCATGTCCGGGATCTGCGCCTGGCCGGAATCCGCGTCGGCGCTGCCGCGCCCGACCTGCGCCATGCCGTGGTCTGCGACGACGTGACCGATTTAGTGCTCGACTCCGTTGAATCGAGGCAGTTTTCGGGCGGGGCAACGGTTTTCCACCTGCGCGAGGTGCGCGACTGCATGCTGCGCGGTAGCGCGCCCAAAGCCGGCGAAGATTCCTTTGTAAGAGTCTCGGGGCCACGGAGCGCCGCGATCAGTCTGATCGGCAACGATTTCAGCAGGCTCAAGAAGCCGTTGGAATTGGCTCCCGAGGTGGCCGAGTCCAAGGTTCGTATAGTGGGTAATTAGAGATCACACGGCGTTTGCACGCGGCGCGTTTCGGGTGCAACCCAAGGTGGAATGAGCCGCATGGATTTGGACGCCCTTACCGATCAGGTGCTTGCCCGCTGCCAGGAGTTCGCGGGCTGCAGCGATGATCCCGAGTGCTTGACGCGCATATTCCTGCGGCCGGCCACTCGCAAGGTGCATGCGCTTCTACAGGGCTGGATGCTCGCGGCGCATTTGCAGGTTCGGATCGATGCCATCGGCAACATGATAGGCAGCTTGCCCGCCAAGACCGCGAACGCACCCGTTTTCCTGGTCGGCTCACACCTCGATACCGTGCCCGATGCTGGAAAATACGACGGCGTGCTCGGGGTGTTGCTCGGTTTGGCGTCCGTGCAAGCGCTCGGCAACGTTCCCCGCGCTATCGGCCTGGATCTGCTTGCCTTCTCTGAAGAAGAGGGGGTTCGTTACCGCACTCCTTATCTTGGCAGCCTGGCGATCACCGGCAAGTTTGGGCCGAGCCACCTTTCGCTTTCCGATGAAGAGGGGATCACGCTCGAAGGCGCCGTGCGCGAGTTCGGCCTCGACCCGACCGCCATTGCCGAGGCCAAGTATGCGCGCGAGCATGTGCTCGGCTACCTGGAAGCGCATATCGAGCAGGGGCCCGTGCTGGAGGCGCTCGACCTGTCCTTGGCCGCGGTCGAAGCCATCGTGGGGCAAAGTCGACGCTGGCTGAGTTTCGTTGGCAAAGCAGGCCATGCCGGCACACTGCCGATGGAGTTTCGCCACGATCCGCTGTCGGCAGCAGCGGAGTGGATCGGCGTCACCGAGCGAACGGCCCTGGCGACTCCAGGTCTACGGGCAACCGTCGGCAGCCTGGAGGTCCGGCCGGGCGCTGTAAATGTCGTACCCGGCCGAGTCCGCCTCAGCCTGGACGTGCGCCATGCCGAGGATGCTGTGCGCGAGAAGACCTTGATAAAGCTTCTCGATCAGGCCAAAGGCATTGCGGAACGGCGGGGGCTGGCTCTCCAGGTTGAGCAGGGGGCCGACCAGCCTGCCGTGAACTGCAGTCCGGACCTGACCGAGAAGCTGACCGAAGCGCTTCGCCAGTGTGGGCATCGTCCCTTTTCGATGGCGAGCGGAGCAGGGCATGACGCGGCCGTGATGGCAACCCTTTGTCCTATGACGATGCTGTTTTTGCGCAGCCCCGGTGGCATCAGCCATCACCCGGACGAGGCGGTTCGCCGCCAGGACGTGCGTGCGGCCCTGGAAGTGATGATCTGCTTTCTGCAAAAGGTTTTGGGCTCCCCCTGATCGGGTTTGAGCCGCCGAAATAAGGTGAACGCATGGAGCTTTACGGTTCGACTCGTAGTCGCGTTGCCCGCAATCATGCCCTTATCTGTCCGGACAGCTTTGTGCGCGCGGCGTTGCCCGGATGGACGAAGACACAGGGAATCATCCTGATCGCTCCCGTGCTGGGCGCGCGGTTCACTCAATATCTTGCCGTCATGGAACCCGGAGCTATAGCCGGGCCTGCGGCGCCCGGCGTCGAGCGCTTCGTCTACGTCCTGGAAGGGACCATTAAACATTCGTTTGGCTCCAAGCGCACCTTGGACGCGGGAGGATACCTGTTTGTCCCGGCCGGGACGCAAATCACCCTCGAAGCTCAAACGGCCGCTCGGCTGAATATCTTCGAAAAGCCGTTTGTCTCGTTGCCTGGCTGTTCCGCTCCCGCGCCTGTAGTCGGACGCGAGCAGGATATCCAGGGAGCGCCGTTCATGGGCGATCCCGACGCCCTCCTGCAAACGCTGCTCCCCGATCAGCCCGCGTTTGACCTGGCTGTAAATCTTTTTCGGTTTCGGCCGGGCGCCGCTCTGCCCCTGGTTGAGATTCATGTGATGGAACATGGCTTGCTGATGCTGGCCGGGCGCGGCGTCTACCGGCTTGGCGATTCCTGGTATCCGGTGCAAGCGGGCGACGTCATTTGGATGGCGTCGTTCTGTCCGCAGTGGTTTGTCGCCATGGGTAAGGAACAGGCCGGCTACCTCTATTACAAAGATGTAAATCGCGATCCATTGGGGTCCAAAGCGTGAAAGACTCTGCGATACAAGTGGATGGCGCCCGCCTGGCAAATGAGCTGGAAGAGCTGGCGGCCATTAGCGACGCCGAGCCGCCGGCCGTGACTCGGGTCTTGTACACCGACGCCGACCTGCGGGCGCGGGCATTCCTAAAAAAGCGTTGCGCCGCCGCCGGCCTGGCGGTGCGCGAGGATGCCCTCGGCAATTTGTTCGCCCGCTGGATGGGTTCGACGCCGCAGGCGCCCGCGATCGGCACTGGGTCGCACACGGACGCAATCCCCCACTCGGGCCGGTATGACGGCACCGTGGGTGTGCTGGGCGGACTGGAAGCGCTGCGTGCCCTCCGGGCAAGCGGGTTCCAACCGCGCCGATCCCTGGAGCTCCTGATGTTCACCAGCGAGGAACCAACTCGTTTCGGCCTGGGCTGCGTCGGCAGCCGGGCCCTAAGCGGCGCCACGGACGCCAAGTCGCTGGCGGAGTTGCGCGATCCGGAAGGCCAGCGGCTCGACGACGTGCGCAAGGCCGCCGGCTTCGGCGGCGATCTGGCGCAGGTTCGGCTGGCGCCGGATTATTATGCTGCCTTCGTGGAGTTGCACATCGAGCAAGGGCCTCTGCTTGAGCGCGAAAGCGTACCGATCGGCGTCGTGACGGCCATCGCGGCGCCTGCTGCCCTGCGCGTCGAGCTGGAGGGGGCGGGCGGCCATGCGGGCGGCGTCCTCATGCCGGACCGAAAAGACGCGCTGTGTGCGGCGGCGGAGGTGGTGCTCGCAGTTGAAGCGGCTGCGCGGGCCACCCATGGTCCGGATACTGTCGCCACCACGGGCGTGTGCAAGGTCCACCCCGGAGCGATCAACAGCATCCCGAACAAGGTGGTGTTGGAGATAGACATCCGCGACGTCGCCCTGGCTCCCCGGGACATCGCGCTCAAAGCCGTCAAGGAGGCCGTTGCCGCGGTGGCGGCGAAGCGCGGCATCCAGGCGCGCGTCACCGAGCTAAACGCCGACCCGCCGGCGACCATGGCCCCCGCGGTCGTGAGCGCTGCCCTAAAAGCCTGCAAGAAAAGGGGTTACGAGGCAAGACAGATGCCGAGTCGGGCCTACCACGATTCGCTCTACATGGCCCGGCTCTTTCCGACGGGCATGATCTTTATCCCCTGTCGCGGAGGGGTGAGCCACCGGCCCGATGAGTTTTCGTCCACCGACGCCATTCGGATGGGTGTCGAGGTTCTGGCCGAGACGTTGGCGGAGCTGGCCAATACATGACGGCGGACGAATTCCGAAGCCTCGCGCTTAGCCTTCCCGAAGCGGTGGAAGAAGCGCACATGGGCCATCCCGATTTCCGGGTCCGCGGCAAGATTTTTGCGACGCTCGGGCCAAAAGGAGACTGGGGGATGGTAAAGCTAACGCCAGACCAGCAAAAGTCGTTTGCCGGCGCCGAGCCAGCCATATTCCACCCTGCCAGCGGGGCCTGGGGACGTCGGGGATCCACCATCGTCCGTCTTGCCGATGCGGATGAGTCAACCGTCCGGCAAGCCCTGATCGCGGCCTGGCGCAACACGGCCCCAAAGCGGCTGGCCCAACAATATGAAGGCGAGTAAGGGGACAGGGGCCGAGGCTAAATGACCGTGCGGCAGTCGGCAGCGGTTGTGTGTGTGCGCACGCGCAATGCAATCCATTTAGCAGAAATCCTTAGCGCTAAACGATGCGGTTTCGTTCAACTCTCTTGATTGCCCGTCGATAGGCGAATAAGCCCTTCGCCGTCCTGCCATTCGGGGGTAGTGTCTCAGTTTGTTCCCTGGCAATCCAGGGTGGCACGCCCTGAGGTACGCCGAAGGGCGTGAAGCAGCGGCAACCACGCCCTTCGCATCCATGCTCAGGGCGTGCCACCCAAGTTCTTGCACCGCGTTTCTTCAAATTGAGACACTACCCATTCGGGTTTCGAATTGACCCGCCCCCGGAAGGCAGTATCCTGCGATCAGTGCGCTTTTCGCAGCGCACGTGACTGCCCTGGGCTAGGGGACCAGCGGGCGCAGCGCGAAAATTATCTAACCGGAGGGATCTCGTTGCCAGTTCTTTTTGCGATAACCTTGTTCGTCAGCGCGCTCCTGCTGTTTCTCGTTCAGCCCATGATCGCCAAAATGGTCCTCCCCTCGCTTGGGGGAACACCGGCCGTTTGGAATACCTGCCAGGTCTTTTTTCAGGCGATTCTGCTGGCGGGGTACACCTATTCTCACGTCTCCACCGGCTGGCTGGGCGTGCGCAAGCAATCGTGGTTTCACCTTCTTCTCCTGCTGCTACCCTTTGCGGTTTTGCCGTTGAGTCTCCAAAAATGGGAGACGCCGGAGGGGGGCAATCCGATCGGCTGGCTTCTCCTGCTGCTGTTCGCCTCTGTGGGATTGCCCTTTTTCGTGCTGTCATCGACGGCGCCGCTGCTGCAGAAGTGGTTTACCGAGACCGGCCATCCTTCGGCACGGGATCCTTATTTCCTCTATGCGGCCAGCAACATCGGCAGCATGCTGGCCTTGCTCGGCTACCCCTCACTCGTGGAGCCCTTCCTTCCTGTGCGTGGAACCGACACCTGGATATCCCAGGTGAACCTCTGGACGATCGGCTATGCGATCCTCTGCGTGCTGCTCGTCACCTGTCACGTTGCCGTGTACTTCTCTCGCCCTGGCACGGCCAACAGCAGTTTACCGGCTTCCCCTCCAGTCGAAGACGTGCCGCCCAGCATGGGGCTCCGGCTGCGCTGGATTGGCCTGGCTTTCGTTCCCTCCAGCTTGATGCTGGGCATTACGACCAAGATCACCCTGGACATCGCCGCCATTCCGCTTCTTTGGGTTATTCCTCTATCGCTGTACCTCCTGAGTTTCATCATCGTTTTTGCGAATTGGCCGAAATGGGCCCACATGGCCATCGTGATCATCATGCCGCTCGTGGTCCTGGTCATGATCCTGGTGCTGGAATCGGACCACCTGCAAGCGAAGGCATTTTCCGGAGTCGTCCTACTTCCCGCGTTCATCCTTTTAACGATGTTCTTGGTCGCCTTGATGTGCCATGGTGAGCTGGCCCGCACCAAGCCTACTCCGTCCAGGCTTACCGAGTTCTACTTACTGATGTCCCTGGGGGGCGTGCTCGGCGGCATGTTTAACGCCATGGCGGCGCCGCTGATCTTCCAGAGTGTGATCGAGCACGAAGTGGTCCTGGCCGGGGCCTGTTTCTTGCTGCCGATCCTTGTTGGCGGGCGCCTCGAGTTACAGAAAAACGATCTGCGCGGCTGGGCGGCGGACCTGTTCGCGGCACTGGTGCTGGGCCTGGCCACGTTCGCTGTCTTGCGCCTGAACGCCACCCACGGCGGGGGAGATCATTTCCCACGCGGCGAAAGAGTGTATATGCAGTTTCGTTTTGGTCTGGATTGGTTTACCAACAAGCTTACCCTTATCCATGTGCACCTGGACCCGCGCTCGGTTCTGCACATCGTCCTCTTCGGCATACCCATTCTCATCTGTTTCGTGTTCATCAATCGTCCGTATCGCTTCGGCCTGGCAGTGGCGGCGTTCATTTGCGCCTGTCATCTGGCGGCCGAGGGTAGCGCGAGCGGCGACGAGGTCATCTATCAAGATCGCAGCTTCTTCGGCGTGCTGAAAGTCATCCACCAGGACAAGGACAAGCCCGAGGAAGGGAATGCGCTTCATCATGGCACGACCTTGCACGGGATGCAGCTCTCGGACCCGGCTTACCGGGAAGTGCCCACG